>Ga0163212_1000038_pt1 | contig 54647 bp, 44 predicted proteins | sample Malawi_45m_30L_FD_113532 | JGI IMG/M metagenome (GOLD analysis project Ga0163212, IMG submission 113532) | Freshwater microbial communities from Lake Malawi, Central Region, Malawi to study Microbial Dark Matter (Phase II) - Malawi_45m_30L | ecosystem: Environmental > Aquatic > Freshwater > Lake...
CTACGACATCATCGTCTCATACCCCGTCTCCAAGGAAGCCGAAGAGGCCAAGAAGCTGCTGCCCCCCGAGGAGCGCGCCAAGGCCGAAGCCGACCAGAAGATGATCGCCGCCGGCGGCCCCCTCCCCGAAGGCGTGATGCTGGCCAAGCCCAAGCTCGCCGCCGAAGAGAAGGTCGAAGGCAACAAGTGAGTCCTTGCCCCTTTCCAAAACCTAACCTAGATAACGACCTACATCCCATCATGATGAAGATGAACCTACGTTCCGCCCTCCTCAGCACCGCCCTCCTGGGCCTGCTGACCGTCACCGGCTCGGCCCAGGAGGCCGCCCCGGCCGCCGTGCAACACAAGACCCTCGCCGACCTCTTCATCGAAGGCGGTTGGGTCATGTACCCGATCACCCTCTGTTCCGTTGCCATGATCTGGTTCATGGTCGACGGCTTCATGAAGACCAGCGCCGGCAAGTTGTACCCCACCGAGCACGTCACCCAGCTCCGCGCGCTCTTCAAGAAGGGCGACTACGTCGGCGCCTACGCCTTCGCCAAGTCCGCCGGCTCCCCCGTCGCGGACGTCGTGCGCGCAGGCGTCGCCTTCACCCCGGACGGCAAGACCATGACCGAAGAGGCCATCCTCTCCGAGATCGTCCGCATCCAGGGCGAACTGAAGGGCCGCTCCTCCTACCTCTCCGTGATCGGGGTCTGCACCCCGATGATCGGCCTCACCGGCACCGTGACGGGCATGATGAGCGCGTTCGAGACCCTCGGCACCTCAGGCGTGGGCGACCCTTCCAAGCTCTCCGGCGCGATCGGCGAAGTGCTCGTGGCGACCGCTTCCGGCCTCTTCATCGCGATCCCGGCGTTCATGGCCTACTACCTCCTGGCCAACCGCATCAACAAAGGCATCCACGACATCACCGAGATCGTGACCGGCCTCTTCCGCGCCTTCCCCTACGAGGAAATCAAAGGCCAACAGGTCGGCGACGAGGAGATCTACGCCGCCAAGCCCGACTGGAACGCGGCTTCCTTCACCCAGCCCCAGGGCTGAGCCCCTCCCACCCCTAAACCCACGGCACACCCATGGCAGGCGGAGGCGGAGGCGGAGAAGGCGAACCGGAGTTCCAGGTCGCGCCGATGATCGACGTGCTCCTCGTGCTGCTGATCTTCTTCATGTCGATCACCTCCTCCCAGGTGCTCAAGGTCGACAAGAACATCTCGCTCCCGGTCGCCACCAACGGCGTCAAGCGCGACGACAAGGCCGCGGCCGGTCTCATCAACATCTCGTGGGACAAGACCACCGGCCAGGCCAAGTACAAGCTCGACGACCGCGAACTCGACCCGAACGACAAGGATGGCATCGCCAAGGAGCTCTCCGACCGCAAGGGTAACAACGAGAAGTACCGCCTGCTGGTCCGCGCCGACAAGGAATGCCACGCCAAGTACGTCTCCAAGGCCCTCGAATGGGGCGCCGAGGCGGGCATCGACAACATCGCCTTCTCCGGCCTCAACCGCGAGGAATAAGCCATGAAGCAGATAGAGCAGACCCCTGACGCCACTCCCGGCTTCCAGATCGCCCCGATGATCGACGTGGTCTTCGTGATCATGCTCTTCTTCATGGTCATGGCCGGCGCCGTGAAGGTGGAGCACGAGCTAAAGACCACCTTGCCCGGCAACGCCGAGACGGCCAAGGAGACCGAACTCCCCGACGAGGTCACCATCGGCGTCAGCGAGACCGGCGAAGTCACCCTCAACGAGGACCCGGTCGGAACCGCCGGCGACAAGCTCCTCGAGAATCTCTACAACCAGATGAGACTGATGGGCCAGGCCGCCGAGCAGTCCAAGACCAAGCTGCTGATCACGGTGCAGGCCGAAGAGAACGCCCGTTACGAGCGCGTGATCAACGTCCTCGACATCCTGGCCAAGGCGAACATCACGAACGTGACGTTCGCGGTGTCCGACACCGAATAAGCCCGCCCGTCAGCCGACGAAACATGCCGCCGCGAGGCGGCTTTTTCGTGGCCGGACTCAGCGGCCGAAGCCGGCTTCGGATTCGAGGACCTGGCGGACGGCCTCGAAATCGTTGCCGATCCGCAGCGGCGCCGGCGCCGGCAGCACGCCCGGGAAGCGGGCGACGTGGGCGTCGCCGAAGGCCTGCTCCAGGACGTCGGGGAACTTGGCGGGGTGCGCGGTGCCGAAGACGACGATGTCGTCGAGCTTGGCGCCGTCCCGGGCCAGCAGGTCCTCGGCGGCCTTCCAGCCGACCGCCGTATGCGGGCAAAGGACGTAACCGCTGGCGTCACGGACCCTGCGCATGGCGTCGAGCGTGGCCTTGTCGTCCACGGTGACGGCCTCCACGGCGGGGCCGCCGTCGCGCCAGGCGAGCAGACGGCTGAGGTTGTTCGGGTCGCCGATGTCCATGGCGTTGGAAGCCGTGGGGACGGCGCGACGCGGACGATAGTGACCGGTCGCGAAAAGGTCCGGCAGCGGGGAATTGGTGTTCGTCGCGGCTACGAGCGTGGCGACGTCCAGGCCCATGCGGCGGGCGAGCTGCACGGAGCCGACGTTGCCGAGGTTGCCGGAGGGCACCACGATGCCCAAGCGCCGGCCGGGAGCCAGCAGGCGCTTGGCGTGGAAAGCGAACGGGACCTGGGCGATCAAGCGCACCGGGTTGATCGAGTTGGCCGTCAGCAACGGGCGGCGGCGACGCAGGGACTCGTCGACCAGCGCGCGCTTCACCATCGCCTGGCAGTCGTCGAACGTGCCGTCGACGGAGAGGGCGACCACGCCGGAGCGAGGACGAGCGATCTGGGACTCCTGCACACCGCTGACGCCGACGCGCGGATAGAGCACCACGGCGCGCACGCCGGGGACCCCGGCGCAGGCTTCGGTGACGGCGGCGCCGGTGTCGCCCGAGGTCGCGGCGAGGACGGTCAGCTGCGGGAACTCATCGCCGAGGACGCGCGCGATGACGCGCACGAGCGTGCGGACGGCGAAATCCTTGAAGGCCGCCGAGGGACCATGGAAGAATTCAAGGACGGCGATACGTTCGGCGGGAGCGCCTTTGAACTTCTCCGGACGCACGAGCGGGACCGGGAAATTGAAGGCTTCCTGGCAGAGCTCGCGCAGCACCTCCGGGCCGAGCACCTCGCCGAAATAAGGGGCGACGACGGCCTCGGCGAGGGCGGCGTAGGAGTCGCCGCGGTGGCGCTCCACGAAGTCGGGGGCGACCTGCGGGATGCGCGTCGGCACCCAGAGGCCGCCCTTGGCCGGCATGGCTGAAAGCAGCACGTCGCGCAGGGAACCGCGGCAGGACGCGTCGGCGGTGGAGACGAATTCCAACTTAGGACTCGGAGAGGACATGGACGCCCTTGGGATTGATGCGCGAGACGTAAGGCGTGGCCTTGATCGGCACCGTCGAGAACACGGCGGCGACGGCGGCGGCGACCTTGCGGGCGGTCTCCTCGCCCTCGCAGAACGCGAAGACGCTGGGTCCCGCGCCGGAGATCGAGAAGCCGAGCGCGCCGGCGGCGACGGCGGCGGCCTTGGCACGATAGAACTCCGGGATCAGGCGGTGCCGGTGGGGCTCGGCGATGAGGTCTTGGAGCGAGCGGCCGATGAGAGCGTAGTCGCTCTTGAAGAAGCCGCACAGCAGACCGCCGAGGTTGCCGCTCTGCTGCGTCGAGATCTCGAGCTGGACCTGGTGCGGCATGATCTCACGGGCGACCTTGGTCAGGACGACGATGTCCGGATGGACCACCGCGACCCAGAGACGCTCGGGGATCGCCACGTCCACGACGTCGAGCTCGGCGTTGGAACGAATGAGGGTGATGCCGCCGAGGAGGCACGGCCCGACGTTGTCGGCATGCCAGGCGCCGTCGGCCGCGGCTTCGCCGGCGACCACGAAAGGCAGGAGCTGACGACGTGTCAGCGGTTCACCAAGGAGACGGTTGACCACGAAGGCGCCGCCGACCGCGCTCGCGGCGCTGGAGCCGAGGCCGCTGCCGAAGGGCATCTTCTTGTGGATCTCCATCTCGATGCCGACGTCGCTCTTGCCGAGGTGGCGGAGCATCGCATGGGCGGAGACGCCGGCGGTATTCTTCTTGGAATCGAGCGGCAGGCGGCCTTCGTCCCCGGTGATCTTGGTGATGCGCAGGCCGGGGGTGGCCGAGAAGCGGGCCACGATCTCGTCGCCCGGGGCGTCGATGCAGAAGCCAAGGACATCGAAACCGCAGGCCACGTTGGCCACGGTGGCGGGCGAAAAGATACGGACTTCTTTGAGCGGCTGAGCGGACATAAGGCCCCCTTTGGCAGGGTTGGGCAGACCTTTCGTGTTGCCTCCCCTTCGGTCAACGGTGAACATGACGGATACCAGTCCTTTGATGTCAAACCGCATCCACCAGCACGGATTTGTGACCGTGGCGGCGGCCTCACCGGCCCTCCGCCTGGGGGATCCTGCGGCCAACGCCGCCCTGACCATCCAAGCCCTTGAAAAAGCGTCCCAAGAGGGGGCGGAAATCGTGGTCCTGCCTGAGCTCTGCCTGACCGGCTACAGCTGCGGCGACCTCTTCGGCCAGCGGACCCTCCTCAACGGGGCCCTGAAGGCCCTGGGGCAGGTTTGCGAGGCCACCGCTAAGCTGGGCCTGACCGCCCTCGTCGGAGCGCCCCTGGAAGTCAACGGACGCCTCTTCAACGTGGCCGTGGCGCTCTCCCGCGGCAAGATGCTCGGGGTCGTCCCGAAGACCCACCTCCCCAACACGGGGGAATTCTATGAGCAGCGCTGGTTCGCCTCCGCCCGGGTCGCCCCGGTCGCCGAGGTCGAACTCCTCGGTCAGAAAGTCCCCTTCGGCACCGACCTGCTCTTCCAGGCGAACGACATGCCGGACTGCGTGCTTGGAGTCGAGATCTGCGAAGACCTCTGGGCCGTCGAGCCCCCCAGCGGTGCCCAGGCCCTCGCCGGCGCCACCCTGCTCTGCAATCTTTCGGCCAGCGACGAGCTCCTGACCAAGGCCGCCTACCGTCGCGACCTGGTGAAGTCGCAGTCCGCCCGCTGCCTCGCGGCGTACGTGTACGCCGCCGCCGGCGCCGGCGAATCGAGCACCGACATCGTCTACAGCGGCCACGGCCTGATCGCCGAGAACGGCGTCGTCCTCGGCGAATCCGAACGCTTCCGCTTCGACCTGGCGCTGATCGTCTCGCAGATCGACCTCGACCGCCTCGCCGCCGAGCGCCGCCGCAACAGCACCTTCTTCGGCGCCCCCGTCGCCGTCCGTCCCCGCGTCATCGACTTCACCCTCGGCGTCCCGACCGGCCAGACGCCCAAGTTGCGCCGCCGCTTCAGCCAGCACCCGTTCGTGCCGGCCGATCCGCACCGCCGCGACGAGAACTGCCAGGAGATCTTTGCGATCCAGTCCACGGGCCTCGCCCGCCGCCTCCGCCACACGGGGCAGAAGCACGTCGTCATCGGCGTCTCCGGCGGCCTCGACTCCACCCTCGCCCTGCTCGTCACGCTCGAGGCCTTCCACCGCCTCGGTCTCGACCGCAAGGGCATCATCGGCCTTACGATGCCGGGCCCGGGCACCTCGGCCCGCACGCGCGTCAACGCGATGCGTCTGATGGAGGCGCTGGGCGTCGCCGGCCGGGAGATCCCGATCGGCGAGGCCGTCGAACGTCACCTGCGCGACATCCAGCACCCGGCCGGCAAGCACGACGTCACCTTTGAGAACGCCCAGGCCCGCGAACGCACGCAGATCCTGATGGACGTCGCCAACCAGAGCCACGGCTTCGTCGTCGGTACGGGCGACCTGTCCGAAGCGGCGCTCGGCTGGTGCACGTTCAACGCCGACCATATGTCGATGTATCACGTGAACATCGGCGTGCCGAAGACCTTGGTGAAGCACCTCGTCGCCTGGGCCGCCCATGCCCGTCATGTCGGCACGGAACGCACCGTCCTCGAGGACATCGTGGCCACCCCGGTCAGCCCCGAGCTGCTGCCGCCCGGCACCGACGGCGAGATCGCCCAGCAGACGGAGATGCTGGTCGGCCCCTACGAGCTCCACGACTTCTTCCTTTTTCACGTCATCCGCAACGGCTTCCGCCCTTCGAAGGTCCTCTGGATTGCCGAACACGCCTTCGCCGGGAAATACGACCAGACGGAGATCCGCCACTGGCTGCGCACCTTCCTGAGCCGTTTCTTCAGCCAGCAGTTCAAGCGCTCCGTGATGCCCGACGGGCCCAAGGTCGGCTCGCTGGCCCTGTCCCCCCGCGGCGACTGGCGCATGCCTTCCGACGCCGAGGCGACGGCGTGGCTTGCCGAACTGAGCTAAGCCTGCTTGATGGAGGCGTGAGCCTTCCCGCCCAGACGCATCCCGCCGCCACCCAGGCCCTTCTGGTGAAGCTGGGTCCGGAAGTCGTCCGGACCGACGAGGCCTCCTGCTTCGCGGCGTCCTTCGACAATCTGCGGCTGTCCTTCATGCCCGAGGCGGTCGTCCGCCCCGTCACGGAGGACGACATCGGCACCACGCTGAGGCTCGCCAACGCGCATCGCGTGCCCGTCACGGTCCGCGGCCGCGGCACCGGCGCGACCGGCGCCTGCGCGCCGGTCAAAGGCGGCTGGGTCATCCACCTCGACCACTGGGACAAGATCGTGATCGACCCGGTGTCGGCGATGGCGACCGTCCAGCCCGGGGCGATCACCGCGCATCTCAACGACCGCGCCGCCCCGCACGGGCTGTTCTTCCCGCCTGACCCGTCGTCGGTGAAGCACTGCAGCATCGGCGGCAACCTCGCCACCAACGCCGGCGGCCTGCGCGCGGCCAAGTATGGCGTGGTCCGAGACCACGTCTACGCCCTCGAGGGCTTCCTGCCCACCGGCGAGAAAGTCCGCTGGGGCGCCCCGCTCCGCAAGTTCGTCAGCGGCCTCAACCTGCGCGACCTGTGGATCGGGTCCGAGGGCACCCTCGGCGTGATCACGCAGGCGACGCTCAAGCTCTCCGCCCTGCCCGCCGCCCGCCGCGCCTTCCTCCTGGCCTTCCGCACCGATGAGGCGGCCCTGGAGGCGGCCATCGAGCTCATCTCCCTGCGCGTGAATCCCTCGGTGCTGGAATTTCTCGACATCCAGACGGTCGCCGCCACCGAGAAGCGTCGCGGGAAGCGCGTCTTCACCGACGCCGAGCTCGCCGGCTCGGCCGAGACCCATGCGGCCCTGCTCGTCGAGATCGACGGACATCCCGCCGCCCTCGCGGACGACGCGGCCAAGGTCGTCGCGTGGGCGCAGCGCCATGCGGTCGCCTTCCGCGCCCCCGAGGACGCCGCCGAGGCCGAAGCCCTCTGGGAGCTTCGCCGTACCTGCTCCCAAGCGATGTTCGCCCTCGGCGACGCCAAGCTGAACGAGGACGTGGTGGTCCCGATCCGCAGCTACGTCGCCCTCCTCCGCTTCACCCGCGAGGTCCGCGACCGGATCGGCCTGGCGACCCCGACCTTCGGTCACGCGGGCGACGGCAACTTCCACGTGCACATCATGTATGACCGGTTCAACCCGGAGCATTGCCGCAGGGCCGAGCAGGCCATCCGCGAAGTGATGGAGAAGGTCGTCGAACTCGGCGGCGCGATCACGGGCGAACACGGCATCGGCCTCGCGAAGTCCCCTTTCCTCTCCCTGCAGCACACCCCGGAAGAGATCGCCGCCATGCGCGCGATCAAGCAGGCCCTGGACCCCAACGGCATCCTCGCCCCCGGCCAGATGTTCGAACCTTTCAACGTCTGGGAGCATCGCCCGATCAAAGTCACTTTGCCCTGGGACGAGCACTGAGCCATGCCCCGCACCGTCGCCGTCTTCGACTGGGACGGAGTCGTCATCGACTCCTCCGTCGCCCATGAACGCTCCTGGGAGGCCCTCGCCGAGGAGGAGAAGCTCCCGCTGCCGCCCGACCACTTCAAGCGCGGCTTCGGCAAGCGCAACGAGCTGATCATCCCGGACATCCTCGGCTGGACGCGCGACCAGACCGAGGTGAGGCGCCTGTCTAACCGCAAGGAAGCGCTCTACCGGGATATCGCCCGCACCGGCCACGTCCGCCTGCTTCCCGGCGTCCGCGAACTCTGCGGCGCCCTCGGGGACCTCGGCATCCCGTGCGTCATCGGCACGTCCACCCACAAGGAGAACCTCGCCCTGTCCTTCGAGCTCTTCGGCATCGGCCGCTTCTTCGCCGGCGCGGTCGCCAGCGAGGACGTCACGAAGGGCAAGCCCGACCCGGAGGTCTTCCTCAAGGCCTGCGCCCTTGGCGGCGGCGACCCGGCGACCTCCTTCGTCTTCGAGGACTCCTTCTCGGGCATCCAAGCCGGCCTCTCCGGCGGCTTCGTCACGATCGCGCTCGCGACCACGCACACCCGCGAGCAGCTGGCCCCCGTCGGCGCGCACCACGTCGTGCAGGACCTCTCCGAAGTCGATCCGCAGTGGCTCGCCGGCGGGCGCCCGGGCTGAGATGGAATTCCGCCTGAAATCCGACTACCGACCGATGGGCGACCAACCGGCCGCGATCGCCGCGCTCGACGCCTCCCTCCGCGCCGGACACGCCCGCCAGACGCTCCTCGGCGTGACCGGCTCCGGCAAGACGTTCACGATGGCGAACCTGATCGCCCAGCAGCAGCGCCCGGCGCTGATCATCTCGCACAACAAGACGCTGGCCGCCCAGCTCTACTCGGAGTTCAAGAACTTCTTCCCCGAGAACGCCGTCGAATACTTCGTCAGCTACTACGACTACTACCAGCCCGAGGCGTACGTCCCGGCCACGGACACCTTCATCGAGAAGGATTCGGCGATCAATGAGGACATCGAGCGGCTGCGCATCAGCGCCAGCAGCGCCCTGCTCTCCCGCCGCGACGTCGTGGTGATCGCCTCGGTCTCGTGCATCTACGGCCTCGGCTCGCCCGAGGACTTCCTGGCCGCGATGATCGCGCTCAAAGCCGGGATGACCCTGCGCCGCGACGAGCTGCTCGCCAAGCTGGTGGCCAACCAATACGTCCGTAACGACGCCATCCTCGAAAGGTGCAACTTCCGCGCGCGCGGGGAGACCATCGACGTCTGGCCGGCCTACATGGAATCGGCCGTCCGCCTGGAATTCTGGGGCGACACGCTCGAGGCCATCCGCGAGCTCGACCCGGTCAGCGTGAAGCCGGGCAAGCGGCTCCAGAAGTTCGACCTCTACCCGGCCAACCAGTACGTGATGGCCCCGGGCCGCGTGAAGGCCGCCGGCGACGCCATCCGCGAAGAACTCGAGGAGCGCGTGGCTTATTTCGAGAAGATGAACCGGCTCGTGGAGGCCCAGCGCATCCGCCTGCGCGTCGAGCACGACCTCGAGATGCTCCGCGAGACGGGCTTCTGCCCGGGCATCGAGAACTACTCGATGCACATGTCCGGCCGACGCCCCGGCGAGCGCCCGCACTGCCTCTTGGACTTCTTCCCGAAGGACAAGCTGGTCTTCATCGACGAGAGCCACGTCTCGGTCTCGCAGATCGGCGGCATGTATCACGGCGACCGCGCCCGCAAGGAACGCCTCGTCGAATTCGGCTTCCGCCTGCCCTCCGCCCTCGAGAACCGTCCGCTGCGCCCGGAGGAGTTCGACACGCTCGTCGACCAGGCGGTGTACGTCTCCGCCACGCCGGCGCCCCACGAATACAAGGTCTCGGCGGTGATCGCCGAACAGGTCATCCGCCCGACCGGCCTGCTCGATCCGGTGATGGAAGTCCGCCCGATCGCCGGCCAGGTCGAGGACATCATCGGCGAGGCCGAGGCCGCCGCCGCCCGCGGTCATCGCACGCTCGTCACGACCCTCACCAAACGGATGTCCGAGGACCTCGCGAACTTCATGCGGGAGAGCGGCCTGAGAGTCGAATACCTCCACTCCGACATCGACGCCATCGAGCGCGTCGAGATCCTGCGGCGGCTCCGCGCCGGCCACTTCGACGTCCTCGTGGGCGTCAACCTGCTCCGCGAAGGCCTCGATCTCCCTGAAGTCGCGCTCATGGGCATCCTCGACGCCGACAAGGAAGGCTTCCTCCGCAGCGAGACGAGCCTCATCCAGACCGCCGGGCGCGCCGCGCGGCACCTCGAGGGCAAGGTCCTGCTCTACGCCGACGTGATGACGAAGTCGCTCACGCGCGCCCTGACGATCTGCGGCGACCGACGCAAGCGCCAGGAGGCCTTCAATACGAAGCACGGCATCACGCCGAAAAGCACGCAGCGCAAGATCGAGGAGAGCCTGGTCGAGCTCGAGGCCGATGCGGCGCTGGCGGTGGCCGAAGGCACCGACGACCGCGACATCGCCCGCGTGCTGGCCGACATGGAGGCCGAGATGCTGGCGGCGGCGGACGAGCTGCAGTTCGAACGCGCGGCCACCCTGCGCGACCAGATCGAAGCCCTGCGTACTGGCAAGCCGGCCGCGCCGAAACGATCCAGAGGACGGCGCTGATCAGCCGAAACGGCGCGCCAGGTCGGCGTCCGTCCACTCGACATACGTCCGCCGGCCCCGCGGGCATGTTCCCGGCTGGGCGGTGCGGAACAAGGCCTGCACGAGTTCCATGAGCTCCGTGTCCGACAGGCTGTCGCCCTTACGGCGGGCTTGGTTGACCGCGAGCTTGGCCAGGGCGTCGTAAGCCAGCGACGGGCGACCGAAGTCGCCTTCGCGGCGGGCCATCTCGGCCAGCAGGTCGCGCACGAAGGCCAAGGCCTGCTCAGGTTCGAGCCACGCCGGCAGGGCCTGGATCCGCCAGAAGTTCCGGCCGTATTCCTCGAAGTCGAAGCCGGCGGAGGCCAGCAGCGGCAGGCGCTCCTTCAGCACCGCGGCGGGCAGCGGCTCCAGTTCGATGCCCAGCGGCACGAGCAGCGGCTGGCTGACCGGCTTCCGGGCGGTGAACTGCGCGAGGATGGATTCGTAGAGCACGCGCTGGTGGGCGGCGCCCAGGTCGAGGACCGCCAGGCCGGCCGGCGTCTCGAAGACGGCCCGCTCTTCCCGCAGACGGGACAGCAGACGCCAGCCGAGGCGGACGGCGGGCGCGTGGGCCGGCGAGACCGGCGCGAGGGCCGAGGGTGGCACGTAAACCGGCGGCGTGGGCCCGCCGGAGACCGGCGCGCTGACGGACGGGGCGTCGACGGCCAAGGTCGCGGACGGCGTGACCGCCGGGATCGTCTCGGCGGGGAGACTTTCATCGCCGCGGGCACGCAGCACCGCGAGGACGGATTCGATGAGGAAGTTGCGGACCTTGGCTTCGTCGCGGAAACGCACCTCGCGCTTCGCGGGGTGCACGTTCACGTCGACCCAGGCCGGATCCATCTCGAGGAAGACGAAGGCCAGCGGGTAGCGCCCTTTCGGGATCAGCGTATGGTAGCTCTCGGTGAGCGCGAAGGCCATCGTACGGCTGTCGACCGGGCGGCCGTTGACCACCGTGACGAGGTCCTGGCGCGTGCCCCGGCTGACGCCCGGCCTGCCCAGCAGCCCGCTGAGGCGCATGCCCGGCCGTTCGAAGACCGGCATCAGCGTGACCTCTTCGGCCACCTGGCGGCCCCAGATCTCGCGGACGCGGTCCAGCAAGGGCGCGTCGCCCGGCGAACGGAAGATCTCGCGGCCGTCCTCCCGCAGGAGGAAGCCCACTTCCGGATGAGCGACGGCGTAGAGGCGGACGAGGCGGACGATGTGCGCGGCCTCGGTCTCGTCGGACTTGAGGAACTTGAGCCGCGCCGGGACGGGATGAAAGAGGTTGGCGACCTCGATGCGCGTGCCCGGCGCCATGCCGTGCTCGCGCCGATGGATGAGCTTGCCGCCGTTGACGGCGATCTCCGTGCCCGCAGGGGCCGCGGCCGGACGGGTCTGCAGCGTGAAGCGGGCCACGCTGGCGATGGACGGCAAGGCTTCGCCGCGGAAACCGAAGGTCGCGATCCGGTCGAGGTCCGCGGCCAGCCGGATCTTGCTGGTCGCATGGCGCTCCAGGCTCAGCAGGGCTTCGTCGCCCGGCATGCCCTTGCCGTCGTCCTCGACGATCATGCGGGCCTTCCCGCCGCGGGAGAAGTCCACCGTGACGCGGCGGGCCCCGGCGTCGAGGGAGTTCTCGAGCAGTTCCTTGATGACCGCGGCCGGGCGCTCCACCACCTCGCCGGCGGCGATCTGGTTGGCCACGGTCGGCTCAAGGATGCGGATGGTCGACATGGTCAAGCAGGCCCGGGCACGGGTCGTCCGGGGGGACGACCGAGGACGCGGCAGGGGCGGACGGAAGGCACCCGGAGAACTTTGTCCCTGGCCCTCTTCCCTGCAAGACGAAGGGCTCGGAAACGGTCTTTCTTGCGCCCGGCCCGAGGATGCCAACCTTGCTGGCGTGTCGAACCGCCTGGCCCAAGAAAGCTCGCTCTACCTCCGCCAGCACGAGGTCAACCCCGTGCACTGGTGGCCCTGGTGCGCCGAGGCCTTCGCGGAGGCCAAGGCCAAGGATAAGCCTGTGCTGGTATCCGTCGGCTACTCCTCCTGCCACTGGTGCCACGTGATGGCCCGCGAGTCCTTCGAGCAGCCTTGGGTCGCCGACCTGATGAACCAGCACTTCATCTGCATCAAGGTCGACCGCGAGGAACGCCCCGAGGTCGACAAGCTGATGATGGACGCCGTGCAGATGATCCAGGGCCACGGCGGCTGGCCGCTCAACTGCTTCTGCCTCCCGGACGGCCGGCCGTTCTTCGGCGGCACGTATTTCCCGCCCGAGGACCGCGGCCACGGCCAGGTCCCCTGGCCGCAGCTGCTCATGCGGGTCGCGGACTTCTACCATCGCAACAAGTCCGAGCTCGCCGCGAACGCCGACGCCATCGCCCGCAACCTGACGCACCTGACCCGGGCGCCGGACGCCGACGGCAGCGCGCCGACGCCGGAAGACCTCGTGGCGGCCGCCCGCCGCATCTGCGAACAGCATGACGACGCCTTCGGGGGCTTCGGCGGCGCGCCGAAGTTCCCCGCGCCGCACACGCTCAATCTCCTGCTCGGGCTACGTGGGGCCGCCGCGGTCGAAGCCGACCGCGCCCTCGCGACGCGCATCGACGCCGTCCTGACCATCACCCTCGGCGCCATGGCCCGTGGCGGTCTCTTCGACCAGGTCGGCGGCGGCTTCCACCGCTACTGCGTGGACCGCGACTGGACGGTGCCGCACTTCGAGAAGATGCTCTACGACAACGCGCAGCTGCTCGGCACCTACGCCGAGGCCTGGGCCCGTTACCGCGACCCGCTCTACGTCGACGTCTGCGAAGAAACGGTCGGCTGGCTCCTCCGTGAGATGCGCACGGCCAACGGACTGTTCGCGGCCTCGCTGGACGCCGACACGGACCACCACGAAGGCACCACCTACGTGTGGACGGCCCCGGAAGTGGCCGCCGCGCTGGGCGACGAGGCGCTCCCTTTCGCGCGGGCCTACGGCCTCTCGGACAGGGGGAACTTCGAGGGCAAGAACATCCCGAAGCTCAAGGGCGACCACGCCGCACGGCGGCGCTTCGCCGGCGCCCGCGCCAAGCTTCGCGCGATCCGCGACCGGCGCCCGCAGCCGGCCCGTGACGACAAGAACCTCCTCGGCTGGAACGCCCTCCTCGTCGGCCACCTCGCCAAGACCGGCTGGATCCTCGGCCGCCGGGACTGGGTCGAGCTGGCGCTCGAGACCGAAGCCAACCTCTGGGCCCGCTTCGCCCGCGAAGACGGCGCCAGGCTGCTCTCCGTGGCGCACGGCGACAGGACGACGCTCGACGGCAACCTGAGCGACTTCGCCTGGCTCGCCGAAGCCGAGCTGACCCTCGCCGCCGTCGCGCCTTGGGCGCGCCCCGATGCGGAGCACCTTTACGCGGCGCGCGCCGAGCGCCTCCTGCGCGCCACCCTCGAGCGCTTCGGAGATCCGCACGCGGTCGGCGCCTTCGTCGTGCCGGCCGAACGCGACGACCTTTCCGTCCGCCAGAAAGACTGGTTCGACAACGCCGTCCCCGCCGGCAACTCCTCCCTGCTCCATGGCTTCGGGCAGTTGCAGATGATCTCGGCCGACCCGCGCTGGGCCCGGGAGTTCGCCGACCTCGCCACCGCCTACGGCGGGCTCTGCAAGAACGTGCCCAACGGCGGCGCCCACGCCTTGGACGGCATCGCGCGCTTCGCGCTCGGCCACGCGACGGTGAAAGCCGCCGGCGGCTGGGACGACCTGCGCGTCGCGCTTAACGGCGACGAGCGGACCGCGCCCCACTCCCGCCCCTATCGTCCCGTCTTCCTGCTTCCGGAGCCCGCCATGACCGGCTTCTCCGTTTGCGTGGGCCAGACCTGCCTCGCGCCCGTCGGCACCGCCCAGGAGGCCGCCGCGAGCCTCTGAGGGCATTCCGCACTTGCCCGCCCGTTACGGAGAGGGAACATCGACGTAGGCATGTCAGCCGACCCCCATTACGTCTACGGCCAAGGGCAGAGCTCGCGCTCGAGCTATCCGATCCTGCTGGGGACGGTGACGGTCGAAGTCATCGGCTACAAGGAGCGTCGCTATCGCCCGAACTGGCGGCGGATCAGACTGCTGACGCCGGTCGCCCTGCTGCTCCTCTGGGTCGCGCTGTCGGAGGCGAACTACTTCAAGGAACGGTTCATGAACGGCATCCCGTCGACACGGCGGGCCGACATGTACCTGTACCTGCCGGACACCGCCGGCAACTCCGCCGCGAACTTCTTCCTCAGCAAGGAGGAGATCCGTCTGCGCGAGCGGGCCAAGCTGCTGACGGCCAAGGATACCTACGGACGGTCGGCGCACCTGTACCGTAAGGGCGAATACTTCGTGAGCGTCGCCAAGGAGGCCCTCTCCCGCCAGGACTACGCTGAGTTCGCCCGTTACATCGGCACCGGCGCCCAGCTGACCCCGGCCAACTTGGAGGCCCAGCGGTTGGGCGCCGACCTCTTCTTCGTGTTACAGCGCCCGCTCGACGCCTACCAGCTGCTCGAGGAGTCGCTCGTCTTCGCCAAGCAGGATCGCGAGCACTTCCGTTACTACGTCCAGCGCTGCTTCATGCTGGACCAGGACGCCCGCCTCATCGCCACGGCGACGAAGCACCTGGCCGATCCGGCGGTCGCCGAGGACATCCGGGCGGACCTCCGCCTGGCCGCCGCGCAAGCGCACTTCCTCCGCGGGGACTTCGCCGACGTCGCCCGCCTGATCAAGGAGCACCGCCTGGACCAGACCGCCGACGGCTACCTGCTCAACTGCCAGCTGCTCTGGGAGAGCGGCGACCGGGAGGGGGCGATCGCCGAACTCGACGCCGCGCTGGCCATCTTCCCGGCCGGCGTCCGCCTGCTCGAGATTAAGGCCCGCTGGCTGAAGGATAGCGGCGAGTTGCGCCGGGCCCAGGACACCCTCGATCTCCTGGCCATCAGCCAGCCCGGCCGCCCCGGACCGCTCATCCAGTCGCTCTACCTCCTGCCTGGCGAAGCCGACCGGACCCGGCGCGCGGCTTCGGTCGAGAAGATCATCGCGACCTACGGGAACCAGGAGCAGCCGATGCTCGACCTCGCGCGCTTCGGCAACGACACCGCCGACGTCGCGCTCACCGCCCGGCTGGCGCAACTCGCGCTCGAGCGTAAGTTCAGCAACCGCGTCCGCTTCGACCTCATCCACGTGGAATGCCTGCTCAACGCCGGCCGCGCGCGAGAGACGATCCTGCTCGTCGACGCCTTGTACAAGCAGGCGGAACGCGACCAATGGGTGACCGAGACGCAGATCGCCTTCGACGCCCTCCGGACCATCGCCTACTTCGCCGACGGACAGACGGAGATCGGCTCCATCAACCTGCAGAAACTGATGCAGCACCGGAAGATGCCGCCGCAGGTGCTGGTCGCCGCCAGCCGCAAGCTGATCACGGCCCGCCGCTACGACGAGGCCAACGACGTCTTGATCCAGGCGCACCTGCAGAACGAGACCAACCAGGCGATCCTGATGCAGATCGTGCAGCTCAAGCTCGACCACCCGCGCATCGCCGCCGACCTCGAGACCTACCTGCGTCGGCTGATGCTCAACCGCCGCCCTTCACCGGAAGTCCTCCGGGCCGCCTTGCGACGGCTCGGTTCGGACACCTACCTTTTCTCCGCCGACCGCGAGACGCTGCTGCGCGACGTCGAGGCGAAACTCAAGTAGCCGTTTCCTCGGCGGAAGCCGGCTTGGCTTCGGGCTCCGGGCGTTCGGTGGCCTCGAAATAGGTCAAGGACCCGAGTTTGGTGCCGTCCGGGAGCCAGAGGCCGCGGCTGCAGCCGCGGTTGACGAACTCCTCGGCTTCGGCCGAGGACAGGACCGCCCCGGCCAGGGCGAGTCCTTCGGCTTCGAGGGCCGACGTCGCGATCGCGCGGACCGGGCCGGCCAGCGCGACGGCCTGGCCGGTGCGCGGGTCGACGAGGTGGTTGCGCCCGGGATCCGGGGTCTTGCTGGCCATCGCGAACCGGCAGAGCTTGAGCTCGGAGCGGGCGCCGACGCCGATGCGCCAGCCGGCGGATTCACCGGGCGGATCGAGCGCGAGGGTGACGCTGCCGGAGGCCATCAGGAGGGCGCGGTGGATGCCCCAGCTGCTCTCGAGCATATCGGCCATGCGGTCGAGGGCGTAACCACGGACGATCGCGCCGAAGTCGACGGCGGCGCCGAACTTGTCGCAGTGGAGCTCGCAGCCTTCGAGCCGTAACGCGCCTTCCCGGTAGGCGGACATCACCTGCGTCCACGCGACGTCATCCGGATTGAAGGCCATGTCGCCGCGCTCGCGCCAGTAGCGGAAGAGCGCGCCGGCCGTGGCGTCGAAGGCCTTGCCGGTGTCGACGCTGACGTCCTTCGAGAAATTCCAGAGTGCCTGCACATGCTCGGAGGCGGCGATCATCGCGCCCTCCGGCATGAGGTTGATCGAAGCGACCGGACCGCTGTCATGGCGGAGGTCGGTCTGGAAATCCAGGTCGTCGAGCAGCTGGAAAAGGCTTTCGGCCGCGTTGCGGGCGTAGACCGCGTCCTCCGCGGCGATGCGCACCCAGAAACGGGAGCCGAAGGCCTCATGCGAGAAGTTGTGGATGATAGGGGTGTCTTCCATGGATTAAGGACTCTTGCATGTACGGAAACCAGTTTCGTATCCTTTGGCAACCAGCACCCAATAACGGTCGCCCTCATGGGCGACCCGCAAGGACAAGGGCCCCAAGACCGCGTAGCCGGGCACGAAAGGCCGGCTGTCATCGCTCGCCGGAATAAGCCGAAGGGGCGCCTTGGCCGCCTGAGGGAAATCGCCGTAACCGACGGGGTAACGCCTGAGGTAATAGGGCAGCGGCCAATAGTGACCACCCTCTACCGCGACATAGAACTTGGGTCCGTAGGCCTTCGCCATCACCTCGACGCTTTGATTGAACACGCCCAGGGACTCGGTCCGCGAATGGGAGGACAACGGCCCTATGGCAATTCCGCTGACAACGATGAGCCCGAAGGCCAAGGCGGACATGCGCGCGGCGCCCCCCTTGAGCAGATACGGCAGCGCCAGAGTCAGCGGCAGCGAGAAGACCACCAGCAGCAGCCACGGGGTCTTATAGGGCAAAGCCAGATGGAAGCCGAAGACAAGGACGGCGACCATGCAAGGCAGGTCGGCGGGGTGGCGAGTTCGCCAGCCGGCGCGCGAAAACCCGGAGCGAGCCAGCGCGAAGACCGCCAGCCAGGCGGCGGCCCATCCCCACGGCGCCAGGCTTTCGGCGTAGAGGGTATCCTCCGATCGGCCGCTGGCGACGCCGAGCGAACGCGCCAGCTGCAGCCACCAGGTCTTCAGGCCGGGCAGGTCCGTGAAGCCGACCGACTGGAACAACGCCCAGGAGGCGAGCAGGCCGAAGCCGAAGCGCAGCCAGCGGCGATCGGGCACGAACTGACGGAGAAGCACCAAGGCCAGGAGGAAGAGGCCGAGGTAAGCCGCGGCGGTGACCTTGCAGGCGAGCGCGAAGCCGAAGGCCGCCCCGGAGAGCAGCCACCAACGGGAAGTCGGCGGCGATCCTTCGGCGCGCAGCCATAGGGCGACGCCCCAGACGAAGCCCGTCACGAGCAGCATCTCCTGGACGAAGTAATAAGCGAACGGCGTACAGCCACCGGTGAGCACGATGAAGGCCGCCGTCACATACCGCGGCCCCTTGTCGAGTCCTGGCAGGATCAAGGCCGCCGCCGCCAACAATCCCAGGAAGACCGAGACGACGTTTCGTAAATAATCCTCGCGCATGTCCATCGGCGCCATTCCCGTCACCTTGGCGGAGATGAGCAGCGCCGTGGCCAGCGTCGGCCCATGGAACTTGTCCTGGTGCGTGCTATAAGGGGTCCCCTCGGAGAGTTCCTTGGCGAGAGACCACTGGACGGCCTCGTCGGCGTGCAGATAGCCCCAATGCCAGATGTCGGCCATCGATGAAGAAACCCACAAGGCCAGTGCCACCACGATAACCAGGCCGACCCGGGAGACCGTGCCCGACTGGCTCGCCGCCTCCGTCATAAGACGCCGAAATGCTTCTGGAGCGCCGTCTTGATCTCGAGCGGCACGAGGGCCGGCGACATGGGGCCCTGGGCTTCGCGCCAGGCGTAGACGGTGGTGAGGGCACCCTTGGCGACGGCGCGTTCGCCGACGGACGCGACGAAGCCCCAGACGAGTTTCTTGTCACCGATCTCATTCGGGGTCAACGCGACGGTCACGACGTCTTCTCGGTAGATCGGCGAAAGGAAGTCGCACTCCACGCGCACCCGGGGGAAGCCGGTGAGCTTAGTGCCCTCGGCGCGGAGGAACGGCAACTTGAGCTGGCGGAAGAGCGCTTCCTCGGTCGCCTCGACCCAGAAGAACACCGTCGAGAAATGCACGATGCCCGCGGCGTCGGTATCGGAGAAATTCGCGCGGTAATCCGCCGTGAAAGGGGCCATGCGCCTATGCAAGCCGTCCGGCCCGCCGGCGCAACCGTCAAGGCGCTTTCCGGCCGCCTTTGCGGAGCCAGGACACCGAAGTCCAGGACCCGCCCGAGGCCGTCACGCAGGCGCGCAGGAAGGGCTGCGGCTCCTGCTGGACGGTGAAGAGGTACAGCCTGGGCCCACGGCCTTGCGCGCCCTTGGCGAAGGCCTCCAGCCATTCGCGCTGCCAGCGGGTCGGGGCTTTCGGCGGCCCTCCGAACTTATGATAGGAGCTGTCCGAGTAGACCATCTTCGGCTCACCCTTCTTCGTCTCGTAGAGGCGGACCCCGTCCTGGAAATCCGAGAACACCACCAAGGCATCGTAGGGCTCGGCCAAGAGCCGATCCATCCAAGCGCCCAGCGACCCCTTTTCACAGGCCAGACGGACCTTCGCCAGCACCAAGCGGCCATTCGGCGTCAGGGTCTCGACGACGGTCTGCGTCGGCCCTTCGCGCAGGCGCGGCGCCGGACCGTGGAAACCGCGCCCATGGACCACCTTGTCGCCGAGCCCGACCACGCGGGCACCGTCGAAACGGAAGACGTCGGCGTCAAGGAACTGCTTCCGGATCTCCTCTTCGACGCGCGGGAGGTAGCTGCGCATCGAACCCGAGCAATCCAAGTAGACCGCCACGCGCTGCGCCCGGATGAACGCGCCCATCACCGGACGGCCGACGAAGCCGGCGCGATTGCCCAAGCCTGCCCCGAGACCATTGCCACCCAAGGTTCCGCGGCCGCGGCCGAAGCCGCCCTTCCCTGCACCGGACGCCAAGCCAGCCAGGCCCGCCTCGGGCGTCATCGACCTCATCGGCGGCAGCGCCAAGGTCGCGGTCGCGGACCTCGACACGAGCCGCTTCGCCGGCACCACGACCTTGGGCTTACGCTGCACCGGATGGGCGGAAACCGGCGCGCCAGATTTCCCGCCGGCGACGGCGTGCGCGACGAACTCCTTCGCCGGCGGCGGACGGGTCGGCGTGCGCAGGACGACCCAGCAGGCCAGCACCACGAGCAGCCCATGGAAGAGTAGCGACGAAGCCAAGCTCCGCCAGGCGCGCGGGCGCGGGCGAGATGCCACGAGAGGGTCGGCCAAAGACATGGCCCGCAGGTTAGCGGGCCATCGTCGGACTCAAGGGAGAGTGCCGTCATCCATCCCTAGGTCTTCACCCCGACGAAGCCCTCAGGAGCGGAACTCAGTTACCAGGACGAGCCGGGCCATCGGGACGGAGCCAGTCGACGAGCGTGAATTTGCCGCCCGAGACTTCGGCGCATTTCTGCAGTACGCGCGTCGCTGGGTGACGCGTGGAGAAAAGGTAGAGCGCCGGCCCCTTGCCGGCTCCGGCCAGCTCGAAGGACCCGATCCATTGGTCCTCCCAGACCTTCTCCGCGACCGTGCGCGTATCGGCGATCTCCGCCTCAGGCAGGCCGCGCTGACCGGCGTCATCGACGTAGACCTGACCGGCCCCGGCGCGGGTCTGGAGGACCTGATCGTTGAAGTCCGAGAAGATGACCAAGGCCGCATAGCGTTTCTCGCGGCGGAGGATATCGACCCAGGCGCCGACGGAACCGGTCTCGAAATTACCGGCGTAGCGGGCGAGCAGTTCCCGTCCGACCGGCGTCATCCGGCTCGCGTCGGTGGAGACCCGCGGACCGGTCGCGGCCGGCCGATGCGGGAGCGCCGAGGGGCCGCCGCCGCGGACGACGTTGCCTTCGACCCAGACCTTGATCGCCGGGACGCTGAAGACATCCGCATCGGGGAACTGCTTACGCACCTCGGCTTCGACGGCCGGGAGATAAGGAGCCATCGAGTCGGAACAATCCAGATAGACGGCGATGCGGGGCTCGGAAGACGTCACGAGCGGCAGTTCGCCGACCTTGGCCGCGTGGGCGAAGGCCGGGAGCAGACCAAGTGCGGCCGTCGTGAGCAGACGAAGGAGGTTCATGGGGGTGATGAAATCCTAAGCGATGACGGCACGAGTGCCAGCGAATAGTCAGGCTGAAGAGAAGTCCTCAACTGCCAGCATGCCCGCTCACTCCTGAAAACGGACGCCCCTCGCCGACCCGGAGACCGCGGGGGCGGAGGGCGAGCGGGCCGGCCGGGATCAGCGGGCGGGCGCGCCGGAGCGGTTGCTGGCGACGCCGGAGCCGGACGGACGGAAGCGCAGGACGCTGTTGGCGCCGGCGGCCGTGGCCGGGGCGGACATCTCGACGGTGAAGAAGCCGGGCGAGGTCTTGTTCGGGGCCACGGAGACCACCTTGGCGCCGGCCGGGAAACGGTTGTCCTGGATCTGCATGCCGGAACGGAGGTCGATCGAACCGGAGACGTCCTCGATGGTCTTCGAATCCTTGGCCAGGGTGCCCACGGCCTGGATGAGCGGCGTGAAGGCGAAGACCACGTTGAGGGAGTCATCGGTGAGCGGGGCGGAGATCGTGAGCTGCTTGTCGACGACGCGCTTCATGCGCTTCTTCTCCGGATCCTCGGGATCGATGATGTCCTTGAAGGTCGGCATCGCGACGAGGGTGGCGCCGTCGGGGATGCCGCGGCCGCTGACCGGCATGCCGACGTAGAGATCGTCGTAGTTGTGCAGGTCGTTGAGGGTGTTCGTGCCCTTGTTGCCGTTGCCGAACTTCACCAAGATGGCGCTGCCTTCGGAGGCGGAGACGCAGCGCTGAAAGATCGTGCCGGGCTTGTTGCCGTAGGCGCGAGAGGTGCTGATCAGGTAGAGGCGGGGGCCTTTGTTCTCGCGGGCGCCGGCGAAGGCCTTCTCCCACTCGTCCTCCCACTTGCGCTCCTCGGGGAAACGCTTGTCGCCGCCGTTGTTGCAGGTGACGCGGCCGCTGACGAGGGCCGTGAGCGGCTTGCTGAGCGTGAAGCTGACGTTCCCCTTGATCTCGGTGACCGTCGTGCCGGGCGGGATGCCGGAGCCGAGGGCGACCATGCCGACGATGAGGCCGGAAGTGTCCTTGCACTGCACGACGTTCTGCCCCGAGGCGCCGCCGGTGGCGATGAGGGTCACGGAGCGGGCGAAACCGCCGCCTTGGTTCGTACGGTCGGAGAAGACGACGGGCGGGTCGGCGCGCATGCCCTTGTCTGGCTTGTAGGCCGGGACGTTGCCGATCGCCTTGGTGCGGATCTGGCGGATGCCGTCCTGGAAATCGGAGAAGACGATCAGCGCGTCGTAGGTGCGGTCGTCCTTGAGGACGTCGATAAAGCCGCCGACGGAGCCGACCTTGAAGTTCTGCGCGTACTTCTTGTAGATGCTGCGGCCCTGCGGGGTGAGCTTGTTCAAGTTGGTCTCGGTAGGGACGAGTTCGCCCTTGGCGTTCTTCTTGGAACCATTGCCGATGGGACGATTGAGGTAAGGCGTGCCCTTGAACTTGTCGCCGCCGACGATCTCGTTGTCGTGGACGTCGATGAACACGCCGTTGCTCAGGAAGACGTCGGCGTCGGGGAACTTGTCGCGGATCTCGGCTTCGACGCGCTCCAGATAGGGCAGCATGGAGGGGGAAGCGTCGAAATAGACGGCCAGACGCTGGGAGAAGATGTTCGCGCCCATGACCGGCTTCGCGACGAAGTTCTTGCCGCCGCCGGAGCCCATGCCGCGGCCGGTGCCGATGCCGCCGCCGGAGCCTCCCCCGAAGCCCTTGGAGGAACCGCCGGCCATCGCGCCGGAGATCATCGACGAAGCCGAGGCCGAGTTCGGCATGTCGGGCAGGGCGATCGAGGCGGAGGCGCTCTTGGACGTGATGCGGGTGGTGGTCTTGGCCAGCGACTTCACGTTCTTCGGCTTGATCTTGTGCTGGGTGTTCTTGACCCTCTCGCCGCCGGAACCACCGCCCGCGCCGGTGGCGAACTGGTTAGGGTCCTTCCTGGCGTTGTCCGTGACGGTCGAGACCACGAAGGCGGCCGCGATGAAGACCAGCAAGGCGTGGAAGGCGATCGACACCGAAAGACCGCTGGCGCCGATCCGCTGCCAGATGGACTTCTTGGCACGCTTGGTGCCCACGATTTCACCAGTCTCGACCTCCTTGGCGGGGACAGGGGGGACGCCATCTGGAGGCGGCGTAGGGCTTTCTTCACTCATCGTTGAGAGGGGGTTTAAATTCTTCTCCCGCCCCTCCCCTTCTTCAACCCTATTTGGTCGACCGAACGCCCTGCCACCGACTTAAGAAATGGCTTGCGGGCCAGCCTGCCTGCCCTTCTCCTTCGCGTTCCACTGATTGCAGGGTGGAGCAGCCCGGTTAGCTCGTCAGGCTCATAACCTGAAGGTCGTAGGTTCAAATCCTACCCCTGCACCCAATTTCAAAGCCTTAAAGAGCAATTACTTAGGAATATGACCAAAAAGATGCGTATTACGCTTGAACCGCCCGGAATTAATTGCACGTTTGCTGTTAACAAATTTGTCCTACGGGACAATGGGGTAAGTAAGATAAAGTAGTAAAAAACAGGCGGCTTACATAGGGGTATGTAAGCCGCCTCCTTTTTCGGGGGATGACTCCCCTGCCCCGGACAAAAAGCCCGGCTCCATACGGACCGGGCTTAGTCGTACCTGGACGGCTAGGCTCAGCCGCCGCCGGTCATCTTGCTGATGAGCGCGATGAGCGGGAGGAACATCGCGAGCACGATCGTGCCGACCACCACGGCGAGGAACACGATGAGGATCGGCTCGATGATGGAGGTGAGAGCGGTCACGGAGTTGTCGACCTCCTCGTCGTAGATGTCGGCGACGCGGTTGAGCATCTCCGACAGCTGGCCGGTCTCTTCGCCGACCTGGATCATGGAGGTCACCATCTGCGGGAAGACGCCCGTCTGCTCGAGCGTGACCGAGAGGGGCTCGCCGTCGCGCACGCGGTCATGCACCTGCCCGAGCGACTGGGCGATGACGACGTTGTCGAGCGTGTCGCGGGTGATCGTGACCGACTGCAGGATCGGGACGCCCGAGGCCATCAGCGTGCCGAAGGTGCGGGCGAAGCGGGAGACGGAGACGATCTGGACGAAGGTGCCGACCTTAGGCAGCCGGAAGATCACCTTGTCGAAGATCGCCTTGCCCTTGTCGGTGGCGAGCCACGACCTCAGGCCGAAGTAGAGGGCGAAGACCCCGATCGGGGTGGCCCACCAGAACTCCGTGAGCAACTTCGAGATGCCCACGACGAACTGGGTCAGCGGCGGCATCGAGGTCTTCTGGCTGTCCAGGAGCTTCTGGAACGAAGGGACGACCTTCACCATCAGGACGTACACTATGATGATCGCGACGGACATCACGACGCACGGGTAGACCATCGCGGACTTGACCTTCTTCTGGATGCGCTCGGCCTTCTCGCGGTACTTCGCGAGACGGTCGAGGACTTTGTCGAGCACGCCGCTCGCCTCGCCCGCGCGCACCATGTTGACGAAGAGCCTGTCGAAGACCTTGGGGTGGGACTGCATGGCTTCGGAGAGGTTGTTGCCCTGGGAGACGCTCTCGGCGAGGTTGGCGAGGACGGCCCTGAAGGCGGGGTTGCGCGTCTGCTTGGTGAGGATCTCCAGCGCGCGCAGCAAGGGCAGGCCGGCGATGATCAGGGTCGCCAGCTGACGGGTCGCCACGGTCACCTCGCTCTGCGTCACCTTGGCGCCTAAGGAGAAGCCGGCCTTGGCCGGAACGGCGACGTCCGCGGGCTTGGCGGCGGACGAGTCGGCCACGAGCGTGGTGACCATAAGGCCTTTCGCCATGAGCTTCTGGCGGGCCTGCGCGTCGTCGGCGGCGTCGATCCGTCCGGCGGCCTGGGCCCCGTTGCGGTCGATGCCGGTGTACTTGTAATCGGGCATGTGGAGGTTCGGGTGGGGGTTAGGTCAGGTGTACTTGAGGACTTCCTCGATGGAGGTGAGACCGTCGAAGATGCAGCGCAGGCCGTCCTCACGGAGCGGACGCATGCCGGACTCGATGGCCTTCTGCTTCAAGACGAGGGTCGGGGCCTTCTGCGTGATGAGCGAGCGAAGGTGGTCGTTGATCGACATGAGCTCGAAGAGCCCTTGGCGTCCCTTGTAGCCGGAACGGTTGCAGTCGGGGCAGCCCTTGCCGTAATAGAACTTCTTGTTGGCGATCTCGAGCGCGTCGACGTCGAGCATGGCGACGACGTCCTTGTCCGGCTCGTAGGCGGTGCGGCAGGTACGGCAGATGCGGCGCAGGAGGCGCTGGGCGAGGACGCCTTCGAGGGAGGCCGAGATGAGGAACGGTTCGAGCCCCATGTCGATGAGACGGGTCACGGCGCCGGGGGCGTCGCTGGTGTGGAGGGTCGACAGCACGACGTGGCCGGTGAGCGAGGCCTGCACGGCGATCTGGGCGGTCTCGAGGTCGCGGATCTCGCCGACCATGATGGTGTCAGGATCCTGACGAAGGAACGAACGCAGCGCGGCGGCGAAAGTGAGGCCCACCTGGTGGTTGATCGGCACCTGCATGATGCCCTCGATCTCGTATTCGACGGGGTCCTCGGCGGTGAGGATTTTGACGTCCTCGGTGTTCACCTCTTTGAGGGCGGAGTACAGCGTGGTCGTCTTGCCGGAGCCGGTCGGTCCTGTGACGATGAAGATGCCGTTCGGACGGCCCACCATGGTGCGGATGCCATCCATGATGTCGTCCTGCATCGAAAGCACCTCGAGGCTCAGGTTGACGACCGTCTTGTCCAGGATTCGCAGCACGACGGACTCCCCGAACTGCGTCGGCAGCGTCGAGACGCGGAGGTCGATCTGCCGGCCGCCGATGGTGGTCTTGATGCGTCCGTCCTGCGGGACGCGGCGCTCGGCGATGTTCAAGGAGGAGAGCACCTTGACGCGGGCGATGACGGCCGAGGCGAGGTTCTTCGGCGGCGGCGCCATCTCGTAGAGGGAGCCGTCGATGCGCAGGCGTATGCGGAACTCGGTCTCGAAGGGCTCGAAGTGGATGTCCGAGGCCTTAGCCTTGACGCCTTCCTGGATGACGAGGTCGACGAAGCGGATGATCGGGGCTTGGCTGGCTTGCTTGGAGACGTCCTCGTCGGTGACTGCGGGGGAGCCGTCGACCTGGTCGAATTCGCCGAGGAGGTCCTCCAACGAGGAGGAGGCCGCTTCTCCGTAGACGCGGACCACGCCGGCCTCGACCTGGGCGGGATCGGCGACGCCGAGCTCGATGTCGCGCTGCAGGATGAACCCGAGCTCGTTGATGACGGAGGAGTTGAACGGATCCTTGGCGAGCAAGGTGAGCCTGCCGGCCTCGTCGGCCACGGGGAGCACGACGTACTTATGGGCCTGGGCCGGCTTGAGCAGATTGACGAGCGCCTCACCGGGGTCGGCGGGCACGGTCGAATAATACGGGGAGCCGAGATGGTCGGCGATGGCCTGCAGGACGGCGGGGCGGTCGGCGAGGCCGGCGTCGGCGAGGCTGTCGGCGAAGGACTTGCCCGTGGTCGCGATGGATTCCCAGACCTCCTCGGCCTGGACAGGGGTCACGAGTCCGGCCTCAAGGGCGATATCCCGGATCAGATCACTATGGTCGTCGAACATGGGGGAAAGGGGTCAGCGGGGAGCGGCGGCGGCGCGCATGCGCTCGCGCATGGCTTCGGGGTTGTGGCAGTAGGTGAGGACCTCCTCCTCGGTCACGATGGCCTGGGAGAAAAGGGCCAGCAGGTCGCTGTCGAGGGTGCGCATCCCGCGCGCGCCGCCGGTCTCGATGTCGGAGAGCAGCTGGAAGGTCTTGCCCTCGCGGATCTTGGCGGCGATGCCGTCGGTGCGGATCATGATCTCGAAGGCCGCGACGCGACGGTCGTCCGTGGCGTGCAACAGGCACTGCGAGATGACGGCGGTGAGCGAGGTCGAGAGCTGGACGCGGATCTGGTCGCGCGCCGAGGCCGGGAAGGCGTCGATGATGCGGTCGATCGTCCGGGTGGCGCCGGACGTGTGCAGGGTGCCGAGCACGAGGTGCCCGGTCTCGGCCGCGGTGACGGCCGCCTCGATGGTCTCGAGATCGCGCATCTCGCCGATGAGGATGACGTCCGGATCCTGGCGCAGCGCGGAACGCACGCCCTCCGCGAAGGTCGGCAGATCCTCGCCCACTTCGCGCTGGGTGATCAGGCACTGCTTGTGGAGGTGCTTGTACTCGATGGGATCCTCGATGGTGATGACGTGCCCCTGCTGGTTCTCGTTGATCCAATTGATCATCGCGGCGAGCGTCGTGGACTTGCCGGACCCGGTCGGGCCGGTGACGAGGATCAGTCCGCGGGCGCGCTTGAGGAGGTCCTTGATGACGAGCGGCAGGCGCAGCTGATCGAGCGTGAACATGGCGGACGGCAGGAGGCGCAGCACCATCCCGTAGCCGCCGTGGCCGCGGAAGGCGTTGGCGCGGAGGCGCGTCCGTTCGCGGAAGGCGAAGGCGAAATCGCAGCCGCCGGCGGCGTCCAGCGCGGCGCGGCGGGCGGGCGGCACGATGCCGAGCACCAAGGCTTCGGTCTCGGCGGCGGTCAGGGCGGACCCTTCGACGGCGACGAGCTCGCCGTTGACGCGGAGGCTGGGGGGGCGGCCGACGCGGATGTGCAGGTCGGAGGCCCCGTTCTCAAGCATCGCCTCCAGTAGCTGGTTCATCGCGTAGGCCATCGCTTCAGATCACGTCGTCGGCCATGGTGACGCTGAGGACCTCCTCGACCGTGGTCATGCCGGAGGCGACCTTGCGCTGGCCGTCTTCGCGCATGGTGCGCATGCCGGCCTCGCGGGCCTTGCGGCGGAGGTCGACGAGGTTGGCGCCGGAGTAGATCATCTCTTGGATCTCCTCGGTGATGACGAAGATCTCGAAGACGCCGCGGCGGCCCTTGTAGCCGCGCTCGCCGCACTTGACGCAGCCGGCTCCCTTCATGGGGGTGGCGTTGGCGAGGTCCTGCTCGGTCATGCCGATGGAATAGAGCTCCTTGGCGGTGGGCTTGTAGGGCGCGGCGCAGGACTGGCAGACGCGGCGCACGAGGCGCTGGGCGAGCGCGCCGCGGAGGGCCGCGGACACGAGGAAGGGCTTCACGCCGATGTCCACGAGGCGGGTGACGGCCGCGACGGAGTCGTTGGTATGGAGGGTGGAGAACACCATGTGGCCGGTGAGCGCCGCGTTGACGGCGATCTCGGCGGTCTCCAGGTCGCGGATCTCCCCGATCATCACGATGTTGGGCGCCTGACGGAGCATCGCGCGGAGCGCGGCGGCGAACGTCATGCCGACGTCGCGCTTGACCTGGACCTGGTTGATGCCGGCCATCTGGTATTCGACCGGGTCCTCGACGGTGATGATCTTGCGGTCAGGCTTGTTGATGTAGTTCAACGCCGAGTAAAGCGTGGTGGACTTGCCGGATCCGGTCGGTCCGGTGACCAGGAAGATGCCGTCGGAACCCGTGACGAGGCCCTGGAATTTGGCTTGGTCGTCGGCGAAGAAACCCAGCTCAGGCAGACCGAGCTTGAGGCCTTCCTTGTCGAGGATTCGCATGACGATCGACTCGCCGTAGACGGTGGGCAGGACCGAGACGCGCAAGTCGATGTCGCGGCCGCCGGTTCGGGCCTGGATGCGTCCGTCCTGGGGAATGCGCTTCTCGGCGAGCGAGACCTCCGCCATCAGCTTGAGGCGGGAGATGATGGAGGGCTGCAGGCGCTTGGGCGGCCCCTTCATCTCCTGCAGGACGCCGTCGATGCGGAAACGCACGCGGAAACGTTTCTCCAGCGGCTCGAGATGGATGTCCGAGGCCTTGCGACGGATGGCGTCGACGATCAGCGAGTTGACGTAACGGATGATCGGCGCGTCGTCTTCCTTGGCGTCGCCGCCTTGGGGCAGCTCCACGACCAGGCCGTCGTCACCGCTCTTGCCGAGGATGTCATTGTAAGCGACGCCGGCGCTGATGGGGGTGCCGCTGTAACACCGGGAAATCGCCTCTTTCAGGGCGTCCGGAGGGGCGAGCCGGGGATTGAGCGGCAGCTTGAGGATGCCGGAGACGGAGTCGAGGGTCTCGGTGTCCAGAGGATCGCAGATGGCGACGAGGAGTTCGGTGCCGTCCATCTGCAGCGGCAGGATGCTACGTGCCTCGGCCTGCTCACGGCTGATCAGCTTGAGCACGTCGTCCGCAGGCGAGACCTGGGTCACGTCGACGAGCTCCATGTCGAACTCCTTGCTCAGCGCGGCGGTGATCTGGGGCCATGCGACCTTGCCGGTCACGACGAGCTTGGCGATGGCCAAGGTATCGGCGTTCTGGCCGTTAGGCACCGGGGTGGTCGCGGCACGGGCCTCGACCACGTCGGCGGGCGATACCAGCCCCTTGTCCTGAATGAATTGGATGACGTAGTCGTCGGCGGTCGTCACAGTGGGGAAATCCGGAGCGGAAGGTGGGGATAGGGAGTTTGCTCCTCAGGAAGGAGACCAACTGAGAATTCAACCTAAAACGAGGGAACCTCCCCGCAACCGCAAATTAACCAAAGATTATTCAGGATTACGCCTCTTCAGCGACGCGATCCAAAGGGCTACCTGCTCCCGAAGGAAAACCGGCTCGCCGTCGTTCCAAAAGACGGCGTCGGCACGCTTAACCTTTTCCACGAGAGAAAGTTGTGAAGAGATACGCGCGGCGATCTCCTCATCCGACAGTCCGCGTGACCGCAGACGCACCCGGCGAATTTCCTCCGAACACGCCACGACGACGACCGCATCCAGTCCAGCGGCGAGGTCTTTCTCGAAGAGCAGGGGGATTTCGACGACGTAATCGTGGGTCGGATCTGCGGTCGCTTCCCGCCGGAGCCGCGCGACCTCGGGGTGAGTGAGCGACTCCAGAAAGGTCCGCTCTGCGGGGTCGGCGAAGACCTTCGCGCCGATCCACTTCCGGTCGGGATCGCCGCGTGAGTCCAGGCAGGCGACCCCCCAGCGCTCCCGCAGACGGGCGACACAGGCCGGGGATTCCAACACCTGACGGGCGAGCTGGTCCGCGTCGACCACGCGGAACCCGAACCCCGCGAAGCAGGCGGCGGCGGTCGACTTGCCGCAACCGATGCCTCCGGTGAGTCCGATGACCATACCCGACCCTACCCCGCCTCCGAGGCGAGGGCAAACCTCAAGCAGGGCTCGGGGAGGACTGCAGGCCCGGGCCGGCGTCAGCGGCCGGCGCAGGAGTGGACGGAACGGACTCCGGTTGGACCGGAGCCGCGACCGGGACGCCCACGGCCGACTGGATGGCGCCGGTCTTGAGGATTTCCATCACATGGACGCCGTCGAGGGTCTCGTGCTGGAGCAAAGCCTCGGCGATCTTACGATGGGACTCCGCGTTGTCGGCGATGAGCTTCTCGGCGCGGGCATACTGCTCGCGGACGATGACGGAGATGGCTTCGTCGATGCGGCGGGCGGTCTCATCGCTGTGGGACTGCGTGCGCGCGATCTCACGGCCCAGGAAGACGGTGTCAGAATTCTCACCGAAGGCGATCGGACCGAGGTCGCTCATGCCCCATTCGCAGACCATCTGCCGGGCGAAGCGGGTGGCCTGCTTGATGTCGCTGGAGGCGCCGTTGGAGACCTCGCCAGAGATGACCTTCTCGCCGACGCGGCCGGCCATGGCCATGCAGATGTAGTCGAGCAGGCGCTGGCGGGTGTAACCGAGGAGCTCCTTGGTCGGCATCAGCATCGCCATGCCGAGGGCGCGGCCGCGCGGCAGGATGGTGACCTTGTGGAGCGGCAGGGCGCCGTCATCGATGAGGGCTTGGACGACCGCGTGGCCGGCTTCGTGATAGGCGGTGTTGCGCAGGTCGGCGGCGTCCATGACGCGTCGACGCTCGCGGCCGTAGGCGATCTTGTCGCGGGCTTCCTCGATGTCGGCCATCTCGACCTTCTCGCGGTTGCGACGACCGGCGTGCAGCGCGCCTTCGTTGAGGAGGTTAGCAAGGTCGGCGCCGGACATGCCGGTGGTGATGCGCGCGACGCGCTGGAGGTCGACGGAGGGGGCGAGCTGGAAACGCTTGGCATGCACGGCCAGGACGGCCTCGCGGCCACGGAGGTCGGGCAGGTCCACGAACACCTGACGGTCGAAACGGCCCGGGCGCAGCAGGGCTTGGTCGAGCACGTCGGCCCGATTGGTCGCGGCGATGACGATCACGCCCGCCTGGCCGTCGAAGCCGTCCATCTCGACGAGCAGCGAGTTGAGCGTCTGCTCGCGTTCGTCGTTGCCGCCGCCGAGGCCGGCGCCGCGCTGGCGGCCGACCGCATCGATCTCGTCGATGAAGATGATGCAAGGGGCGAGCTTGCGGGCCTGCTCGAAGGTGTCGCGGACGCGGGCCGCGCCGACGCCGACGAACATCTCGACGAAGTCCGAGCCGCTGATGCTGAGGAACGGCACGCCGGCCTCGCCGGCGACGGCGCGGGCGAGGAGCGTCTTCCCCGTGCCGGGGGGCCCGACCATGAGCACGCCCTTGGGGATGCTCGCGCCGATCTTGGTGAAGCGCTTGGGATCCTTGAGGAAATCGACGATCTCCTTCACCTCTTCCTTGGCCTCGTCGCAGCCGGCGACGTCCTTGAAGGTGGTGGTCTCCTTGTCGTTGGCGTTGAGGCGGGCCCGGGACTTGGCGAACTGCATGGCGCCGCGGTTGGCGTTCTTGAGGAAGCGGTACATCATGAACAGCACCACGCCGGAGACCAGCAGCGTGGGCAGCACGTTGTAGAGGAACATCGTCCAGCCGGTCTGGGCGGGGATTTCCTTGAAGGCATCACGGGCGACGGAGGCGCGGAGCAACTCGAACTCCTTCTCGGTGAGGCGGCCGTCGGCGGTGAAGCGGGCCTTGTCGCCGGCCTCGGCGCCGGCCACGGCCAGCTCCCCGGAGATGCGGACCCAGTTCTCGGAACCCGAGGTGGGGTTCGGCTGGAGGGTGAGGTTCTTGATCTTCTTCTCCTGGGCGTAGGAGAGGACCTGCGAGAGGTTGAGGACCTGGACGGCGTTGCCGGAGGCGGCGCCGGGGAGGTTGAAGAGGGCGACGATGGCCACCAGCAGCAGGAGCCAGACGAAGACCGGCTTCGTGTTCAGGCGCGGGCCGTTCTTATTATCATCCGGCTGGTCGTTTTGACTCATGGGCAGGGGTTGAACTTAAGCAGGGCCCTAGCCAAGTCAACCGGAGAGCCCCCTTCGTCGGGCCATGCAGGCGCGCGGAATCGGCCGGGGGGAGCCCCGGCACCCAGAGGATCGCGGAGCCGGCCAGCACCACAGGCAACGCCTCCCGCTGTTCGGCGGGGATTTTACGGTTAATGAGCAGGTCGGAAAGCTTGGCGGACCCCGGCGCACCCAGGGGCTGATAACGATCGCCTTCCGCCCGGCCGCGCCAGAGGAGATCATCAGCCGGCGCGTGGACGTAAGCTTCCCGGTCGGGCGAAATGTCCCCCCTGGACAGCGTGGCCCACAAGGCTTCGTCGACCTCGACGCGCTCGATGAGCAAGCCGCCCTCGTCGTCGGCGAGGCCGACGATGAGCCGACGTTCCTGCGGACCGAACACGACCGGTTCCGGTCGGATGCTCAGCACGCCGCCGGCGACGATGATGACGCGCCCGCGGACGGCGGAGCGGGCATCCTTGCCCGTCGCGATCGCGGCGACAAGCGGCGCGAGCGACGCTTCGCCCGGTTCCGCGATCTCCCGCGCAAGCAGGAAGGCTCGCAGGCATTCCTGGATCAAGGCGTCCGGCCGTCCCCGCAGAGCAGCGACGGGCATCGCGCCGTCCGGACCGATCACGCAGCCGAGTTCCCGCGCCCACTCCGCCAGCGCGGCTAGCGCACCGTCGAGGATCCGGGCGGAACGCGCAAAACCCGCCGGGTAACCTTCGCCCAAGGCCTCGGCCCCACCGGCGGCGAGCCAGGCGCGGACGCGGTTCCGGGCCGCGACCGGCTCGGCGTTGGACGCGTCCTCTCGCCAAGGGATACCGGCGGAACGCAGGCCCGCGAGCAGCGCGGTTTTCCCGAGGCCGGCTTGGATCAGCGGTCGCCACCGACGGTACCCGTCGCGGAAAACCTGGAGCACGCGGGGAGCGGCGAGGCCGGCGAGACCGGCGCCGCGGGCCAGCCGCAGGAGCATGCTCTCGACGACGTCATCGAGATGGTGCGCCGTGCAAAGCAGGTCGTAGCCGAGGAGCTCGCGCTGCGCGGCGAAGAACGCCTCCCGCGCCGCGCGGAGCGCCGCCTCGGACGCCATCCCCTGCCCCGCCCGCGTCCCGACCGCGCACGGCACGCCGAGCGCGGCGCACAGGTCGCCGACGAAGCGGGCGTCTTCGGCCGAGGCTTCGCCGCGCACGCGATGATCGAAATGCAGGACCCGCAGGCGCGGACGCAAGGCCTCATCGGCCCAGAGCGCGCAGAGGAGGTAGACCGAATCGGCTCCGCCGGAGACCGCGACGGCGACGCGGCCGGACGAGGCCGGCGCCGAAGGCAGCCGCGGCAACCGCAAGGCGGCCGCGCGCAAGGCGTCGGGGCTGGGGAGGTTCGTCGGCACGCGTCCAGACTAGGGCGTGCCGACGGCCTGCCAATCCAAAGCGGGGCTCAGAACGACAACGTGTCCTTGCCGTACCAGCGACGGAGCGCCGCGGGCACGCGCACGGTGCCGTCGGCCTGGAGGTTGTTCTCCAGGATGGCGGCGAGGACGCGCGGCAGCCCGAGGCCGGAACCGTTGAGGGTGTGCACGAACACGGGTTTGCCGTCCTTCGGGCGGAAACGTATCCCCGCGCGGCGGGCCTGGAAGTCGGTGAAGTTTGAACAGCTCGAGACTTCGAGCCAGCGCTTCTGGCCGCCCGCCCAGACCTCGAGGTCGTACTGCTTGCTGTGAGCGAAACCGATGTCGCCGGCGCAGATGAGGAGCACGCGGTAAGGCAGTTCCAGCTTCTGGAGCAGCCGCTCGGCGTCGCCGCGCAGCAACTCGAGCTCCTCGAAGGACTTGTCCGGGCGGGTCCACTTCACGAGCTCGACCTTGTCGAACTGGTGGAGGCGGTTCAGGCCGCGCACGTGGGCGCCCCAGCTGCCGGCCTCGCGGCGGAAACACGGCGTGTAGCCGACGCGCTTCACGGGGAGCGAGGCCTCGTCGAGGATCTCGTCGCGGAAGAAGTTGGTCACCGGTACCTCAGCGGTGGGGATCAGATAGAAGTCATCCGTCTGCGCATGGTACATCTGTCCTTCCTTGTCAGGCAGCTGGCCGGTGGCGCTGGCCGAAGCGGCGTTGACGAGCAACGGGGCGTGGACCTCGGCGTAGCCGTTGGCGCCGGCCTCCTCGAGGAAATACTGGATCAGCGCGCGCACGAGGCGGGCCATGTCGCCCACGTAGAACGGGAAGCCCGCGCCGGTGACCTTGACGCCGCGCTCGAAGTCGATCGCCTTGTCGAACCAGGCGATGTCCCAGTGCGGCTTGGCGGCCGGGGAGATCAGCTTGGCGTGGTCGCCCCACTCGAGGATGACCTGGTTGTCGGCCTCGGTGCGACCTTCGGGGACGGAATCATGGGGGATATTGGGGACGGAGAGCGCGGCGGCCTTGAGCTGCTCCTCGGCCTCGGCGACCTTCTTCTCCAGCTCCTTCACCTTGGCGGAGGCGGCCTTCATCTCGACGACCTTGGCCTGGAATTCCGGAGACCCCTTGGGCATCGCGGCCATCTCTTTGTTCGCGGCGTTCTGCGCCGAACGGGCGGCTTCGAACTCGGCCACCGCGTGGCGGCGGGCTTCGTCAGCGGCCAGGACGGCGTCGAGGTCGACCTGGAACTTCTTCCGGGCGACGCCCTTGCGGACGAGGTCGATGTTTTCGCGGAGGAGCTTAGGGTCCAGCATGGGCCGACTTTGCCCAATTCCCCCGCCCGAGGGCAACGGGTAATTATCGGCCGCGCTGGATTCGGCCGGCCAGGAAACGGGCCAGCCAGAGCGCGGTCTCCCGATCCACGCCGGCGGTGCTCAATTCGAGGTCCTTGGCTCCGTCGACCTTGACCTCGACCTGGAAGCTCGTCGAGTAGCTGTTACGACCGCGACGCGTGACCTCGGTGAGCCGGCACGCACGGACATCCGCCCAAGGCGCGGACTGGGTGCGATAGACCCCTAGGGCGCCGACGCGGAGCATGAACCGCCCGCCCGCCAGCTCCACGACCGTGCGGCCGGCCACGGACATCATGGTGAGGCCGATCAGGAAGACCGAACCGACCAGGAACGGCAGACCGAAGAGCGACGTCATCCAGTTGAACTCGCCCTTGGCGATCTGCGTGCCGTAGATGCCGCCGAGCGAGCCGCCGGCCCAGACGAGCGTGAAAGGCACGAGGAAGATCGCGATGCAGCTGCGGGTCGACATCGTCAGCCGGAAGCCGTCCATCGTCTCGACCAGGTCCACGCCCTTCGGCGGGGTCATGACCGGGACGACGTTACGCTGCTCGAAGGGAGTCGCCGTCTGGCAAGCCGCCATCGGGAAGGGCTTCTCGCAGAAGCGGCAGACCGCGACCCCTTGGGAAGGCGCAAGGTCAGCCGCCCGGATCGGCAAGCCGCAGTCGGGGCAGTGAAATTCCACGGAGGCAACTTGGCAGCGTCCTTGAAGACTGCCAAACAGATCAGCCCCGCCGCGCGAACGGCGGGGCTGATTTTGCCAAGCTTTCGCTTAGACTCGGCTCGCCTCGGGGGCGAAAACTTCGTCGGGACGGAAGAAACGGCGGACCTCAGCGTCCGCGGCGGCGGGGCTGTCGGAGGCGTGGCAGACGTTGCGCATCATCTCCGTGCCGTAATCGCCACGGATGGTGCCTTTGGGTGCCACTTTGGAATTCGTCGGTCCGAGCAATTGGCGGACGCGGGAGATGACGTTATCGCCGGTCAGGACGGCGACGATGACCGGCCGGGAGGACATGAAGGCCTCGATCTCCGGGTAGAAAGGCTTGTCCGCGACGTGGGCATAGTGCTCACGGAGCTGGGCGGAGGTCAGACGCGTCATCTTGCAGGCCTGGACTTCGAACCCGGCGGCTTCGAAGCGCGCGAGGACGGCGCCGCAAAGACGGCGCTCCATGCAATCAGGCTTAAGGATGATCAGGGTCTTTTCCATTTGGCGTCCCTCTGACCAGAGGGTCGTCCAATATCGGAAAATCAGGCCAAAAAGACAAGTCAAAACCTGCCCTTGGGGGGCAAACAGGCCTATTTCTCCTTAAAAACAAGGCAAATAGCCTGCACCGCCAAGGCCTTGCCCTGACCGATTGAGTCCATCCCCTCGTTGGTCGTAGCCTTGATGCCGACCTGGGAGGGGGCGATTCCCATGATTTCGGCAACCTTGGCCTTCATGGCCTCGACATGCGTCATGACCTTGGGGCGCTCGCCGATGATGACGATATCGAGGTTGCCCACGACCCACCCGCCCTGCGCCCGCGCTTCGGCGACGGCCCTCCTCACGATTACGGAGGAATCCAGTCCTTTAATCTTGGCCTCCGTGTTCGGGAAATAGTGCCCGATGTCAGGCAAACCAGCGGCCCCGAGGATCGCGTCGGCGACGGCATGCAGGACCACGTCCGCGTCCGAGTGCCCGTCCGGGCCGACCGGCGACGGGATGTTCACCCCGCCGAGGACGCACGGCCGACCGGCGACCAACGGGTGGATGTCATACCCGAGACCGACGCGGAAGGCTGGCTGGGCTGGGCTCATGAGAGCTTATTAGGCGAGAAAGCGCCCGAAGGGAAGCCCTCGCATAAAACCCTTGAAACGCCCTCCCCGAGGAGGCATTTTGCTGGCCAGTCAGTCTTCAGGCGCGGTAGCCAAGTGGTAAGGCCGGGCTCTGCAAAAGCCCCATGCGTCGGTTCAATTCCGACCCGCGCCTCCAGTTTCAACAAGAAGGGCGTCCCGCGCGGGACGCCCTTCGCTTGGCACGGCCGGAACCACCTCAGCGGACCGTCTTGCTGAGGTTGCCGACGCCGTTGACCTTGGAGTTCACGCGCAGGCGCAGGCCGTTGAGGCGGATGAAGCCGGTGGCGTCGTCCTGGTTGTAAGCCTTGGTCGGATCCGCCTCCATCGTGGCGATGTGCGGGTTGTAGAGCGAACGCGGGCTCTTGCGGCCGGCGACGTACGTGTTGCCCTTGTAGAGCTTCACACGGACGGTGCCGGTGACGTTGCGCTGCGACTCCGTGACGAGGGCCTGGAGGGCCAGACGCTCCGGGGCGTACCAGAAGCCGTTGTAGACGAGCGTGGCGTAGCGCGGGACGAGGGAGTCTCGCAGGTGCATGACCTCGCGGTCCATGGTCAGCGACTCGATCTGGCGATGGGCGAAGTGCAGGATGGTGCCGCCCGGCGTCTCGTAGACGCCGCGGCTCTTCATGCCGACGAAACGGTTCTCGACCATGTCGACACGGCCGACGCCGTGACGGCCGCCGAGCTGGTTGAGCGCGCGCATGACGCCGAGGGGACCGAGCTTCTTGCCGTTGACGGCGACGCAGTCTCCCTGGCGGAACTCAAGCTCGACGTATTCGGGCTTGTTCGGGGCGTCCTCCGGGGAGACGGAGAGCTTGAACATGGCCTTGTTCGAGGGATGGAAGGCGTCCATCCACGGATCCTCGAGGATGCCGGCTTCGTAGGAGATGTGGAGGAGGTTACGGTCGGACGAGTAAGGCTTCTTGGCGCTGGCTTCGACCGGGATCTTGTTGTCGGCGCAATAGGCGATCATCTCGGCGCGGCCGGGGAAGTCCTGGCGGAAGGCTTCGTTGCGCCACGGGGCGATGATCTCGAGGTCCGGGGCGAGGGCGGCGCAGGTCAGCTCGAAGCGGACCTGGTCGTTGCCTTTGCCGGTGGCGCCGTGCGCGATGGCGGTGGCGCCTTCCTTGCGGGCGATCTCGACCATGCGCTTGGCGATGAGCGGACGCGCGATGGAGGTGCCGAGGTAGTACTGGCCTTCGTAGATGGCGCCGGCCTGCATCATCGGGAAGATGAAGTCGCGGGCGAACTCGGCCTGGAGATCGTCGACGTAGAGCTTGGAGGCGCCCGTCTTCAGGGCCTTCTGCTTGAGCCCCTTGAGTTCGTCTTCCTGGCCGATGTCGGCGCAGAACGCGATCATCTCGGCGTCATGCTTGTCCTTGATCCAGGAAAGGAGGACGGAGGTGTCGAGGCCGCCGGAGTAGGCCAGGACGATTTTCTTCTTCTTGCTCATGGGTGTGATAGGGGAAATCAGCCACGGTGGGCGGCGAGGTGCGCGAGGATGGCCTTCTGCACGTGCAGGCGGTTCTCCGCCTGGTCGAAGATGATGCTCTGCCTGCTCCCGAGCACCTCGGCCGAGACCTCCTCGCCGGGGTGGGCCGGGAGACAGTGCATGAAGTAGGCCGACGGCTTGGCCAGGGACATCAGCTTCGCGTTGACCTGGTAAGGCTGCATGGTGCGCAGGCGTTCGGCCCTCTCGGCCTCCATGCCCATGCTCACCCAGACGTCGGTGTAGACCATGTCGGCGCCCTTGACCGCGGCGGCGGGGTCGGTCGAGAAGGTGAAGCTCTCGGCAAGGCCGTCCCTCTTCAGCTGGTCGCGGACTTGGGCGCCGGGCTCATAGCCGGCGGGGCCGGCGAGCGCGATCTCGACGCCGAGGGCGGCGCCGCCGAGCACGAAGGAGTTGGCCATGTTACAGGCGGTGTCGCCGAGGAAGGCGATCTTCCTGCCCTTCAGCGCAGCGGCATACTGTTCCGGGCGGCCGGGGGCGTAGCGCTCGGCCAAGGTGAACATGTCCGCCAGGAACTGGCACGGGTGCAGGAAGTCGGACAGCGCGTTGACGACCGGCATGGTGCCGCAACGGGCGAATTCCTCGAGCAGGCCGTGCTCATGGCAGCGGATGACCATGCCGTGGAGGTAACGGGAAAGGACGCGCGCGGTGTCCGCGACGGTCTCGCCGCGGGAGATCTGCAGGTCGTCGGCATTGAGCATCACCGGCAGGCCCCCGAGTTCATGGACGCCGACCTGGAAGGACACGCGGGTGCGGGTGCTCTTCTTGAAGAACATCAGGCCCCAGGACTGGTGCGCGAGGGCGGCGCCGGCGGACTTGCCGCGGCCGGACTTAAACGCCGCCGCGGCGGCGAAGACCCGGGCCGTCTCGGCCGGGCTCAGGTCGGTCTCCTTCAGGAAATGACGCATTGCGGAAAGCGTTTGAACATAACCCCCCCGCCCTGTTTGGACAGCGGAAAATAGGGACGGGAATCCGCTCAGGCGACCTTCCAGCCGCCCAGGACCTGACGCAGGATCGCCGCGGACTCCGCCAGCTCCTCGACGGAGGCGTTCAGCGGAGGCAGCAGACGCACGGCCACGCCGCCGGCCGGTGCGGTGAGGATGCCGGCCTCGCGGAGGGCGGTGACGACCGGGAGCGGGTCGACGCGCAGGATGACGCCGACCATGTAGCCGGCGCCGCGGACTTCCTTCACGAGGTCGGGCCGCAGGGCGACGAGCTCACGCAGCGCGGCATGCCAGGCGACGGAGCGCTCGGCGACCTTGGCGACGAGCTGTTCGGCCTCGAGGATCTCGAGCACGGCCAGGCCGGCGATGGCCGCGAGGGGACCGCCGCCGAACGTGGTGCCGTGCGAGCCGGCTTGGAAGAGGTCGTCGTGCGGAGGCGCCATCCAGATCGCGCCGATGGGGAAGCCGCCGCCGAGGCCCTTGGCCATGGCGATCGCGTCGGGCGTCACGCCCGCGTACTCATAGGCGAAGAACTTGCCCGTGCGGCCGATGCCGCACTGGATCTCGTCGATCATGAAAAGGACGTTCCGCTCGCGGCAGAGCTTCTCGACACCGCGCAGGAATTCCGGGGTGGCGGGATTCACGCCGCCTTCGCCTTGGATTGATTCGATCAACACGGCAGCCGTGGTCTTGGCGTCGATGGCCTTGTCCCAGGCGGCGAGATCGTTGAGCGGGGCGGCGATGAAACCGGACAGCAGCGGACGGAAGCCTTTCTGAATCTTCTCCTGCGGCGTGGCGGACATGCCGCCGAAGGTCCGGCCGTGGAAAGCCTTCTCGGCGACCACGACGTCGATGCAGGCGCCCTCGGCGCCGGACTTGCGCCGGCCGTGGAGACGGGCGAGCTTGAGCAGGCCTTCGTTGGCCTCGGCGCCGCTGTTGCAGAAGATGACGCGGCCAGGCCCGCAGCGCAGCGAGAGCGCGTGGGCGAGGGCGCCCTGCGGCGCGTTGCGGTAGAAGTTGCTCACGTGGACGAGCGTGCCCGCCTGTTCGGTCACCCGTCTCACCCAATGAGGATGGGCGTGCCCGACGGCGTTGACGGCGATCCCGGAGGCGAAGTCAAGGTACCGCTTGCCGGAAGCGTCCCAAACGAGCGTGCCCTGCCCCTTCACGAGCGTGATGGGCGGCGCGCCGTAATTGTGGGCGACGCTGGCCGCGTAGTGCGCGGCGGCGGGATCTGCGGATGGGCCGTTCATCAACCGTGGACGATTTCGGTGCCGATGCCCTTGTCGGTGAAGACCTCGAGCAGGAGCGCGTGCGGGACGCGGCCGTCGATGAAGTGCACGCGGCGGACGCCTTCCTTGAGGGCCTTGACGGCGCTGTCGACCTTCGGGATCATCCCGTCGGCGATCACGCCCTTGCGCTTGAGCTCGTCGACCTCGCTGACCTTCAGCGTGGCGATGAGCGAGTCCGGGTCCTGCGGGTCGGCGAGGAGGCCCGGGACGTCGCTCATGAAGATGAGGCGGCGGGCGCGGAGGGAATTGGCCACGGCGGCGGCGGCGACGTCGGCGTTGGTGTTGTAGGCCTGGTCGTCGGCGTCGAGGGCGATGGGCGAGACGACGGGCAGATGACCGTCGGCGAGCGCCTTCTTGATCAGCTTCGTCTTCACGAACTTGATGTCGCCGACGAAACCGATGTCGACGGGCTGGCCTTTCTCGTCCGTTCCGAAGAGCTTCTCGCAGAGGTTCACGTGGTTGCCCGGCATGCCGAGCGGGTTGGCGCCACGGGCCTTGAGGGATTCGCAGATCTGGCAGTTGATCTCGTTGTTGAGGGTGTCCTCGACGATCCTGACGGTGGCGGCGTCGGTGACGCGCATGCCGCCGCGGAACTCGGACTTGATGCCCGCCTTGTCCATGGAGCGGGTGATGGCCTTGCCGCCCCCGTGGACGACGACGACCTGGATGCCGACGGCGGCCAGGAAGGCGATGTCGGTGGCCACGCGGTCGCGGCCCTCGGGATTCGGGTCGTCCATGAAGCTGCCGCCGTACTTCACCACGAAGGTGGAGCCGCGGAACTTATGGATGTACGGAAGCGCCTCGTGAAGGACCTCGGCTTTCTGGGCGGCGGGAATGCTCATCTTGCAGGGCGGAGTGTCGGGACTGCGGACGGGGAGTAAACGGAAAACCTCACTCGCTCTTGTTGTAGTTCACGTAGCCGTCGGTGAGGTCCGCGGCGAGGAGCCGGAACCTGGCGTCGCCGAGGTTGAGCTTCAGGCGGACGGCGAAACGGGCGGCCTTCACCACCTGCTTCCACTTGGGCTTGTTCTCGGGCAGCGGCTTGCCGCCGAGGACGGCCGGGACGTCGTCGTAGTAGATGTCGAGTTTGCCCTCGTCGAGGCCGGTGCGGGCGTAGCCGGCGGCGTCCGCCAGGCGGCCCCAGTTGGGGTCTTCGCCGTACCAAGAGGATTTCACCAGTAGGGAGTTCCCGATCGCGCGGGCGATCTTCTCGGCGTCGGCCCGGGTGCGGGCGCCGTCGATCTCCACGGCCACGACCTTGGTGATCTTCTCGCCGTCGCCCACGATCTTCTCCGCCAGGGCGAAGCAGACCTGGTCGAGGGCTTCCTGGAAGAGCGTGCGGAGCGCGGCCGGGGCGGACGCGCCGACGGACACGCCGGAGACGCCGGAGGCGAGCAGGAGCACGGTGTCGTTGGTGGACATGTCGCCATCGACGCTGACGCAGTTGAAGGACTGGTCGGAGGAAGCCTTGAGGGCGGCCTTGAGCTCGGCCGGCGTCGCAGCGGCGTCGGTGCAGACGAACGCGAGCATGGTGGCCATGTTCGGCTCGATCATGCCGGCGCCCTTGGCGATGCCGGCGATGGTGACGGTCTTGCCTTCCCAGGCGAAGCGCGCGGTGACGGACTTCGGGCGGGTGTCGGAAGTGAGGATGGCGTGGGCGGAGCGGAAGCCTTCGGCGGCGTCGCGCGCGAGACGGGCGGCCGAGACCTTGATGCCTTCGGCGACCTTCGCCATCGGGAGGAGCTCGCCGATACGGCCGGTGGAGCTGACGAGGAAGGCGTCGTCCGGCGCGCCGACCGCGGCGGCGGAGAGCTTCGCCATGGCGGCCGCGTCGGCGTCGCCCTGGGCGGCCGTGCAGGCGTTGGCGTTGCCGCTGTTGCCGACGATGCCGCGGATCCCGTCCGCGGAGACGGCCAGGACCTGCTGGCAGAAGCGCACCGGGGCGGCCTTCACGTCATTGGTCGTGAAGACGCCGGCGGCAGCGCACGGCCGGTCAGCGACGACGAGCGTCAGGTCGAGACGGTCGGTCGACTTGTTGCGGATGTCGCAGCCGGCGGCGCCGACGCGGAAGCCGGGCACGTCGGTGAGGCCCGGCGAATCGATGGTGAACTCGATGGCCATGGAGGAAGCTCAGCGCAGGCCTTCGGCCTCGTCCCAACCCATCATCAGGTTGAGGTTCTGGACCGCCTGGCCGCCGGCGCCCTTGAGCAGGTTGTCGATCACCGACGTAATGATGAGGTTGCCCGTGCGCGCGTCGGCGACGACGGAGCAGGCGATCCGGTTGGTATTGGCGACATGGGCGGTGTCCGGGAACTCGCCCGACTTGAGCAAGGTCACGAACGGCCGACCGGCGTAGGCCTGCTGCCAGACGGCTTCGACCTGGGCGGCCGAGACGCCCGGAGCGGGCGCCACGATGGTCGAGGCGATGCCGCGGTGCATCGGGGCGAGGTGCGGATTGAACTGCACGACGACGGACCGGCCGGCGGCCGCGCCGAACTGCTCCTCGATCTCGGCGATGTGCCGATGGCCGGGGATGCCGTAGGCCTTGATCGAGCAGTCGCGTTCGGAGAAGAGGAAGCCGACCTCGGCCTTCTTGCCGGCGCCGGAGACGCCGCTGTAGGAATTGATGATCAGGCGGCCCGGCTCGGGCTTGAGCAGCCCGGTACGCAGGAGCGGCATGAGCGGCACCTGGATGCTGGTCGGGTAGCAGCCCGGGCAGGCGATGAGGCGGGCGGACTTCCACGCGTCGTCCGTCTGGAGTTCCGGGATGACATATCGGGCCTGCGCGGCGAGCGTCGGCGCGGGGTGGTCATGGCCGTAATACTTCTTGTACAGGGCGAGGTCGCGGAGCCGGAAGTCGGCGGACAGGTCGAGCACCCGCTTGCCGGCGGCGACGAGCGGCGCGGCGTATTCGGCGGCGACGCCGTGCGGGAGGGCCAGGAACCAGACATCCACGTCGGACTTCGCGCACTCCTCGGGGGAGGACGCGGAGAAGGCCAGCGCCGGATCGACGACGCCGCGCAGCCGCGGGATCTCATCGGCCACGGGCTTGCCGGCCAGGGTGCGCGAGCAGACGACGGCGAGCCGGACCCGCGGATGGCGGGCCAGGACACGGACGAGTTCCTCCCCGGTGTATCCGGAGGCGCCGACGATACCGACCTTGGTCAGGTTGTGGGACATGGCTTGGGAGCGTGGGTGAAGGGAATGACGAACAGATGGCTGGACTGGACGGAATGGGCAACAAAAAGGCCCCGGGGTTCCGGGGCCTTCAAGGTTTCCTGTCCCTTCGCGGGTTAACGCTTGGAGAACTGGAAGCGCTTGCGGGCACCGGGGCGGCCGGGCTTCTTGCGTTCGCGCATACGGCCGTCGCGGGTCAGGAGGCCTTCCTTCTTGAGAGGGGCCCGAAGGGTGGCGTCCATCTTCTGGATCGCGCGGGCGAGGCCATGGGAGATGGCGCCAGCCTGGCCGTTGGGGCCGCCGCCGATGACGCGGACGACGACGTCGAGCTGGCCGTCGAGGCCGGCGGTCGTGATCGGAAGGGTGGCGGACTTCACCAAGGCCTCGGTGTAAAGGTACTCTTCGACGGGCTTGCCGTTGACGACGATGGAACCGGTGCCGCGGGAGAGGCGGACGCGGGCCGAGGCGGTCTTACGACGGCCGACGGCGAGGATGGCGGAAGGCTTGGCGCTCATTGCAGAAGGTTCGGTCGTTCAACCCTTGAACGGGATCGGATTCGAGGCGGCGTGGTCATGCTTGTCGCCGGCGTAGACACGGAGCTTGGCGAGCATGGCGTTGGCGAGGCGGTTCTTGGGGAGCATGCCCTTGACGGCGTGGGTGATCAGGAACTCCGGGCGACGAGCGCGCATGGCGGCGGCGGTCCGGCGGTAGGCGGTGCCGACCCAGCCGGTGTAGAACATGTACGTCTTGTCCCCTTCCTTGGAGCCGGTGAGGCGGACCTTGTCGGCGTTGACCACGATGACGTAGTCGCCGGTATCGACGTGGGGGGTGTAGGTGGGCTTGTGACGGCCGCGGAGGATGTTGGCGATCTTGACGGCGACACGGCCGAGGACCTGGTCCTTGGCGTCGACGACGTACCAGGTCTTGTCCTTGAGCTGCACGTTCTTGGCTAGCGTGGTCTTCATAAAGAGGGAAAGCGGGAACATGGGAAAGGACCCCCCTCCGTCAACACCCGAATGCACCCCGGCGTGAGCCCCCGTATAGGCCGAAAACAAGGGGACACGGCCTTGTCCGCGCCTCCCTCGGCCTATTCCTGCCGTCGGCAGGTCAGAAGATGAACTTGGCGTAGACCCGACCCCAGAAGACGGAACCAGCGGTCTGGACCTGGCCGTCGCTGTTATGGGCCCAGCTGACGCCGGCGCCCAGCTCCGGTCCGCGGCCGATCTGGCGGGTGACGTCAAGGGAGGCGCCGAGGTAACGGTAGGCGTTCTGGGTCGCGTAGACCGAGGTGTCGGCGTCGGTGTAACCAGCATAGGCCTTCACGACGATGTCACAGCCGGCGAGGCCGACGTTGGAGCCGGCGAATGTCATGGTGCCGGCGACCTCGAAGGTGAACTGCTGCAGCTCGGTGCTGTAGTAGACGTAGGTCGAAGGCTTGAGGGCGAGGTTGGACAGGGAAAGGCCGGCGTAGACCTCGCGGTTGGAGTCGATCTGGGTGACGCCGTGGGTGGCGATGGTCCGGACGGTCGTCGCGGTCAGGCGCTGGTAGCCGAGGTCGAGCTCACCGAAGGAGAAGTCGCGACGGAGACCGACGGCGTAGGTGCGCTCCAACGCGTCGGCGTTGAAGAAGCTGCCGTAAATCGAGACGCCGCTGAGGCCGGGGGCGCTGTAGTCGAGGGTCACAAGGCTCTGGATGAGACCGTCGCGGTCCGAACGCTCGATGCCGCGGAAGACGTTCTTGGCCTCCCAGGAGACGAGGCCGCGGAGGGAGAGGTCGGCCGTCGAGGCCGGGACGGGAGCCGGGGCGACGGCGGAGGCTTCCTGGGCGTGGACGCCGGCGACGAAACCGGCGAGGGCGAGGGCGGTGAAAGCGTGCTTCATATGACGTTCGATGGACCTCATTACCGCCCATAACAAAACCGTTTGCAAGCCCCAAGGGGCCGCCAACGGCGAAGGGACAAGGCCCGCGGGGCCCTCACATCGACGCGATGATCGCGTCGCCGAACTCCGAGCACTTGATCTCGGTCGCGCCCTGCATCTGGCGGGCGAAGTCGTAGGTCACGCGGCCGCCGCCGATGGCGCCGTTGAGGCCCTTGAGGACGAGGTCGGCCGCCTCGATCCAGCCCAAGTAGCGGAGCATCATCTCGCCGGAGAGCACCACGGACCCGGGGTTGACGACGTCCTTGTCGGCGTACTTGGGCGCGGTGCCATGGGTCGCCTCGAAGATCGCGTGGCCAGTCAGGTAGTTGATGTTACCGCCGGGGGCGATGCCGATGCCGCCAACCTGCGCCGCGAGGGCGTCGGAGAGGTAGTCGCCGTTGAGGTTGAGGGTGGCGATGACGTCGAAGTCGGTCGGGCGCGTGAGCACCTGCTGGAGGGTGATGTCCGCGATGGCGTCCTTGATGACGAGGCCGGCCCCGGGCTTCCCCGCCGGAATCTTGCACCAGGGGCCGCCATCGATCTCGACCGCACCGAACTCGCTCTTGGCAAGGTCGTAGCCCCACTTCATGAAGGCGCCTTCGGTGAACTTCATGATGTTGCCTTTGTGGACGAGGGTGAGCGACTTGCGCTGGTTGGTGATGGCGTACTGGATCGCCGAGCGGATGAGGCGTTCGGAACCCGGCCGGGAGACCGGCTTGATGCCGACGCCGACGGAGGCGGGCTGCTCGCCGCCGAAGCGGATCTTCTTAAACTCCTTGGGGAAGTTGGCCTTGATGAACTCGAGGGTCTTGAGCGCGATGTCGGAACCGGCCTCGAAGTCGATGCCCGCATAGATGTCCTCGGTGTTCTCGCGGAAGATGACCATGTCGACCTTGCCGGGATTCTTGACCGGCGAAGGCACGCCGGTGAACCACTGCACCGGACGGAGGCACACGTAGAGGTCGAGCTGCTGGCGGAGGGCGACGTTGAGGGAGCGGATGCCGCCGCCGGTCGGCGTGGTGAGGGGGCCCTTGATACCGACGAGGAAGTCGCGGAAGGCGGTGAGGGTGGCCTCCGGCAGCCAGTCGCCGGTGCGCTTGAAGGCCTTCTCTCCCGCGAGGACTTCCAGCCATTCGATCTTGCGCCTGCCGGCGTAGGCCTTGGCGACCGCGGCGTCGAGGACGCGGACGGAGGCGCGCCAGATGTCCGGACCAGTGCCGTCACCTTCGATGAAGGGGATGATGGGGCGGTCAGGGACGGTGAGTTTGCCGTGGGCGATGGTGATACGGCCGGATACGGGGGAGGTCATGGTAAGCAGACGCATAAGGAACCTAATTCCTGCAAACGGTTTCAAGCCAATACGCAGACGGAAGGCCCGGGAAAAGAAAAGGACCCCCTTGCGAGGGTCCTTGTGATGACCGGGAGTGCCGGCGCCTCCGCCCCGAGGGACGGAAAAGACAAAGAAGAATTACTTCTTCTTAGCCTTGGCCTTCTTGGCGCCCTTCTTGGCGGCCTTCTTTTTAGCCATAGTTGTGTCCTTTTTTTGGATCGTTGTTGGGTTTGAGGGCAGCGCCTGAAGCGCCACCCTGACGATACGCCCCACGCTCACCCGGGCGTTGCGCGCCTGGCGGGTGATGCGAGTACGGAGCTCCGACGGTACGCGGAAAGAAACCTGGCGGGACCGGGTGGCCTCCAGGGAAGGACGGGTGTCGTCGTAACGATCGAGTGCGAGACGGATGGCCTCGCTCAGCGTGCTCAAACCGGTCCGATGCTGGAAGGCGACCACCTCGGAGTGAAGCTTCGGGGGAAGCGACACGGTGATTAGGCTTTCGCTCGGGGTTTCGGTTCGGTTCGTCACGTTGCGGTTAACTCTTAATGACGAGTGATAGGTAAAACCTGCGCTTGCGCAAGAGGAAACTTTCATGTCGCCGGGTCATCGCCGACGACGCGCGGAAAAATCCCCCGCGCCACCGCCTCGTAAACATGAAATCGATACGACCGCGGAACGGACGCGTGATTGACCGACGCGCCGCACGCGGACAGGATGACGATATGAGCGGACATGCGCATGGGACGCACGAAAACACGCCGGGCGAATGGCGGAAGCTCGCCCTGCTCGCGGCCGCGAGCGGCGTCTTAGGCCTGCTTTCATGGGTCGCGGAGCATCTCGTCGGCGCCGGCTCGCCGTGGGCGCTCGGCCTCGTCGGCGCCGCCTGCCTCGCCGGCGGCTGGGACGCCGCGATCGACGGTTGGGACGCCCTCCGGCGGGGACGCATCGACGTCCACCTGCTGATGATCGTCGTGGCGGCGGGCGCTTGGGTCGTCGGCGCCCAATGGGAGGGGGCTCTCCTTCTTTTCCTGTTCTCGGCCGCCGGCGCCATCGAACATTACGCGATGGACCGCACCCGCGGCGCCATCGACGCCCTCCTCGACAAGTCTCCGAAGCGTGCGCATCGCCTCGGCCCGGACGACGCCGATACCGAGGTGCCGGTCGCCGCCCTGCTCCCCGGCGACCGTGTCGCCATCCTGCCCGGCGAACTGGTGCCGGCGGACGGGAAGGTCCTCACCGGCGAGAGCGCGGTGGATGAATCGAACCTTACCGGCGAAGCGAAACCCGTCCCTAAACAAGCCGGAGCCGAAGTCGCCGGGGGGACGCTCAACACCTGGGGCCGCCTGATTGTCTCGGTCACCCGCACCGAGAAGGACAGCGCCCTGCAACGCATCGTCCGCCTGATACGGGAGGCCCAAGACAGCAAGGCGCCCGCCCAGCGGGCCATCGACAAGTGGGGGGACGCCTACGCGATCTTTGTGCTCGGAGCCTCTTCGCTTTTCTATGTCATCCTGCTGCTCTCCTCCGATTACGGGGCCGACGGACAGGACGCCCCCCTCTACCGGGCGATGACGCTGTTGGTCGTGCTGAGCCCGTGCGCGTTGGTCCTGTCCGTCCCTTCCGCCGTCCTCGCCGCCATCGCCGCCGGCGCCCGCCAGGGTATCCTCTTCCGCGGCGGGGCCGCCGTCGAGAGGCTCGCCGACGTGGATTGCGTCTGCTTCGACAAGACCGGGACCTTGACGGCCGGCGTACCCGAGGTGGTGGCCCTCGAAGTCTACCCCGCCGACGCGGACCGGCACCGCGCCCTGAGCGCCCTCCTCGCCTTGGAATCCTCCACGACGCACCCGTTCGCCGCCGGCGTCGTCCACGCCTGCCTGCAGGCGGGCGCCCGTCTCCTGCCCGTGCAAGGACTCTCCAACTCTCCCGGCCAGGGCGTGGCCGGCACCGTCGGCGGCGCCCGCTGGAGCGTCGGCACGCGCGAGTTCGTCGGCGGCGACGCCTTGCCTCCCGCCGCGGTCGCCGCCGGCACCATCGTCAGCGAGGTCTGGGCCTCCGATGGCGCCATCACCGTCCGCGCCACGCTCGTCGACCGCATCCGCAGGGAGAGCGGGCCGACGCTCGCCGCCCTGCACGCGGCGGGAATCCGCACGGTCATGCTCACGGGCGACCGCGAGGAAGCCGCCGCCGCCGCCGCGCGGCAGGTCGGCATCCAGGCCTATGCGGCGGCGCTCACGCCGGACGCCAAGATGGCGGCCATCCGCCGCTACGCCGCGGAAGGTCACGTGGTGGCGATGGTGGGCGACGGGGTCAACGACGCGCCGAGCCTCGCCGCGGCGGACATCGCCGTGGGCATGGGCGGCCGCGGTAGCGATGCCGCCCTGGAATCGAGCGACCTCGTGCTGATGGACGACCGGATCGGCCGGCTGGTCGACGCGATCGTGCTCAGCCGCCGGGCCCGCCACGCCATCCGATTCAACATCGTCGTCGCGGTCGGCGCCGCCCTCGGCATGGCCGCCTACGTGATCTTCCGAGGAGCCCCCCTGCCCCTCGCCGTCTCAGTCCACGAAGGCAGCACCATCTTGGTCTGCCTCAACGGCCTGCGCCTGCTTGCCCACCGGCCGCGCCGTTGAACGAAAAGGCCCCCGGACCAACCCGTAGGCCTGGCGGAAAGACGGCCGCGAAGCTCAGCGAAGCTCCTTGCCGGCGCCGTCGAAGAGCTTGAACGTCTCGATGCTGTAGGTCGGATCGGGCTTGGTGCCCAGCCGGACCTTGCAGGACTTCATCAGGTCGCGGAAGAATTCGCGATCCTCCGTGATGATCCGCTCGAGGTTGATCGGGTGCAGCAGGATGTTGATCTCGAGCTCCTTCTCGGGCCCAGCGGCCTCGCGCAGGCGGCGGATGACGCTGAGGAGCTTACGTTGGATCTCGACCGAGACCGTACGGGGATTCTTGACGATGCCCCGGCCGTGGCAATGCGGGCAGGCCGTATACATCGAGGTGGTGTTCGACTCCGTGTGGCGTTGGCGCGACATCTGGAGCACGCCCAGCTGGGAGATCGGCAGGATCTGGTGCTTGGCGCGGTCATCCTCCATCGCGTCGCGCAGGGTCTCGAAGACCTTCTTGCGGTCCTTCGGGTTCTTCATGTCGATGGTGTCGATCATGATGAGGCCGCCGAGGTTGCGCAGCTTGATCTGGCGGGCCGCCTCGGTGACGGCCTCTAGGTTCGCTTGCGTGATGAAGCCGCCGTCCTTGGCGCCGTCCTTGCCGCGGTGGCCGCCGGTGTTGACGTCGATGGCCGTGAGGGCCTCGGTCTCGTCGATGACGATTTCGCCGCCGCTCGGAAGCGGCACGCGGCGCTGGAACAGCTGCTCGATCTGGCGCTCGATGTTGTAGCGTTCGAAGACCGGGATGGGGTCGGCGTAGAGCTCGACGCGCGAGCGGGAGCGGGGGGACACCTCGCCGACGAGGTCTTGGACCAGCTTGAAGTCCCCGGGGTTGTCGACGAGGATGCGATCGACCTCCTCGGTGAGGAAGTCCCGGACGGTGCGCTCGATGAGGCCGGGCTCCTGGTAGAGGAGCACGGGCTTGCGGTCCGGCGCGTTGATCTTCTCGACGATGCCCTGCCAGCGCCTGAGCAGCATGTGCAGGTCGCGGACGAACCAGCGGGCCTGCTTGCCCTCGCCGGCGGTGCGGATGATGACGCCCATGCCTTCGGGGATGGTGAGCGAGCGAAGGATGTCCTTCAGGCGTTCGCGTTCGGAGGACTCCTCGATCTTGCGGGAGACGCCGCACGCGCCGCTGAACGGCATGAGCACCAGGTAACGGCCCGGGAGGGCGATATTGGTGGTCGAGCGGGGGCCCTTGGTGCCGATCTGGTCCTTGACGATCTGGATGACGATGTCGGAGCCGGCCGGGAAGAGCTGCGGGATGTCCTTCGCCTGGTAGCGAGCCTTGCGCTGCTTCTGCTCGGCGGACTCGTTGTCGCGGATGAACTCGACCTGCGAGTCGTTGGCGGCCGGGAGCATGTCCCAGTAGTGCAGGAAGGCGTTCTTCGGCTGGCCGATGTCGACGAACGCGGCCTTGAGCCCGCCTTCGAGGTTCTGGACGCGTCCCTTGAAGATCGCGCCGACCATGCGGTTCTCGCCCTTGTGCTCGATCTCGAACTTGTCGAGGACGCCGTTGGTGAGGAGCGCGACGCGCTTCTCGAGGGTCTCGGCGTTGATGACGAGCTCGCGGTAGGTCGCGCGGTCCTTGGAGAAGTGCTTCACGATGCGCTGGAAGAGCGGGAGCTCCTTGCGCCGCATGGCCGCCTCGTCGGCCAGCTTACGCTGGTCGATCGGGGAGGTCTGTTCGCCGCCTTCGGGCAGCTCGTCGTTGATATCTTCGGGTTCGTTGTGTTCGGGCATCTCGGTCAGGCGGTTAGGCCGGTTGCCGGAGAGCCTCCGTCTTCGCCGCCGCCGGCCGAATGCCGGTGGACGCTCTGGACTAGTCCAAGGAGCAGGAAACAGCTGAGTACGAAAGACCCTCCGTAGCTTAGGAAAGGAAGGGGGACGCCGGTGACGGGCAGCAGGTCCATGTTCATCCCGATGTTGATCACGACGTGCGTGCCGAGCACGACCGCCGCGCCGATCGCCAACAAGGACCCGAACCGGTCCGTCGTCCTCGCCGCCGTGCGCACGACGCGCCAGAAGAGCAGGACGAAGGAGCCGATCACCAGGAAGCCGCCGGTGAAGCCGATCTCCTCGGCCATCCCGGAAAAAAGGAAGTCGTTGTGCGCCGCGGCTTCGGGAAGGTAGCCGAACCGGGCCTGCGTGCCGTTGCCGAAGCCTTGCCCGCGGAAGCCTCCCCGGCCGACCGCGATGACGGCCTGGTTGACGTTCCACGTGACGCCGAGCCTCTTCGGATCGATGACCTCGGGAGCGACGAAGGACAGGATACGCTCACGCTGGTAGTCCCTCAGCAGGAAGAACCAAGCCTCCGCCTCATGGTGGCCGCGGACCGCACGCACGGGGTCCTTGGACTGGGGGTTCGCCTTCGCGTACTGGTCGATTTTGGCCGCGTATTCGGTCAGGTCGACGGCCACCACGCCGACGAACAGAAGGGCGGCAACCCCGGCCACGAGGAAGAACCTGGCAGTCAGGCCGGCGACGAACAAGAGGACGAATGAAAGCGGCAGGTAGATGAGCGCAGAACCTAGGTCAGGCTGCACAAAAATCAAGACAAACGGGGCCGCGGAGACCCCGAGGGCGCGCGCCACGGTGCCCCAGGTAGCCCGGAAGGAACCGATGGGCGAGCGCGCCAGCAGAGCGGCGAGGAAGACGAGCGCGCCGATCTTCGCGAACTCGGAGGGCTGGACCGAAAACGGCCCGAAATCCATCCAACGACGGGCCCCGTTGACGCTGCGGATGAAGTCTCCGAGGTTCGTCCCGGCCAAGGCGCAGAGCGAGACAGGGAGGAGCAGCAGGAGGGTGCCGAGATAGAGGCGGCGGGAATGCCGTTGGATAAGCCGGTAGTCCAAGGCCGAGACGGCCCAATAGGCGACCCAGCCGATGACCACGAAGACGATCTGCGAGCGGTAGAACGTGGACTCGCGGGCGCTGCCGGCCGACTGGATCGCGACCACGCCGAGCGTGCTCAGGAACAGGATGATGACCACCTGGGTCCAGTCGGTCCGCCAGGCGAAGTTGGTGAAATTGTCCCACCAGACCGCGGCCGAAGACCGCTCATCGTCAAGGTGTTGGGACATGCCTTCAAGAAGTCCGCCCGGGGCTCCGAAGCAAGGCGAACCTCCCGAAAGGGCTTGCCGAAGAGGCCGGAGCGACAAGGGTATGGGGCCGGACCTCCGGTTTTCGCGACGACCATGCCCGTGGCAGCCGACCAAAGCATCCTCGCCGCCGTGGCGTTCTCCTCCGGGGCCATCGTGGCGTACGCGGTGGCAAAGTGGCGCGAAAACACCCTCGGGGCCGTCCGCGAGGCCCGGCTCCGCGCGGAAGTCGAGCTGGCCCGCCGCGAGGCCACCGTCGAGGCGGCCGAGCTCCACGCGCAGGCCGAGGCCGAGCAGAAGGCCGCGGCCCGGGCGACGGCTGAAGCGGAAGCCGCCGCCGCCTCCTCCGCCGAACTCGGGCGAGAGAACGCCCGGCAGCGCGACCACCTCCTGCGGGAGCTGCAACGCCTGGCCAAGGTCACGCCCGAGGAGGCCCGTGCCCTTCTGCTCGACCATCTGCGGGAAGAATACGGCGACGAGGCCCAGCACCTCCGCCGCGGCCTGCTCGACCAGGTCGAACAGGACATCGACGACGAAGCCCGGCGCACGCTGCTCTCGGCGATGCAACGCCTGACGACCTCCACGACGCAGGACGCGACGGCCCTCTCCGTCTCCCTCCCGAGCGAGGACATGAAGGGGCGGCTGATCGGCCGCGAAGGCCGCAACATCCGCACCTTCGAGCAGACCACCGGTGCGACCCTCCTCATCGACGAGACCCCCGGCCTGGCCATGGTCTCCTGCTTCGACCCGGTCCGCCGCGAGATCGCGCGCATCGCGCTTGAACGCATCGTCAAAGACGGCCGGATCTCGCCCGCGCTCATCGAGGACAGCGTCCGCCTCGCGGGCGACGAAGTCGTCAGGCACGCCCGCCGGCTCGGTCGCGACGCCGTGCGCGACCTCGGCCTGCCGCCCATGGACGCCGCCGTCGAGGAACTCCTCGGTCGGCTCCACTTCCGCCTCTCGTCCAACCAGAACACGCTCGCGCACTCCGTCGAGGTCGCCCAGCTCTGCGCCATGCTCGCCGCTGAGATCGGCATCGACCCGGTGCCCGCGAAGCGCGCCGGTCTCCTGCACGACCTCGGCAAGGCCATCGAGGCCGAAGCCGGCTCGAGCCACGCGCGCGCCGGCGCCGCCCTGCTCCGCCGGCTCGGCGAGGACGCGTGCGTCGTCAACGCCGTCGCCGCTCACCACCGTGAGGTCCCGGCCGAAAGCCTCTACGCGCCATTGGTGATGATCGCCGACGCCGCTTCCGGCTCCCGCCCCGGCGCCCGCTCCTCCACCCTGGAGTCCTACGCCCAGCGCGTCCGCCGTCTGGAGGAGATCGCCCTCGGGTTCGAAGGCGTCCGGGAGGCCTACGCCTTCCAGTCCGGCCGAGAACTCCGGGTCATCGTCGACCCAGGCAAGGTGGACGACTTCCGGGCGACCGAGCTCGCCCGGCGCCTCCGCCTGAAGGTGGAGGAGACCCTTTCCTACCAAGGAACCGTCAAGATCGTGCTCATTCGTGAACAAAGGTTCACCGAAGAGGCCCGCTGAGGGACTTTCTTGTTGTTAAGGAGGGAGGGGTAATTATTCACAAGCGCTCCGGGAGTCTCTCCCGGGTCCATTCGGCACCCTCAGGAGGCTCATCCTCCGTCACCAAAGGTCCGACCCACCGCGTCGCCGCTCCACAACGGAAACGGCCGCATCATCCGGACGGCCTCAACGAGGGCCGCCCCAACACAAGCAACATGAGCCAAGAAGAAACCCAGGGCCAGGAGCCAGTCTCCGCCCACCAGCCCGCCGCGGACGCAGGCGCCAAAGAAGTCCGCACCCCCGCCTCCAGCCTCAACGAAGCCAAGCTGGAGTCCGCCCACGCGGACCTCCCTCCGCTCTCCGTGATCGGGGCCTCGTCCGAACCCGCCGCCAAGCCCGGCACCATCACGACGCCGAAGCAGTTCGGCCGTCGTGGCACGCCGCGCGGCGCCGCTCCGTCCGCCGCCAACGGCCAGGCCGCCCGGCCCGCCATCGGCGTCGTCGAAGACCCGTCGCAGCTGACCGAGAGCCTCTCCGGCGACCGCGCCCAGTCCGGCGCGACGGCCCGCGAGGATCGTCCGCGTCGCGAACGCCGCGAG
>Ga0163212_1000041_pt1 | contig 52801 bp, 50 predicted proteins | sample Malawi_45m_30L_FD_113532 | JGI IMG/M metagenome (GOLD analysis project Ga0163212, IMG submission 113532) | Freshwater microbial communities from Lake Malawi, Central Region, Malawi to study Microbial Dark Matter (Phase II) - Malawi_45m_30L | ecosystem: Environmental > Aquatic > Freshwater > Lake...
GATGACAAAGACGAGCAGTGCCAGCGCCCCGAAGAAGTACCAAATGTTGAAGTTCTTTGGCGCGAAGTAGCCAATCAGCTGCGAGTCAATAAACTCATCAACCGGCAGACGCTTGTTGAGCCAGGCACGGAGGCCAATCTTGCCGGCGGTGGTAACGGTCGAGCCGGCCATCAGGCAACTACTCGGGTGGCATCGACGCCGATGACGAGCATCGAGTTGGACTCGAACCTGTGGGGCGGCACGCGCAAGTTGGCCGAGGCCGGCGAGCCGTTGAAGACGCGACCTGCGAGATCGAAGCGCGAACCATGACAGGGACAAAAGAAACCGCCCGGCCAGTCGCCGCCCATCGCCGGATCGGCGACGGTGAAAAACTGCTTGGGCAGGCAACCGAGGTGGGTGCAGGCCGCATAGAGAACCAGCACCTCGGGCTTCAGCGAACGCGCATCGTTCTTGGCGTACGCAGGCTGGTCTGAAGCTTCGGACTTCGGATCTTTAAGGCTGCCCTCATGACCGCCGAGTTTGGCGAGGGCCTCTGGCGTGCGGCGCACGACGTAGATCGGCTGCTTGCGCCAGCTTTTGGTGATCATCTGGCCGGGTTCGAGCTTCGAGACATCGATCTCAAGCGGCGCCCCAAGCGCGCGGGCGCGTTCGGAGGGCTTCCAGGAAGCGATGAAGGGCACCAAAGTAAATGCGGCACCGACTGCACCGGTCGCCGCCGTTGCCACCGTCAGAAATTTGCGCCGACTCAGGTCGGCATCATCGGGGGTGGCGTTCTCGTCGCTCATGCGATGGTCTCCCGGCCCGACCAATCTGTCGGGGTCCTATCCGTGGTCCGTGGAAGCCGCGCATTATACACGTAAGTGCTTTTGCGGAGCCGAGGGCTGTAACAGCGAGGACCCGATGAGCAGGTGGAAAAAAGCAGTCATCTTCCTGAGCGGGTCGCTGGTGGGCGGACTCGCGCTCGCCTTTCTGGCGGTGGCGGGTGTGTACCTGTGGCGACCTGAGATTCTTGCAGAACTCACCGCCAGCGCACCGTCGCCGACCAGCGAATCGCCGGCTGCAGACGAGCCCGAAGGGCCGGTACCGACCGTGGACGGCGAGGCCTCGCCCGCCATCGTTGCGCCGCCCGTCGTCGGCGACGGCGGTGCCGCGAGTTATGCGAGTGCCGTGAAAATCGCTGCGCCGGCCGTGGTCAACCTGTATGTCACGCGGGTGGCCACGGAACGCGTGCTACGCAGTTTCCTCGATGATCCATTCGGTGAATTCGCGCCGCGCTACCGCCAGCGGACCGAGCAATCGCTGGGCTCGGGGGTCATCCTCGACGATTCCGGCCAAATCGTCACCAACCATCACGTCATCGACAATGCGACCACCATTCGCGCGCAACTCGCCGACGGTCGCTCCGCGCAGGCGGAAACCATCGGGCGCGACCCCGACACCGACCTCGCGCTGCTGAAGATCGACCTGCCCAATTTGCCTACCATCCGGCTCGGGCGCTCGGATCTGCTCAACGTCGGTGATGTGGTGCTCGCCATCGGCAACCCTATCGGCCTTGCGCAGACCGTGACGCAGGGCATCGTCAGCGCCACCGGCCGCGATCAGCTCGGCATCGCCACCTTCGAAAATTTCATCCAGACCGATGCGCCCATCAATCCTGGGAATTCCGGTGGTGCGCTGATCAATACGCGTGGTGAATTGATCGGCGTGAACACGGCGATCATCGCCAAAAGTCTTAGCGTCGAGGGCATTGGCTTCGCAATTCCGGTCAATCTGGTGCGCGGAGTCGTCAATGAAATCGTCACGCGCGGCAAAGTGGTGCGCGGCTGGATCGGCGTCGGCACCGCAACCATCGACGCCGAAGTCGCCAAGGCGGCAGGCTTTGATGGCGCCGTGACGCGCATCACGCGCATTGCCGGCGGCAGCCCAGCGCAGCAGGCGGGCCTACTGCGCGGCGACATCATTCTAAAGATCAACGACAAGGCGACGCGCGGTTCACGCGAAGTACAACTGCGGATCGCCGCCACCTCACCCGGGCAAACCTTGGCCATCGAGGTGCAGCGCGGCAGCGAGCGCGGCACTGCGTGGGTGCGGGTCGACGAGGCGCCGCAAGTCAGACCACGCTGATCAGGCGAGCCTGCGCAGACCGCGCTACTCACGCGGGCCCGCTCAGGTCGGCGTGCGCTTGATCGCGGCGCCTAGCGCCGCCAGTTTTTCTTCGATGGCCTCGTATCCACGATCGATGTGGTAAGTGCGATCGATCTCAGTCTGCCCCTCGGCAACCAGGCCAGCGAGCACCAGCGACGCAGAGGCCCGCAGATCGGTCGCCATCACTGGCGCGGCCTGCAAACGCGGCACACCCTTGATGATGGCCGTTTTGCCCTCAAGACGAATCTCGGCACCCATGCGGCGCATCTCGAGCATGTGCATGAAACGATTTTCAAAGATTGTTTCGATAATGGTGCCCACACCCTCGGCAACCGTATTGAGCGCCGCGAACTGCGCCTGCATGTCGGTAGGGAACGCCGGATAGGGTGCGGTGCGCAGATCCACCGCTTTGGGCCGACGACCACGCATGTCGATTTCGATCCAGTCGCTGCCAGTGGTGAGCGCGGCGCCCGCTTCCTCGAGCTTGGCGAGCACTGCATCGAGGTGCTCCGGCCGAGTATTTTTGAGGCGCACCTTGCCGCGCGTTATCGCACCGGCAACCAGATAGGTGCCACTCTCAATACGATCGGGCAGCACGCGAAACTGCCCGCCATGCAAACGCGGCACGCCGTCGATGATAATTCTATCGGTACCGGCGCCGCGGATCTTGGCGCCGATGCAATTGAGGAAATCGGCAAGATCAACCACCTCAGGCTCGCGCGCCGCGTTCTCGAGTACGGTCTGCCCCTCGGCGAGAGTCGCCGCCATAAGCAAATTTTCGGTTCCGGTGACTGTGACCGTGTCGAGCACAAGGCGCACACCGCGCAAGCGCTTAGAGCGTGCACGGATGTAGCCGTTCTCGATCGACACCTCGGCGCCCATCGCCTGCAGCCCAGCGACATGAATGTTGACCGGACGCGCGCCGATCGCACAGCCGCCAGGCAAAGAAACATCTGCCTGACCGAAGCGCGCGAGCAAGGGCCCGAGCACCAGTATCGAGGCCCGCATAGTTTTGACGAGGTCGTAGGGTGCGATCGGCTGGTAGAGCGTGCTCGCCTCGACCTCGACATTCATGCGCTCATCGACCGTGACCGTCACCCCCATCCGACCGAGCAGCTCGATCATGGTGGTGACATCCTGCAGATGCGGCACATTGCCGATCGCCACGGGCTCTGCGGCCAGCAAGGTGCCGGCCAAAATCGGCAGCGCAGAATTTTTGGCGCCGGAGATGCGCACCTCGCCCTCGAGGACCGCGCCGCCATCGATCTGCAGCCTATCCATCAGCGCGCCTCCGCCTCCTCGGGCGTAAGGGCTTCGATAGAGAGCGCATGGATCTCGCGACCGACCAGCTCGCCGAGGGTGCGATAGACCATCTGGTGCCGCGCGATGCTGCGCTTGCCAACGAAGGCCTCACTGACCACCCGGGTTGCGAAATGGGTCTGGTCCTCGGACTGGACCACGACGAGGGCGCCGGGCAGGCCCGCGCGGATCAGTTCAGCTACTTTTTCGGGGTGCATGCAGGGGCGGTATGATGCCACCTTATGAAGACTCCTGCGCACCCGGCCGAATCGGCCTCTCAAGTCGGCCCGATAATCGCGGCGCCGCGGCTGATCGCCGCCGGGCGCCGCGCCTTAAGCATCGAAATTCGCGGGCTCGCGGCGCTCGAGGCACGCATCGACGCGGGGTTTGCCGCAGCCTGCCAGCTGTGTCTTAATTGCTGCGGTCGTGTGGTCGTCACCGGCATGGGCAAGTCGGGTCACGTCGGCGGCAAGATCGCGGCGACCCTGGCAAGCACCGGTACGCCGGCGTTCTTTTTGCATCCCGCCGAAGCCAGTCACGGCGATCTCGGCATGATTACCCGAGACGACGTGGTGCTCGCTCTCTCGAACTCCGGTGAAACGCCCGAACTGCTCACCCTGCTCGCTTCGATCACCCGGCTCGGGCTGCCGCTGATCGCGCTGACCGGTAATCCACAATCGACGCTCGCGAGCGAAGCGCGAGTGCACCTTGATGTGGGCGTTGTCGAAGAGGCTTGCCCGCTCAACCTCGCACCCACCGCCAGCACCACCGCAGCCCTCGCCATGGGTGATGCGCTCGCGGTCGCTCTGCTCGAAGCGCGTGGCTTCACCGCCGAAGATTTCGCGCGTTCGCATCCGGGCGGTGCGCTCGGTCGCCGCCTGCTGCTGCGCGTCAAAGATGTCATGCGCAGCGGTGCCGCCGTACCGCGCGTGGGACCCGACACCGCGCTCGCCGACGGTCTGCTCGAAATCTCCAGCAAGGGTCTCGGCATGACGGTGGTGGTCGATGCTGCAGGTCACGCCATCGGCGTATACACCGATGGTGATTTGCGACGTTCACTCGATCGACGTGTCGACATTCACGGCGCGCGCATTAGCGAGGTGATGACTCATCGATACAAAAGCATCGGACCGGGCGAACTCGCCGTCGAGGCCGTGCATCTCATGGAAACCCACCGCATCACCTCGCTACCGGTGGTCGACGAGCATGGCGTGCTCGTTGGCGCACTCAATGTGCACGATCTGCTGCGCGGTGGCGTGATGTGAGCGGATGATTCGCGCATGCGCCTCGCGCCGAAAATCCCGTCGTCAAATATTTTGTTGGGTTTGATGCTGGTGACACCGCTCGCCGCCTGCAGCCCAGCGACGCCAAATGCGACTACACGCGTGCCCGCAGCCGAGCGTGATCCGGGATATTCAGCGACCGATGCCGTCATCGCGCAAATGGGCGCCGATGGCTTGCCACGCTACCGGCTCGAAGCCGATCGCATCGAACAAGATCCGCAGTCGCTCAAAGTCAGCTTGCAGGCACTGCGCTTCGAGACCTGCGCCCGCGACGGCGCGCCTTGGCAGGTGCGCGCACCCGACGGCCTGCTCTCCGCTGATGCGCGACGTCTTGATCTCTCGGGCGGCGTAACGGTAAGCACCGAGAGCAAAGCACTAGGCAATGGCCGCTTGCAGCTGGTGACAGACCGACTGCAATACGATCTCGAGTCGTCACGGATGCGCGCACCGGGCGCCGTCAAAGTTTCGCTGCAAGGTCACGAGCTTGCGGCCACCGGCCTCGACGCCAACCTGCGCACCAGACAACTGCGCCTGCAGTCAGCCATCCGCGGACGCTTCAAACCGTGACGCCGCAGATCATCCCACTTGTTTACGGCTACAACCAAATTTTGCAGCGCCGCCAAATGTTGCGGCGGCAAGCCGCCGCCTGGGTAGTGCTCGGCGCAGCGCTGCTGCTCGCAGGCTGGCCAGTAAGCAGTAACGCCAACAACGGCGATATCACGCTCGATGCCGCATCCTCCGAAGTCGATTACCGCGACAATATCCTGCTGTTCCGTGATGTGGTGATCACCCAAGGCAACGTCCGTGTCTCGGCACAACGGTCACGAGCCACGGGTCTTGACTTCAATGATTCCACCTGGACTTTCAGCGGCATGGTGCGCTTGCAAGTCGATGGCGGGGAACTGCGCTCTGACGAAGCCACCGTGGTCTTTGCGCGCAATCGGATCGTGCGCGCCACCATCCGCGGTAAACAGGCCGAGTTCGACCAAAAATTGCGCGATGGCGGTAACGCGCGTGGCCGCGCCGGCAGCATCACCTATGAAATGATCGCGGGCACGGTCACGCTGCGTGATGATGCGTGGCTGAGCGACAACGGTCGCAGTGACATCCGCGGCGACCCGCTGGTTTACCACGTACGCGAGCAGCGCGTGCAAGCTGGCAAGCCCGCAGGTAGCAGCGAGCGCGTGCGCATCGTGATCCGGCCGCGCCCCGCGACCGAGACCGCCGACACGCTACCCCCAAAGCCATGAGACCGCCGTCATGAGCCATTTGCGCGCCTGCCATCTCGCCAAAGCCTACGGCAACCGTAGTGTAATACGCGATCTGTCGCTCGAGGTGCAAGCGGGCGAAATTGTTGGTCTGCTGGGGCCGAACGGCGCCGGCAAGACGACCGCGTTTTACATGATTGTGGGCCTCGTGCCCGCCGACGCCGGCCGAATCGAAGTCGACGGTCGCGACCTCACCCACGCCCCCATTCATCAGCGCGCAAGAGCCGGCATCGGCTACCTGCCGCAGGAGGCCTCGGTGTTCCGTCGGCTGTCGGTCGAGGACAACGTGCTCGCCATCCTCGAAACGCAGCCCGAGCTCGATGCGGCACAGCGCCGCGCGCGCTGCGAGCAGATCCTTGCCGACTTGCGTATCGAGCATGTACGTCGCTCACCCGGCATTGCGCTCTCGGGCGGTGAGCGTCGTCGCGTCGAAATCGCGCGCGCCCTCGCCACCGATCCACGCTTCATGTTGCTCGATGAGCCATTCGCCGGCGTAGATCCACTCTCCGTCGCCGACCTCCAGCGCATCATTCGCGAGCTCGCCGCGCGCGGGATCGGCATCCTCATAACCGATCACAACGTGCGCGAAACTCTCCATGTGTGTGGGCGCTCGCACATCATCGGCGACGGAACGGTCATCGCATCCGGGTCGGCGGCAGAAATCCTTGCCAATCCCCGCGTGCGTGAGGTGTACTTGGGCGAGTCCTTCAGTCTTTAGGAAACCCCAGCGGTGCCGGCTGCGTCGCCCGCGCAAAACACGACCCGTCGATGCTAAAGCAGTCCCTGCAACTCAAGCTCGGTCAGTCTCTGACCATGACGCCACAGCTGCAGCAGGCGATACGCCTCCTGCAGATGCCGACGATCGAATTGCAGGCGCATCTGGCGGAAGTGCTCGAGTCCAACGTCATGCTCGAGCAGGAAGACCCGGAAGACGAGGTCGAGCTCGGCAATCATTTCACTGCAGTCGAACAACCGGCCGCGATCGAAACACCAGAACCCGTCGAAGTCGAAGTCGTCGAGCAACCTTGGGCCGATCGGCCGGGTACCGGCAGCGATGCCGGCCGCGCCGAAGACGATGAGATGGCCGATCGTGACATCGTCGATGAACGCGGCGAGTCGCTGCGCGATCACCTGCTAGGACAACTGGAACTCGCTGGCCTTTCCGATGACGATCTTACCGTCGCCACGACGCTAGTCGATGCCCTGAACGATGACGGCTATCTCACTGATACGCTGAGTGAGATCGGTCTCAGTCTGCAACCCGATCTCGTCTGGGACGACGAAGAAATCGAGCGCGTGCTGATGCTGGTGCAGACGCTCGAGCCGGTGGGCATCGGCGCGCGCAGTCTTGGTGAATGTTTGACGCTGCAACTTGCGCAACTCGATGAGGCAACGCCTGGGCTTGCTCTGGCACTGCGAATCACAGCGCAGCATCTCGACTTACTCGCCAAACGCGATCCGACTCCCCTCGCCGAGGCGACTGGCGCTGCGACCGAGGAGCTCGCGGCAGCCATCGCCCTCGTTCGTGCCTGCCATCCTCGGCCGGGCTCGGTGGTGAGCGCCGCGCGGCCGGAATACGTGATCCCCGATGTGTTTGTACGCCGCACCGCCAAAGGTTGGGCGGTGGAACTCAACCCGGGTACCGCGCCACGCATCCGCGTGAATCAGGGATATGTCGGCATGCTCGGTCGCGGCAGCGACCATACGACGCTGCGCACGCAGTTGCAGGAGGCGCGCTGGCTGCTGAAAAGTCTGGAGATTCGTAACCATACGCTGCTCAAAGTGACGCGCGCCATTGTGGCGCGGCAGGCAGATTTTTTGAACCATGGTGACGAGCGAATGAAGCCGATGATCCTTAAGGACATCGCCGCCGCTATCAAGATGCACGAATCGACCATCTCGCGCGTCACCTCGGGAAAATACATGCACACGCCGCGCGGCGTATACGAATTACGTTTTTTCTTTTCTAGTCAAGTCGAAGGCGGCGATGGTCAAGGGACCTCCTCGACCGCCATTCGCGCCAAGATTCGCAAACTCATTCGTGACGAGGTCGCCGCAAACCCGCTTTCGGACAGCCGGCTCGCCGAGATCCTCCGCGGCGAAGGCATACCCGTAGCCCGTCGCACGGTCGCCAAGTATCGCGAAGGCTTGGGTATCAACTCTTCGGCCGAGCGAAAGAGGGGCAAATCGCGATAACCTTAACTTCACAGGAGGAAGCCATGCAGATCTCCATCACCGGCCATCACCTCGAAGTCACCGACGCCATGCGCGCCTATGTTCATAAGAAGATGGACCGCATCACGCGCCACTTCGATCACCTCATCGATGCGCACTACGTGCTGTCGGTCGAGAAGCTGCGGCAAAAGGCCGAAGCCACGCTCAAGGTGCGCGGTGGTGATATTCACGCCGATGCCGTTGCCGAAGACATGTACGCAGCCATCGACGCGCTCGCCGACAAACTCGATCGGTTGGTCAAGAAGCGGAAAGAAAAAACCACTGACCACCACGCTGAAGAGGGTCGTCGAGCACGCCACTGACGGCGTTCTCTTCGCGATCCGTTCGCATGGCCTCGACGCTGCGTCTTATTCTCGTCAGCGGTCTCTCCGGGGCCGGCAAGAGCGTGGTGCTCCACGCGCTCGAAGATCTCGGCCATTATTGTGTCGATAATCTGCCGGCCTCGATGCTCGGGACCTTCGTCGCGCATGTGCTGCGTAGCAAAGAGGGTGGCTCTCAGACCGTTGCAATCGGTATCGATGCCCGCGACTCGGATCTCGGACTCGAGCGCATTCCGGACACCATCAGTGAATTGCGGCGCAGCGGCGTCCGCTGCGAATTACTGGTGGTCATCGCAGCCGAAGGCGAATTACTACGACGATTCGGCGAGACCAAGCGTCGCCATCCGTTATCGCGCGAAGGCGGCAGTCTGCAGGAGGCGGTCCTGCGCGAGCGCCAGCTGCTCGATCCCATGATTCAGTCGGCCGATCTCGTGGTCGACACCACGCATATGGGCGTACACGAACTGCGCGAAGTAATCGTGCAGCGCATCGATCGCAGACGTGGTGCGGAACTGTCTCTGACGCTGGTGTCGTTCGGTTTCAAGCACGGTGTTCCGGGTGATTGCGATTTCGTCTTCGATGCGCGCACGCTGCCCAACCCCTATTGGACCGTGAGTTTGCGCGCGCTCACCGGTCGTGATCAGGAAGTGATCGAATATCTCGGCGCAGAGCCGGCGGTCGGCGTCCTGCTCGAAGAATTCGCGCGTTTCATCACCGCGCGCATCGACGAACATAAGGCGGCGCGTCGACGCTATCTCACCATCGGCATCGGCTGTACCGGCGGTCAGCACCGCTCGGTCTATCTGGTCGATCGCTTGGCGGAACGCCTGCGCGACAAGGCACCCTCGTTGGCGGTACGTCATAGCTCACTCGCATGAACGTCAGCACCCGCAAAGAAGCGGGACTCGTCGCGCTGCGTGAGGCGCTTGACTCGGGCACCCTGCGTCCGGCGCAGCGTATAGTGGCGGTAATTCATCCGGCGGAGATCGCGCTATTGCTCGAATCGGTGCCGCCACATCAGCGCGAACTCGTCTGGAGTATGGTCGATCCCGAGCTCGAGGGCGATGTACTCGTCGGCTCGCTCACTGCCGAACTCGTCGAGCATCAGCAACGGATACAGTCGCACGGATTGCGCCTGATCGAGGCTGCGGTACAGCGTCACCCCCGCTCCATCGGCGGTGCGTTGTGCGGCGATCGCTCGCTAGAGAAGTCTGAGCATCCCTGAATCCGGTTGTACTTACTTCACCGGCGCAGGTTTCTGACGCAGTGCATAGTGCTCGAGGCTCGATAGGCTGCGATCGTCGCTCCATACCGTCGGTGCATCAAAATATTTAGCATAATTCTTATGTGCATAGTCGAGTACCGGTCGCGACAGCACTTGCTCCAGATCTTTGGTCGTCCCCATGAGGCAGGCGTACTGACAGGAACCCGGGCGCTGACCCATAAGCATCCATGGCAACCACGGCGTGATGCGGTTCCAGGTGCCCGAGTAGTCGAGGCTGGTGAGTTTCGGATTTTGCAGATCTTCAATCTTGATGTGATGAGTGAAGAATTCGGACGCCTGCACGATCGGACCTGCGGACTCGCGCGGCCACTTGTCGGGCTGCAGCGCGTTCGGGTACGCGAGATGGATATGAATTTCCATCTCGGCCATGTCGCCGTGCTGGTACCACGGCAACACAAACGGAATCCTCGGCGGCGGCGCCTCGTTGTTCAGCCCGCCGAATTTCGGCGGCTGCGGAAAGTGGTCCTCGATCAAATAGTTGAACGGGTCGTTGTCGACATGGACTGCCTTAACCGTTTCGCCGCTCAGCGGGTTCTTCCAATCATCGAGCACGTCGCCGCTGCGCAAATCGGTGTAGACAATGATCTCGCGACACATGCGGCGAATCGCGCCGTCCGGACCCTCGGCGAGACGGATCACACCAAAGCCGGAGGTGCCCATGAGATCGGTGATTTTTTTGTTCGGCTCGACGGCCATTAGATAGCCCTTAAACCAGAAATATTTTGGCTTACCGAGGTCGAGATCGCCTTGTATACGTGCATAAGCGAGCTGGTTGCCGTGTCCAGTCCCCAGATCGAGATAGGGTCCCTTCAGGCCGGGCCCCATACCGTACTTCGACGTCATGGCTGCCGCCGCCATGGCCGAAGGCCCGCCGAGCGTCATGCTGGCCAGGCCGGACGCACCGATGGCAAGCGCACCACCCAAGCCGCTCGCCGTGGTGAGAAAATCGCGCCGCGCCGGCGCGGCCACTTGATCCGAATTCGACATGAGTATTTACCCCCTATGAGTGAACGCATTTAGAATTGTGAGTCGTCGACCCGTTGCCTCTTCAGGCGCCCGGAACCTGCAATTTTTTGAGCTCAGCGAGCACGAGTTTGGAGTGACCCTTGGCATCGACCTTTTCCCAGTGACGCATGATGCGGCCCTGCGGGTCGATGATGAACGTGTCGCGGCGTGAGAACTCCACGAGCCCGAGCATACTGGTTAGAACACCGTATGACTTGGTGACCTGCTTATCGGGATCAGCGAGTACCTGGAACGGCAGGCTGTGTTCCTTCGCGAAGTCCTTCTTCGATTTGATGTCGTCGACGCTGACGCCGAGAATCACGGCGTTAACCCGTCGGAATGCAAAGATGTCGTCACGGAATTCGCAGGCCTGGGTCGTGCAGCCCGGCGTGTTGTCCTTGGGATAAAAATATAGCACGACCCATCTCCCCCGCTGCTCTTTAAGCGAAACCCACTTGTCGGTTTGATCCTGCAGTCGGAATTCAGGCGCGAGCTGTCCCGCCTTCGGGCTGTCGGCCCGAGCCTCGCCGATCAGGGAGGCGCTAATCAACAAACCCGTAAAGGCCCATAAGGACAGACAACGATGGATAATCATCATGACCAGTGATCCTTTGAGGATGGATTGAATCGTATCTTCAGGGCTCATCGTCTGCGGCACAATAGGATGCGTGACTCTGCAAGCCGATGTCCACAACGTAAGCAGCGCCGGCGGCCCGAACCGAGGGCGCCGCGCTCTGGTGCTCTCCGGGGGCGGCGCGCGCGCGGCCTATCAGGTCGGGGTGCTCAAAGCCTTGGCGGAAATCTGGCCGGGTAGAGAGGCGCCCTATGACATCGTGGTGGGAACCTCGGCAGGCGCCGTCTGTGCTGCGGTCCTCGCGACCCACGCCGACGATTGGCGCGACGGTATTCGCCGCCTCGAACGAGTCTGGGCGAATTTCACCGTCGAGCAAGTGTTTCACGCCGGCGTCGCCACCATGCTTGGCGCGGGTTTACGCTGGACGAGCTCCGCCCTCACCGGCGGCCGGCTGATTGCCACACCACCGGCGCTGTTTAATAACTCACCGTTGCGGACCCTGCTCGGCAAGCGAGTGAATTGGCAGGCAATTCGCGAGCACATCGCCCGCGGTCGTTTGCGGGCACTGGCGCTGACCGCTACCAGCTATGCCGGTGGTCATCACCGCGTTTTCTTTGAGGCAGCCGACGAGGTCGCCGAGTGGCGTGGCGTGCGCCGAGCGGGCTTACGCTCGACGCTGAATCTCGATCACCTCATGGCGAGCGTCGCAATTCCGTTCCTGTTTCCGCCGGTACTTATCGACCGGGTTTACTACGGCGATGGCGCCATGCGACAACTCGCGCCGCTCTCGCCAGCGATCCACCTCGGCGCCGATCGGCTACTCGTGATAGGCGTTCGTGCGCAAAATACCGCGGGGCTAGTCGGCAGCATCGGTACCGGAGAAACGCCCTCCTCCGGTGAAATTTTTGGCTTTCTGCTCGACACGTTGTTCAGCGATCAGGTGGATGCAGACCTCGACCAGCTCGAACGCACCAACCGAATGATACGCGAAGCGTCGAGCGCGCTCGATGGTCTGCGCGAAATCAGTGCGCTGCGTTTCGTGCCCGGCGCCGACCCTCGCGAGAGTGCTGCCCGCCACCTCGGCAGCCTGCCCACCGCACTGCGCAGGCTGCTAGCGGTAATCGGCGCCCACGGCGAAGCGGGCGGTCTACTCGCGAGTTATTTGATGTTCGAGGCCCCCTACACTCGCGAACTCATCGAGCAGGGCTACGCGGACGCCATCACCCGACGTCGCCCTCTGCTGGATTTTCTGGGCTGACGACTTTCTAGGCTAGCGATTTTTTGAGGGGTGGTGCCTAAGACAGCGTCGGTTTGCGGCGCAGCGCCGCGGTCGCCCGATCAAGACCAGCGAGCGTTAGCGGAAACATCCGACCTGTCACGAGCTGCTGCGTCAACCGGATCGACGGCGTCCACTCCCAACGCTCCTCAGGTTCGGGATTAAGCCAAACCAGATACGGAAAGTGTGCCGTCATGCGCTGCATCCACAAACCGCCTGCTTCCTCGTTGAAGTGCTCAACGCTACCGCCCGGCTGTACGATCTCGTAGGGGCTCATCGCCGCATCACCAACGACAATCACTCGATAGTCAGCATCGAAGGTACGCAGCAAGTCGAAGGTACACGTACGTTCGGAATGACGGCGGCGATTATCTTTCCAAAGATTTTCATAAATGAAATTATGGAAATAGAAATACTCGAGATGACGAAATTCGCTTCGTGCCGCTGAAAATAGCTCCTCGCAAATGCGAACGTGATCATCCATCGACCCCCCAACATCGAGCAGCAGCAACACTTTGGCCGCGTTGCGCCGCTCGGGACGCAGCTTGAGGTCGAGCCAGCCCGCGTTACGCGCCGTGGCATCGATGGTGCTGTCAAGATCGAGTTCGTCCGCCGCCCCCTGCCGCGCGAACTTGCGCAACCGACGTAGCGCCATTTTGAGATTACGCGTACCGAGTACGCGCTGATCGTCGAAGTTGCGATACTCGCGAGCCTCCCAAACTTTGACCGCCCGACGCTGACGCACCCCCGCATTGCCAATTCGTATGCCCTCAGGGTTGTAGCCACCCGAGCCAAAGGGCGAGGTACCCCCCGTACCCACCCACTTATTACCACCCTCGTGTCGCCCTTTTTGCTCCTCAAAACGCTTTCGTAGTGTCTCGAGCAACTTCTCCCAACTGCCGAGCGATTCGACCTGTGCGCGCTCCTCCGCGGTGAGCAATCGCTGCGCGAAACTTTGCAGCCATTCGCCCGGCATCTCGGTTGCCAGTTTCTGAAATAGCCGCTCGGCACCGGCGAAATGCTCGGCAAACACGCGGTCAAAACGATCGAAGTACCGCTCGTCCTTGGCCAGCGCAAGTCGCGCGAGCCAATAAAACTCCTCGGCGGAGCAAAACGCCACGCGCGCTTCCAGCGCCTGCAACAACGAAAAAAATTCGGTGAGGGAGACCGGCACCCCCGCATTGCGCAGCTCGAAGAAAAAGCGGACCAGCATGCGGCCTCCGCAGCCCTGCCTCAGCGTACCCGCCTGTTCAGGAATACGAGCTGCTCGAACAAGTGCACATCCTGTTCGTTCTTGAGCAGGGCGCCGTGCAGCGGCGGGATCGCTTTCTTCGGATCATCGCTGCGCAGTACCTCGGCCGGAATCTCCTCGGCAAGCAGCAACTTGATCCAGTCGAGCAGTTCGGACGTTGACGGCTTTTTTTTGAGACCCGGCGTTTCGCGCACCTTGTAGAACGCAGCGAGCGCCTCGGCAAGCAATGCGCGCTTCAGATTCGGGTAATGCACTTCGACAATCTTTTCCATCGTCGGCTGGTCCGGAAAGCGGATATAGTGAAAAAAACAGCGCCGCAGAAAGGCATCGGGCAGTTCTTTTTCGTTGTTACTGGTGATGATGATGATCGGTCGATGACAGGCGCGCACCAATTCGCGCGTCTCGTGCACGTAAAACTCCATGCGATCGAGTTCGCGAAGCAAATCGTTGGGAAACTCGATGTCTGCTTTGTCGATTTCATCGATCAGCAATACGGGCTGTACATTCGACTCGAACGCCTCCCAAAGTTTGCCACGCACGATGTAGTTGCGGATGTCGGCAACGCGTTCATCGCCCAGCTGCGAGTCGCGCAACCGCGACACCGCATCATATTCATAGAGACCCTGCTGCGCTTTACTGGTGGATTTGACATGCCACTCGAAAATCGGTCGGTCTAGCGCCTCCGCCACCTCAAGCGCCAGCTGGGTCTTGCCGGTCCCCGGCTCGCCCTTGATCAGCAATGGCCGCGCGAGCGTGACTGCCGCGTTCACCGCCATACGTACATCGTCGGTCGCGATGTAACGCTCGGTGCCCGTAAAGCGTTGCTTATTCATGCTGAATTTCTCCTTACGGCGCGCTTGGCAGTGCGCTCGCCACTGCCTTCGCCACCGGAAGGACGAGGGTGTGCGCCGCGGGCCCCGGCAATAAGGGCTTTGGCCGCCCCTCCACCCAATCTTTGAACCCGAGGCGATAAAAAGGGGACAGCGGATGACCGCTGGCGCCGCCTGGCAACTGCATATACGCCTCAGCCTCGCGACCGGGCGAAACGGCAAAGCGCTCCGAGGCGCCGAAAGTTGGTCCGGCGACCCGCGGCACGTTGAGATCACCGGCCACTGGGAAGGGAGGCATATCCAGAAAACGCGCGAGCGGTCCAAGCGCGCTCGACAACGGGTGACGCACCGCGGTTATGTTGTACGCACCCCAGGTGCAGCGATCCAGCGCGCTGCAAGCCTGGCGCGCGTCGACGATCACGGCATCCACCTGCTGCAACAATAAGCTCCGCCAATCGGTGTAATCCGCCGCGAGCATGTGCGGCGGCCGCTCGCTAACGAGCCGCCATAACGAGCCTTCGAAGAGCGGATACGCGCTCGAACCCTCGCCCGCTTCGAGCGTAGTGGTGATCATCTTCCACACGGTAGCGCGGGTGCGCTCGCGGAACTCGCGCACGTAACGGTAACTCACGCTGTCGACGGCGGCGCGACCCGTCCACTCGCCGACCAGCCTTCGCAGTTCGGTTCGTCCCGCGTGGTCACGCACGGCATCCTCGTCGAGCGTAGCCAGCAACAAACGTTGCCAGCGTTCCACCATCAGTGCACGATCATCGAGCTGAATGGCGAGCATGTCCTCAACCGTCGCCGGACGGTCAAGCGCGAGCAAACTATCGCGAATCTGTCTCTGTCTCGCGCCCTTGTCGTAATGCATCCCGCCGGTGGCTTTTTCGTTGCCGAGCACGGCCTCGAAGGAGCCTTCGACATGGCGCGAATTCGCGCTCCAGATCCTGCCGATTTCCGGTTCACGGATCACCGGCGTTTCGCCAGCAGTCAACCAAGCCGTCGCCGGCGCCGGCATCGATGCACTGCGCATGCGCGGAATACGGCCGATCAACGTCCACGCGATACGTCCACCCCGGTCACCGACGACAAAATTTTGGTGGGGGATACCAACCTCTGGGGCGATCGCCAGCGCAGCATCGACATCGGCGACCTGTTGCAACTCGAGCGCGGCCAGCGTGGTGGCGCCCGGCTGCGTGATCACCCAGCGCGCCAGCCAGCAAGTACTTAAATCTTTGGAGCCCGGCGCGGGTGGATCGATACGCATCACGACCCCGAGCGGCGAGTCGCGAACCACGAGCACCTCAGGGTCGCCTGCCGCGATCAACATCGATTCTCGATACAGGCGAAAAGGCTGCTCGCCTTCGGCCGTCACGTAGATATTTTTGACGGGATCGCAATCGACCGGTTCGGTGTCGCCCCAATCACCATAGCTGTTGGTAAAGGACCAAGCGATACGCCCGTTACTGCCGGCGGCGATTCCGGGCAAACCCGGCAACGTCACGCCATTCGAGCCACTCGGTTCGGTAGCCACCTGCAAACGCGCGCGATACCAAGTCGTCGGCACGCGCAGCCCAAGGTGCATATCACCGGCGATCAGCGCCGCGCCGCTTAGAGTGTGTTGCCCGGCTACCGCCCAAGCGTTGCTGCCCGGCAAGCCTTGCTCACGCCACCCGTCTGCAGACATCGCCGCAGCGCGTTTCGCTTCGACACCACTTTCGACACTGCGCATTTTGACATCACGCAGATCGAGCAGATCCGGTGTGGGCACGGCCGGTGCCGCATAAGGTGCGCCGCCGTTCGCCGCCGTCTGTTCCGCCAAAGTCTGGAAATTGGGCGCATCCCACTCGTCACCGCGTGGAAACAGGAATTGCAGCACGGTCGCCGCTTGGGTCGAGTCGGCCTCGTCACGGCTCGCCGCGGCGACACGCTGTTCGATGCGACTGGCGATCTCGTGCCGCGGGATGTCATCGATTAGCGCCTGATACTGCAGAAACCACCACATGGAGTGGATCACGAGCACAGAGTCCTCGGCTCGCCAGGCCTCGGGTTTCTGCCACAGCAACAAATATTCCCAGGGTCGAATATTTAAAGACTCCAGACCCGCATTGACGCCCGCGGCATAGGCCTCGATCCACGCCCGCTGCACCGGCGTCGCATCGGCGATTACCCGCCGCGCCACGGAACGTAAACGGAAAATCCGCGCGCGTCGATCCTGTGCACGGACGCTTGCGCCGAGTATTGCGGCAAGCTCGCCCGCCGCCAGGCGACGGGCCAAATCCATCTGGAAAAACCGATCCTGAGCATGAGCGTAGCCCAGCCCGTAGGCGACGTCGCCGTGATCGGCACCACGCACTGTGACGATGCCCGCGGCATCGCGCTCGATCGCAACTTCAGCTCGCGGACCTACGGCCGCCAGCGGCGCGCGGCCATCGAGCTGCGGCAGCGAACCGCGTAGCAGCCACCAGCCCGTGGCCGTCAAACCGACGACCATGACGCCAACAACGATCACTCCGACAATGAAAACTTTGCGCATCGACGGTCTGCGCCTCAAGCGCGATGAACCCGCAAAATTTGCATGGAATTCGTACCGCCCTGTACGCCACTCAGCTCGCCCTTGGTGAGAATGATCTGATCACCGTCGTCGACGATACGCAAATCGAGCAGCATGTCGAATACGCGCTGGGCAAGCAGCGCGGCATCGTTCGGTTGGACGTCAAAAGAAATGGGGTACACGCCGCGATACAGGGTCACACGCCGGCGGGTCCCCTCGTGTCGCGTAAATGCGTAGATCGGGATGTCCGATCGCAGTCGCGACATCCACAGCGTCGTCGCGCCGCTCTCAGTCAAGGCGACGATGGCGCGCACATTCAGATGATTCGCGGTGTACATCACCGCGTGCGCGATGGCTTCCTCGGTCTGCGTGAAGGTGATGTCGGAGCGCTCGCTCGGACGGCTCTGTGAGAGGTGATAGGTCTCCGCACCCTGGATCACCTCGGCCATGGCGGCCACCGCCCTCACCGGATACTTGCCGGTCGCGGTCTCGGCCGAGAGCATCACGGCATCGGTACCATCGAGCACGGCATTGGCGACGTCGCTGACCTCCGCCCGCGTCGGCACCGGATTCTGGATCATCGACTCCATCATCTGCGTGGCCGTAATGGTGATGCGATTACGCATGCGCGTCTCGTGAATGATGGTCTTCTGCAGACCCGTGAGCGCTGCGTGACCCATTTCAACACCGAGGTCGCCACGCGCCACCATCACCGCATCGGTGGCGTCAATGATGCCGGTCAACTGTGCGACCGCCTCGTGCCGCTCGATTTTGGCGACGAGCCGCGTGAAATTCCCGCCAGCAGTGCGCAGCAGCGCGCGCGCCTGATGCAAATCTTCGGCATCGCGCACGAACGACAGCGCGACATAGTCGATGCGCTGGGCAGCCGCGAAGATGATGTCCTGCCGGTCTTTGTCGGTCAGCGCTGGGGCCGAGATACCTCCGCCCTTGCGATTGAGACCCTTGCGATTCGACAGCTCGCCACCCGCGACCACCCGGGTCTCGATGCGCGTGCCCTGCACCGAAAGCACGTCGAGCACGATCAAGCCGTCGTTGAGCAACAGCGTATCGCCGGCTGCGACGTCGGCGACGAGCTCCTTGTAGGCAACGCCGACTTCGCGCTCGTTACCGGCTTTCTTGTCGAGCGCCGTATCGAGCGCGAAGACCTGACCTTCGACGAGCTGCACGGCGCCGGTGACAAAGCTTTCGATACGAATCTTTGGCCCGGACAGATCGCCTAGAACGGCGACGTAGCGCCCGGTCCGTCGGGTCGCTTCGCGCAACAGTTCGAGGCGGCACAGATGATCTTCCTGCGTGCCATGCGAAAAGTTGATGCGTGCGACGTCCAGGCCCGCCTGACACATCTCTACCAAAACATCTAACTCGTCGGTGGCCGGACCAAGGGTCGCCACGATTTTGGTTCGCCGCATCATTGTTTCTGAGCTCTCGCTTCCAGCACCGCAACTGCGGGCAAAGTTTTACCCTCGACGAACTCGAGGAAGGCACCACCGCCAGTAGAAATAAAGGAGATTCCGCTCTCCACGCCGTATTTCTCGATCGCTGCCAGCGTGTCACCACCGCCTGCCAAAGAAAATGCCGAACTGCGCGCAATGGCGAGTGCGATGGTCTGTGTACCCGCGCCGAACTGATCGAACTCGAACACACCGACTGGGCCATTCCAGAGAATAGTCCCCGCCGTCTGCAACGAGTCGGCAAGCATCGCCGCGGTACGCGGCCCGATGTCGAGAATGAGTTCACTCGTACCGACCTCAGCCACCCTACGTACCGTGGCCGGCGCCGCCGGTGAGAATTCCGACGCAACCACCACATCTACGGGCAGCGGAATCTCGGCACCGCGCGCCTTAGCCTGAACGAGCAAGCGCCCCGCGGTATTGAGCATGTCGGCTTCGTGCAGCGACTTACCGACGGCTACACCGGTCGCCGCCAAAAAAGTATTGGCGATACCGCCGCCGACGATCAGCTGGTCGACCTTGCCTAGCAACGACTCGAGTACCGTGAGCTTGGTCGACACCTTCGAGCCCGCAACGATCGCCACCAAGGGTCGCGCTGGCTTAGCCAGCGCACGCTCGAGCGCCTCGAGTTCGCCGACGAGCAGCGGACCCGCACAGGCAACGGGCGCATGACACGCGACGCCGTGCGTACTCGCTTCAGCACGATGCGCTGTGCCGAAGGCATCCATCACGAACACATCACAGAGCCTGGCCATGCGCCGCGACAGAGTCTCGTCGTCTTTTTTCTCACCCTTGTTGAAGCGCACGTTCTCACACAGCACCACTTCGCCGGGCTGACAAGCGACGCCGTCCAACCAATCGGCGACCAAGCGCACCGGCTGCCCGAGCAGTTCTTGCAGGCGCTGCGCCGCGGGGGCCAGCGAGTTCTCGGCCGAGAATTCGCCTTCTTTGGGCCGACCAAGGTGCGAGAGCAGGATGACCTGCGCACGGGCTGCGACCGCCGCACGAATCGTGGGCAAGGCCGCGCGAATCCGTGCATCGCTCGTGATCACGCCAGCTTCCACCGGCACATTGAGGTCTTCGCGGATGAGAACACGCTTACCCGCCAGCGCAAGATCGGTCATCCGCAACACGTTCATCGCTGCCGACCCGCTCAAACCGCGTTCGCCCAAGCCACCGTGGTGTCGAGCATGCGATTCGAAAAACCCCACTCGTTGTCATACCAGGAACATACCTTGACCAGATTGCCGCCGATGACCTTGGTCATGGTGGCGTCATAGTTCGAGGAATGCGCGTCGTGGTTGTAGTCGACCGAGACCAGCTGCTCTCCGGTGTAGGCCAGCACACCCTTGAGCGGACCCTCGGCCGCCGCCTTCATCAAAGAATTGATTTCGGCGATCGAGGTCGGCCGCTTCGGCGTGAGGGTCAGATCGACCAGCGAGACATTGATGGTGGGCACGCGTACCGCAAAGCCGTCGAACTTGCCTTTGAGTTCGGGCAACACGAGACCGACCGCCGCAGCCGCCCCCGTCTTGGTGGGGATCATCGACATGGTCGCTGAGCGCGCGCGGCGCAGATCCGAGTGATAGACGTCGGTGAGCACCTGATCGTTGGTATAGGCATGCACCGTCGTCATCAGACCGCTCTCGATACCGATGTTCTCCTGCAAAACTTTGGCCATGGGCGCAAGGCAATTGGTGGTGCACGACGCGTTGGAAATCACCGTGTACGAGGACTTCAGGCTCTGGTGATTGACACCGAAAACGATGGTCGCATCGACATCGTCACCGCCCGGCGCCGAAATCACCACCTTTTTCGCACCGCCTACGAGGTGCGCACCGGCCTTCGCCTTGCTCGTGAAGAGTCCGGTGCACTCGAGAACAATATCCACGCCCAGATCACCCCACGGTAGGCTCGCTGGATCACGCTGCGCAAGCACACGGATGCGGTCACCGTTGACCACCATGGAATCTCCGTCGACGCTTACTTGGCCGGGAAAGCGGCCGTGCGCGGTATCGAAACGTGTCAGATGGGCATTGGTGTTGGCATCACCCAGGTCGTTGATGGCGACAATCTGGATTTCTTTGGTACGCCCGCTCTCGTAGAGTGCACGCAGCACGTTGCGGCCAATACGGCCATAACCATTGATGCCCACCTTGATTGCCATGATTCTCTAGTCCTCTATCAATACCTTTGGTAAAAGAATTCTGACCGAATAAACTGCGGCACTCGGCTTCAAAAGCGTAGCGCGCCAGCACTCAGCCGGCCAAAACCTCATCGATCGCCCGCGCGATATGCGCCGTGGTGAGCCCATAGTACTCAAAGAGTGCCGAAGCCTTGCCCGAGGCTCCGAACCGATCGATACCGAGCACGCGACCCTCGCTACCGACGTATTTCCACCAGCTCTGCGAGGCCGCCGCCTCAACGGCAATACGGCGCACGACGGCCCGCGGCAACACATGTTCGCGCCAAGCCGCATCCTGCGCATCAAAAATATCGGTTGCAGGCATGGACACCAGCCGCACGCGGCGACCCGCTGCGTTGGACGCCCGCACGGCATCGGCCGCGGGCGCGACCTCGCTGCCCGTCGCGACGACGATGGCCTCGGGCAGCCGCCCAACAGAAAGTTCGGGCTCGATCAGCACGTAGCCGCCATTGGCAATCGCCGCCTGCTGCGCTGCATTGCGGGTCTGCTGCGGCAAGGCTTGGCGCGTGAGCACAAGACAACTCGGCCCATGCTTACGTTCGACCCCCGCGAGCCAGGCAACCGCAGTTTCGGTAGCATCGCAGGGACGCCAAACACAAAGATTGGGCATGGCGCGCAGACTCGCCAGCTGCTCGATCGGCTGATGCGTAGGTCCGTCTTCCCCCAAGCCGATGGAATCGTGCGTGTACACGAGTAGCACGCGCTGATGCATGAGGGCGGCCAGGCGCACGGCATTACGCGCGTAATCCGAGAAAACGAGAAAAGTGCCCGCGTAGGGGATAAATCCGCCATGTAGCGCAAGTCCGTTCATCATGGCGGTCATCGCAAACTCGCGCACGCCGTAATAAATGTAGTTACCCGACACCTCGGCCGGGGTGACCGGCTTGGAATCTTTGCGCAGGGTATTCACCGAACCCGTGAGATCGGCCGAGCCTCCGAGAAGCTCCGACATACCTGGACCAATGGCATTGAGAACCATCTGCGAGGACGCCCGGGTCGCCTGCGCCGCGGTGACTCCTGCGGCAGCGGCTAGTGCCGCTGCGCGCAATTGCGGCCAGGCGGTCGGCAACTCGCCCTCCAGTCGACGTATAAACTCGGCGGCGAGCTCGGGGAACTCGTGTTTGTAGCGACCGAAGCGACGCCGCCACGCCTTCTCAGCACGCGCCCCGCGCTCGCGCTGATCCCACGCAGCGCGTATGTCCTCGGAGATCATAAAGGGCTCGAGCGTCCAACCAAGTGCGGCGCGCGTCGCCGCGATTTCGTCGACGCCCAGCGGCTCGCCATGCGTGGACTTCGTGCCCTGCTTGTTGGGCGCTCCATAACCAATGACCGTGCGTGCGCAGATCAAAGTCGGTTGCTTGCGATTGGCGCGGGCACGCTTCAGGGCTTTGGCGATGGCCTCACCGTCGTGCCCATCGACATTGGCAATGACCTGCCAGCCATAGGCGGCAAAGCGTTTGGCGGTGTCATCGCCCATCCAATCTTTGAGTTGACCGTCGATCGAGATGCCGTTGTCATCCCAGACGCAGATGAGCTTGCCGAGGCCGAGCGTGCCGGCGAGCGAGGCCGCCTCGTGCGAGATCCCCTCCATAAGGCAACCATCACCCATGAACACATAGGTGTGGTGGTCGACGATCTCGTGACCCGGGCGATTGAACTCAGCAGCGAGCAAACGCTCAGCGAGTGCCATGCCGACCGCAGTGGCGATTCCTTGGCCGAGCGGCCCGGTGGTGGTCTCGATGCCGATGACGGGGTCATGCTCAGGATGCCCCGCGGTGCGTGAGCCGAGCTGACGGAAATCTTTGATATCCTGCAGTGAGAGCGGATGGCCAGTCAGATGCAGCACGGAATAAAGCAGCATCGACGCATGGCCATTCGAGAGCACGAAGCGGTCGCGATCAACCCAGCGCGGGTTGGCCGGGTTGTACTCCATGACCTCGCGCCAGAGCACCTCGGCGATGTCCGCCATGCCCATCGGGGCACCCGGATGGCCTGAGGCGGCACGCTGCACCGCATCCATGGAAAGCGCGCGAACGGCGTTCGCGAGGAGGCGACGTGAGGACATGCGGTACCCAGTTTGTTTTCAGGAAACGGTAATTGTCCATCACCGCAGGCGGCTTTTTCAACGAAAAAGCGCGGCATCAGCGCTGCAGCGCAACGATTAATCGCTATACTTCGCCCTGTTTTTTCGCTGGTCGTTCATTCATAAATTTTTTTCTCGATACCACCCATGGCCAACAACTACCTCTTCACTTCCGAGTCGGTCTCCGAAGGTCACCCGGACAAAGTCGCCGACCAGATCTCCGACGCCATTCTCGATGCCATCCTCGCCGAGGACAAACGTTGTCGCGTGGCCGTCGAAACCTTGGTGAAGACCGGCGTGGCCATCGTCGCCGGCGAAGTCACCACCAATGCCTGGGTCGACATCGAAGCCATCGTCCGCCGGACCGTCCTCGGCATAGGCTACAACTCTTCCGATATGGGTTTCGACGGCGCCTCTTGCGGCGTGTTGAATGTCATCGGTAAGCAGTCGGTCGACATTGCCCAAGGGGTCGATCGCAAAGATCCACGCGAACAAGGCGCGGGCGACCAGGGTCTGATGTTCGGCTTTGCCACCAACGAAACCGATGTGCTGATGCCGGCTGCGATCACTCTCTCGCATCGTCTCGTTGAACGTCAGGCCAAGGTGCGCAAGCAAGGCAAATTGTCTTGGCTGCGCCCGGACGCCAAGAGCCAGGTTACGCTGCGCTACGAAAACGACCGCCCCGTTGGCATCGAAGCGGTAGTGCTCTCGACCCAACACAGCGACGACGTGTCGACCAAAAAGCTGCGCGAGGCCGTACTCGGAGAAATTATCCTGCCGGTGCTGCCGAAGAAGTGGCTGCACAAGGGCACCAAATTCCACATCAACCCGACCGGGCGCTTCGTCATTGGCGGGCCGGTGGGTGACTGCGGCCTCACCGGGCGCAAGATTATCGTCGACACGTACGGCGGCTTCGCTCGTCACGGCGGCGGCGCCTTCTCGGGTAAAGACCCCTCGAAGGTCGATCGCTCGGCGTCCTATGCGGCGCGGTACGTGGCCAAGAACATCGTCGCTGCGCGTCTCGCCGAGCGCTGCGAGGTGCAGGTTTCGTACGCCATCGGCGTCGCCAAACCCACCTCGGTGATGGTCGAAACCTTCGGCACCGGCAAGGTGTCACGCGACAAACTCACCGCGCTGGTCGATCGTCATTTCGACCTGACGCCCTATGGCCTGCGCGAAATGCTCGACCTCGCCCGGCCTATCTACCAAAAGACGGCCGCCTACGGGCACTTCGGGCGCACCGACAACGATTTCAGCTGGGAGCGCACCGACAAAGCCGCAGCGCTCGCGGCCGATGCGGGTCGGGGCGGCAAGGCGCGTCGAAAGAAGGCATAATATCCACCCGTTCCGCGAGGGGCGCTGCAGCACCGGGTTGGCCGGTGCCAGGCTCGCGGGAAGGTCCGACAACGTCAACGGCGCCCGTCAATCTTCAACAAAAGATTAACGGAGTTTGCAATGAACGCTGTCATGAAGCCCGCCAAGGGCGATTTCCACGTAGCCGATCTTTCGCTCGCCGATTGGGGCCGCAAAGAAATTCGGATCGCCGAAACCGAAATGCCGGGTCTGATGGCCATCCGCGAGGAATTCGCGCCCACCCAGCCGCTGCGCGGCGCGCGTATCACCGGCTCGCTGCACATGACCATCCAGACCGCCGTACTCATCGAGACGCTGCAGGCGCTCGGGGCGCAGGTGCGCTGGGCCTCGTGCAACATCTTCTCCACCCAGGATCACGCAGCCGCGGCGATCGCCGTCAACGGCACGTCGGTCTTCGCCTACAAGGGCGAGTCGCTCAAAGAGTATTGGGACTTCACGCATCGCATTTTCGAGTGGGCTGATGGCGGCTACTCGAACATGATCCTCGACGATGGCGGCGATGCCACGTTGTTGCTGCACCTCGGCACTAAGGCAGAGACCGATCTGTCGGTGCTGACCAATCCGGACAGCGAAGAAGAGGAGGTCCTGTTCGCTTCCATCAAGGAAATGCTGAAGCGTGACCCGAAGTGGTACTCGACGCGCCTCACCAAGGTCCGCGGTGTCACCGAAGAAACCACTACCGGCGTCAAGCGCCTCTATCATATGGCCAAGGACGGTGCCCTCGCCTTCCCAGCGATCAACGTCAACGACGCCGTCACCAAGTCGAAATTTGACAACCTCTACGGCTGCCGCGAGTCGTTGGTCGACGCCATCAAGCGCGCCACCGACGTTATGATTGCCGGCAAGGTGGCCGTGGTCTGCGGCTACGGCGATGTGGGCAAGGGCTCGGCCCAGGCACTTCGCGCGCTGTCGGCGCAGGTCTGGGTCACCGAAGTGGACCCGATCTGCGCTCTGCAGGCTGCGATGGAAGGGTATCGCGTAGTCACAATGGAATATGCCGCAGACAAGGCGGACATCTTCGTCACCGCGACCGGCAACTTCCACGTGATCACCCACGATCACATGCGTACCATGAAAGATCAGGCGATCGTCTGCAACATCGGTCACTTCGACAATGAAATCGACTGCGCTTCGCTGAAGCAGTACCAGTGGGAGAACATCAAACCGCAGGTCGACCATGTGATCTTCCCGGACGGCAAGCGCATCACACTATTGGCCGAGGGTCGACTTGTGAACCTCGGTTGCGGTACCGGTCATCCGTCATACGTGATGTCGTCGTCGTTCGCCAACCAGACGATTGCCCAGATCGAACTATGGGCGAACCACGACAAGTATCCGGTCGGCGTCTATGTGCTGCCCAAGCACCTCGACGAAAAAGTCGCACGGCTGCATTTGAAGAAACTCGGTGCGCAGTTGACGGAATTGTCGGACCAACAGGCTCGCTACATCGGCGTTGTCAAGCAGGGTCCGTACAAGCCCGAAACCTACCGCTACTAAGCTTCAGTCGATAGCAAGCTGTTCCTCTGACAACGGTGCGGCCATAACGCTAGCATCAGCGTCATGGCCGCGCTGAAACTTTTACAGGTCACCGACACCCACCTCGTGGGCGACCCTGCGGGCCGCCAACGTGGTGTGGTAACTTTTGACGCCTTGAAAGCGGTGCTGCACCTCGCGGGTAAAGATTCCCACGATGTAGTGCTGCTCACCGGCGATATCGTTCACGACGACCCCGAGGGCTACGAGTGGGCGCGGCGCGAACTCTCGGTGCTCGGCAAGCCGGTGCTCTGCATCCCGGGTAACCACGACGATCCCGCCCTGCTTCGTGACGCGTTGGCCGGTGAGCCTTTCCGCCACTGCGGTCACCACGATTTTTTGGGGTGGCGCCTCGTGATGCTCGACTCGCATGTGCCGGGCGGCGCCGAGGGACTGCTACGGGCAAGTGAACTCGAACGCCTCGCCGCCGCGCTCGAAAGCGTCGGCGATCGTCATGTGCTGGTCGTACTGCACCATCATCCGATCGATTCGGGCAGCCGTTGGCTGGATACCCTCGGCCTGCGTAATGCCAAAGATTTTTTCGCGATCATCGATCTGCATGCCGCGGTACGCGGAATTCTTTGGGGGCATGTGCACCAGAGTCACGATTCGATACGTCGCAATACCCATGGCGAGTTACGGCTGATGTCGACGCCCTCCACCTGCGTGCAGTTTTTGCCGCAAGCGGACAACTTTGCGCTCGATACGCTGCCGCCCGGCTTTCGTACGCTGCAGCTGCATGCCGACGGTCGCATCGACTCGCAGGTACGGTGGTTGACATGACCCGTCCCTGCGCCGTCGGCGTGCTGCTCGCGCTCGGCTGCCTGCTCGGCTTTAGCTCGGTGGCTCGACCCACCGTCGCCGCCAACGCGATCCCTGCAGGACTCGTGTGGCAGATCGACGGACCCAAAGGCCGCGTCTACCTCGCAGGCTCCATGCACCTGCTGCGGCGCGATCGCCCCGCGCTGCCGCCCGCTATCGATGCCGCCTATCGCGAGGCGGAATCTTTGGTCATGGAGATCGATGCCGATGCGCTCGACGAGCAGAAAATGGCTGCGCTGATGCTGCGTACCTCCAGCTTCACCGATGGTCGTTCGCTCCCCCTCGTGGCTGGCGAAGATCGCTGGAAAATCGTGCGCGACTTGCTCGCCAAGGCGCAAGTACCCGAGGCCTTCGCCGCTAGTCTCGAGCCCTGGGGTGCGACTATCCTGCTCACTACACTCGAGTACGCGCGCTTGGGTTTCGACCCCGAGCTAGGGGTGGAGAAACAACTGCAACAACGTGCGGCGCGCGATCAAAAAGAAATCGACGGCTTGGAGACGGCGGAGTTTCAGTTGAGCCTGCTCGATTCGCTGCCGCTGGCCAAACAGCTGCAACTGCTGGATGTGACCCTGGCCGAACTCGACGACATGCCATCGATGGTCGATGACCTCTATGCCGCCTGGCGCAGCGGCGACGTCCGACGACTCGACGAGCTATTGCTGGAGGGTTACCGGGAAACTCCGAATCTTTACGATGATCTGGTGGACCGACGCAATCGCAATTGGGTTCCACAGGTGAAGGCCCTGCTCGAGCGTGACGAGGACACGCTGGTGGTGGTTGGCGCGCTGCATCTGGTGGGTGAGCGCGGTCTGATCGGCTTGCTCGAGCGCGAGGGCCTGCGCCCCCGCCCCTACAGACCCTGATCCGATCACCGGCTGAGTCGACCCCGCATGCGCACATTTCTTTGGTTCATGGCTTTGTTTGCGATCGGCTTCGGCGTGATAGCCGCTTTCGCCTGGCCGCTCTATGACCTGCTGACACCGACTTTCGCTCTCAAATTTCATCGCGTTGCCAATCGGCTCGGCATCTTGACTTTACTGATCGCCTTCGCGCTGGTCGCGCGCCGGCTCGCGCTCGCCGATCGGCAAAGCTTGGGTTACAGACTGCCGCGACCGCAATTTTTGCACGAGACTGCGCTTGGGCTCGCGATCGGCGTCGGTACCATGCTGCCGGTCGCATTCGTGATGCTGGGACTCGATCTGCGCGTGCTGCGTGCCGGCGTGATGCTCGATGCGGCGACCATCTTCAGCCTCATCAGCGGTGGGCTCGCTACCGGCCTTGCGGTGGCGCTAGTCGAAGAAACGTTTCTGCGTGGCGCCTTGCACAGCGGCATCGCCCGCGAGTCAGGGCAGAAGGTCGCGATTTTTTTGACGGCCACACTCTATGCGTGTTTGCACTTCGTCGGCCGCTACCGTATTCCCATCGAAGAGCTCGGCCCCGACAGCGGTCTGCGGCACGTGCTCGGGACACTCGCCGACTTTGCTACGCCGCTCGACATCATCGATGCCTGGCTCGCACTGCTCGCCGTCGGCGTGCTGCTCGGCATGGTGCGCGCCCTGACCGGTAACATCGCCGCTTGTATTGGCTTGCATGCCGGTTGGGTGTGGATCATTAGCGTGCTGCGCGAGACCTCGCAGCCCAACGAGACCAATCGCTGGCGTTTTCTGTTGTCGCAGTTCGATGGCGTGGTCGGCTGGCTGGTGTTGGTCGCCACTGGGCTGATCGGCGTTGTGCTTTACGGGACTTATTCGCGCCGGAGCAAGTTGCACGCCGCTGGTTAGCACGCCGTCTTCAGGGCCACGTCGGTCAGTGCAGTGCCAACGGACTGCCGCACTTAGCCGGCTCGCTCGTCCGGATCGTCAGCGCGTCGAATGAGAGGCGCGATCAGCGCAAGGCGCTCGAGCGGATCATCCAGCTCGAGACAAGACTGCTTGTCGCCGAGCGCCAACGGCAAGATCTCGATCAGTCGTGAGCCCACCCAACCAGCATCGTCATAGCGCGGCTCGAGACCTGCGTATACATCGCCGAGCTCGGGTAATACGCGCCGCAGCAAATCGGCTAAATGTCGGTATTCCGGCGGCACGCTCACTGCGGCGGATGTCGGCTGATCGATCCACTCCACGGCACCGATATTGAGTCCATCGGCGGCGCGCCAACGACGCAGCACGCGGAAGCGCCGCTCGCCGCGACAAGTAATACCGAGCAGACCATCCGACAAAAGATTGAAATCGACGATGCGCGCCGTTGTACCGAGATCGGCGAACCCCGGTGCTTGCCCGACCTCGGCACCGCCCTGCACCAGTACCACCCCAAAACAACTGCTCTGGCGCATGCAACGCTTAACCATATCGACGTAGCGCGTCTCGAAGATCCGCAGCGGCAACGGCCCCTGCGGAAAGAGCACGGTGTTCAAAGGAAACAGCGGCAGCTCGGTGCTGTCGGTCATGGACTCGGGCTCAGCCCCAGCGCTTCATCAGATTGTGCTCGATGTCGAATTGGTCAAGCACGCGCGCCACAATGAAATCGACCAATTCTTCGACCCGTCCGGGGCGGTTGTAGAAGCCGGGGTTGGCCGGTAGGATGATGACGTCGAGTCGCGCGAGCTTAAGCATGTTTTCGAGGTGGATGGCCGAGAACGGCGTCTCGCGCGGCACGATCACCAAATTGCCGCGCTCTTTGATGACAACATCGGCCGCTCGCTCGAGCAGATTTTCACTGGCGCCGGTCGCAATCGCCGACACGGTGGCCATGCTCGCCGGGCATACCACCATGCGCAGCGGCGCACCGGAGCCACTGGCCACGGGCGACGTCCACTCTTCGTCGCCGAATACGCGCAACTGGCCATCGCGCGCACCGTATAGCTGACTGAGATATCGCGTCTGCTCGGCGGTACGACCTGGCAATTTGCAGTCGGTCTCTGAGCCGACCACGACCTGCGCAGCCTTGGTGAACATGAGGTAGACACCGTAGTCGGCCTTGATCAGGCATTCGACGAGACGCAATCCGTACTGCGCCCCGGAGGCGCCGGTCATACCCACCGTAATGATACGTTCATCCTTGCGAGCCATTGCCGTGCTCCTCTTAACCACGCAGGTTTACGGCGCGAGCTTCGAGCGCAGCGAGCAACTTACCATGCAGACCGCCGAAACCACCGTTCGACATGATCAGCGCGTGATCGCCGGGGCGCAAGCGCTGCGCGAGTTCATGCGCCAGCGCGTCGACATCGCTCGCCAGATGGCCGCGGCTACCGAGGGAACGCACAACCACACCGGCATCCCAACCAAGATCAGGTGGTACGTAAAACCAGACTTCATCGGCCAGAGCGAGTGAACCGGCGAGCGTGTCCTTGTGCACGCCGCACTTCATGGTCGCCGAGCGCGGCTCGAGTACGGCCACGATCCGCTCGCCGCCGACCCGTCGACGTAAGCCCTCGAGCGTGGTTGCAACCGCCGTCGGATGATGCGCAAAGTCGTCATAAATACGAACGCCGGCTGCGTGCCCGCGCAATTCCATCCGCCGCTTGATACCACGAAATTCACTGAGCGCAGCGCACGCGACCTCGGGCGGTACGCCGGCCTGCCGCGCTGCGGCAATGGATGCGAGTGCGTTGTCGACGTTATGGCCACCGATCTGCATCCAGCGCACGCTGCCGACCACCGCATTATCGAACAGCACCTCGAATCGCGAACCATCGACCGGAGTGCCAAGCCGCGCGCTCCAGCGCGCCTGCGGCGCACCGTCACGGCCGAAAGCCTCCCGCGGCGTCCAACAGCCCATCTGCAAGGCCGTCGCCAGATGCGGGTCGGTCGCGTGATGCACGATGAGTCCTGACGCCGGCACGGTACGCACGAGGTGATGGAATTGTTTTTCGATCGCGGTGACGTCAGCGTAAATATCCGCGTGATCAAACTCGAGATTGTTAAGGATCACCGTCCGCGGCCGGTAATGTACGAATTTGGCACGCTTATCAAAGAAAGCGGTATCGTATTCGTCAGCCTCGATCACGAAGAATGGTCGCTCGCCTAGGCGCGCGCTGATCCCGAAATCGTGGGGCACACCGCCGATCAGAAAGCCGGGTGAAAGTCCGGCGAACTCCAAAATCCAAGCAAGCATACTGGTGGTCGAAGTTTTACCGTGGGTGCCGGCGACCGCGAGCACCCAACGGTCGCGTAACAATTCGCGCGCCAGCCACTCGGGACCCGACTCGAAGGGGATCTGCCGCTCAAGCAGCGCCTCGATCACCGGCGAACCGCGAGTCATGACATTACCGATCACCACCACATCGGGTGCAGGCTCGAGTTGCGCGGAGTCGAAACCCTCGACCACATCGACGCCGAGCACAGCGAGCTGCGTACTCATCGGCGGATAGACGTTACGGTCTGATCCTGTCACCCGGTGACCCGCCGCCTTAGCGATCGCCGCGATGCCACCCATGAAGGTGCCGCAGATCCCGAGAATATGGATGTGCACGGCGAGCGGTCGAGCGCGATCAAGCCGTCGGGGGTGGCGGCCGAGTACCGATACCGAGCGCGAGCGTCAAAGAAAACACTAAAAGCTCGCCAAGCAAAAAAAGCACAATACACTGGAAAAGCGGTCGCTCCAAAGCGGCTCGCAAGATACAGCCATTGACGTAGGTGAGGTAAAGGCTGATCACGAAGGCAAACAAAGCGAGCGGTGAAGCGGTCATCGGTTGGCCTGGCTCGGGAGTGATCGCGGCAATCACCGGCAGGCCGATGGGCGCAAACACGCAAGCCACGCCGAGCATGGCGGTGGCGGTCTGCGTGAAACGCTCGGGCTTGCCGAATAGCCGCAGCAGCAACGCCAGCCAGCCGAGCGAAATCAGTCCCGAGAGCAGCGACTGTCCGAAGACGTTGCGCTCCTCGCTCATCAGCCAGCTGCCAAGCCCGCCCTGCAGCAACAACAACAGCGCAAAGCAGCTCCAAAGCAGCCGCGGCGAGGTCCGCAAATCTTCCGGACCCGCCCGCAGACGCAGAATGTCGAAAAAAGTTTTTAGCGTGCTGGTCATGTGGACGTTCCCCTGATCGTAGAATTCTTGCATAGTCACGCGATGTCGTCGTCCACCGTGCTGGTCGCGACCCGCACGGCCCTCGAGGACCTCATCGGTCAACTATCGGGCGACGCGCTGGGTCTCGATACCGAATTCCTGCGCGAGCGCACCTACCGCGCAGAACTCTGTCTGGTGCAGATCGCCTCCTCACGCAGCGCTTTTTGCGTCGATCCACTTGCCCTCGAGGATCTCGGCCCGCTGCGCCAGCCGCTCACGGCCGCAGGTACCATCAAAGTTCTGCATGCCGCGCGGCAGGACCTCGAAGTGTTGGCGCCGGGAGTCGGCGCCATCGCACCCCTGTTCGATACCCAGATCGCCGCCGCGCTCGCGGGTTTTCCAGCACAAGTGGGTTACGCCGAACTCGTGCGCCGCCTGCTCGGGCACGAGCTTCCCAAAGGTGAAACTCGCACCGATTGGTCGCGCCGCCCGCTCTCTACCGCACAAGTCGAGTACGCACTCGACGATGTTCGTTATTTGCTGCCGCTGCGCAATGCACTCACGGCCGAACTCGAGCGCCTCGGACGCAGCGCGTGGCTTGAGGAGGACCTGAACGATCTGGTCGATCCTGCGCTGATCGTGGTCGATCCCGACAAAGCCTGGCAGCGATTCAAAGGCGTACGCGGTTGGGATGCCGGCCGGCTCCGACTGCTAGCGAATCTGGCCGCCTGGCGCGAACGGCGCGCACTGTCACGCAATAGACCGCGCGGCTGGATTCTCGATGACACCGTGCTGCGAGAGATCGTACAAAGCGTGCCACGCGATCGCGCGGCGCTTGCCCGTGTCCCGGAGATGCCCGAGGGCGTGGTCAAACACTCGGGCGACGAATTGCTCGCGCTCGTCGAGGCGTCGGACATTGACGATCCACCGCCGCCACTGCCCCGTCGCGAACGACCCGATCCGCTGCTGGTGGCCCGCACCAAAAGACTAAGTCAGGTGGTACAGGCGGCTGCGCAAGAACTCGGCCTCGCCGTCGAAGTGCTGGCCACCCGCAAGCTGCTCGAAGAAATCGCCCGCGGCGGCGACGCCGCGCAGACCCTGCATGGCTGGCGCGCAGCTTTGCTCGCTCAGCGCCTAGTTGCCGTGCTTTAGTAATCTATAAAAATAATCGGCAAAAAATTTTTTGGCGCGCGGCTATCAATTTATTTACCTACCGCTTTTTATTTGAGCGCCGCTTCGACGCGCTCGGTCACCACCTCGAGCGATGCATCGGCATCTACGGTCTTTAGCAAACCACACCTGCGATAAAAATCGGTGAGCGGTGCCGTCTGCGCTTCGTACACCGTTAGGCGCTTGGCGACCGTGGCCTCGGCATCGTCCGGGCGTTGCACGAGACGTGGTGAGTCGCACTGCCCGTTGCAAGGCGGCGGCATCGGCACAGGCGCAGTGTGCACATTGAAAACGCGACCGCAGTTCTGGCAGCTGCGCCGACCCGAAATGCGTTTAACCAACGATTGCGAATCAACGTCGAACAGGATGACCGCCCGCAGCGGTTTGCCAAGCTCGCGCAGCAGCGCATCGAGTCCCTCGGCTTGCGGAATGGTGCGCGGAAAACCATCGAGGATGAAGCCGCTAATAGTGTCGGCAGCGCCGAGTCGTTCACGCACCATGCCGAGGATGGTGACGTCGTCGACCAGTTGACCCGCATCCATGATGGTCTTGGCACGACGTCCGAGCTCGGTGCCGTCGCGAACATGCGCGCGCAGCAAGTCGCCGGTGGAGATCTGCGGAATGCCGCAGCGTTCCACAAGTCGCTGTGCCTGCGTCCCCTTGCCGGACCCGGGGGCCCCTAGGAAAACGATTCTCATAAGTCTCTCTGAAGCCCCTCCTATCCCGACAACACAGTAACCGGCCGATTCCGGCAGGTCAAACCGTGGGGTATGCTCACCGCCCATGAAAAAGAGTACTGCAAAGAAATCCGCCCCGCGCAATGCTTTTTACGCCCAATCGGGCGGCGTCACCGCCGTCATCAACGCCTCCGCCGCCGGAGTCATCGAAACCGCCGCGCGCTATCCGAAAGCCATCGGCAAGGTCTATGCCGGACGGCACGGCATCGTCGGCGCCCTCGAAGAAGATCTGATCGACTGTTCTAAGGAGAGTCTCACGACCATTGCGGGCCTGCGCCACACGCCAGCGGGCGCCTTCGGCTCGGCACGCTTCAAGCTTAAGGGCCTCGACAAAAATCGCGCCGAGTACGAGCGCCTGATCGAGATCTTCAAAGCCCATAACATCGGCTATTTTTTTTATAACGGCGGCAACGATTCGATGGACACCGCGCATAAGGTCGCGCAGATGGGCGAGACGCTCGGCTACCCCATCACCTGTATCGGCGTGCCGAAAACTGTCGATAACGATCTGCCCTTCACCGACGCCTGCCCTGGCTTCGGCTCTGTGGCTAAATATGTTGCGATCTCGACGCTCGAAGCCTCGCTCGACGTGGCCTCGATGGCACGCACTTCGACCAAAGTATTCGTCATGGAGGTCATGGGGCGGCACGCCGGATGGATCGCGGCCGCGGGCGGTCTCGCCGGCAAGGGCCGCGATGCGCCGCCGCATGTCATTCTATTTCCGGAAATCGTCTTCGATCGCGAGGCCTTTCTCGCCCGGGTCAAAGAAACGGTGGAACGCGTTGGCTACTGCGTGATCGTGGTCTCCGAGGGCACGGCCTATGCCGATGGCCGCTTTCTGGCCGACGCAGGCACCAAAGATGCGTTCGGTCATACGCAGTTGGGGGGTGTCGGCCCGCTGGTCGCCAACATGGTGCGCGAGGCGCACGGCTACAAATATCACTGGGCGGTCGCTGACTATCTGCAGCGGGCCGCACGGCACATCGCCTCGAAAGTCGACGTCGAGCAGGCCTATGCGATGGGGAAGGCTGCGGTCGAGCTTGCGGTAAAGGGTCACAACGCGGTGATGCCGATCGTGGTCCGCAAGTCCTCGAACCCCTACCGTTGGACGGTGGGCCACGTCGCGCTCGCGAGAGTGGCGAACGTCGAAAAGAAAGTGCCGCGCGATTTCATCACTGCCGACGGCTTCGGCATTACCGAAAAATGTCGGCGCTACCTGCTGCCGCTGATCGGCGGCGGCGACCCGCCGCCCTACCGCGAGGGGCTGCCGGTCTACGTGAAGCTCAAGGGCGTCGCCGTTCGTAAGAAACTCCCGCCGTTCAAGGTCTGACGGCCCGCCGGGGGGCCGCGGTCGCTGTGATATATTCCCGCGCCTTTTTGGTTGCGTTATGGCTAGGGATTCTTTCAGGGGGACTACTCAAGATGGACGTTAATTTCTGGCTCTGGATCGCCTTGAACGCTGGAGTAATTGCGGTCATTTACGGCGCGGTGTCGGCCGCTTCGATCAACGCGCTGCCCGCCGGCAACGCCCGCATGCAGGAAATCGCTGCCGCCGTGCAGGCTGGCGCCGAGGCCTACCTCAGTCGTCAGTACACCACCATCGCCATCGTCGGTGTGGTCCTCTGCCTCGTGCTCGGCCTCGCCCTCGACTGGGTCACCGCAGGCGGTTTCGCGGTGGGGGCCATCCTTTCGGGTCTCGCTGGCTTCATCGGTATGAACGTCTCGGTGCGCGCGAACGTACGCACTGCAGAAGCCGCGAGCAATGGCCTTAATGCTGCGCTGCAGGTCGCCTTCAAAGGCGGCGCGGTAACGGGCATGCTGGTCGTCGGTCTTGGCCTGCTGGGCGTAGCCGGGTATTACCTCGCGGTGCGCGATACAGTCGGTGACGAACATGCACTGCGCTCGCTGGTGGGTCTCGCGTTCGGCGGCTCGCTGATTTCCATCTTTGCGCGTCTCGGCGGCGGCATCTTCACCAAGGGTGCGGACGTCGGCGCCGATCTCGTCGGCAAGGTAGAAGCCGGCATTCCCGAAGACGATCCGCGCAACCCGGCGGTGATAGCCGACAACGTCGGTGACAACGTCGGTGACTGCGCTGGCATGGCGGCCGACTTGTTCGAAACCTACGCGGTGACGCTGGTGGCGACCATGTTGCTTGGCGGCCTGATGCTCGCCAGCAGCGACGGCGCCGCGGTCATGTACCCGCTCGCCCTCGGCGCCGCGTCCATTGTCGCCTCGATCGTCGGCACCTTCTTCGTGAAGGTCAGCGACGGTGGCAAGATCATGAATGCGCTCTACAAGGGCGTGATCGTCTCGGGCGTCATCTCGGCCATCGCCTTCTGGTTCATCACCCAGGCGCTGATGCCCGACAACTTCGCGGGCATGTTCGGCTGCACGCTGATCGGGCTGGCGCTCACCGCCGCGATGATCGTGATCACCGAGTACTACACCGCGACCGAGTACAGCCCGGTGCGCAAAGTGGCCGAGGCCTCGCAAACCGGCCACGCCACCAACATGATCGCGGGTCTCGGCGTGTCAATGAAATCGACCGCGCTGCCCGTGATCGCAGTCTGCGCCGCGATTTGGGGTGCGTACATGCTCGAGGGTCTCTACGGCATCGCGATCGCCGCGACCGCCATGTTGTCGCTGACCGGTATGATCGTAGCGCTCGATGCCTACGGTCCGATCACCGACAACGCGGGTGGTATCGCCGAGATGTCGGGTCTCGACAAGAAGATTCGCAACATCACCGACCCGCTCGACGCCGTCGGTAACACCACCAAGGCGGTGACCAAGGGTTACGCCATCGGCTCGGCCGGTCTCGCAGCGCTCGTGCTGTTCGCCGACTACACCCACAAGCTCGAGGACGCCGGCAAGCTGGTGGACTTCTCGCTGTCCGACCCGGCGGTGATCATCGGTCTCTTCATCGGGGGTCTCGTGCCCTACCTGTTCGCCGCCATGGCAATGGAAGCCGTGGGTCGCGCGGCGGGCTCGGTGGTCACCGAGGTGCGTCGTCAGTTCCGCGAGATCAAGGGCATCATGGAAGGCACGGCGAAGCCGGACTACTCCAAGGCCGTCGATCTGCTGACCAAGGCCGCGATCAAAGAAATGGTCGTGCCCTCGCTGCTGCCGATCCTGGTGCCGGTGGTCGTGGCCTTCGGCCTCAATGCGTTGATGGGCCCGGGCGAAGGCATCAAGGCGCTCGGTGGCTTGCTGATCGGCACCATCGTCACCGGACTCTTCGTTGCCATCTCGATGTGCACGGGCGGCGGCGCTTGGGACAACGCTAAGAAGTACATTGAGGAGGGTAACTTCGGCGGTAAAGGTTCCGATGCGCACAAAGCGGCGGTCACCGGCGACACGGTGGGCGATCCGTACAAAGACACCGCGGGCCCGGCCATCAATCCGCTGATCAAGATCATCAACATCGTGGCACTGCTGCTGGTGCCGTTGCTTTAAGATCGCAAAATTCGCTCTTGAGTGCAGAAAAGCCCCGGCAAACGCCGGGGCTTTTTTTGGTAGGCGATCCGCAAGGCGAGGTCGCTGCGTATCGCCTGAAATACAGCGGGTCGCCTAAAAAATCTTGCCGGGCTCGCCGATGCGGGTCCGATAGGCGCCGGGTGGCTCCTGCGGCGAATCGACATCGCGCGGCGGAATCTTCACGTTGGGATCGGGAACCAACAGGCGCCAGGCCTCGCCGGGGTTGCGGGCGCCCCAGAAAAGGCCACCGAGCCCCGCCGGGATCTGCTGGCGATCAGGAAGTTCTTCGGGCTTGCGTCGGCCCCGAACGATGACTTCGTCGATATCAGCCGGCAGTGCCGTGAACCAATCGCGCGGCGCCATGAAACTGCGCAACTTGCCGAGCCGCAGATCGAGCGGGCGCGACGCGGCGGCGGATGCTGCAGCCCCGGGGACCCCAGCCGCGGAGGACTCGGCACCGGGGGTACCAACCGGCGGCGAGGCCACCGCTAGCCCTGCTGGCAGGCTCAGAAGCGCGCTGACAAAACAAGCCCTTGAAATGGCCGTCGGGGCGGCTAATCTCGCTGGCCATCCCTTCCTGTTTGGAGCACGCCACGTGCGCAAGTTCATTCCTCGTCTCTGCAGCTTGCTGTTGTCCGTCACCGTCGTCTGCATGGTACCGCTCGGCCTCGCTGCCGAAAAAGCGGCAAGCGCCAAGGCCCCGCAGTCTTCCAGACTCGCGGCGCCCGAGAAAGTCACCTCGGTCGAGGGCATCACGGAATACCGCCTCGCCAACGGTCTGCGTGTGCTGCTGTTCCCGGATCCGTCCAAGTCCACGATTACCGTCAACATCACCTACCTCGTGGGCTCGCGTCATGAGGGTTATGGCGAGAGCGGTATGGCGCATTTGCTCGAGCACATGGTGTTCAAGGGCACGCCGCGCCACCCAAACATCCCCCAGGAGCTGACCACGCGCGGTGCGCGACCGAACGGCACCACCTGGTACGATCGCACGAACTATTTCGAAACTTTCGCTGCCACCGACGACAACCTGCGCTGGGCGCTCGATCTCGAGAGCGATCGCATGATCAATTCCTTCATCAAGGAAGAAGATCTGCGCAGCGAATTCTCGGTGGTGCGCAACGAGTTCGAGTCGGGCGAGAACGACCCTTCGGGCGTATTGCTCGAGCGCGTCATGTCCACCGCCTACCTCTGGCACAACTACGGCAAGTCGACTATCGGTTCGCGCGAGGATATCGAGCGCGTGCCCATCGACAACCTGCGCGCGTTCTACAAGAAGTATTACCAGCCGGATAACGCGGTGCTCACCATCGCTGGCAAAATCGACGAAGCGAAGACCATCGGTTGGGTCAACGAATTCTTTGGCTCGATCCCGCGGCCGACGCGCGTATTGCAACCGACCTACACGGTTGAACCCGTGCAGGACGGCGAGCGCCACGTGGTGCTGCGCCGGGTCGGCGACGTGCAAGTGACCGCGGCGGGTTATCACATCCCGGCGGGCGGACACCCGGACTTTGCCGCCGTGCAAGTGCTTGCTGATGCACTCACCAACGAACCCTCGGGCCGCCTGTACAAGGCGCTGGTCGAGAGCGGCAAGGCCAGCAGTGTCGGCGGTCTCGCTTTTGGCCTCAAAGACCCGGGCTACATGTACTTTGCTGCCGAAATTCTCAAGGACAAGTTGGTGGCCGATGCCACGCAGACCATGCTGTCGGTGCTCGACGGCATGAAGTCAACGCCGGTCACCGAGGACGAAGTGCAGCGGGCCCGCAACAAGTTCCTGCGTTTCTTTGAACAGACCTACAACAACAGCGATCGCGTCGGCCTCGGTCTCTCCGAGTACATCGCCAAGGGCGACTGGCGCTTGTGGTTCCTGTCGCGCGACCAGATGGAAAAGGTCACGGCTGCCGACGTGAACCGCGTGGTGATGGCTTACCTCAAGCCCGCCAATCGCACCACCGGGCTGTTCGTCCCCGAAGCCACTCCGGATCGTGCGGCGATTACGCAGCCGCCGGATCCGGCCGTGGTCCTCAAAGATTACAAGGGCAAGCAGGCGCTGAAGCAGGCCGAGGTGTTCGACCCCTCGCCCGCCAACATCGTCGCGCGGACCCGCTCGGAAACCTTCCCGGGCGGCGCCGAATACAGTTTCCTTGCCAAGTCGACCCGCGGCAGCTCGGTCAATGTGACGCTGACGCTCCGCCTCGGCAGCCTCGCCGCGCTCGAGGGCAAGGCCACCGTTGCCGAACTCACGGCAGCGATGCTGCGTCGCGGTACCAAGAACCGCAGCCTGCAGCAGATCAACGACGAGCTCGACAAACTCAAATCGTCGGTCGGCATTGGCGGTGGCGGGCAGAACGTCACGGTGAACATCACCTCGACCCGCGAGAATCTCGTGCCCACGCTCGAGATCGTCGGCGACATCCTGCGTAATCCGGTGTTCCCGGATGCCGAGCTCACCAAGCTGCGCGACGAAGTGCTCGCCGGTATCGAGCAGCAGCGCAGCGAGCCCCAGGCCATCGCCGTGCTCGAAGTCAATCGCGTCACCTCACCGTATGCGGCCAATGATTTCCGGCGCACGCTCGGCTTCGACGAGCAAGCGGCGGCGGTCAAGGCGGTCACGGCGGCCGATCTGCGCAAGTTCCACGCCGATTTCTATGGCGCGGGCAAAGCGACCGCAGCGGTGGTCGGCGACTTCGACGAGAGCATGGTTCACGCTGCACTTGGCGGCATCGTCGCGGATTGGACTGCGAAACAGCCCTACGAGCGCGCGGTATCGCTATTCTTTGACGTGCCCGCGGTGATCCGCAAGATCAACACGCCGGACAAGGCGAACGCCGTGATGATCGCCGGACTCAATCTGCCGCTGCGTGACGACAATGCCGACTATCCGGCACTCGTCATGGCCAACTACATGCTGGGTGGTGGCTTCCTCAACTCGCGGCTCGCCGTGCGCATCCGGCAGAAGGAAGGCATCAGCTATGGTGTGTCATCGTTCCTGACCGCAGATCCGCTCGATCAGGACGGCAACTTCGGCACCTTCGCGATCTACAACCCGCAGAACTCCGAGCGACTGATCGCGGCTTACCGCGAAGAACTCGCGAAGATGCGGGGCGAAGGCTTCGCAGCCAACGAACTCAACGATGCCAAGAGCGGCTGGCTGCAAAGCCGCAATGTCAGCCGCTCGCAGGATCGCGAACTCGTCGGCCGACTCTCGAGCTATCTGTTCCTCGACCGTACGCTCGAGTGGGATGCGGACTTCGAGAAGCGCGTCAGCGCGCTGACCGTGGCTGACGTGAACGCCGCGGTGAAGCGCTGGATCAAGCCCGATATGATCACCATCGTCGAAGCGGGCGACTTCCAGAAAAAGGCGGCGCCCTGAGCGTACCGCAAGGCGCGCAGCAGCCCATCAAAGAATTCTGCGAACGGCTACACACTGGAGATACAGCATGGATAAACGTCACGCTCTGATCATCGCGGCAGTAGGCAGCTTGGTGGCACTCGGGGTTGCCGAGGCCATGGGTCCCAAAGAAGGCATGGAAAAATGCTACGGCGTCGTCAAAGCCGGCAAGAACGACTGCGGCGCAAACGGTCACGGCTGCGCCGGACAGGCCAAGGCCGACGGCGACAAGAACGAATGGCTGTCGCTGCCAAAAGGCAGCTGCGAGCGCATCGTCGGCGGTAGCCTGCAGCCGGGCGGCTGATGACAGCAGGCTGGATCACCTGCCCGGCCCCGCGCCGGGCAGGGGTCGGCCTGCGCGGCGTGCATCACGCCGATTGGCTGGAGCAACGCCCGCGCTGCGGCTGGCTCGAGGCGCACGCCGAAAATTATTTTGCCGAAGGCGGTCCGCTGCCGGCGCTGCTCGAAGATTTGCGTCGCGACTACCCGCTCTCGATCCACGGTGTGGGTCTTGGGCTCGGCAGTATCGCAGCCCCCGATCGGGCCCATCTCGATCAGCTCGCGACTCTAGTGCGGCGCCTGCAACCCGCGATTGTTTCCGAACACCTTTGCTGGGGCAGCTGGCAAGGTCTGCACTTCAATGATCTGCTGCCGCTGCCCTTCACCGCAGAATCGCTGGCCCTGATGTGCGCCCGTATCGGTGAGCTGCAAGACGCTCTCGGTCGACAGATACTGATCGAACACCTCGCGAGCTACCTCGAGTTCACCGAATCGACGCTCGCGGAGGCCGAGTTCCTGCGTGAACTCGTGCAGCGCAGCGGCTGCGGGCTGCTGCTCGATCTTAATAATTTGTACGTCAATAGTCGCAACCACGGCAGTGATCCGCTGACTTTTCTCGAGGCGCTGCCTGCCGCAGCCATTGGCGAAATTCATTTGGCTGGGCATACGTCCGCTGTGGTCGATGGCCAGAGCATACTCATCGACACCCACGGCAGCGCCGTCTGCGACGCCGTGTGGGCGCTCTATCGTGAGGCCCTGCGACGCTTCGGTCCACGCCCGACGCTGGTCGAATGGGATACCGATGTACCGTCGCTCGTGACGCTGCTTGCCGAAGCGGCAACCGCCGATGGCCTCACCGATGAGTACGCCTCGAAGGCCAATGGATCCGCCACCGTAAGCACTGCAGCAACGACGTCCACTGTAGTTACGCCCACACCATGAGTCGCAGCCTCGCCGAAATCCAACACGCGTTTGCGCAGGCGCTGCTGGCAAGCGCAGCCCCTGTGGGTCGCCTGGCGATCTACCACAACAACTATCGCGCGAACTTCATCAAGGCTTTGACACTTGGCTATCCCGTCATCGCGCGCATCGTCGGGAGTGATTTCTTTACCAGCCTTGCTCGACGCTTTCTCGAACAATATCCGTCACGCAGTGGCGATCTGCATCACGTCGGCAAAGATTTCGCTGAGTTTCTGGCCACGGATTTTGCCGCGCCGGGCTCGGCATTCGAATACCTCGCCGATCTCGCTCGACTCGAGTGGGCATGGGCCAGCGCTCTGTTGGCCGCCGATCAGCCCTCGCTCAGTGTCGACGCCCTTGCCCGACACCCGCCTGCAGAGTGGCCGGCCTTGCGCTTCGAGTTGCAACCGAGCAGCACACTGATCGCCTCGCGATTTCCCGTGCACACCTTGTTCGACGAACACCGAAAAACGCTGCCGGCGATCACGCGCCTCGCTGCGGACGGCGAATGCGTTGCGGTGTTACGCCTCGCGCATCAGGTTGCAGCGCACCGCTTGAGCGCGCGGGAATACACGCTCTGGCAGAGCCTGCGCGACGGACTACCACTCGAAACGGCGCTGGAGAAGACACTCGAAAACGTGCACGAGCCCGACTCCCGGGCAGAGTTCAACCTATCAGCGGCCCTCGGCCGACTATTTGCCACGGGTGCGGTGTCGGCGCTTGGCAGTTAGCGCGAAAAGACGTATTTTTCCGGCCCTCCGACGACCCTAGATGGACGCCGACCCATGCCGATGACCGCGACTGCCACCGAGGCTGCCCGCCAGCAGATGGTCCAGCAGCAATTGCGTGCCTGGCAAGTGCTCGATCAGGACGTGCTCGAGGTCTTCACACGCATTCCTCGCGAGCTCTTCGTCCCCGAGGCCTACGCCGGACTCGCCTTCGCGGATACCGAAATCCCTTTAGGCGGTGGCGATCGCATGCTCGCACCGAAAGTGGCCGGGCGTATCGTGCAAGCCGTTAATCCAAAGCCGACGGATCGCGTTTTGCTGGTCGGCGTGGGCGCGGGTTATCTCTCAGCCTGCCTGGCCGCCAAGGCCTGCAGCGTACGTGGCCTAGAGGTCCGCGATGATCTCGTCGCCCTCGCCCGTCGCAATCTCGAGGTCGCCGGTGTCCGTAACGTAAGTATCGAGCACCGCGATGCCTTCGCGGCTGACGCAGACAGCAGCGGCGCCTACGACCTCATCGTGCTCAGCGGTTCGCTAGCCGTGCCGGATGCGCGTTTTCAGCGTCAGCTCGCGATCGGTGGCCGCCTGTTTGCCGTCATCGGCGCAGGCCTCATGATGGAGGCGCGTCTAATCGAGCGCACAGCGCAAAACGAATGGCGCAGCACAACGCTCTTCGAGACAGCGCTCAAGCCGCTGGTCGGTGCCCCGCAGCCTGAGCGCTTCAGTTTTTAGGGTTGATCACGGAGGATCTCGCCATGGTTGAAGAACTGTCGGTCGAGTCCCTCAAGGCGCGCATTGATGCGGGCGAGACGCCCGTAGTCATCGATGTGCGCGAGGGCTGGGAGCTCGAAATCTCCAGCCTGCCCTTCGCCCACCATCTGCCCATAGGCCAGATTGCCAATCGCCTTGGCGAGTTCGATCCCGCGACGCCGATCATCGTCATGTGCCGCTCGGGCGGACGCAGTCTGCAGGTCGGCCAGTATCTCGAAAGTCGCGGATTTCGGTCAGTGGCTAATCTGACCGGCGGAATTCTGGCGTGGGGCGAACGTATAGATCCGTCGCTGCGTCCATACTGAGGGTGCACGGCAATTGTCAGATCGTCCCGCCAGCTGTTATAGTGATATATAACACCATTGAGGTTTCTATGAAGCGAGCCATCGCGCTCACCCTCGGCCTGCTCCTCGCGTCCACTAGCGCCCATTCCGAGGACCTGAAGTCGGTTTACGAACGGGCACTTGCCAACGACCCGCAAATCCGCGAAGCCGACGCCCTGCGCCGCGCCGCGCGCGAGACTCGTCCGCAGGCTTGGGCAGCGATTCTGCCGCAGGTTTCCGGATCGGCGAGCAAGACCAAGACCACCGCCACGAGTTCCGGCCAGTTCCCGCAGGAACAGCGGCTGCCGAACGGACAAACCGTAGTGCTCAATTTTCTCTCGTCGAGCATTTCGAAACCCGAGACCGACCGCTGGAGCCTCGATCTCCGACAGAGCCTGATTTCTTGGGATAACTGGGTTGCCATCAAACGTGCAAGTCGACAAGTCGCGCAGGCCGAGGCCGACTTCCAAGCGGCCGAACAGCAACTCATCCTGCGAGTCGCCGACGCCTACTTCAACGTGCTGGCCGCGCAAGACACGGTAGAGGCGCAGTCGTCATCTCTCGAGGCGATCTCGCGGCAGCTCGAGCAGGCAGAAAAGCGCTTCGAAGTGGGTCTGATCGCCATCACCGACGTGCAAGAGGCCAGGGCCGCGCGCGACAGCGCCGCTGCAGCGGTCATCGCCGCGAAGCGCCAACTCGCCTCGGCCGAAGAATTACTGCGCGAAATCACCGCCGAAAAATATTCGAAGCTCGCTAAACCGGGCGATGCCATGCCGCTCAAGTCACCCGATCCGACCGACGAAGCGCAGTGGGTCGAGCGCTCGATGGAGCAAAATCTCGCCCTCGTTTCCAGCCGCCTCGCTGCCGAAATCGCCCGAGATAACGTGCGCGCGGCTTTCGGCGGTCACCTGCCCGAGCTCGATCTGGTCGCGAGCAAGAGCAAAGTTGAGAGTACCAGTCCCATCAACTTCTCGAGCGGCAACGTCGGTACCCGTATCAACGACAGCGAAGACGAAAGCTACTCTTTGCAGGTAACGATGCCCCTCTTCAATGGCGGCGCCGCGCAGTCGCGTGTCCGGCAGAGCGAATATCAATGGCGTGCAACGCGTGAACGCTTAACTCGCGTCTCGCGGCAAACCGAGCGCCAGGCGCGCGATGCCTACCTCGGCGTAATCAGCGAAATCTCGCGGGTGAATGCTCTGCGACAGGCGCTCGAATCCAGCCAAACGGCACTCAAGGCAACCGAGGCCGGCTATGAGGTCGGCACCCGTACCGCGGTCGATGTGCTCGAGGGTCGCCGCAGCCTCGCGCAGGCGCAGACCAACTACGCGCGCAGCCGCTACGACTATATTTTGAACGTACTCCGTCTGCGTCTTGCTTCCGGCACGCTCGATCGCAACATGCTCGAAGAAGTCAACGGCTGGTTGGCAGAGACGGCTGCGACGCCGGCGAACTGAGCACCGGCAACCCTAACGGCCTGGCGCCCACTAACTGAACGGCGTCACCAGATCGAGCAGCCGTCGCAGCGCGCCGCGATTTTCCATCACAAATCTTTGACTTAGCTCGCCACGACGGCGACGCTCGACCGTGTCGATGGCGAGTGCGGTCACCGTACTCGCCAAAGAATCGACATCGTTGACGACGGTAAGAGCCCCTGCTTTTCGTAAGGCGGTGATAATATCCGCCGAGTTGTAGCCATAGGGGCCCGTCAGGGTTGCCACCGCAAGCGCTGCAGGCTCAATTAGGTTGTGTCCGCCGACATCGCTCACGAGGCTGCCGCCAACAAACGCGAGATCGGCCGCTGCATAGGCGGTCAGCAAATCACCGAGGGAGTCTAAAAGCAGCACATCTATCGCCGGTAACGCCGCTGCGGGTGATGTCGCGACGCTCGTCATCGCGGATCGTGCTACGAAGACCGTCCCTCTCGACCGCAGGCTATCGGCAACGCTCGTGAAACGTGGCGGATGACGCGGTGCAAGTACGAGTGCGAGATCGATATTCGCAGCGCGCAAGCGCCGCTGAACCTCGAGTAGCGCCGCCTCCTCAGCGGCATACGTGCTACCCGCCACTAGAACGCAGCGCTGTTGCCATCCAAGCTCGGTACGCAGCGCCGTACCTGCTGCCATGATCTCATCGGGCAAAGAAATATCGAATTTGAGATTACCGATCACCTGTACCCGCGCGCTCGGCACCCCTAGCTCGCGAAAATACGCCGCGTCGGTTTCGCTCTGCGCCGCGACCGTCGTGAATTCATGCAAAGTTTTGGCGAAAATACCGACAATTTTTCGATACCGGCGTAGTGACTGCATCGAGATCGTCGCGCTCGCCAGCACTACCGCAACACCCTGAGCACCACACTCGCGCAATAGGTTGGGCCAAAGCTCTTTTTCGATAATGAAAGCCAGCCGCGGGCGCACGCGAGCGAGAAACCGTCTGACGTTAGCGCGGGTGTCGAAGGGCAGGAAGCGCAGCTCGACGGTGTCAAAAAAAAGCGCCTGCGCCCGCGCCGCGCCCGTTGCCGTGGTCGTAGTCAATACGAGCGGGGAGTCCGGATACCGCGCGCGTAGCGCGCGAATCAGACCGGCAGCCGCCTGTACTTCGCCCACGCTGACGGCATGCACCCAGATCGCTGGCGCAGACAAAAAATCACCGAAGCCGAAACGTTGCGAAAGATTTCGCCAATACCCGTGATCCCGAAAGCCACGCCAAACGATCAGCGCCAAAGCGCAAGGCTGCAACAAGGTGAGTAACATGTTATACATCACGGCGATCATCTGCCGACGCGCGCTCCGCTACCCTGCAAAAAGGCGTGCCACCAGGTCTCGTCAAAGATAAGGCCGGTCGAATCACAAATTTTGAGTAGCGAACGACGCAGGCGCACCAGGCTGTCATCACACCAGATCCCAGGCTCGCGGAATCGCGCGCGATCAAAGTCAAGCAGATACCAATCGCCGGTTGCAGTACGCAGCAGGTTGTGCGCGTTGAGATCGGCGTGGCATAAGCCCATGGCATGAAAGCGCGCGACGGTGGTGCCGATAGCCAACCAGTCGATCGCCGCAGCCTCGGTCGTAAGCCTCGGATTCGCAGCGCTGCCGAGCAAGGCGGCTAGCGTCGTCGCACCGGCAATGCGCAGCGTGATGAGATCGCCCTGATAGCAAAATCCTGACGGCGCGTAACGCGCGGCGACCACCGGCGCCACCGGCAAGCCCAGCTGCTGCAAGCGCCTCGTCACTCGAAATTCCTGCAAAGGCCGCGAACGCTCAGGACCGCGATCGAGATATCGATCCGCCGACAAACGCGCCATTAGACCACCGCGACGGTAGTGCCGCAGCGCATAGCTGCGACCTTCGCACTCGAAGAAATGAGTGCTGCCACGACCCGGGGCGCTACCGCGCAAGGCCCCGGCGGTCATCCAGTAATCGGCATCGAACCAGCGTGCGGTGAAATTGCCGGCGAGGGGGGGGTCATATAACATCACGCAGCGTCCGACTTCGAGTCGGCTCTCCGGCGGGTCGCCCGCGAGATCATTTTTCATCGTCGTCCTCAACGCCCCACCCATGCTGCCGCTCGCCACGCCGCCCGAATCCGTCTGCCTGCTGCGGCTGTCGGCGATCGGCGACACCTGTCACGTCGTGCCTCTGCTGCGCAGTTTGCAGCGTGCGTGGCCGACGACCCGTTTCACCTGGATCATCGGCCACATCGAAGCGAAACTGATGAGCCTGCTGCCGGAAGTAGAGTTTATCACCGTCGACAAGCGCGCCGGTCTCGCGGGCCTGCAGTGCCTGCGTCAAATGCTGCGCGGGCGCCAGTTCGATCTGTTGCTGCACCTGCAATCGTCAATGCGCGCGAGCATCGTCGCCGCACTGGTCCCAGCGCGCAGCAAACTCGGCTTTGATCGGCCGCGGGCGCGCGAACTGCAATGGCTGGTCACCAACGCGCGCATCGCGCCACGGACTCGCGAGCATGTGCTCGACACTTTCCTGGGCTTTGCCACGGCCTGCGGTGTGCACGATCAGACCCTCGAGTGGAATTTGCCGCTACCCGACGATGCGCTCAGCTACGCACGGCACTGGATCCCCGACTCTGTATCGCCGACGATGGTGATCAGCCCCTGCTCAAGTCACGTGCAGCGCAACTGGCTGCCTGAACGCTACGCAGCCGTCGCTCGTCACGCCAGCGAAACGCACGGCATGCAGGTCATTCTTGCAGGCGGCCCGAGTGCGCTGGAGCGGATGATGGCGGCGGCAATCCGCGAACACTACCCAGCGGTGATCGACCTAGTCGGCAAAGATACGCTGCCGCAGATGCTCGCCCTGCTCGCCCGTGCACGCGTTCTGCTCGCTCCTGATTCAGGCCCGGCGCATATGGCGACTATGGTGGGCACACCAGTGATCGGTCTTTACGCCGCTACCAATCCGGCACGCAGCGGACCCTACCTGTCGCGCGACTGGTGTATCGATGCTTTCCCGCGCGCCGCGCGCGAGTTTCGCGGGCGTGCGCCGGAGGCGCTGCCCTGGGTCACCAAAATCGAACAGCCTGGCGTGATGGCACTAATCAGTGCCGCCGAGGTCTGCGACAAGCTCGATGTCCTGTTAGCATCGCGCCCATGAAAGACATCCTCGTACCCATCTCGCCGGGTGAACTGCTCGATAAAATCACCATCCTGCGCATTAAGTCGGCGCGTATGACCGATCCTGTCAAAGTCGGCAACGTCCGACTGGAACTCGAGTTGCTCGAAAAGACTTGGCGAGAGAGTGGCGCGGCGATCCCCGAGGTCGCTAACGACCAAGCGGCACTGCAGCGTGTCAACGATGCGTTGTGGGACATCGAGGACAAGATCCGCGATAAAGAACTCGCCAGGGCCTTCGATGCTGAGTTCATCGAGCTGGCGCGTGCGGTCTATGTCACCAACGATGAGCGCGCCGCCGTCAAAAAGCGCATCAATGTTGCACTCGGCTCACGCATCGTCGAAGAGAAATCCTACAAACTCTACAAGCCCGTCTGATTAGTCATTGCCGGCTAGTACGGCGTAACGGGCTGCTTGGGCAGCGGTGAATCGAGCGCCTTGAGGATCACCCGCATCGCCGCCGCCGGAGCGACATCAAAGAATCAGTAACTCCACTGCGGTATCTCTATGAGTTTTGCGCCTGGGATGAGCGCCGCCGCCGTATTGGCGGCTACTCCGTCCTTTGGCGCGATCAAGATCGTGGGCACAAGAATCAAGCGCAGCATGGGTTCGGCGTCATACGCACCCAGTGCCGCCATTACATACACAGCGCACGTGCCCGCCCGCTGTTTCTCGGCGGCCAAGCATGCGGCCTACTCGAGCGACCGACCTGCCGGTCGTGCGCTCATCGTGTTTTTCCATTACGCCAACAACGCCGAGCCGTCCTCAGCAAGCGGCGTTACGGTGCGCAGGCTGGTACGACTCTCCGTATCAAAGAAAGGCACGGAGATCAGTACCAAGCGTCGTACCGACTCAGGATTACACGCAGCGATCCCCGCTGAAAGCAAAACCCCCTTGTGATTATCGAGCAGATCGACAAGTTCTTTATGCTTGGCGATGGTTTCGTGCAGCGCGTTTACGTAATCCGCTATGGTAGGCGACTCGGCCGGACCCGCCGACTCGCCGAACCCCGGCGTGTCCGGTGCCAACACCAGGCGCGATCGCCCACGCTTGAGCAACAGCTCGCTTAACATACTCCCCGAAAGCGCGTCTGGTGCAGCCGCATGACCGGCAGCACGATCCCCGTGGTCTGCTGCGGTATCGCCGTGCGCAGATGGAGCTGGCCATAGCGGTAGTCAAAGAATTCACGGTGTTGTATCACCTCGCCACTCGCGATCGCACCAACGCCCTCGCCAGTACCCGCACTACGAATCGGCCCGCGGTGTTTGATATCAACTAGGTAATCGTCCGGATCCAAGGCAAACAGAAACGTCGCATCCCAGCGCACACCGCCGGCGCCCGTAACCTCCTGTTTTTTGGGCCGCTTTAGAATCGGCGTCCCCGCGGTCTGCATACGTCGATAAACGGCCTGAACGTCGTCCGTTTCGATCATCAGTACGGCATCACCGGGGCACAGGCGCGGCAGAGTTTTAGGCAAGGGGCGCGGGCCGCCGTTCTCGAGCAACCCGACCATGCCGATCCACGAATGCTTGCCTTTCGTGATCAGAAAGCGGCTCGGCGCACAAAGCGGTTCTCTGGAGGGCAGGCTGTCGGCGGTCAGCTTGCCGTTGCTCTCGAGCCAGACTTCGAAGCCGAGAATATCCCGATAAAACAGTTTGACGCATCAACGTCGTAGGCAATCAGCATGGTGCGACGAAAGACGCTGAACATGGCGGCTTTGACGCGGTGTCGGTTGACGCTGTAACGGTTGTCGCGAGGCTCGCGGCCAGCACCGACGCGCACACGGTCAGCACACTGCCGACCACTAGCGCCGCGATTCGCCTCAGCTTTGGAGCGTGTACTCGGCGCCGCAATAGGGACATTTGGCCCAGCCGGTTTTTTCGATAGGCAAATAAACGCGCGGATGCGAGTTCCACAAGTGCATCTCCAACATCGGACAGGCGAGAGGTAAATCTTCGACCGTCACCTGATATTGATTTTGTGCGTTCGGTTGGAGGAGCGGTTTGCTGGACATATTGATCCTAAAGTTACTGTGCGATTATACCGCTGACGCCGCCGTACCCGCGAACGTCTCATCCCATATCCGCGTTACGGAAGCACGCTCCGCCGCAAATTCACTACTCGCAATCAGACCACTTTGTTCGCGCAGTGAGCGGTGGTGGTTGCGGTGTCGATACGCCCGATAGGCCTGCGTCAGCACATCGACCTTGGCCTGCGGCACGAGATCGCCAGAGGCCAGCGTCTCGAGCTGACGGATAGTGTCGGAGAACATCACCACCGCGGGGTATCTCCCGCCCTCGCGCAAGGCCCAGTACTGCGCCAAAAACTCGATATCGGCAATACCGCCGCGGTCTTGTTTGAGATCGAACTGCCCATCGCGGGATTTCGGCAGTTCGCGGCGCATCCGCTCGCGCATCGAGCAGACCTCTTCACGAAGCTGCTCGCGGCGTACGAACTCACCGAGGATGCGGACACGCGCAGATTCGAAGCGCGCCCGCAACGCCGGCGCGCCGGCCACTGTACGCGCATGCAGCAACGCCTGATGTTCCCAGGTCCAGGCCTCACTGCGCTGATACTCGACAAAACTCGCGATCTGCGTGATCAGCATGCCACCTTTACCACTCGGCCGCAGTCGCACATCGACCTCGTAGAGCCGACCCGCTGCCGAGTGTACAGTCAAAATATGCACGATGCGCTGTGCCAGACGAACAAAGAAAATTTGGTTGTCGATCGGGCACTCGCTAAGAGTTTCCTGCACGGCACCGGCAGAGTCGTGCAAAAACACCAAATCGAGATCCGAGCCGTAACCGAGCTCGATACCACCAAGCTTGCCGTAACCCACGGCGCAGACCTCGACAGTGCGCGGTAGCGATTCTTTGGTGTCGCGACAACTGGGCACGCCGAACTGCTCGGTCATCTGCTCCCACGCGTGTTGCATCGCCTGCTCGACGATCAGCTCGGCAATATCAGTGAGTCGATCAGACACCCGCATCAGCGGCAAACTACCCGAGAGATCGGCAATGGCCACCCGAAATACAGCCGCACGCTTGAACTGTACAAGCACCTCGACAAGGCGCTCAGGATCGTGCTTTTCGACGCGCGCGAGTCGATCTTCGAGATCGGCTGCCAGTTCGACACGATTCAGGGGTTCAGCGAGGGCTCGTGCATCGAGCAACTCATCGAGTAATAAAGGGTACGCAGCAAGCTGCTGCACCAGAAAGTCCCCGCCGCGACAGACCGTGACGAACCGCATCCGGGCCGGCGGATTTTCGTTGAGGAGGGCAAAATAGGTGCTGCGACCGCCGATGGCTTCGAGCACGCGCAGCAGTCTGCGGGCCATGACGAGAATGTCGTCATCTGACTCGAGCGCCGCAAACAGTTTCGGCAGCAACAGCTCAAGTCGGCGTCGACCGGTCACATCGAGTCTGCGAATCGGTCCACTATCGCGGAAATCGACCAACAGCCGGGCGAGCTCCGTAGCATGGGCAACGCCACTCTCGGCAAGCATTTCGGCGAGCCCGGCTGCGGTACTGGCCTCATCGAGCATCACGGTGAAAGCGCTGCCATGTTGCGCGAAATCGGTATGGGTGGCAGTCGCGCTGCGGGCGCTAGCTGAAACGGTTTCATCATCGCCGCCCACAGGCGAGAATACTAGTGCATTAAACGCGCGTTGCACCTGCGCCGAATGATGACGATAGTCGCGCATCAGCGGCGGCCAATCGGCGTGGCCCATGGCTTTAGCGAGTCGAGCCTGCGCATCGGCCTCCTTGGGCAAGGTATGTACTTGTGCATCGGCCAGCATCTGCAATCGATTTTCGAGCGTACGCAAAAATCGATATGCGGCATCGAGCTCTTTCACCACCTCAGGTCGAAGCAACTTGCTGCGCGCGAGTTGCGGCAGAATCTCGAATAGCCGCGGGTCCTGCAAACGACGATCCTGACCGCCACGAATCAGCTGCATCGCCTGCACGATGAACTCGATTTCGCGGATGCCGCCGGGTCCCAGCTTCACGTGATCGACGAGATCTTTGCGTGCGATCTGCTTTTCGATCAGTTGCTTCATCTCGCGGAGCGACTCGAAAACTCCGAAGTCGAGGTAACGACGATAAATAAAGGGTCTGACCGCAGACTCGTAGAGCTCGGCGTATACCTCAGTCGCCGTGATGGGGCGCGCCTTGACCCAGGCATAGCGCTCCCAATCGCGGCCGTGTTGCAGCAAATAATCTTCGAGAGCCGAAAAACCGCAGGCGAGCGGCCCTGAGTCGCCGAAGGGTCGTAACCGCATATCCACACGAAACACGAAGCCATCGACCGTTACCGTCGCCAGCAATCGAAGCAACACCTGACCGAGTCGAATGAAAAACTCGTCGTGACTCACGGGCGCCGCATGCACCGTCTCGCCGTAGCCCGGAAACAGAAATACCAAATCGATATCCGACGAAAAATTGAGCTCGCGGCCGCCCAGCTTGCCCATGCCGACCACCACCATAGGCATTGGTGCACCATCAACATATTGC
>Ga0163212_1000042_pt1 | contig 52072 bp, 51 predicted proteins | sample Malawi_45m_30L_FD_113532 | JGI IMG/M metagenome (GOLD analysis project Ga0163212, IMG submission 113532) | Freshwater microbial communities from Lake Malawi, Central Region, Malawi to study Microbial Dark Matter (Phase II) - Malawi_45m_30L | ecosystem: Environmental > Aquatic > Freshwater > Lake...
CTTATCAAGGATACGGAGACAAATACACTTCGCTATCCAATCTGGGTTTCTATGAACGAACAGTCTGGTTCTATCACTGCCACTTACTTCTACAAGACTGTTGGCACACCCATTGCGCTTCAGAGTGAACGCAGTGGAGCAACCATTACACTTCGTGAAAACAACGCAAAAGGGAAGCTTGCCGGAACATTTGGTCTGAATGACCTCTCCGATTCACTAATTGGAACATGGCGAGCAGCTAATGGCAAAAAGCAACTTCGTGCAGTACTCTATCCCGTCGATAAATCATATGAAAGAATGTCTGTCATTCCAAAGCCACAGACATTACTTATTGAGGGTATGAGGACATTCTATCAAGAGTTACAGGACCAGGCAGAGCCTAATCCTTGCAACGAGAAAGGTAAAATGCCCGAAATCAATTATTGGTTTGCACGTAGGGGACTAGCCGTCCTTGCATACTACTGGTCTGTTTACGGTAGTGAATATGAAGGATACAATCACTATGTATTCGATTGTTCTAGTGGAAATGCTGTTGCATTAAAAGATGAGCTGGATTCTAGCAAAGTCGAGTTGTTTACGAAGTATGTCTTTCCCAGAGTTCAGGAGCAGGTTCTAAGAGGCTGGAACGAGAACGATGAGGAAGGGAAGCAAATCGTGATTGAATCTATGACTTCGATGGATGAGACACCTAAGCCATTTGATCTCGATGACTACATTCGAAACTCGGGATTCGGCATAGAAATCTTCAGTTTAACGGAGAACGGCCTTGTGCTCGAATCACAAGGAATCTTCGAATTACCACAAGCAACTCGAGCCTTCGATGTAGGCTGTACAGTAGTAGTACCCTACCGCGACCTAAAGCAATTCCTCGAGCCGGGGTCGATACTGCTTCGCCTCTCAGATCTCTCGCATTGCTGCTAGATCGCAGCTAGTTACTTGTGGCGGTCTCCACTTATCTTACAAACCCCACTGTTCTCAACGCCGATGTGTTTCATTCGATCGATGAGTCTGGAGTTGTCTCATCAGCTTGGCTTCACATGTACAACCACGAGCGTCTGCACAGCAAGCATAACTATCAACCACCTGTGTTTGCTTTCACAAAGAATGCAGCATGATCACTATTTTCTAAACATTGAACTGGTCTAAATATTCGACCCTACTCACTTAGCGCAGACATTTTCTTTCTAAACCTGTTTCAACAATGAGCACCATGCGTAAGAAATCAGATCTTCCAACGAAGGTGTGCACTGTCTGCAACCGACCATTCACATGGCGTAAAAAATGGGAAAAGGTCTGGGACGACGTTCAATATTGTTCTGACGCTTGCAGACGCAATAAGAAAGCCCGCATACATGCATCGTGAGTTTCACATCGGACGCGATCAGCGTCTGCAAGACAATCCTCGACTTATCGAAGCTTGTAAAGGAGCTACCACGTTATTGCCTGTGTATGACTTGGATCTGACAATTTCAAGGGGACCGCATCAAATTGCATTTCTACTGGATTCATTGCGCGATCTTCAACGCCAGCTTCGTAAGCACGGTAGTGATTTGTTGTTGCGTATACAGAAGCCAGCAGTGGAACATGTACAATGGTACAATGCAGCAGATACAATGTACCGTGCCTCGGATCTACCATGTAGTCTTTCATCATTACCAGATGTATTTACGAGCTTCCGCCGGTTACTAGAGAAGAATGCAACGCCGATTCAACGTCCACTGCATGCTCCAGCTAGCCTTCCTCCACTTCCATCGGATATGGTATACATAGATGTTCCAACACCCGATCAACTAGGTTATCATGTAGTTCAGTGTGATCATCGAAGTGCATTTCCATACTATGAACCCCGTTGGGGCGCTGGTGAGTCATCTGCCATGCATCATCTTGATGAATATCTAACCTCACACCAAATCGATACGTATAAGGCAACAAGAAATGGCCTTATTGGTACGAGCTTCTCGAGTAAACTCTCCCCTTGGTTAGCTGTTGGCAACATTAGTGCGCGCACAATTGCATGGGCAGTGCGAGATTATGAAGATCATTACCGCGCCAACGATGGAACATATTGGCTGTGGTTCGAGCTTGTATGGCGCGACTACTTTGCATTTCGTGGACGCAACCTTGGCTTGACACTACCGGCCTCAATTCAGAATCTGGATCACAAAGGGTTTCAATCTTGGATTGCAGCTTCTACAGGATCTGAGTTTGTAGATGCCGGCATGAACGAGTTGCGTTTAACAGGGTGGTTGAGCAATCGCATGCGTCAAATTGTGGCCAGCTATCTCATACATGAACTGCAAGCCCCTTGGCAATGGGGCGAGGCATGGTTTGCCATGCAACTCATTGATTACGATCCAGCATCAAACGAGGGTAACTGGCGATATATAGCTGGGCAAGGGGCTGATCCGCGTGGAGGACGTCACTTCTCGATTGAGCACCAGCAGAAAATGTATGATCCAACAGGCACGTATACTGCTTACTGGAGGTAGTATTGAAACACTCTATAAATTGAATGATGAAAACAATCCTCCTTCTCGGCTCGGGTGAATTGGGCAAAGAATTCGTCATCGCAGTAAAGCGCTACGGACATCGCGTTGTTGCTGTTGATTCCTACGAGAACGCACCAGCAATGCAGGTCGCTGATGATTGCCGCGTGATCTCAATGCTCGATGCTTCTCAGCTCGATGCTGTAGTTGCAGATATACAGCCCGATATTATCGTACCCGAGGTAGAGGCAATCCGCACAGAACGTCTGTTTGCCTATGAAGAGCAAGGCATTCATGTGGTGCCAAGTGCTCGCGCCGCGAACATGACGATGAACCGCAAAGCCATTCGTGACCTTGCGTCAAAGGACTTAGGACTCAAGACAGCGAACTATCGTTATGCTACAACTCATGAAGAGTTTGTTGCCGCAGTAGATGAAGTGGGCATTCCATGTGTTGTAAAGCCCCTTATGTCATCGAGCGGAAAGGGGCAAAGCACTGTCAAGTCTGCCGAGGATATTGACCGCGCGTGGACGTATGCCCTCGAGGGCTCGCGTGGAGATCTGATGGAAGTGATCGTTGAAGCGTTTGTTGCATTTGAGAGTGAGATCACGCTGCTAACGGTGACGCAGAAGAATGGTCCAACGCTGTTTTGTCCGCCCATCGGACATCGCCAGGAACGTGGCGATTATCAGGAATCATGGATACCACACTACGTAAAACCCGAGTTGTTGCTGGAAGCCCAATGTATGGCAGACCTCGTGACGGCTTCGCTATCAGGTGCTGGAATCTGGGGTGTTGAGTTCTTCCTTACTGATACCGAAGTGTACTTCAGCGAGCTCTCACCACGTCCGCATGATACAGGTATGGTTACACTAACCGGCGCAACAACGCTGAGCGAATTTGAACTACACGCCCGCGCAGTGTTGGGTTACCCTGTTCCACGTTTGGAACTTGAGCATGCTGCTGCGTCGGCGGTTGTATTGGCAACCGAGGCCTCACCAAATATGCCATCCTACACTGGAGTTGAAGGTGTCTTAGCTGAACCTGGTATGGAAGTCCGCATATTCGGAAAGCCGGCTACACGTCCATATCGCCGCATGGCAGTTGTCGTTGTATCAGCACTTGATAAGGACGAAACAGTCGACTCACTGCGCGGTCGTGCAATAGGAGCGGCATCATGTGTTACTGTGACTACGTAGACAGAACCCCCATCATCTAAACAACATGGGAGTAGTTTCGATGCAGACGAAGTACATCATTTTAGCACTAGTTGGTGCGCTCGCAATGGCAGCATCGGCCCAAGTGCCATTAGCCAGCAATGCAGCCGTGCCCGGTACACTGCAGTGCCTGGCTATCATGGTACTTGGGACGTTTATGGGTCTAAGAGCAGGTCTGGCAGTTGCAGTTATCTACGCAGTCGGCGGAGCACTTGGTATTCCGTAGTTCAGCGGCATGGATGCGGACATGGCAACAACAGGTGGATACATAACTGGGTTTATTCCTGCAATCGCGATTGCTGGCTTGCAGTCAGACAAAGGAAATCTCACGACCTTTACATCTGCACTGGGGACGTTTGTGGTTGCCCTTCTTCTCATCTACATGTGTGGTTTGGCATGGCTGATATCAGGCACAGGATTGACCTACCACGAGGCAGTTGCAAATGGAATGCAGCCAACATTGGCAGGAGATATCGCAGAGGCATTACTTGCCGCCGTGATTGTTAACATGTATCACATAGTCACTAACAAGGAGGCTTCATAATGCGCAATCAATTGGTTACTAGCGTATGGTTCCTCGTGAGTATCTACGCGACGTTGATTTGTCCCGTGCAGCTTGCTGCGCAGCCTACGGAGCCAACGCTGGCTCAGCAGGGAATGGTACGGTACCATTCTCAAGTTATGCAGAGCTTCATCGATGATGTAAACAACTATTGCAACGATGAGGTAAGGAATGTTCACGATATATTTCGATACGCATACGAACCTAACCACACAGATCCCGGGAAATCGATAGGCCTTTTCATGATGTCACTGTTCTTTCGTGTACTCAGCGTGGCGGAGCTGCCTGGAGCAATGATTATCGGCAACGTACTTTCAGGAATCAATTCGCAAGTAGAATATCGTCCGCCCTCTTATCTAGACAGTCCGGCTTCCGACATAAGTGAACGACTAAAGAAAACCTCTTTAGTTTTGAAGGATAGTCTAGGGGCTATCTATGATGATCCGGTTCGGTATTGGAATGACACACTGCGGTTACCCTACGAATTCACCAGACCAGATGGATCGAAGACATCATATATCTTGATTAAGGAGTTAGAGCAAGACACTCTGATCTCGAAGTATACAAAGTCGTATAACAAGTTTGTCGAGAAGTCGCGTTGAGCCTATCAACAAATGATAGCGCGTAGAGAATTGCAAACAAGGTTCAGGATCGTTGTTTCAAGGATAGATCGCGATCCTTGGAAAGTTGGCAGCAACAGGTACATCGACCCAAACGATTGGCATCGTGATTACAATTCTGTCGACTACCGCGTCCAGATAAACTTCACGGGGCAGGATATGTGGCCAATGCTCGGGTACTGTACGAGAGCTAATGGCGTCGATCCCAAGGGTGAATCTGGTGCCGATTGGGAACGTTTCCGTCGAATTGCAGCAGACTTTATGAGCAAGAATCTTGGTTCGTATGTCTTGGGCAACAGACAGATAAACTATGTACAGTTTTATCTCGTACTCAATGACGTAAGAATGGACTCACGGACATGTAAGGATTGTCCACTTGCTGCAGATAAGAACGACAACTCAGCCAAAGCACTCGACAACTTTCTTTTCCATGACAACGGCGATGGATTTCCACGTAACAATGGTGGCCTAGCCCATCACTACGAGGTATTCTCCCAATGGGATATTCCTGGTGGTGGTGGAACATAGTTACCAGAAGCGTTCACTACAGGTTTATATGAAGAGTCAGATGCTATTATTGACGCAGGCCCAGTCAGAATCATCGCCGCGGCATCAGGAGCTGAGCAATTGGCTGAGATTACGGGGCTAACAGGACAGATATCTGTTTCCATCATTGATGCTTCAGGGCGCACGATAGCCAAGCCGTACGAAGGTCTTAACTCACAAGATCAACTACTGGTGCCTCTGAGCCTGCAAGACAATGCAGCAGGTATCTATTTCCTTGTGGCCACGTCACCAGCTGGTACGTTTACAAGGAGCTTTGTAATGTTCTAAGGACACTGCCATCAGCAGTTACCTGCCTTTACGAGAACAAAAAGGGCGCTGTGCCTTTATGGGCGCAGCACTTTTTGTTTGTCGATCGTTTCGGCTACTCTTATTTCTTATCGAGAGCAACGCTGACGTTGCTATTATCGAGGGACTTCCAGTCGCCGGTAATAGCGTCAACGATCAGGGGAATAAAGCCGCAAAGAATATCTGCGATGATCCATGCTGCACCAACGCTTGTGGTGACGATCATCGTGCGTTTCGCATAGCCATCCTTGGCTACTTCGATAACTTGCTCCTTCGCACCGTTCACGCGGGCAACAACTGGTGTCTTGCCAATAAGACTTCCATTGATAGTTACGCGTGCATCTGAGGGGTCAGACATAACCGATAGGTTTTGATACTTGCCCTTCAGAATCGTGGCACATCCTGTAGATAATGCCAATGTGGCAACTGCAAGCAGTGTAGCGAGGACTTTCATATGCGATCCGTTACATGATGGTAGTTGTAGTCGACCGAAATATACGCCATATTTCCGACTACCTTCAGGGAGTTGATCACATTTTCGAGGCAATGGTCTTTGTGTGTGTCGCGGTGATCTTCTCATTCGTCAAACTCTTGAGAAAGATCTCAATCGATGCCACTTCGTTACCGGTAAGTTTCTTGCCAACCTGATGCCATGCCATCAGACGTATTGCCTCTTTGAGAGTTCGCACGGAGCCATCATGGAAGTATGGCCATGTGACGGCTACATTTCGCAGTGAAGGCACCTTGAACATCAGGCTGTCTGCGGGGTCCTTCGTTACGGCATAGCGTCCGAGATCGTTTGACGGATAGGGGTTCACAAGACCAAGCTTCTGATACATACCACCACCGAAGGCTGTTCCGGTATGACATGCAATGCATCCAGCATTGATGAAGGTGTGGAGTCCGCGTTGTTCTTGCGCTTTGAGTGCCGTTTTGTCGCCACTGATCCACTTATCATACCGTGACGGGCTAACCAGGGTGCGCTCAAACGCGGCTATAGCTTTGGCAACATTTGCAAAGGAAACTGCATGATTATCAGTTGGAAACGCTGCCGCGAACTGTGCCTTGTACGATTCGACGCCATTCAACTTCGTTTCCACAGATTTTGGACCTTCCATACCCATCTCGATTGGGTTAATCACTGGCCCCTTGGCTTGTGCTTCGAGGTCTTCGGCGCGTCCATCCCAGAACTGGACAAAGTGGAATCCTGCATTAAGCGATGATGGGGTGTTGCGTCCTCCACGCTTTCCGAGTGCCCCCGGCGACGTGGTCTCGTTATCAACGCCAGCTCCCCCGTTATCAACGTTGTGGCACGCGTTGCACGACTGTTTGTTGTTTACGGATAAACGAACATCATGGTACAACTCACGTCCGAGGGCTATGAGCTCCGGTGTATCGTTCTCACTTCCCGGCATCGCCGTAGGGAGTGCTGGAAAAAGAGCCGCTGCCTGGTCAAGCACTTCTAGCTGCTCTGCACTTGTTAGAGGCGGCAACACCTGCACTTCCTGCACAGACTTCTGGACAGATTGATTGCAGCCAACGGTAAGGGCAATTAGAATGAGGGAACGTAGGAGGTGTTTCATCATAGGAGAACCATATACCATGTGATTGATGCGACGAGGAACCAACAGCTCACGTCGTTAAATAGTTCGTGAATACATTCACTACATTGTAACTCTTGACCACATTGTGGAATTTTACCGAACCATCTTTACCGAAAGACGTAGTTATGAATCGCAAAGAGTTCTTCCAACAGTCATTTGTTGGACTTACCGTACTGGCTACGGGGGTCGGATTATCGCAGTGTTTGGGCGGATGCTCGTCTTCCACTGCACCAACGGATGTTGACATTACCCTAGATCTAAATGCTTCTGAGAATTCTGCGCTCAAGACAGTAGGGGGCTACCTACGCACACAGGGCATCATTGTTGCATGTGTAGGACAAGGCTCGTACGTAGCTGTGCAGAGCGCATGTACGCATGAGGGTCAGGCCCTGGTGTGGCAGCAAAGCGACAACAGATTCTACTGCTCAGAGCACGGTGCTACGTTTGCGCGAACTGGCGCTGTTACAAAGGGTCCTGCAAAGGATGCCTTAGCATCCTACACGACCACACTCAATGGTACGATGCTCAGGATTACAAGCTGAGCGTTAAAACAGTCGTGCTACAATGCTCACGGTAATGTTGGGCAGCACCCGTATATAATCTCTTTCGGTAGCAGCAGCTATCTGATCGGCAATGGGATTGAATATTGGTCCACCGTCGATCAGGAGCAACCAGTTCTTGCGTTCGCCAAGGGCGATGGATGCGCCAAGTTCGAGACTAAAGAGCCCAGCACTAGCTCCCTGGTCATCAACGAGTGGCGTGCTCAGTGCGTGGTATTTACCGCCAACATAAAGCACGCTGCCTAAGGGATAGATGCCCCCTCCGATACTCAGCGTATTGATGAGTACAGAGGTAGCCGCGTCTCCGTCAACATAGAATTCCGGCTTCTCATCATTAGCCGCCACATAGCGTCCGCGAACACCCAACAGAAACGGGATACCAACACGAGGCCCTATATAAAGGCCACCGTGATTGATCGGTTCTGCATATTGCGCGTTGTACTGCGCCGAAACAGTCTGCGTGAGCGCAACCAGCACCAGCGCGAGAAACAGATGTCCAACAATCGAGTTCTTCATGCTTATGAACATCGGATGTATCCTTTCATGTATCGTCGTAGCCGTATTCTTGGTCGGCTGCAAAACTGCATCGCCTAACACTACCACCGAACAAGCCCCATCTGTGATGATGACAGGCGCATATTCATTTGCAGAGCCAGCAGCTGCAGACGTTGTTGCCTGTGCAAATTACGCAGTCGATACACGCCAACCCAAGGGGTCTGTAAAGCTTATGAAGATCCTGTTCGCGGAAAAACAGGTTGTTGCTGGAACGAATTACAAGCTTACACTATCAGTTTCAGCAAGCGGCACAACAAAGAGAGTCACAGTTATTGTGTGGTCAAAGCTGGATGGCACGAGGGAAGTGATTAGTTACGAATGACGAATGACGAATTACTAATTACTAATGACAAATTATAAACTACTAACTACAAATGGCGAGCTTTGAGGAGCATGTCACTAGTAATTGGTAATTCGTCATTAGTAATTAGTAATTAGAATCTGATTCCATACCACACCACATTCGGGCTAATCTGCACTGCAGGTGCCGGCAGATGATACAAGTGTAGCGTGCGCATGATATCGCTTACCCACCATGGTAGAACTTCAATGCGGGAGAGGTTCCAGTCGAGTGCGAGAAAGATCCTATGCTGGCCCCCTCCAAGTCCGTCGAGATTCTGCACGGAATGTCCGAGAGCGATCCCGAGCCATGGCGGAATATCTTTGAACGTTGATGTCGGTGCAAGATCGTGCAGGTTAACGGACAACCAGTGTGTTATGGATGTGTAGTCGTCGATGATTGCATTGTAATAACCGTTACGAAAGTCCTGTGATGGCCAGAAGGAGATCTGGAGATCAAGGGCTCGCAATCCAGGATAGTAGTGTTTGAGTACAGGTAGCGATATACCAACCATGTTTGCAGTGATATCGCCCCAGGAAAACCCATACTTCTGGCTAAAGCCATCGCGCACTTCGATGTAGGTCTGATAGGCAGTTGCAACTCCTGCGGCAGACCAGACTGCGCTCGTAGAGTCCATACCTGTCCAACGGAAAAGGTCTGCATAGGTGGTTGTTGCTATGTAGGCAAACGCTGCATGACCCAACTTGTCTGCGTTCAGGGCGTAGCGATAGTCGTCGTCAGTGTTCACATGAAAGTCGGCCGGTGTGCCCTTCCACCAAAGATCGTTGAGCATGGCATGGCCAATAACAAACCCACCGATGGTGGCTCCACCCACAATTCCCAGTCGCGTTAGAGATATGTCTGTTGTGTCGTCCGTTTTACCCTGCAAGGGGGCTATCATTGCCAGCAGAGCGATGATCTCAACGAGGTGCTTCATGACAAGACTATCGGTGCGTCTTCAGGCAGACTGTCTAACTCGCGCATCTGTGTGGTGCTAAAGATGAAGTCACCATAGACGACAATGCTCTCATGTGTGCTATAGCGTGATTGCACAGAAATCTTCTTGGCATTCCTTTCTGCAAAGTCCTCCAGCAGGACATGTAAGAGCAGCGCCAGATCACGATCGGATCCTTGTTGTAGACGTATCACTTCGTCGGGTAACACGATTCGTGCTCGATCGTGCAGGGGCGACGTCCGAACAGGAACCGACGTAACATATGCCAGTACGTCGTCTACCGACACACATGCATCCAATATCTGCTTGTATAATGTTCCTCTTCGTGCTGCTCCTAGAAATTTCTCATGATGCAAGACATCAACGGAGCGGTATGCTAAGAGCGTATCTTCGGCCCAGGTCTGACCGTCGATAGCAGCGCTATGCACCATCTCGATTGCCTCGTCTCTGCTGGCTACCCCAGACATTTGTCTCAGGATCTCATGATATGGCAGTTCGGGCTCGAATTGAATATCGCGTTGCATTGCGCTTGCAAGATCCGCAGGAACAAATCCCAAAAAGTCACGTATCTCATCAAACGATTCTTGCAGCAACCACATGGGTATTTCACTTGCGCCGCTATCAAAGTTGAACGTACCACGAGTAGTTATCAAACGATTGCAGTCGTAGAGTATCGAACGGAATGCTGTTTGTGGGTCGTTATCAAAACGTTCTGCTACATACGCCTGCCAAGCCCCCTTCGAAAAGAGATAGCGCTTTGCCGGATACCAGTATCCATTGCCGTTGATGTCCCAAAGGAAGACCGTGTAATGTGAGGCACCAGCAAGTACGCATACCTTTGCGACAAACCATTTCGGAAGTGTCAGCGCCGCAGCGCAGAAAATAGACATTACATCAAGGCACGATACAGAGCCAAGAATCCGCGATCGATGACTGTGAGCAAAAGAGCGGTGTGCGTTGATAACGTCGAATGTGGGATAGACGTAGTTCGGAAAGTTGCCGGCTGCAAGGCTATCAAGTAGCCAGGTGTTATGCTCGGGATTGATTGATGTACGGTAGATCTCTGCCCGGGTGATGCTCTCAATACCTGCGGAGACAAGCGCAGGATCCAACCGCAAGCGCTCGTCATCTATTGATATCAAGCCATACACATCTTTAACATGCACTGGGCGCACATGTCCAAAACTCCTATCTACCTCGCGCTGTATCAGCTGCAGAAGGGGCGGAATTGATGCGTCGTCAGTTTGTAGGGAGTCAAGGCGTTGAAGAGCCTTTGTTTGCTGCTCCCAGAACTTTACAGATAGCACGTGTGAGACAGTGATCGGAAGGAAGAGCTCAGGATGAACAAGCACGTCGAAGAAATTCGAGCATACCGGATCATATCTATCTTGTACCGACGCCATTATCCTGCATTCTTCCGCTGCCGAGTTGCCAGAACCACCAATAACGCGCTTGCAACTGTAAAGCATGCAAGCACATAGAATGCCGCATCTGGATGATAGCTCGAGCTGCGCAGACGTCCGATAATCTCGGGTCCAATTTGTCCACCGAGGTTCGAAATAGAGTTGATCATAGCAATTCCTGCAACGGCTGCCGAGCCACGAAGAAGTGTGGTTGGTAAACTCCAGAACAACCCAGCATAAGCGAGAATACCGCAGTTAATGATCGTGATGGCAATGATTGATGGTACAGGTTCAGGCTCTACCATAGCAAACATGAGGAGACCAACACTGCATGTAAGAAGCGATCCTGCTATGTGCCATCTGCGCTCCTGCGTACGGTCGGAGTTGCGCGCCATTAGCAACATCGTAATCCCTCCTATACCCCATGGTATAAGCGATACGATCCCGACCATCGCGTAGTCCTGCTTTCCAACACCGATCTCTGTAAGGATTGTAGGTAGCCAGAAGTTAACGGCATATGTGATGGTTACGCCAAGCATGTTTGCAAACGTCAGCATCCATACACGGCTGTCTGAGAATGCCTGTCGAAACGAATGATTCGATGTATCGCTCGTGTGTTCTTGTGATGATGCCACGGCATCGAGAACATCCTGCTTCTGCGACGCAGTAAGCCAGGGGGCTTCGCGAGGTCCGTTCGGAAGCTTCAGGTAGAGCACAATGCCCATCACAACAGCGGGTATTGCCTCGATGATAAACAGCCAGCGCCATCCTTGCCACGCACCAACATTATGGAGGTACTCCATAAGGAAGCCCGAGAGAGGCCCACCAACAATGTTTGCAACAGCGATACCGAACATGAATGAGGCAATGGTTCGCCCCCTCATAGATGCGGGGTACCAGTAGGTAAGGTACAATATGATGCCAGGGAAGAATCCTGCTTCGCTCAGACCAAGGAGAAATCGCAAGGCGTAGAGGCCGAACTCGTGGTCTGGTAGACCAAACATTGCCGGCAGTGGACCCCACGGTATCATGTCTACATAGGCGAATAGCCCAGACACGATTCCCCACGTGATCATGATGCGCGATATCCAGAAGCGAGCGCCTAGGCGGTGCAAGAGGATGTTGCTGGGAACCTCGAACAAGAAGTATCCAATGAAGAAGATGCCAGCACCAAATCCATAGACTACGTCTGAGTAGCCAAGATCTGTTGCCATCTGAAGTTTGGCATAGCCGATGTTCACACGATCTAGGAACGAGATCACATAGCTGATGAACAGCATCGGAATCAGTCGTCCGGAAACGACCTTGTATGTTTCTAGTGTCGTGCTCATGGCGACCAAAATACTCACTATGGTTAGTTTACGACGCAATGAAGGTGCATCTAATCTCGCACGGCCTCCTACGCGGAAATGTCCTTGTTGAACGCCTTCAACAGGAGTATCAAGCGAGCGTGCAACACACGGAAGCAAGGGGCCATGCTACTGAGTTAGCTCTGCGGCTTCCCAACGATGTTGACATTCTGTGTGTTGCAGGGGGCGATGGTACACTCCACGAAGTTGTCCAGGGTCTTATGTCGATGCCTAAATCGGAGCGGCCACCTATACTGCTCTTACCGCTTGGTTCTGGTAACGATACCGCCCGAATGCTTGGAGTAAGAGCATCAATGAACGACATCCAACGAAGGCTAGCATCCATCAATCCTCTCGAGTGGGATGTGCTAGAATGCTCTGTAGGACACGATTGCCAAACACGGTACTGCACGAATGTGCTTGATGTTGGTTTCGGGGGCGACGTAGCGCGACGCTTCAATACTACGTTCCGTAAGCTACCAGCTCGCATTGGATACATCGCTGCAACATTGCATGCATTTGCCTCATCACGCGTGCATGAGATTAGCATCACAACCGACGAAGCAGTAGTTACAGCGCCAATGCTTACGGCTGCAATAGCCAACAGCAAGTGGTTTGGCAGTGGTATCGGAATTGCTCCGCGTGCAGTGCCACACGATGGAATGGCAGACCTTACACTGATCAAGAATGTTGGTGTGCTCACCTACCTGCGATTTCTTCCCCAGTTACTTCGGGGCGTAGAAATCACCGATACTCGGATTCAATATCTGCAGAGTAGGGTCGTAAGCGTCACAACACAGACGCCGCTGCCAATTGAGATCGATGGCGAGTTTGTAGGCTACACTCCCCTTAGCGTGCATGTTCATCATAAGGCAGTTAGATTGCTGGTATGAACGACGTACACGTAGCTATCAACGATGAATACTCACTCCGCGAAATCTCGGCACAAGAGTTCTCTGAGATCTATTCCAGTAGGCAAGAAGAGTATTTCTCCACATCGTTGATAGTTGATGTATCATCTCACCTGACTCCTGATGAACAGGATCGTGCCCAACAGCGCAAAGCCTTGTTCCCACCTGCATGGCGCATACAATGGGCTCTCGAATACAATGGTGCTGTGATTGGATGGACATATTCCTATCAGCAGGATCATGAAACACTGTATATGTGCAACACGGCAATTGCCCAGGAGCATCGGGGCAAGGGGCTTTACAGTATCATTCTGCAACACGTTCTATCTGTCGCCAAAACACAAGGCTTTCAAATTGTGACTTCCAAACACTATGCTTCAAACAATGCGATCATTGTGCCCAAGCTGAAGGCAGGGTTCATTATCACAGGTATGGCACTCGACGAGAAGTACGGTCTTATGGTCCATCTCACGAAGTATTTGCATCCAGAACGCCAACGAATCGCTATTAACCGAATTGGAGAGTCACGATGATGATATTCGTGGGGTTCTTGATTGCCCTATCCTGTGCATTGCACGCTGGTGACATCACTTCAGGAACTGTAGTCAAGACCATTACAGCACAACAACAGTCAGCCACATCGAAGATTACCTACGCCTTTTATTCAGTTGATCGTGGCAACCTGCCACCATATCAACAAAAGATCAACGAACTAATCTCTACGGCTGTTCCGTTTCGCATGAGCGATGAAGATACCCCTCAGGGGAAAAGCACAGTATCGGAGACGTTCTTTCGAGAGGTGCTTGATACCCTTGAGCAACGCTATCAGCAATACCAAACGTCAGCTACAGATGTCAATGAAGCCCCGTGGGTAGTGATAGACTCAACAGTGATTCAGGATCAGGTTCTGATGTTGGGTAAGCAGACCAACATAGCTCAAGTGGTGCGTTTCAGATATGAATTCACTGGCGGAGCACACGGTAACTCGACCACGTCGGTTACGCATGTATCAAAGGACACAGGCAAAGAACTATCATTCGCAGCAGACATGATATCCGATCTTCCGGCATTCGAAAAGATTGCTGAGAAGTACTTCCGCAAGATTCGGAAGATCCCAGCGAAGCGTTCACTGAAGAAGGCTGGGTACTGGTTTGACCAGGGGCTTGGACTAAGCCAGAACATTCTGTTATCAAACGATGCGGTAACGCTGATCTACAATCCCTATGAGTGCGCACCCTATGTGATGGGTGAGATACGCGTATCGATTCCACTGAAGGACGTTGAGCGACTGCTCAAGCTTCCGTAGCAGCAGCAAGCTGACGTGTAGCCAGCAAATCAAGTAGAGCGCATACACCATGGTTGCCTAAAAGCCATAGTCTAGGCGGAATGCGTGTGCTCGATACGAGCTGGGTGTCGTTTGAACCACTTTGTTGCAATGGGGCTCGAACGGGCTGTTGCAGTAGCGTATCAAGCTCTGCAAGCCCCTTTTCAATACCAGATAACCCCGATGCTTCTTCATGATGCCAGGGTTGCCCCATACCGCTGTTGATTGCATCCATAATTTCTAATCGCGATACCTCTACTTGATCTCGCAGCGATGTGATTGCAGGACAAAGCGCATCCCAGCCAGTACACAGGAAGGCTTTCTGCAGAGAAATTGCGATGTTCAGCATACCAGCGTAGCTCGGACGGACGGATTCAAGTGTCACGAAATCAATAGCCGGGTGCGTTGAGTAGGAAATCCACGCATAGTGTTGATCTGTGCGTATGGACCAAGACATAACCATCGTTGCGATATCTAATATCACGTGCGGCAGAGGCTGTTGAGATGTAAAACCTATTGTGGTATCTGATGGTGTACCGCCGTGACATGTCTCAAGAGCAGCAGAACTACGAGCATAGCAATCAGGACGAGCACAACCCTTCGCATCATCAAATATACCTGCAAAGATTACCAGTTGTGAGGCTTAATTTCCATGTCGATTTAGAGTTACTGGGCGTAACAATTGCTCAACATTTTTGGTAGTTGCTGACTTGTTCAGATTCATCCCATTAACTGCATGTCTTGCTGTTGCGGCTTCGATTGCAAGCGCCCAGACCGACTCAGTCCAGCATGACTCGTTACAAAGCACCCGTAGCGAGCAAATTGTTGTCACCGCAAGTCGATGGGACGAACAACGACGCTCTGTTCCACGTCAGATTACGACAGTTACGGCTCGCTCCATCCGCGAGGCAAGTCAGCCAACGACGGCTGATCTTCTGGCGTCAACGGGCGAGGTCTACGTTCAGAAGAGTCAGGCAGGGGGCGGGAGTCCACGCTTGCGCGGATTTGCCGCCAACAATGTACTTATGGTCGTAGACGGCATTCGACTCAACAATGCCATCTATCGCTCGGGTAATCTGCAGAACATTATCCAGGTTGATGCCAATGCACTTGATCGTGTCGAAGTGCTCTTCGGACCAGGTTCTGTCCAGTACGGATCTGATGCCCTAGGTGGAGTGATCACATTTCATACACAGCAGCCTTCGTATTCTGCCGGCCCCCTGCATGTTCAGGGTGGAGGACTGCTTCGGACGGCATCTGCTACAGGAGAGAAAACGGCTAGTGCAGATGTAGAGCTACAGTGGAGTGATGTGGCTTCCTATACAGCTGTCACATACTCGAGTATCGATGATGTTCATTCTGGTAGCAACTTCAGTTCTCAGGCTCCTACGTTTGGACGTCGCGATTGGTTTGTCTCTCGTATCAACGGACGAGACACACAGGTTGTTAACCCTGACCCTCTGAAACAAATCCAAAGCGGATACAACCAAATCAATGTTCTTGAGCGCATACGTATTGGCCTCTCGGATGATTGGAGTGTAAACACACTTATGATGTTCACGACATCTTCCAACATTCCCCGATACGACCGATTAGTAGAAACGCGTACTCGGAATGGCGTTACGTTACCACGAAGTGCAGAATGGTACTATGGTCCGCAGCTTCTGAGTCTCAATGCGGTTACGTTATCGGGCACCAATGTTGGCTCGTGGGCCGACGATATTACACTTACAGCGTCGTATCAATGGTATGAAGAGTCACGTCACTCGCGAAACTTCGGTAGCGATCTTCTTCGCAACCAAAACGAGCGTGTTGCGATCCTTTCCATGAATGCAGATGCTAGACTTCGGATTGGCGAACGGCAATTCGATCGTGATCTCTACTATGGCATTGAGGTGTCACGTCAAGACATCGCATCGACCGCAAACACGAGAGACATTGTCTCGAATACCATAGCACCTGCGATTACTCGATATCCCAACGGCGGATCCACCTATGATACCTATGCAGCATATTCAATGTTGAGGTGGGGCTTCTCTGAATCACTCGCGATGTCGGCAGGAATACGACTAACATCAATATCATTACAGTCGATGATATCTGATACGACATTGTTCAGACTTCCGTTCACTAGCATTGAACTTCATCCATCTGCTCTTACCGGATCGATTGGGATGACATGGCTCTCGCTCGAAAACGTGACAATTCATGCGAACCTTGCATCGGGATTTCGTGCACCCAATGTGGATGATGCAGCAAAGGTCTTTGATTCTGAGCCTGGACGTGTTGTTGTTCCAAACCCAGGGTTGGGTCCTGTTTACGTTACAACGGCAGAGGCAGGAATCGATCTGCAGGTTGATGACGGGTGGATCATTACTGCAAATGTCTATCAGTCGTGGTTGCGCGATGCGATGGAGCAACGTGCGTTTACATTAAACGGACGTGATTCCATTGAGTTCAACGATGTAATGAGCCAGGTTGATGCCCTGCAGAATGTTGGAAAGGGCTCCATACAGGGCGTCTCGCTTTTGATCCGAGGCGAGCTAACTTCCGAATTGTTGTTACACGCATCTGCTACATACACATACGGACGCGACGTCACAAACGATGTCCCACTCGAGCACGTGGTGCCTGCCTATGGTGCTGCACAATTACGCTGGCATCCCCTCCAGCAACTTACTCTCATCGCGCAGCTACAATGGTCCGCTGCTTGGCTTGAGTCAGACATAGCACCAGCTGATAAGCCCCTTGTCAACATAAACTTTCCTCCAGGGGGCCTGCCTGCATGGACAATCGGAAATATCAGAGCATCATATGATGTCTGCCGCTGGCTTACAGCACAGGCATCGCTCGAGAACATCTTCGATCTGCAGTATCGCAGTGCTGGCTCTGGCATATCGGCGCCAGGACGCAACATCATGGTTGCACTGAGGTGTAGGTTCTGATATGAGATGCATCATACTATTAATGTTAGTTATCGATACCGTGCATATATCTGCGCAGCAGAATGGACCGTGGAATAGCCCCCTTCGCATTGCTTGGTCCAATGATGGACGAACATTCGGCGCGTCGGAGATTTATCAAGATTCCGCAGGGGTGCCTTCGGTTGCACGGTGGCGCGGAGATACTTTCGTGTGTGCGTTCCAGTGGTTTCGCGAGCCTCGCGGAACTTCCTCGTGGGATAGGGTTACCGTGAAGTTCTCATACAATGATGGTATGACGTGGACAGAGCCAACACCGATTGTTGTTCGTGGCATCCCTGCGCAATACCAACGCCCTTTCGACCCAACGCTTGTGGAAGCAGGTGGACGTCTTCGCATGTACTTTTCATCGAGTGATGGGATGCCCATGGGTGGGCTCTCCGACATAGTCAATACGTACAGTGCAATTAGTGATGATGGCGTTACCTATGAGTTCGAGCCTGGCGCACGATTCGATATGCCCAACAGGCCAGTCATAGATCCCGCTGTAATATTCTTTCGCAACAAATGGCATTTCTCAGCACCAATTGGTGCGCCACAAGAGGGGGCTTATCATTCAGTCTCGAGTAACGGCTTGTTGTTTGAGCCACGTCCGCCATATCCATCAGACAACACGCATAACTGGACCGGAAACTTTGTCGTTGTTCATGATACCGCACTTCGTTTTTATGGTAGCGGTCCATCATTATGGTACAAGGAGTCCGCCGATGCTGAGTCATGGGGACCCTTCGTTCCAACGAATGTGATGGGTGGGGATCCGTCGGTTGTAAGGACACGCGATGGTAGATATGTGATGATCTATGTTGGACCACGATATCCGACAGCCGTTCCGGCAGATGGTCGCGAGTTTGTTGTCTGTGTAGCTGGTCAATGGGCAACAGTTCCCTTCGATCCGAGCAACTCGAACTATTTCTTGTATTCACTGCAAGGACAATGTATTGCACATGGTGTTGTGAACGGCAACAGCGTTGACGCTATCGTAAGCACACAACCAATCCTCTTGATGCTGCAGACAGAGTCGGCTTCACATGTAGCGTTACTTATTCCCTAGTGGCTGTGCAGTTGTGGGATCTGCAAATCGTGCATTGTTTAGAAAATCATTGTCTGTTAGCGTAAGCAAAAAAGCAATAATGTCTTTGCGCTCACCATCATTCAGCACTCCAATAGTTCGAAGTCTTGGATCTGCATGTGAGGCATATTTATCAGGTGAACTGTAATGCAACAGGACATCCCGTAAGCGTCGAAAGCGCCCATCGTGCATAGCGGACCATGCTTTGTTGCGTCTGGCACATAGAGACCATCAGCTAGATACATATCGCAAACATCAGACATCTTAACTTTTGCAATGTTGAATGCTGTTGGGTTCTGATGATGATGATACTGGCCTAGTGTTCCGCCTCCGCCACCCGGACCTGGTGGACCTGTTTGCAAGGGGGCTGGGTGTCCTGTAGCACAGTCAAACCCGGTACGTTCAAAATGGATAGCGTTCTGGTGCCAGATGTTGGCGTTATTGTACGAGCGGACGTCAGCATAGTTGTAGATTGGTACACCATTGATGAGGACGCCAATGTGACCAAGCCCCACAGTTGTCTTGGTACCTGTCTGTACCTTCGGAACCAGTGGTAGCTTAAACAGATAGTTGCGCCCCACAGCCTGAGCTGGGTTGCCATCTCGGAACGGACCGATCACATACGACGGGATACCGTTACAGCGCACATACGAGTAATCCTTGGAATACTGCACTACCTGAACATTCGCCTTGAACGTATCGGCAATTGGCGTTGGATTACCCTTGATGTAATGACGTCCCGTTATTTCTGTAGTATTGATGATTCAAGACGTAAGTGCTGGATGCTGAGGGGTCTGTGCACGGACACCCCACGCAGACATTGCGATGGTTAAGAACATGAACAATCGACGTGCAGAACTCATTGTTACTCCTTGTGTACAAACGGAACAGAATCAGGCCATTATAGCCATGAACGGTTTACCTCGCAGCCAGATAACGCTTTCGAAGATAGCGGCTTACAGGACGTTCAAAAGCATAATAGATAGAAACCGCCACCACGTTCATGGTTACATACGAAGCGGTGGCTGCAGCATAATAGTTTATGCCAAGATCTTCTAGGTTGTATTGAATCTGCATTCCAACTTCAGGCCACCAGATAAATGGCATCAGCTGTATGAGATATAGGGCAAAAGATGCTTCTCCCAGAAGAACGAGGACCTTCGTTGATAACAGCCGCGATGCCAAGCCCCCTACGTGAAGTCCGTAGATAACAACAGCAGCACTTAAACCTATACTCTTTTGTATGAAAATGCCAAGTCGGTGATCTCCTACGTGGTTTGGACCACCAAGGTCTGTTGCTACACTGATTGCGTTCCAGAACAACACAACACCAACGAGAACGATGAAATCGCCCCAATACTTCTTTTGGGGTAAGATGTGGCGTGCGACTGTTGCAGCAAGCATTCCAGAGACAAAATCAATGATACGGCTAAAGATGGTAAAGGTCCATGCTCCGCTGTCCCAGTATAATGTTCCGTATACGACGATGTCTTGGTACAGATCTGTGGCTCCATTTGCAAAGGCAAGTGCAACTATCCAGACAACAATTGCGAGAGCTATAATCCGCCACGCCTTCACCTGCTTTGATCTGGCAGTGTCGCGTGTGCTTCGATCTCCAAAAAGTTTACTGATGTAATAAATGAGAAATGGGGCTGAAAAATAGTACGACTCTTCCACGGTAAGAGTCCACATTGGACTTATAAGCGAAAGCCGATAGTCAGGGACCCATGCTTGTAAGAGCAGGAGGTGGAGCACGATATTTTCGTATGAAAACTCGCCCCAGCGCGAGCACACGGCGATAGCAATCAGCAACGTGGTGAGCGGGTAGATTCGTATCAGTCGCCGCTTAATGTAGTCCTTCCACGAGAATGTTCCATCAATCAACCTATCTGCATAGAGATATGTAAACAGATAGCCACTAAGCGCAAAGAACACATTTACACCGGTCCAACCGTATTGGAGAAAGATTGGTATTTCGGGTAAGTGCCCGTTGAGCATGTGCCCATAAAACACCATTCCAGCTGCAATCGCGCGAATGCCTGTAAGTGCAGCTATGTGTTGCGGTTGACTCATGTGCAGATCAAATGTTCAAAGTGGGTCGAATATACGGGGCCTTGCGGTAGGATGTCGTATCACCGAATGTGAGGTAGATAGATATACTGCACTCATGAAATATCGCAATCGTAAGGACGCAGCAGAAAGACTATTACCTCTGATTCAGGTATACAAGCGACACAGTGGCGTGGTATTCGATATTCCGCGAGGTGGTGCTCCAATCGCAACGCGTGTATGAAGATTTCTGGAGTGGGAGGTCTCGGCTCTGCTGGTGAAGAAGATATCTCATCCGGATAATCATGAGTACGCCATAGGAGCAGTTGGTTTGCAGGGGGCATACATCGATCCCCAGCATCGCTCAATCTCTGAGCGATATCTGAAACGAGAAATTGATATACAGCGCGCAATACTGCGTAGGCGTATGGTTGATTATCATCTAAAGCCAGTAGACGTAGCACATCGTACCGTGATGATAGTTGATGATGGTATCGCTACCTGCCTCACGATACGATATGCAGTGGAGATCGTTCGTAGTCAACATCCTCGATGTATTGTTGTGGTTAGCCCCATAGCAAGTTATGGATGCTGTGCGGCTGTTGCGTCCTATTGTAGAAGATCTGATCGTATTAAACACTCCGAGTTCTCTTGGTGCGATTGGTGAATGGTACGAATCATTCGATGAGGTTAGCGACGAAGACCTGATTGAATGCCTTTCTATAGATTTGCATCATGAGCATCAATCAATGGGACTAACGCTACGCCGCAGATGAGTTTGTCTACGGTACCGAGCCAAGAGACTGCGCATGTGATCCATAAAGGTATGCTCCATAATGGCTGCAGTTCAGTTGTGCAGTGCATCGCAACAGTATAGTGCAATAGCGTATTTTCGACTCATTCAATAGTAGGAGAGTTACAATGACTCGCATAGCTTCGTTAGCAGTTTCATTGATCGCACTGGTTGCGATTGCAAGCGCCGATGTACAGCAGCTCTGTAAACAATTCGACAACCAAATCGAGGCGCTGGACGTTAAAGGTGCGAAGGCTTCAATTGATGCCGCACTGAAAGAAGATGGAAAGTCGCATGATGTATTGTACCGTCAGGCTCGACTTCACAACATCCTTGGGGATCAGGAATCACAGGATGAAAAAAAATTGGCGATGTACAACAAGGCATATGATTTTGCCAACAAAGCGATAGCCAATAATTCTCAGTCAATGGGTGGCTATGTCTATCGCGCTGCAGCTAATGGTAAGATTGCTCTTTTCAAGGGTATATTCTCCGTGGCTTCGGTGGTTAATGCTGTGCGCGCAGACGCAACAAAGGCCATTCAGCTCAACAATGAAACATCCGAGCGTCTCGCAGCAGCCTGCTACATCCTCGGTCGTGCTCATTTGAATCTTGTTAAGAAGCCTAAACTGTTTCGCTTGCCGCTAGGACTTGGCTGGGGTAATGTTGAAGAGGCATCTACGTATCTCAAGCGCGCTCGACAGTTGCGTCCAAACTTTGTGATGTTTGAGCTAGAGTATGCACGCTGTCTTGCAGAAATGGATATGGAAAAGGATGCAATTGGAGTTGCGCAGAAGATTTCGTCGCTCGCAAACAAAGAACCTGGCGACCAGCAGCGAAAACAAGAGGCGCAGCAATTGATCAAAGACCTCCAGTAGCAATTGCCTACAGGGTTTGTATGCCCGGCGAGCTCGCATCCCGCTGGCTCACTACTGGATTGTCGATAAGCCACCGGATGCCTAGGTCCGGATCTAATGGATTGATGCCTATCTCTCCAGAAGGGTTGTAGAGCGCGGTGCACTTATAGGTAACATCGGCTGTGTCGCTCAAGACAGCAAATCCATTAGCAAATCCTGGCGGTATCCAAACTATGCGACCATTAGTCTCCGATACATCGATGGAGACGTGCTTTCCATAGGTTGACGATCCTTTGCGGATATCTATCTCAACAAGCTGGATTTGCCCCCTTATCACGCGTAGCATTTTACCCATTGGCTGCGTGTGTTGGGCATGCATGCCTCTGATCACACCGTAGCTTGATCTGCTATGATTGTCCTGAACGAAGTCTGTAGGAATTCCATAACGAATGCATATATCAGCTCGGTACGTCTCTTCGAAATATCCGCGGTGATCTACGTATCTATCCGGACGCAGAATCATAACTGCATCGAAAATGACCTCTTCAAGTATGATTGCCATGAAGCTCTTCCCATGTGGGTGGTTGCATATGTTCGGTACGTAGAGGCGTTAATCTACGACATGTTTCAAACGTCTGGGGCGTAGGGCTTTGCAACCATGCTCCACGAAATGGATGTTTCAACATGATTGCCGCATCCTCTACCGGGGATGTCTGCAAAGTGGCCATATCAGCAAGAGCTGGAACTTCAAAGGCAAGTGCTGAGTGCGTACGAAGCGCCTCGAGTACCATACGTGCACCTTGCTGCTTTGCCGTCTGTGTGTATCCAGCAATATGTGGTGTGCAGTGAACTACAGCTTCTACAGTCTCGAAGCTGATATCGGGTTCCGACTCAAACACGTCAAGGATACATTGGATCTCATGCGATCGTAGCCGCTTAACCAAAGCCTGCTCGTCGATGATTCCACCTCGAGCTGTGTTGATGAGAAGTGAATTCTTACGCAGCAGCTTTATACGTTCTGCACAAAGAAGTCTATAAGTAGCATAAGGTCCTGTTCTGGTGTAGGGGGCATGCAGCGATACCACATCAGATACAGCTAAAAGTTCGTCAAGTGACACAGGCGATACCGATACAGGGAAAGCATAATCTCTATCAGCAAGGGGCGGATCATTTATAAGAACGCTATGGCCCCTGGCAGCGGCATAACGCGCTAGGCGCTGTCCAACGTTACCAAAGCCAATGATGCCGATCCTTGCTTCTTGAGATACATGGAGTTGCGATAGCCAGGTTACAACATACTCTGCAACAGCATTGGCATTACACCCAGGGGCTCCAATGACGCGGATGTTGCGGTCGCGTAAGAGGTCGTGCTCGATATGGTCCATTCCCGCAGTTGCTGATCCCACGAATGACACGTGTGTGCCTCGCAGCAGATCGTACGTAACATGTGTTGTTGAACGAACAATGATAGCCGTTGCATGCGTCTGATGCAGAAGTGCATTTGTTATCACCGGTGCGGTAACACATTCGATCCCATGTAATCGTAAAACGTCCGTAACCAGAGGAATCTGATTGTCCACAACAACGATATGGTTTCCGTTCTCAATCATCGGCCATTAACGCGTTGTGACGTCCAGTGTAACGTCTTCCAGCGTCCAACGAGAGCGTACAAGAACCTTTTTCTCGATTGGCCACCAGGGCTCGCTAAATCGAAACGGTTGCCAATCGCCGTAGCCATATGCTTGATTGCCGTTTATGTCCTGAAAGATGTCTGTACGGTACTCGCCTGCCGGAACATTTTCGAAGGCAAATATTCCAGTTCTCGATACGATTGTCATGGCTACAACAGATCCTTGCCCATTCAACAAACGCATAAAAACTCTAGCAGAGGAGAACAGCGTTGAATCTGCAAGCAGGCTGCCCTTTACTGTTCCGAGCTCAACTTTACGCAATGAAGTAAGCATTGCATGCTGAATTGTATCTACCGGTAGTACAGATCCAGAGAATGAAACAAGTCTGTCTGGTGATATCGACGTTGTATACCAAGTTTTAGCAATTCTTGGCTGAGTGGCCTTTATCTCCAGTTCAACAGGTGATATCCATAGCGTAGAGACAGGTATGGAGCCCTGAGGTTGTTGATGCCACACAGATAGGCGTGCGTCGTTCGTATCAATTGCATCCGAGAATATCACACGAATCGATGTATCTAGGGCAACATCCTTGGCACTATCTGGTGGTGCAATCTTGGAAACGCGCAGTTGCATTGTATCGATTCGCCTGGTCCATTGAAGTGTCCGCTCAACTGTTGTATCAGCATTGAGCGTCCCTGATGAGTCGCGTATTGAAGAAGGGCTTAGAACGAGTGTATAGGCAGCAGAGTCTAAAGGAGTAGCATAACGCATCAAAAGCACGTTGGGTGAGATGGGGCTTACCCACTGTGCACTTGGGAGCATAGTTGCTCCTGTGGCCGACTTGATACGAATTGCATTCTGCCATGTGCTAACAGGCATAATGCTCTCAGTAAACTCGATACTTGCAAGCGAGCTCGTAAGCGCACGCGCTCGCGCGATCTGTGGCGGCTCGTGGTCCTTTGCCCTGCCAAGATGAAGCAGCAAGGGCCGCGAATTGCCTTGTGTAACGTCTATATCTGAAGTGGACGTGGCAAAGTCTTCATTAGCATCGAGCATTGAGTTTTTATTCTCGTCTCGGCAGGTAACAACTCTATATCGGCGATTGGATAGCCCCTTGATCGAGAAGTTTCCAGTGGTTCCGACAGGTATGATATAGGCAGCTTTTGTTCGTAGCAGGTTAAACTGCGAGGCCATTGAGTCGGCATATACATAGCACATCACAATCACATTTTGGAGATTGTCCGCAACTACACGACCCTGTATGATCCCACTGTCAATAGTGGGTCCAGTTGAAAAGATGTATGTGTATGCCTCCCTTGGGCGATTTCCGCGCACATCCGTCCAGTCTGTTCCAATCGTTACGCTGTATGTAGTAGACGAATCAAGGGGCTCGCGGAATGCTACGCTAATTTCATCGCCAGCATACGAAGCATTGAAGCGTTTTGTTGGGAGTACAGTGATGGAATTGCGGATGCCTCTGTCTACATAATCATCAAATGAGAAGCGGATCTCTTCAGCATCAAAATCAACGGTGCCAGATGGTGGGTCTGCAGCATATAAAACGGCAGCAACACTATCGCGGGGTCCACCAGTAGGTGCTACCTTAAACGCACAGCCACCTACGCCCATCCCGAGAATGCAGAGCGTTCCGAGCAATGATGCGACAGTTGCATAGTGGCTTGTGAAAGGCATTCAGCAAAACTAGCTTCGATGCCGTACTTTTGCGCCATGCCATTGTTCCTCGAGCGCGTGCTGCCCGTTCTTAAACGTGTTTGGACGCTGATATATGATTTCGTCGACATCACAGACCGACGTCACATCTTCCTCCTCTCCTCAGGAATTGCATTCAATCTGTTCCTCTGCATTATTCCATTAGTGGTCTTGATCGTCTCGCTCGTCAGTGGTGTTATGGACGTTGCCCAGACCAAAGAAACGGTCGAATCAGCTCTGGAGAAGTTTCTTCCTCAAAACACCCAAGCCACAACTCTGATCACATCGATCATCAACGAAGTTGGCGCATTCTTCAATTACAGCTCTGTGGCCGGCTGGATTGCCGGCGTGGCGCTGTTGTGGTTGGCATCGGCGTTGTTTAGTTCATTACGGACCGGACTGAACGCGATCTTCCATATTCCAACACCAAAGTTCTTCATCTGGTACAAGCTGAAGGACATGGCATTTACGACCGTTATCGTGATGCTGATCTTGCTTGTTACGCTGCTAAGCCCCCTTCTTACCCTAGCTGATCAGTACCGATTGAGCCTTGTGGAGAACGAGGCAACAGGACTTCTTTTCGGCCTAACGGTGCAGGCTGCATCGTTGATTGCAACGTCGGTGCTGTTCCTGTTGCTCTACAAGCTTGTTCCCAACAAGCGGCTGCCGTGGCCTATTGTGTTCATGAGTACCGGATTTGCCGTGGTGCTATGGGAGGCTGCTCGTATGCTGTTCTCGTGGTACGTGTACAGTGCTACGAACTTCAGCAAGATCTACGGTGGTTACGTTGCCGTAGCGTCGTTTGCAGTGTGGCTTTATTATTCAGCATTCATCTTTTTGCTGTCTGCAGAGCTCGGACAATACATCTATGTGCTGCGCACGAAGCACGAGGTGCCCGAAGCTTAAAATCTGAGAATACGCTCCCATGTCTCGAACAGATCCCATGTTGAAGCTACATCGCGCAGACAATACTCTGCAATGTCGCTGTGTCGTCCGTCTGCGTAGAGCTCACCAACCATCGACCCATCAACACCCTCGGCCTTAGGCGACGTTATGCCAAACGACTTTGCATAGAAGTCGAAGTTGAACTTGCGTGTTGCTCCACTGTTCGAGCCCTGGAAAAATGTTAAACGATCAATAAGATCGATGTGTCCGCTGTAATTGAATTTCGTGCCATCCATAAGATTTCGAGATGGGCGAATGCCAAGAACTGCAGAGCGAAGCATCAGCCATGGCGCATCAAAGTTGCGTCCGTTAAACGAGATCAGCGTAATACCTCGGTGGTGCGCCAACAACTTCCAAAAGTTCTCAAGCATCACAGCCTCACTGCTGCGATACCAACCAGCACCGCTAGCAAGTGTTTCTTGAACGTATCCATCGGCATCCTGCATTGATGGATCGAGCGAATATGCAACACGCTTTGCTGTCCATTCCTCACCAGTACGCGTCATCATCTGCATACCGATGCATGAGATGAATCCCGTCATTGGACTCAGCCCAAACTCGTTAATCTTCTTTGCTTTGTCTTCATCTGTTTCAGCACCACGCAGTAGATACTCCTGTTGCACGGCATCAAAGCTGGCAAGGGGCTTGCCAACAGTTTCTAGATCGAATATGAGATAGGTAGGGTCCATGACGAAGCACCAGTTACGAATTACGAATGACGAATGGGTAGTACCTCAAATTTGATAACTCATAATTGGTAATTCGTAATTGCGCGGCGTCTTCACCGAGCAACCTGCTCTAACTGCCCTGTTATCGGACTTGTGGGATGAAGGTTACGTGCAATATCGCGGTATCGGCGGAAACCGGTGGTGTCGAGTTTGCCGTCGAGGTTGTACATGGCCATAGTGGCTACACCGATGAGCATTGTTTCGCGGAGTGCAGAGTCGAGGCGCTCGCGGGGACTACGCAGGGTGCCCAAGGCATCGGAGATACCGTCTACAACGTCGCGCTGAACTGGTCGTGTGCCGGGCTTGAAGAGTCGCACCAAGGGTCCTGCTGGGATGCGTTCCCAGCCGACGGCAAATCCAGACTCTTCGTTCAGGAGCTCGGGTGTGATGTAGATGGGGCGATCTGCATTGCGCTCAATGATCTCATTGAGCATGCTCACGAAGCGTTCTTGGATAACTGAGCTCTTGCCTGAAGCCACAAAGGCATCTGCATCAGATTCAAATTCCTGCAACGGCGGCATATAGGCGCTTATAGCACCCTGGGCACGACTAATCGTTTGTGGGTATAGCTGCAATAGGTAGGGGGCGTACCAGGTCCGACGCAAGAGTTCCTTGTCGATGATTGTGACGTCTTTGCGAATCCCATTCACCTGTTGTTCATACCAAGCAGCAGAGCAGAAATAGTCCCACTGGCGCGTAAGAATGATGGCCTTAGGTTCGGCATTGGCAAGCACCCATGTGGTGTAACCTGTCACGGCGTTGTGGTCAGACTTGTCGTTGTGCTGAAAATGCAGTGTGCCGGCTGTGAGCGGGAGTGCCAGCAGTATTGCAGTAGCTTGCGCAGGAATGCGGTTCGCCAATGAGCGCAGACCAACAGCGACGAAGGTTGTTGCAACAAGCGCAGTTGGCAGAAAGTACGGTTCAATATCTGGGATCGCATACCCAAGTGAAATGCTCAGGTTACCAACGATCGTGAGCAACAGACAGGCGAATAGCATGCGTTGAGAGCGAAGGAGCGTCCACAAACCCCATATCAGCGGGATAAAACCAATCTGGAGCATGTGGTTTGTGAGGAGCGATCGGAAGATTGACCAGTTGGCCCTTACGGCCGCCTTATCAGAGAACATCCATACACCAAACTGTGTACCCTTTACATGATACAGGAATGCATCCCAATTGCGATGGACCATTCCCCAGTTGAGCTCGGGATTCTGTGCACTGCGCAGTGGAAGGACCACATATAGCGCAACTCCTGCAATAGCAGGTACTATAAGCCAATGAAGTATCGAAGTTCTGCGCGATAGACTTGGACTAAGCCAAAGCAAGCCAAGTCCGGGAAGAAGAAAAACACTTGACAGGTGATTGGCAGCCATGCATCCAAAGAGCAGGCCACTTAGTATGGTCCACTGCAGATCTCTCTCGGAATCGACGATGCTCTTGATAACCGACCAGACCGCAAGGGCGGTGAGCAGTAGTTGCAGAGAGTATACCTCTATCGACGTTGCCTGGGACCAGACGATAGTGCTGAAGCCGAGTAACAGAGCAGCTGCAACGCTTGAGATACGTGTGGGTAAAGATGCATCTTTTTCGTCGTGTAACCACTGCAACAGCTCTCGTTGCCCCATATACACGGTGCCTATAGATGTAGCTACCCAGAGCGCAGCCAATACGTTAAGTCCGTATACGCCATTCCAGAGAAGTGTCCAGCAATGCGTAATGAGCGTAAACAGTGGATACCCTGTAGGATGCGCAACGCCAAACGTATGCGCAACAGCAGCGAGCTCCCCAGCATCGGTGTACATAAGTCCAGGTGCGCATGTTGTGAGGTACACAACAAAGGCAATAGCAGAAACAAGCCCAGCTTCTGGCAAGGGGCTCTGCTTATAGATTGAGCTCAGCGTTGCCATGGTGCGATTGGGAATTGCTTAACGAACTACAGTAACAGGAGCTCCAACTACAGTGCCGTTTTGCAGCGTCAGAACAAGACGATACGAGCCGGCGGCTAATCCCGTCAAGGGCAGCGATGTAGCTAAAGACTGCGGACTGCCGAATGAGCGAACGAGTTCGCCGTTTGCATCATAGAGACCAATCATTGTGGCATGAACAAGCTCATCGCCGCGGATGGAGAGAGCATCTGTTGATGGAACAGGTCCAACTGCGAGTCCCACATCTTTAGCATCACGAATCGATGTGTTCTCAGAAATGACAAACTGAACATCAAAATTCAGCGCATCCGTTGTATCAGTCTTATCGAACAATGTAACCTTGAGTGTTGAGTTGCCTTCGGCATTGTTCGTGGTAAGATCAATGTAGATCGGTAGAGTTCCATTTTCTGTAAGGTTCTGGCCCGGACGCAGATATGGATCATCCTCACCCGGAAAAAGGAACCAGCAAAGCGTCATGCATAGCTGTGCTGTATGCTTTTCATTGATTCCCGTGAGATCATAGCGGAAATACAGTTCTTTCGGCTTGCCATTTGAGTTGCGAATCGTGCCATCGCGCTTATGCGATGCAACAGAAGGCTTACCAACTACCGGATTCGGCTTCTTCCAGTCGATGTAATATGTCTGCGCAGATGCTGCTGTTGCAGCTAGAACGAGGATGAAGGCAAGTACATGAGTTTTCATAATTTGAAGTCCTTGATTGGGTTATGGTGGCTACAAACCTACCACCTGCCGGTAAATTTCTCGAACCATGAAGAAGAGAATTCAATGAAAGCCCTGATAATCGTTGTTCTTACGCTTGTTCTCACATGTAGTAGTGCCTATGCTCAGGACGGGCAGACGGCCACACTGCCATCTGTGAAGGTTAAGAATGTAGCTGGCAATCTCATTAATACGGCAGATTTCGGCAACACTGGCAAACCGGTCATCATCAGTTTCTGGGCTACTTGGTGCAAGCCATGCATTCAAGAGCTGCAGACATATCACGGACTCTATCCGGAGTGGCAGGAGAAGTATGGGGCTTCCCTAGTTGCAGTTTCCATCGATGATGCGCGTAATGCATCCAAAGTAGCCCCCTTCGTAAAGTCGCGTAACTGGACGTATGAAGTCTTGCTAGACGTGAATCAGGAGTTCAAGCGTGCAATGAATGTGAACAACGTACCGCACACGTTCGTTATGATGAACGGCAAGGTGGTGTTTTCGCACAGCGCATACTCGGCAGGGGACGAGGACGAGCTTGAAGATCTACTCAAGAAGCTTACGGGGAAAGAATGAACAAAGGTCTACTCTGCGTTATTGCCTGCATCATGTACATGCCTGTATGGGGACAAGGCATTGCAATCGAAGATGCAGGTACAATCAGCGGGTCGTTACAATCAGACATACAGCAGTATGGACAAGATTCGCTCATCGGCGCGCCCGATGTGCCGGAAAAGATTTTGTCGAACACATTCTTTAATCTGACATTTTCAAAGGGTAAGTTCTCCGCTGGGATTCGGTTTGAATCCTATCAAGGCCCATTGCTCGGGATCGATCCGCGCTACGCTACATCTGGAAATGGAACCGGTATCGGAATGCCGTATCGCTTTGCTAAGTACACAGACGACAACTTCGATGTTACAGCTGGTAACTTTTATGAGCAGTTTGGATCGGGTATGATCTTGCGCACGTACGAGGAGCGTAATCTGGGTTTTGACAACTCACTTGACGGTGTGCGGATGAAGTATCGCCCAACTTCGGGCATAGAGGTCACCGGTCTTGTCGGACGCCAGAGAGCATTCTTTGGCCTTAGTGATGGCATTATTCGTGGTGCTGATTTCAACATGGACATCAACCAGCTTGGCGAGGCACTGCTCCCTGAAGGTACATTCCTTACCCTTGGCGCTAGTGCCGTAAGCCGATTCCAGGCTGATCAACAGGATGTACTGAAGATCCCCCAGAACGTCATGGCTTGGTCCACCCGCGCGAACCTACGAGTATCAGACTTCTCATTCGATGCTGAATACGCTTATAAAATCAATGACCCCGGTGCAACGAACGCAAACTCGTTCAATCCAGGTAACGCTCTGTACCTCGCTACTGCATACGGTGCCTCGGGTATAGGTATAAACCTTGCTGCAAAGCGGATTGATAATATGGACTTACGAAGTGATCGCGCCGCTACAGGTTTTGCACAGCAAGTAAACTACCTGCCAGCACTTACAAAGCAACACACGTGGCGTTTGATCACGCTGTATCCATATGCAACACAGCCTACGGGTGAGTTCGCTCTGCAGGGTGATGTCTCGATCACTATACCGAAGAACTCATTCCTTGGTGCCGAAGAGACAATGATCGCTGTGAACCGTTCATTGATTCACGGACTGGACACAACACGCACCGGACCGTACACGTATGATGTACGGTGGATGTGGGGCAGTGAGCTCTACTACCGCGATGTAAACGTAGAGATTCAGCGCAAGTTTGGTAAGGACTTCAAGGCAACTCTCACATATATCAACCTCGACTATAATCAAGACGTGATCGAGCGTCGAGCCACACCTGGTGAAAAGATATATGGCATCGTAAACGCCAACTTCGTTTGCCTCGAATTATGGTTCAAAACCTCAAAAAATCAGAGTCTTCGCACGGAACTCCAATACATGGCTGTTAAGCACGAAGAAGGGGCTAAGAAGGCTCTACAAAATGGCGACTGGGTAATGGCGCTTGTTGAGTATACAGTTGCACCACACTGGTTCTTTACGGTGTTCGACGAATACAACTATGGCAATTACGACCCGGAGCTTCGCGTACATTATCCTAACGCGTCGATTGCCTATTCCAAAGATGCTCTGCGTCTGCAGGCAGGTTATGGTCGCGTGCGCGGTGGTATCCTCTGCGTTGGTGGTATCTGCCGTCCGGTACCTGCATCGAACGGTATGACGTTGAACATAACGTACACTTTTTAAGGACGAATCATGAAGCACAGCATCATTCTTGCCGGCCTCCTGTCACTTGTTCTCATTTCGTGCGACGTTATGAACGCCCCCTATGAGAAGACGCCTAAGGATCCATCGGATACATTGCTCAAGGATACATCAACAACGATAACTCGCACTGGTGCGCTCCAAAACGTCTTGCTCGAAGACTACACAGGACAGCTCTGTGGTAACTGCCCAGAAGCAGCAGACATCGCTGATCAGCTCTACAAGGCCAACGGTGGACGCCTCATCGTTACAGCCATACATGCGGGAATATTTGCGAAGAAGGAACTTCCTGATTTTGTACGCGACTTCACTACCCCAACCGGCGACGCTCTTGATGCAGCATTCAAGATCAGTCGTGCCGGCAATCCGAATGGATTGGTAAATAGAGTCACCATCAACAATCGCATCATTCAGGGTCACCCAACATGGGAAACAGTTGTTGCGCAACAACTCCAGCGCTCACCGGCACTTGAACTTGGTATGAGCCATACATACTACCCAGAAACAAAGACTCTGGTTGTTACCGTACGCACAGAAGCACTAGCGGACATTGATGCACCAACAAACGTATCGGTGTGGCTTCAGGAGAACGACATCATTGCTGATCAGAAAGACTATCGAAAGACACCATCGCATATCACCGATTATAACTTTAGTCATGTGCTCCGTGCTTCGACGAACGGCACATGGGGAGACACCCTCTCGAAAGCCCCATCAGCAAGGGGCACGAAGTCTACGATGACCTTCCGGTACACCTTTCCCGACGTAAAGCTAAATACCGCAGACACTCTGAACTATTGGGATGTCAAGAACTTTGAGATCGTAGCCTTTGCCCACAAAGCCAGCACAAGTAAAGAAGTACTCCAGGTGGTGAAGCAAAAGATGTAAGTGCCGAGCGCCGAAGGCGCGAGGGACCTCAGGTTACTGTGTTTAGGATGGTTTCCCGCCCGCGCTTTCGCGAGGTGGACGTTCTTTCGCGGGGGTGACGTTCCTTCGCGGAAAAGACGATCAGTCATCAGTCATTAGTCATTAGTAACTAGTACCCCACTCTTATCTCCAGTGCTCCGAAGAAGAAGTTGGTAGGGCTATTGCCGCTGTTGCGGTTGGTATAGCCGATGTTCAGATCGGTAAAGATGTTGTTGGCCCATTCTGCACTGAACCACAGGCGGAGTCTGCGTTGGTGGGAGAGGTTGCCGCGGAGGAATGCGTTGCCATAGAGGAAGTCGCCATCGCCACGAAGGATGTTGCCCCCTACGTTACCAACGGGCACTTGAATGCCAGAGCCTGGATAGCGTGGATCTTCGCCCATGATGAGGTTGCCGTTGGCATCAAGGAGGTTTTCTCCATGACGCGTGTAGTCGGCATCTACGCGCACGTAAGTGCGCGGCGTAAGCCAGTAGCGCAGCTGCAGTGCAAGGCGGTCGGAGTTGGACTGCATGTCGTAGCCAACGGGTGCACCAAAGGAGGTGTAGGATGCGTTGATGCCGCGATGAGAATACGTGAAGGGATCGATGCGGGCATACTCTGCACTAACCATCATGCGGGATGCAGCACCTTCTTGACTAAGCGACTTCGATACGCCGAGTTGATAAGCAAATTTATTGTTGTTGCCTGCGATTGAGGTGTCGCCAAGAGATGTGTATGAGAGGTCATCCACGATGAGCGATCCGTAGACCATAAGCCCCTTGAGTGGACGCAGAGTGATGTCTGCACCGATGAGCGAGTTGTCGTTTTGATTACGTTCTTGTGTGCTGAGTCCGGTACTTACAAAGAATGCAAGAGGGTTAAGGTAGGCCAGATCTAACCCGCGACCCCAGTAGACGATCATATCGTTGAGCCCAACAGAGAGCCACGACGTGGGCTCCACGGCAATGCGGTGGGTAGCAATGTATTTCCCTGGAACAGCCCGGCCTGATGTATCGAGTCCGTTCGCAGCTGAATGCGTCATGGTAAAGCGCACACTCTTATAGGGCACGTCAAGAAGAAGTCCGTCCAGTAAGGGGGCATTCATAGAATGCACAAGGTTGTCGATTGGACTATTCCCAAACTGCAATGCTTCACGTCCGTAGCGGATGCGGAGATACTCCGACTGATACTGAACGCAGCCAATATATCGGTCGAAGAATGCGCTGTCTTCGATGGTGAACTTGAGCGTGCGCCCCAGTGTGGGGTCGGTCTGTGCAATGCGCGAGGCACTGCCGCGCAGACGTGAACCATTGGAGAGGTCAAGAAAGAATCCAAGGTTGCTGCCAAGAGAGCCCATCACACGTGCAGATGCGCGGCCAAGCATAAATGATTCTGAGGAACCTTCGTTGGACGTGGTGCCCGGACGCAGCATAAAGCCGAGATCGCCCTGCACACGTGCAACGCCATCGTTAAAAACAAGCCCCCTGTAGCGTCCGTGGGAGGACGCTAACACCTCCGTGGTGTCTGATCGTTGGGCTAAGAGTGGCCAATAGTAGTTCAGCGAGTAGGCGCTAAAGGCGTTGGATGTTGTCGTGTCGACATTGCCGATGTAGGCTGGCCATACCGACGAAGACAACGCAGAAGCCGCACCATCAAGCGTACGCAGCACGGCGTTGTCCATTGAGACACGCTCTGCATTTACATCAACATTTTGTGCAGATAGTATGAATGGGGCTAGCACCACCATGAGCGAGCATATGAGTCGCATAACGATGGAGCGTATCATGTAAGATTATCGCTTCTCTACGGTGGCTTTGCATTTACAGATAGTGCGCACGTAGTCGAGTTCCTTTTGTGCATCTGCATCTGTTGCATAGTCACCAACGCGAACAATGAACTTATTGGCGTCGGTATCTGCCGCAGTCTTCGCAGGCATACGCTTCTTCTTCATTGCCTCGGTTAACGCATCAGCATCTTTTTTTGTAGCCCCCTTTTTCAGGACAATTGTATAGGGCTTAGCGCTAGAAGCCTTTGCAGGTTCTGCTGTTTCGACCTTCTTTGCCGGAGTTACCGTAGTCTTCTCGGACGGTGCTGGAGCACCAACTGTAGAGCGCATAACATCGTACACGAGCGGAAGGAGCTCGCTCTGTGAATATTGATCACGCATAGTTACGAAGTACTTACGTGCTCGATCAGATTCACTCTTTGTGGCAGTCATGATGACGAGTCGTGCGAGTGCATCATCTGCCCACTCACTTTTGGGATATGCTTCGACGATTCTTTCGAGCATTGGGGATGCCTTCTTTGCATCATCAATAAGCGCAGCGTGCAGAAACATTACGCCCGGATCATCCGGAGAATCAATGAGCAAATCGGGCAATGCCTTCTTTGCATCAGTTGTCCACCCAGCTGCCACTTGCTGTATATAATTCTTAACGCCAACGCTTTGTGCAGATGCGCCGATCGAAGCGATGGCAAGGATGACGAAGAGGGTAAGTCGTTGCATGTCTATAAATTACGCAAGTGAACCTATTTTGGCGACCAAATACACATTATCCAACTGCATGCCCCACGAATCATTAAGTCAGGAATTCCGCGTTGTTGTAGCTGCCGGCGGTACAGGTGGACACATCTTCCCGGCCGTTGCTGTGGTAGAACAGCTAACCCTGCTAACGAATGGTAATCTCAGGGCGGTTTTCATGGGGAGTCGCGACCGCATGGAAACACGACTTATTCCAGCAATGGGATACGACTATGTAGCGATGCCAATTGAGGGGTTTAGGGGGCTGTCGCTACGCACATTATTGCTGCCGTTCAAAATCTGGCAGTCTGTTCGAATCGCAAAGGAAACTCTACGCCAACACAAGCCCCATGCAGTTATCTGCACAGGTGCATACATCAGCTATCCAGTAGGTATTGCGGCAGCGCAGTTAGGGATTCCTCTCGTTGTGTTGGAATCAAATCTCAACCCTGGTAAGAGTAATGCACGACTAGTGCCCAAAGCCACAGCTGTGGTGCTTGCCTTTGAGGAAAGTCTTAAGCACTATGCCCAAAGCGTTAAAAGTAAGCTTCATGTGCTTGGCAACCCGGTTCGCATGCAAATTGAGGGGGCTATGTCTGCACATGATGCGCGCTTGTATTGGGGACTCGATGCCTTGCGTCCAACAGTCTTGGTGTTCGGCGGAAGTCTTGGTGCTCGCGCCATGAACGAGGTTGTTGAAACATCCTTGAAAGTAATTGCAAATGCTCCCTGGCAGATCCTCTGGCAAACCGGCAAGGGACACCTGGTACAGGCAGATCTGCCGAACAATGTTCGTGCGGTGGAGTTTATCGACAATATGGGTGCCGCATATGCTGCAGCAGATCTTGTTGTATCGCGCAGTGGAGCAACAACTGTAGCAGAGTTGGGTATTGTTGGCAAGCCTGCGGTCTTGATACCATTGCCATCTGCCTCAACGAACGAGCAAGCATTGAATGCGCAGGTGGTTCAAGATCGTGGTGCTGGAATAGTTGTAAATAATCACGAAATGAAATCTCGACTTTTATCGGAAATTGAACGTTGTATGGCAGACGATGCAATACGTAATGAAATGGCGTCTCGCATGAAACAGCTTGGGCGTCCGTCAGCTGCGCTGGATGCTGCCAAGCTTATACTATCGCTAGGTGGATGGAAAGGGGCTACATCGTGAAGACATTCCGAATACAGCTGGACTTCTTTTGGGCGTCGGTAGCATTTTATGCGGTTACTCTCATTGTATACGTGATGGTAAAGGCACTTGTTGAACAAACCTTACAATCCGGATTAGTCAATGTGGTGCTCACAGACCCCGTGGTTGTTGTCTTAGGCTTCTTTGTGCTGATGTCTGTTGTGTCGCTAGTCATAAACAGTGTTAGCAAACGAACAATACACGTAACTGATACGTCTATTATCTTTCAGAACAGACTCCGAGAGCGGACGTTTACATTGGAAGAGATCGACAAGATTATTATCGGCAAAGAGAGACGTCCACGTGCCAGCGCATTAACACTAACGATCCGCATCTATATCAAAGATCGGCGGCGTCCGCTGCGTATACGACCTGCTCTCTATGACAATGAAAAAGACCTCACTGAGTCTGTCCTTGCTCTACGACATGGTGGAAGCTCGCTGTGAAATCATTGCTGATGTATTGCTGCGCAATACTTGCAGCGTATGCAAGTATGCTGCATGCTCAAGAGGTGCCCTCTGCACTTGAGGTTATGCAAGGGTTTGTGCGTAACGTGGCAGACACATTAAGCGTTGTTGCCGGACGCGACGCCGACACCCTTCGTGTGCGTATACACAACCATCCAGACGCACTATGGTTCGAGTCGATTATTGCACAGCACTGTGATGAGCAACACATACCGATGCGTATCGTGTCAAACGATGAGCAGTTGGTTACTCTTGTGATCTCTGACGCCTCTACAACGTACCAGCCCCATAGTAATGCCGATAGTGTTGTGCGCGAGGTAGTACTGGATGCATCACTGCGGAGCAGTGCTGCTATTTACAAGCTACAGAAGCAGTCACGCAGGGATATTGTTGCACATGACCTAGCAATGGTCAAGCAGTCGGACCAACACGCCTCTACAACAGCCGTGATACCTGCAAAGCAACCATCATTGTGGGACGACATACTGCAGCCCATTGTATTTATTGGTGCTGCAGTTGTAACGATTGTGCTGCTCTTCACCGTACGCTCGCAATAAGCATGAAGCGCCTTTTTGTGATCCGTCACGCCAAGTCTGACTGGTCAGACGCAGCACTCACCGACAAGCAGCGCACGCTCAATGCACGGGGCTTGCGAGAAGCACCCCTCATGGCAGCGGCTCTCGTAAAAGACTATCCGCAGATCGATCACATCATATCTAGCTCTGCCGCACGCACGCAGCAAACCGCCCAACACGTTGCGGACGCGTATGGCATACCACACGATCAAATTCAGCTCTGCGACGAGATCTATGAAGCCCCCTATGAGCAGCTTCTCAAGGTAGTGAACACATGTAGCAATGAGCACAGCGCTATCATCCTCGTGGGGCACATGCCGGGCGTAACACTCCTTGTGAACTCGCTCGCCGATGAGAACCTGAGTATGTCGCCCACATCAAGCGTAGCCGTGATCGACTTCCCCTACATCACATCATGGGAAGAAGTCTCACAGGGGACGGGAACATTGAAAGGGTTTCGGGTGGTGTAGGGGCCGAGAGGGTACGCGAGGGTACGGGGGTACACAAGGGTACAGATCGTCTTTCCGCGAAAGAACGTCACCCTCGCGAATGCGGGGGCGCGAAGCCATTCACAATGCCGCAAGGTCCCTCGTCGCTCCGCTCCTCGGGATGACGCAGCGTACGCTTCATTTGTAATGGTCAACGGGCGCGCCTGCGGCGCGCCCGTTGACCTAACCCAACCGACGCGACGCGTGTTGCGTCATCCCGAGCGCCGCCGGCGCGAGGGACCTCGCGTATCTGCGATGATAGCGGGCTATCTATCAATCGTTGGGTCACAGCATGCTGCGACCCTTACAATATGTCCAACGAAAAAGGGCGAGCCATCGGCTCGCCCCTACTCTCATCTTTCAACTTTCAACTCTCTACTCACCAAAGATGCTGCACGCCTGCGCGCTCTTCGAGGAGCTCGTCAAGGGTGGCTTGCATGCGGGCGCATGAGAAGTCGCTGAGTTCGATGCCTTGCACGATTGTGTAGATACCGTTCTTACAGGTAACTGGGTAACCGTAGATCACGTCGCCTTCGATGCCGTAAGAGCCATCGACAGGGATGCCCATCGTTGTCCAGTCGCCTTCTGGTGTGCCAAGCACCCAGTCGCGCATGTGCTCGATGGCTGCATTCGCTGCTGATGCTGCAGATGAGAACCCACGTGCTTCGATGATCGCTGCACCACGCTTTGCTACCGTTGGGATGAAGTTGTCTTCGAGCCACTGTTGGTCGTTAATGGTCGACCATACATTGGAGCCGTTGGCTTCGACGTTGTGGATGTCTGGATACTGCGTAACAGAATGGTTGCCCCATACCGTCATCTTTGTCAGGTTCGATGTGTGCACACACGTCTTCGCGCTGATCTGCGAAAGTGCACGGTTGTGATCAAGGCGCATCAATGCCGTGATGTTCTTTGGATCAAGATCCGGAGCAGACTTTGCTGTGATAAGCGCGTTCGTGTTGGCTGGATTTCCAACAATCACAACCTTCACGTTGCGGCTTGCCACTGCGTTAAGTGCTTTGCCTTGGACTGTAAAGATCTGCGCGTTGGCTTCGAGAAGGTCCTTGCGCTCCATGCCCTTTGAACGTGGACGTGCCCCAACGAGCAATGCATAGTCTGCATCCGTGAAGGCCACATTCGGATCGTCGCTCTGCACAATTCCATGCAGAAGTGGGAACGCGCAATCTTCGAGCTCCATGGCAACACCACGCAGGGCCTGAAGGGCCGGTGTGAGTTCGAGAAGCTGAAGAATTACTGGCTGGTCCTTGCCAAGCATTTCACCGCTTGCAATGCGGAAAAGCAAACTGTAGCCAATCTGGCCTGCGGCGCCGGTAACGGCAACACGAACTGGAGCTTTCATAGGTCTGTATGTAATGGGGCTGGTGGGGAAATGATGTCAAGCATAAAAAACGCCCCACAAGGAGGCGTCTAGGAATATTCAATATTCACCGACACTAATCGACTCAGTTCGCTTCTGGATAAACAGAAACCTTGAGACGTGTCTTGTCCTTGCGCTCAAACTTTACAACGCCGTCTACGAGGGAGAAGATCGTGTAATCACGACCAAGACCTACGTTCTTGCCAGGGTGTACGTTTGTGCCGTTCTGACGAATGATGATGTTGCCAGCGATAACTTGCTGTCCACCAAACTTCTTCACGCCAAGGCGCTTTGCATTTGAATCGCGGCCGTTCTTGGTGGAACCACCGCCCTTTTTGTGTGCCATGTTGCTACTCGCTTAGATTTTAATGTCGTTGATCGTGATGCTCGTGTACTGCTGACGGTGTCCGTTAAGCTTCTGATAGCCTTTACGACGCTTCTTGTGGAACACGAGAACTTTGTCGCCCTTGCCATGCTTGACCACCGTTGCTGATACAGAACCCTTGATGTATGGGGCTCCAACAGAAACGTTACCGTTGTTGCTGGCAAGTAAGATGTTGGTGAATTTTACCTTGTCGCCTACGTTCTTATCCATGAGCGGAACGATGATTGTCTGCTTTGGTGAGACTGCGTATTGCTGACCAGAAATTTCTACGACTGCGTACATACGTGTTGTTGACGTTGTATGAAAAAGGTTTGTAATATACGGGGCAAATCTGGATGTATCAAGCAGGTTACCGAGATTTCCACAAGAACATGACGTATACATCGGACGATCGCGAAACCTTGTACACTGTGTTTCTGTCAAAGAGCGTGGCTGGTCAACCTATTGGAATATCATGAAGTTACGTTCACGAGAAGCTTGGATCTGGATCTTCGGCCTTGGGGTACTGGCATTGTTTGCCCCCTGGTTAGAGAATAGGGTAAGTTTCTGCATTATTAGGATGTTAGGTGTAGATTTTTGCCCGGGGTGCGGACTCGGTGCATCGATCGGACATCTCGTGCGAGGCGAACTTGTTGAATCCTGGGCAGCTCACCCTCTTGCTGTGCCTACCGTGGCAATACTTATCGGAAGAATTATTCATCTTGGTCGTCTAGAACGAGCTCAGAACAACAAGGAGAACACCAATGGCTAACGTACTGCAACTTATCCCCGATGCAGAACCCGACGAAATGATGTACCTGCATATGCTGATGGAGCCCATGAACGATATGCAGGCCGGCATGTTCGCGTCGATGTACCGCTCACGTCGGAAAGAGCCAACCATGATCCTGTTGCTCACACTCGTGGGCTTTCTGGGTATCGCTGGTATCAATCGCTTCGTGCTGGGCCAAATGGGCATGGGCATTCTCTACTTCCTTACTGCCGGCTTCTGCTTTATTGGCGTCATTGTAGACTTGGTGAATCACAAGAAGCTTACCTCGGAATACAACCAAAAGCAGGCCTTTGAGGTTGCGAACATGATGCGGGCTATGGGGCAGCTGTAAGAGCAGTGAGCAGGGAGCAGGGAGCAGCGAGCAGGGAGCAGCGAACAGCGAACAGCGAACAGCGAACAGCGAACAGCGAACAAAGAACTTCTATGAGCATGAACAGCACCAAAGCGATTATCGTCCTTCTCGTCTTACTCGCTGCTCCCTGTTCGCTGCTCGCTGCTCGCTGCTCCCTGTTCGCTGTTCGCTGTTCGCTGCTCGCTGCTCCCTCTTTGATTGTCGTTGTTTCCTTCGATCAAATGCGGGGGGACTTCGCAGCGAGGTTTGCTCCGTTCTATCAATCGAAGAAGGGAGGGGGCTTTGGTCGGTTGCAGCGTGAGGGTCTCGATTATAAGCAATGTTACTATCGACATGCCAGCAACATCACTGGACCAGGTCATGCGAGTTTGCTCACGGGGTGTTATCCAGCCAAGACGGGAATCGTTGGCAATGACTTTTGTGATGGGGCTTCGCTTACATGCGGGTATTGCGTCCGTGATGATTCGACCACCTTCAGTGCGCGAAATCTCAAGGTGCCAACGCTAAGCGATGCACTGCGCGTGCGTTCGCCGAAATCAAAGACCGTGAGCATAGCGCTCAAAGATCGAGCGGCGATTCTGATGGCGGGCCATAGCGCTAATGCATGTCTGTGGGTTGATGCACAGTCGTTGATGTTCGAAACAAGCGCTGCCTACCCCACACCAACATGGTTGCGCTCGCTCAATGCGCGCGTACGTGATTCGATTGCGGCCTGTGAGAATCGAGCTTGGTCCGCAATCATTCCAGTATCATTGAATCCAGCGGTCGATAGTGTCTCGGAGGAAGGGTCTTACCCTACGGGTGGGACAACATTTCCGCATGTGCTCCCACAACGTACGCATGAGAAGTTCGCAGCATCATTTCTGATTAGCCCCTTTAGTATGAATGTGCTTTTCGATGCCGCAATGCAGGCAATGGACCGCGAGAAGCTTGGGAAAGATCGGTACACGGATATTCTATGCATAGGTGTGTCCAGTACAGACTATGTTGGACATGTCTATGGTCCGGATAGTCGTGAGATCCAGGAGCTATATGTGCATGCCGATATGGCTATGGAGCGTCTAATACATCATTTGGATAAGCGCATAGGACGAAACAAGTACCTCCTTGTCGTAACGTCTGATCATGGCGTAGCGCCTATTCCAGAGCTGATCAAGAATCAGGCAGTGCAGCAGCGGGCGGAGATTGATGCCGGACGTATCTCAAGGAAGCACATGAAGACATTTGTTGACTCAGTGATTACGTCCATCATCGGACCTCCTACGGTAGGGGGCTCGCATATACGTCAAGCATTCGAACCGTCGATCTACCTCGAGCTGTCAAAGCTCGATGAAACACGTAAACGCGAAGTAATCGGAAATGTAGTCGAAGCGCTGCGTGGTTATCCAGGATTGGGCGTTGTTGCCAGCTCACATGAACTTGCAGCCACTACAAAGCCTTCTGGCATCGATGATTCAACGTGGAAGTACGTCCGCATGAGTTATCATGAAGATCGCTCGGGTGACATCGTCTACTACCCCAAGCGGTACTGGATTATCGGTGGTAACGTTACAACCCACGGCACACCGCACGATTACGATCAATGGGTACCCCTCATGATGTTGGGCGGGGGCGTCGTGCCCCGCCAATCAGAAGAGCGTGTAGCACCGGTAGATATCGCCCCCACACTGGGGAAGATACTGGGTATCGAAATGCCTGGGATCGATGGACGAGCGCTAGAGCTGCGCTGACGCCGAGCCTACAATGCTGCGACGAGGTTCCGCGCGATGACCATTTTCTGGACTTCGCTGGTGCCTTCGCCGATGGTTAGGAGCTTGGAGTCGCGCCAGAATTTCTCAACCGGATATTCCTTCACATAGCCATAACCGCCGTGGATTTGGATGGCCTCTTCGGCTGTACGAACCGCTACTTCCGATGCATAGAGTTTGGCTTGTGATGCAGCTACGGTAAAGTTCATTCCTTGGTCGCGCATCCATGCTGCCTTGTAGGTGAGCAAGCGTGCGGCATCAACTTCCATGGCCATCTTGGCTAGCTTCATCTGAATGGCCTGCATTTCGTTCAGGCGCCTGCCAAACTGCACGCGTTCGTTGCTGTACTTCAGGGCGGCTTCGAGAGCCCCTTGCGCAAGACCTACACTTAATGCAGCAATGGAGATACGTCCACCGTCAAGGATCTGTAGAGCTTGTACAAACCCCTCGCCTTCGTTGCCGATGAGATGTGAGGCTGGTACGCGTACGTTGTCGAACGTAAGACCCGCCGTGTCGGAGCAGCGCATGCCGAGTTTATTTTCTTTCTTCGAGCCGTAGTAGCCCGTCATAGACTTATCAACTGCAAAAGCTGAGATGCCCTTCTTCCCAGCGCCTTTGTCAGTCACGGCCATCACAACACAGATGTCGCCCACGTTGCCATGCGTAATAAAGTTCTTTGCACCGTTGATGATGTAGTGGTCGCCATCGCGAACGGCTGTAGTCTGCGTGCCCCCTGCATCCGATCCTGCGCTTGGCTCTGTAAGACCCCACGCGCCCATGGTTTGCCCAGCGGCTAGACGCGGGATGTACTTCTGACGTAGCTCTTCATTACCAAAACGGAAGATGTGGCTTGTACAGAGTCCGTTGTGGGCTGCAACACCCAACGCGATAGCAGGACATCCCCGTGCTACCTCTTCTACGATCAGTGCATACTCCATGTAGCCCATCCCAGAGCCACCATATTCGGTTGGGATAACGATGCCCAAGTATCCGAGTTCGCCAAGCTTGCGGAAGATCTCGTACGGAAACTCTTGCGACTCGTCAAACTCGAGTGCTACGGGCGTTATCTCGTCTGCAACAAACGAGCGCATGTGCGCTCTGAGCACTTCTTGGTCGTCGGAAAGATGGAATGATAGACCGGTAACGTCGTCTGACATGGCAATTGCACGAATGGTGATGAAGTATCCCCACAAACCTACGGGAAGAAACAGAAACCTTCATCGTAGCTTTGCGGTTCGAACGTGAACACACCAAGATTAGTTTCAGGAGTTTCTATGATCCGCCGGTTTTTCGGACTGATCCTTATGGGGCTTTGTACGCTGCAACTCAGCGCACAAAAGCCCATTTCTCTCACGGACAAGGTTCCGTTCAATCCCGAGGTGCTGAAGGGCACATTGGAGAACGGTATCCCGTATTACATCATGAAGAATGCCCGTCCGGCAAACCGACTCGAGCTCGTGCTCGTGGTGAATGCTGGTGCTGTGCTCGAAGACGACGATCAGAACGGCCTTGCTCACTTCTGCGAGCACATGGCGTTCAATGGTACAACAGGATTCCCGAAACTGGAACTTGTAAACTTCCTTGAGTCTATGGGTGTGCGCTTTGGTGCCGACTTGAATGCTTACACCAATGCAGACGAGACAGTATACCTGTTAACTGTACCGCTGGATAAGAAAGAAAATCTTGCACGATCAATACAAGTGTTGCGTGATTGGGCAGGATTTGTGAATTACAACGACAAGGACATCGATGATGAGCGTGGCGTGGTAACGGAGGAGTGGCGTCTTCGTCGCGGCGCTAACGAGCGCGTCCAGGAAAAACATCGTCAATACATGTTCTGGGGTTCCAAGTATGCCAAGCGTGATGTTATTGGTGATACCAACGTGCTACTCCGCGCGCCTCAGGATAACTTGCGTCGGTTCTATCGCACATGGTACAACCCGCTGAACCTTTCGATCATCGCCGTCGGTGATGCAGATTCAAAGGCAATCGAAGCTGCTCTCAAGGAAAACTTTACCTCGCCCCCTTCATCAGGTGAGAAGTACCAGACGCGTCCAACGATTCTGATGCCTTCGCATGCAGAGACGTTTGTCTCGATTGCTTCCGATCCGGAGATGCCTGCAGCCGAAGTGGCCATCATGGTGAAGCGCTCGGCCGACACCGTACGCACGTACGCAGATTACAAGACCATGATTGCAAAGCAGATGGTCTCGGAAATGCTGAACCAACGTCTTGCTGAGCTTACGCGCAAGAACCCGCCACCGTTCTCAGCAGCAGTGATTGGTGAGGTTAATCTCGCGCGTCAGACACGCGCTACGTATGCCGCTGCAACAGCCAGCGACAAGAATATCATGAAGAGTGTGAATGCTCTGCTTACAGAGTGTGAGCGCGCTAAGCGACATGGCTTTACAGGTACAGAACTCGAGCGTGCGAAGACAGCAACAATGTCGCGCATGGAAACGTATTATAACGAACGTGATAAATCAGAGTCACGTCAGTTCGCCGATGAACTCACACGTCACGTACTTACTGCTGAGACAGTCTCGGGCATCGTGGCAGAATGGGCTACGTATCAAGCGCTTGTTCCAGCAATTACACTCGATGATATGAACGCCCTTGCCAAGGATCTCATGACCAAAGAAAATCGCGTTGTGATGATCTCTGTTCCTGAGGGCAACGGCTTTATGAAGCCAACAGAGCAGCAGGTCAAGGATCTTCTTTCGGCCATCGACGCAAAGGACATCAAGGCCTATGTAGATGTGGTGCCTGTAAAGCCCCTTATGGAAACAGTTCCATCACCGGGGAAGATCACGAGCAGCAAGGACCTTGCAGACATTGGCGCAAAGGAAATCATCCTCTCTAATGGTGCACGTGTGGTCTACAAGAAGACTGATTTCAAGAATGACGAGATCATCTTTACGGCGCGCAGCTGGGGTGGACAATCCCTAGCTCCGGAAGCAGACCACTTCACCAACATGGTTGCAGCGAATGTTGTGGATGAAGGGGGCATTGGTTCCTTCAGTACGAATGATTTGATGAAGGTGCTTAACGGTAAGAAGGTAAGCATTAGCCCTAACATTGGCATGGAAACAGAGGGCATCAATGGCGATGCGGCGCCTAAGGATCTTCGCACATTCTTTGAGCTCCTGCACCTTGGTTTTGTTAGCCCACGCAAGGATCCTGAAGCATTTGCATCGTGGAAGGCCAAGATGAAGGCTGATCTTGCGAATAAGGAGAAGAGTCCTGAAGGATCATTTTTCGATACCGTGATGGCCGTTGCTACGAACAATCACCCTCGCGCCAAGACGATGTCGGCGAGTGATGTTGACAAGGTAGACCTGAACAAGGCCTTTGAGTTCTATAAGCAGCGCTTTAGCAATCCGGCTGACTTCTCGTTCTACTTCGTGGGCAACTTTGATGAGGACACACTCAAGAAGTTCTGCGAAACCTATATCGCGTCGATTCCAGGAGCCCCTTCAAAGGAAACATGGAAAGACGTGGGCATGCGGTCACGTACGGGTCAATACACCAAGACGGTTTACAAGGGCATAGATGCAAAGAGCTATGTGGCGCTCTCAACTACCGGACCCTTTGTGTACTCTCCAGAAAACCGTTACAACCTGATTGCAGCATGCGAAGTGATGGAGATTCAGCTTCGTGAGCAGATGCGCGAAGAAAAGGGTGGCGTGTACTTCGTCTCGGTGCAGCCTGGTGTCGAACGCATTCCAGAGCCGGAATATACTGTGAATGTGATCTTTAGCTGTAACCCTGATCGCGTAGACGAACTAGTCGAAACCGTGAAGAAAGAAATGGCAGCACTGCGTGCCAAGCCTGTTCCAGATTCGCTGGTTGCAAAGGTTCGAGAGATCCAGACGAAGGAACGTGAGACAGGAATGAAGACCAATCGTTTCTGGCTTCAGGTAATGGCGCAATTTGATGCAGATGGTGAGCCCTACAAGAATGTATTTCTGCGTGATGAATTCATCAAGAATCTGACACCCGCACAAGTGCTAGCAGCTGCAAAGCAATACCTTACAGGTGCAAACTTTGCTGAGTTCGTGCTGAAGCCAGATCCAAACGCAGAGAAGAACGAAGCCGGCGAAGCACCTAAGTCGGGCACGCCAGCGAAGGAATAAGCAGGTTACTTACCCAGCACTTCGAGAGAAAGCATATTTGTTCGGGCGCGCCCTACAAGTGGGCGCCCGATCGTAAACACTACTGTCGCTGTTGGAGGAAATAATTTTTCCTTCAGCAGCGATGATTTTATGTAATCGATCGTTTCATCGGTGTTACTCAACTGCTCGATGACAATACCTGTAACTCCCCAGAGAAGCCCCATTCTCCGGGCAACTGCCCGCTCTGTAGTGACAGAAAATATCGGTGCTTTCGGACGTTGATTCGATATCAGTCGTGAGGTTTCGCCACTGTAGCTAAGGCTTATTATAGCTGAAACACGTTTTTCTTCTGCAATGTGATAGACAGCAACTGCTATCGACTCCGTGTTCGAGCGATTACTACCAATAGGCATTTGAAGATGCGGAAGCACCACACCTTCATGTAACAACATCGACTCGGCTTCCTGACATATCGTCCGCATATAATGCACGGCCTCTACGGGGTATGCACCAACACTTGTTTCGGCACTAAGCATCACAGCATCGGTACCATCGAGCACAGCATTTGCAACATCGCTTGCTTCTGCACGTGTTGGACGTGGATTCTGAATCATCGACTCCAGCATCTGGGTTGCCGTGATCACGGGCTTGGCCTTTTCGTTGCAGAGCTTGATGAGTCTCTTCTGCACAGATGGAACGGCCGCTGCTGCTATCTCCACGCCAAGGTCGCCCCGTGCAACCATGATTGCATCGGACGCGTCAACAATAGAGTCGATATTGGTGAGTGCCTCGGGTTTCTCGATCTTGGCAATAACCCACTGGCTGCCACCTTGCTTGGCGATGTATTTTTTTACAGCCTCTACATCAACTGCCCTGCGAACAAAAGACAGAGCGATGTAGTCTACTCCTTGTGCAACCGCAAATCGCACATCTTCGCGGTCTTTTGATGTCATAGATGGCTGCGAAACACGCGTGTGTGGCAAGTTGATTCCTTTGCGAGGCTTGAGGTTTCCACCGTGCACCACAACTGCCTTGATGATTGTGCCATCGGTTTCTTTTACCTGCACTTTGATCAACCCATCATCGAAGAGCAGTATGTCGCCCTTCTTAACATCCTTAGCTATTGTGGGGTAGTTCACCGGGACAACCGTTACACTCGGCGGGATCCTTTTTCCACGCAGAGCTGCAACATCGCCGATGCGTATCTCTTTAGCATTGGCAAGTGGAATTACATCAACATGTTTAAAATCTGCTACACGAATCTTGGGTCCCTGCAGGTCTGCAATGATTGGCAAATGCACATCGAGCAGATCTTCAGCTTCGCGGATGAACCGAACATATTGCGTGTGTGACTCATGCGAGCCGTGCGACATGTTCAGGCGAAGTGCATTCGCACCGGCCTTAACGAGTGCAACGACTTTTTCTGTGGATGCAACGGCCGGACCCATCGTGCAGAGGATCTTGGCTTTTTGATTCAGCATTACGCGAGTGGTGTTCACAGCAGCCTCGGAGTGTTAGCGCGATGTTCGCGGTTTGGGTGACATAAACGGCGTGATTGACTGCGCCAGACCAGTTGCTTCATCAACCACAAGATGTACGCCACAGATACGGATATCGTTCTCGGCTACTTCGTATTTGTGAGCGGTCTGGAGTAGCAAGCGTTTGAGTGCTATGTCCTTGTTCATACCAAGGACACTGTCGTACGGACCCGTCATCCCGACATCAGAGATAAATGCCGTGCCGTTTGGAAGAATCTGGGCATCATTCGTTTGTGTGTGCGTGTGCGTACCCAACACGGCCGTAGCGCGACCGTCGCAGTGCCACCCCATGGCGATCTTCTCTGCTGAAGCATCGGCATGAAAATCGAGAATTACAATCTTAGACTCCATCGCAACCTTGTTAAGTACGCTATCTACGGCTTTGAAGGGGCAGTCAATAGCCTGCATGTAGGCGCGACCCTGGGCTTGCATAACGACAACCTTGCGTTGATCAGCAAGCGTAACAACTGTCCAGCCACGTCCAGGGTTCTCTGCTGGATAGTTCATCGGACGAAGAACCTGAGGATTCGAGGCTAGTAGTTGTCGTGCCTTCCAATTTTCCCAGATGTGGTTGCCCGTAGTGATACAGTGTACGCCAGCGTCGAACAACTCGTTGGCCTCGGCCTCTGAGAGCCCCTTGCCGTCGACGATATTTTCACCATTCACAATGATGCAATCGGGTGAATGCTCTGTCTTGATTTCAGGTAAGCGACGCAGGAACTCCCGCAAGCTTACATGTCCGACGAGGTCGCCAATAAAAAGAATGTTCATAGTGCGCATGAATGCAAACCTACAAAACCCCAACGAGGGGTATCTTCGCACCTATGTCAATTCGCATTTATACAAAAACTGGCGACGACGGTACCACAGGGCTATTTGGTGGAAGTAGGGTCTTAAAAGACAGTCTGCGCATCGAAGCCTACGGAACCGTAGACGAGCTCAACGCTATCATTGGGGTTGTTCGTACGTACGCATTGTTGGGTCAGCTAGAAACTCAACTGGGAACAATCTCTGCCGATCTCTTCACACTTGGGGCAGATCTAGCGACACCGCTTGATCCACCGCCAACGTATCAGATACCTCGGATTACAGACGATCACGTACGAGAGCTAGAGAGTTGGATAGACGCACACGATGCGAGTTTACAGCCATTGAAGACCTTTATTCTGCCTGGTGGATCTCCAGCGGCAGCACACTTGCATGTGGCCCGCACGGTATGTCGCAGAGCAGAGCGCAGAGTTGTAGCATTGATGCAGCATGAAGATCTCGGAACATCAGTCTTGCAGTATCTCAACAGACTTTCGGACTATCTCTTTACGGCCTCACGCGTGGCAAATGCCGATGCAGGCATCAGTGATATACCCTGGAGTCCCAAGCAGAGCGTTTAGCGTTTTACGAGCCTTGCTGCAAATGCTCCGTCAGAGCGGTGAACATGCGGTAGAGTCTGCATGCATCCATCCTTACAAACGCTCTCTGGTAGATACGTATCTGCTGGTTCGAGATTAAAGTCAGGATGCTTCTCGAGGAACCAACGTACGATGTCGATGTTCTCTTCTGGTTCGATTGTACAGGTGCTATAGATAATCCTGCCGCCCTGTTTAACCAGAGAAGCAGCATGATCAAGAATATCTTTCTGCGTGATGGTCATCTTGCGAATGTCGTCGATATGTCTCCGCCACTTAATGTCTGGCTTCTTCGAAAGTGTCCCCATACCAGTGCATGGAGCATCGACTAAGACAATATCGGCAAGTGTAGCAGTTGTGTACTCGCGAGCATCACCCTGTTGTGCCGAGATAACGGATGTGCCAGCACGTTCGGCGTTGTCTTGAATAAAGCGCAGTTTTGATTCGTGCTTTTCGAGAGCAATCACAGACCCCTGATTCTTCATGAGCTCGGCTGCGTGTACAGCTTTGCCGCCTGGCGCAGCGCAAAGATCAAGAATAGTCATACCTGGTTGTGGATCTGCCAGAATAATCGCCAAGCTTGCGCTAGCATCCTGCACAGTTACATGTCCGTCTTGAAACAACTGCAAGCCCCGTATATCTCGAAGAGCAGTCATCATGATGCTGTTAGGATGAATAGGCGAAATCTCGTGCTTTATCTCTGCTGCTGTTAGCTGGTCTACGACGCTCTGTACGGAGGTCTTTAACGTATTTACGCGCAGCGTAATCATGGGTCTGTTGTTGTTTGCTGTAAGCAGAGCTTCGGCCTGTTCGGATCCAAAACGCTCTACATAGCGTCGAACGAGCCATTGTGGGTGGGCTGTGTGCACAGAGAGATACAAGACCTCGTTCTCTTGTCTATCTGGGTAGCGAATAGACTGTACGTTTCGAAGAATGTTGCGAAGCACGCCATTTACTATGCCGGCGTGGCGTTCTCCTTTGATGCGCTTAACAATTTCGACAGATTCGTTAATCGCTGCTGGTGCCGGAATCTTTGACAAGAACATCATCTGGTACAGCGCAATACGTAGTGCATTTTTAACAAGGGGTAGGCATTTTGCGAACTCGCCATGGTAGAATCCAGTTAGGACCCAATCAATGCGAGACTGCCAACGAACTGTTCCGTTCACGAGCTCTGTAACGAGCGCTCTATCTGCTGGTTCTAATTCCGAGCGGCGCAGCTCTCCGTCGAGAAGCTTGTCGATGTATGAATCACTATTCTCATATCGGCTGAGAAGTTTTACCGCGATACCGCGGGCTGTTTGTAGAACGGCGGATGCCGAATCTTCTATCCGAGGGGCAGCTTGCTCGTCTCGGTCTGTCAAAGGTGCTTGTTGAGTGCTCATAGTTACGCAAGTATACAAAAGCCGCGACACCAGCCCAGTAGGATTGCATTCTTTAGTAAGTTGCTTAACCCATTTACACCCTGTGCAGAGAATCGAGATGTTTCATAGAGCTACATACGTTGTCGTGCTCCTTGCAGCTCTTGCAGTTTGCGATGTAGCAGCACAGCAGAAGAAGAAGATCGTTGGTTCGAGCACCCCTCTTGCACCCGACGAAAAGCCCACATCTTCGTGGTTTGGAGCATATGTTGGTCCAACATTTGCCTCTCAGGGAGGAACATTTACCACATCGTGCAATTGTGATTTCACAGGCGGAGCTGGAACCGGTTTTGTAGGCGGCTTGATGTTTGAAGACAAAACCACCTCGAAAATTATTCTTGGTGGCCAGTTGGGGTACGATTCCAGGGGGCTAGCGGGCAGATTCAGAGAAATCGAAGGTTCCCAAC
>Ga0163212_1000051_pt1 | contig 47751 bp, 42 predicted proteins | sample Malawi_45m_30L_FD_113532 | JGI IMG/M metagenome (GOLD analysis project Ga0163212, IMG submission 113532) | Freshwater microbial communities from Lake Malawi, Central Region, Malawi to study Microbial Dark Matter (Phase II) - Malawi_45m_30L | ecosystem: Environmental > Aquatic > Freshwater > Lake...
AAAACGATTTCGTGGGCGGAAAAGTACTGCACCGCGCTGGTGAATCCGAATAACCCCGACCTCGTGATTATCGATATGGGGATGAACGACATCTGGGGTCTAACGACTGAGAATGGCTTTCGCTCGAGTTTAGAGTCGACAATTGCGAAGATCCGAGCAGGCTGCCCCAACGCCGAGTTCATCCTTATCGCAAATATGCTCCCGGACGTCACAGGTGCAGGCGCTCCGGCCGATGGCGAAACATGGATGTATCGATTTCTCAACGCAATGAACGCCCAAGAAACGTCAGGCTGTGCGGTTTTTGATATGACAACGATGAGCGACAAGCTCTTTGATCGTAAGTCATCGGCGTGCTATACATCTAACTCATTGCATCCCAACGATTACATGGCAAGGTGGTATGCCCAAGGCTTAGTGCAACTTATCTCGCCTGTTACGACATCTATCGACGAGGAAGAGAAAGCAGAAGTTGGTGCTCCAACTGTTACGATTACTCCTGTGCCCTCTACGGTTGATAATGGCAACATTCAGATCGCTGATAATTCTGGACTGCCAGTGCATGTCTTCATTGCTGATGCGCTAGGAAGAAATGTGTACGAGCATGCATCACATCAGAGAGACCTCTTCGTCCAAATTGCCGATCTTCATCTCATAGAGGGATGGTACGTGGTAACTGCTTCAACAACCCAGGGCTCAAGGAGCCGTTGTCTGCTTATACGATAAGCCTCTTTCGTAATTGGTAATTCGTCATTTGTCATTCGTCATAATGATTCGGCACTCGCTGCTCGGCACTCGGCACTCGCTGCTCGCTGCTCTCCTCCTTGTTTCCTGCGCCGCCCCTTACCCGGCGCAGCGAACGTTTACGGACATCATACCGAAAGGGGCTAAGCGGGTTGCTGTGATTGGTGATCAGCAGCGGACGTCATGGGTTGAGTTTTGGAAGGAATCCAACACAGAGCATGCACGGGTTGTTATGAATGCCATGGCGAAGAAACCAGATGCGCTGCTGCTGCTCGGAGATCATGTGTTTTGGTCGTCGTCGAAAGGGGACTGGGAGTTCTTTGATGAGATCATGCAGCCTGTGCACCAAGCAGGGATTCCGGTGTTCCCGTTGTTTGGGAATCATGAGTATCTCGGTAATACCGAAGTGGGGATGCAAAATATTCAGTCGCGCTTTACGGCTGCTCGTACAACCTGGTATAGGTGGGATGCAGACTCGGTTGCATATCTGATGTTGAATTCTAACTGGTATGATATTGGCCAAGACTCAACGATGTTGCAGTACGCTTGGTTTGCAGAGCAACTACGGAAGTGCGATGATGATGTAACGATTCGTGCTATTGTGGTTTCTTCACATCACCCACCGTTTACGAACTCTTCGGTGGTACATGATGATCAGCGGACACGAGATGAATTCGTACCGTTGTTTATGAATGCCGCAAAGGCTCGGTTATGGTTAAGCGGACATTGTCATGCGCTCGAAATGTTTGAGCGTGATGGTAAACGATTTATCGTGTCGGGAGGGGGCGGTGGACCACGTCAGCGATTGTTGACCGGAGTAGATGCCCGCTACGGAGATAAACTTCAACTTGGGTCCGTGCGTCCATTACACAGTCTGATTCTGCAGCGCGTGGGTGATTCGATGCATGTGCAAGTAGACTCGTTAGCCTCTTCCAATGATTGAAGTTTTCTGATCTCGACATTTCTATGCTCCGTATGAAGTATCTACTGCTGCTGAATATTCTGCTGTCATGCGCTAGCGTATATACCCAGGAGCTCTCCGGCGATCAGCACTATGTTTACTCATCACGGTCAATCCCAGAGATGAAGCTCAATCTCTCTCTTGGTCCATCGCTTACGATGCTACCCCAGCCCCTTACCGAATATCCAACTCCTGCGCCAATGGTTGATCTACGCTGGCATGTGCCTACACCACAGGGGGCTCATGCATACGGTAGGGTGGGGTCGAACTTCGCAACGTCAATCGCTCAGGCAGGGGGCATGTATGCTCATGATATCGGTGCGTTCTCCGTTGGAGCGGGTTATTCAGTAGCATACGTCTATGGTAACATCGACTTTGTGGATGGGTTCAATACGACACAGTCGCGCTGGATCAACTACCCCATGGTGAATCTTACGGCAAAGCTTGATAAGCTGTCGCTGACGGCTCGCGCTGAGGTGGAGCTGCTGACGTCGCTTGAGCAACGAATCGAAGATCAGAAGGTTACGTCGGATGTGAATCGGTTCTCTGGTGGACAGCTTACGATTGCCGCTGAACAGCCATTCTGGAATGATACGCATGTGCTGCTTGGTGTTACACTATCGTATTCATCGAATCCATACCAGGCATGGTTTATCTACAACACCTTCAACGAGCGGTTGTTCTCTTCAGAATTGTTCGTGGGCTTCATCTTATGAGACATCTCCTGTTTGCTGCTGCACTGTTGCTTGCAAGCTGCGTAAGTGCCCTCGACCCGGTTGTCTATCCTGACATCGACGGTGAGTGGAGCTCGTATGGTGGGACGTTGTTCTCGGGCAAGCAGAAGGATGTGATTGCCGGAAGCTACTTTGTTGAACTCGGCAACGAGTTCTTTGGCGATACCGTGGCGGTCCGCCATGAAGGCGATCGCATCACCATGTATTCCGTCCGCAATGTTGCTTTTGTTACAGGGTATTTCGGACTTCGCGACACAACAGCACGATTGCTGGCATCCTATCGCTCTGTTTCGGGATCTCAGGTTGGACGTCTGGATATGTCGGCGCTGAATAACAGTGGATTCAAAGACGTTGGCAAGGGTTCAGGGCAGGGTAAAGATTTAACGCTGCAGGGCATTCTTGAGATCAACGGACAGTCAATGCCCGTGCGACTTATCAAGAAGGGGCCAATCAATACGCGCATACGGGGCTTCCAGATCATTGCTCATCGAGGGGGTGGACGTAACTCGGAGCGTCTCGGATATAGCGAGAACAGCATCGAGATGATGCGATTTGCTAGCTGGCTTGGTGCAACGGCGATAGAGATCGATGTGATGTCAACAAAGGACAGCATCCCAATCGTATTTCACGATCCAACATACACGCAACGCACGGTCAGGAGTCCGTATATCATTGGTGCCGTAGAGAACTACAGCCTTGCGCAAGTACGATCTGCTACGCGACTCATCAATGGTGAGCAAATCCCAACGCTGCGCGAGGCACTGAAGGTGGTGATCGACAGCACCAACTTGAGTATGGTGTGGCTTGATGTGAAAGCACCGAAGTTGATAGACTCGATCATTACGATCGCAACGGAGATGAATGTCTATGCACAAGGTAAGCGCAACAAGCTACAGGTGCTCGTGGGCATTCCCGATGAAGATGTCTTGAAGCAGTATCTAGAAAGCCCCTTAAAAGGGAGCGTGCCTGTTCTCTGTGAGCTTGGTGTTGACGTTGCGCGTCAGGTTGATGCTGCCGTATGGGCGCCGCGGTTTACGGCCGGACTCCAGACCGACCTCGTGAAGCAAATGCAGTCGGAGGGACGTCAGGTATACGTCTGGACTCTCGACGACGAAGCCTTTATGCGGAAGTTCTTGGATGCTGATCTTTTCGATGGCGTACTCACGAACTATCCAACGATGCTTGCCGCCATCTTCTACAACAAGGGAATCCGATTTTGAGGACGCTGTCTATTCTCTTGTTCGTCACAGCGGTGACTACCTTGCCCGGCATTGCACAAACGCCAATTGTTGCAGATGATGATTCAACATTCCGCGTCCGGGCTACAGTATTCGCTGGGTTGTTGACAACGATCTACGACCAACCTCCAACAACACAGAGCACATCAACGACCTACCTGGGCAATGCACTTGGCGGACGCCTTGTGTGGCATCCCAACCACTTGCTTGCTGTTGGAGTGCAGAGCGGGTTTGTGTTCTTTTCTACGGATGATCTCGTCATCGACGGCGTAGAGTCGGGTAGAGCTGGCCTGGCTGCTGTGCCTCTTCACATGGTGCTTACGATGTCCTCTAAAGGCTTTGAGTTCGGCATGGGTCTTGGCATCTACCAGCTACAATCCATTTGGCGACTAAGGGGCCTGCAGCGCGCTGAAAGCTCCGAATACGAGTATGGTATTAACCCGTGGTTTGGGTACGACTTCCCGATTTCGAATCGGTTCACGCTTGGCCCGGAGATTGGTGCGCACGTACTGAGTAACAGAGGTGTACAATCCGTCTATCTTGGTATCAAGACCAGCGCTGATGTATTGCGGTATTGGGATCGCCTTCGCGGGAAACCATATTGAACGCAATGCCGTAGGGTCCCTCGCGCCTTCGGCGCTCGGGATGACGCAACTATCGCTTTTCATCAGTAGGGGCAATGGGCGCGCCGAAGGCGCGCCCATTGCCCTCACCCACCAAGCGCGCTGAGCGATGCGTCATCCCGAGCTGCGCCAGCAGCGAGGGACCTTGTGGTATTTCAATGAGCTCACTGATTCCCCGCCTTCTGTATGTACCCTCGTCCCTCGTCCCTCGTCCCTCGTCCCTAGTCCCTAGTCCCTAGTCCCTCATCCTCGGTCTAAACCGCACACACAGCCCCATAAACGATGTTTGTTGGGGCATGGCAAATGCCACTTCGTCGAACATGTGTTCGGCGGCAAGGGCCAGGTCTATCTGGGCTGCAGTTCCCTTGGCGGTGAGGCATAGTTCTGCGCGACCCTCATACGGTAATGAGCTGCTCGACGCTGCGCGGGAGGTCCACCAAGGAAGTGCTAGGTAGGCAATTGTCGTAAGTGCAAGAGTGGACGTCATCCCCAATGTATGCTCTGCACGCAGCCATCCAGACCCTTGCATGGCATTCCATGTTGCGTTGACGGAGCGGGGCGTTCGGTTATCCGACGAGTTCAAAAAGTATTCGAGTCCGCCGGCTATGCGAACCGTGCCAGCCGACCCTACTATTGGAGCCAGCGTTGCGGCAACTGTTGGTCCAGTAAGGATGATTGTTCGCTGTTCAGCCAGCAGGGGGCTAGTTGGATTGAATTCGTCGGCCCCGCCGAGGTTATCAATGTCGTGTTTACAACGATGCACAAAACCGGCTCGTAGAGAAACTTCTGGCAGTCCTACGTGGAACCAGAAAAACTCCTCCCACCGCATTGCGCGTGGATTGAATGAGATGTCATTGAGCGGATTAGCCGTGAGCTCCTGATGCGCTTCGATTGATGTTGTAAGCTGTACGGTACTCGTGCTGTCGGTAAATCTGTACGGCTCTACCTGCATATGCGTGCGAAATTGCCAGGCCTGCTCGCCCCCTAAAGATCCTGAAGATCTCTGAAGTTCTCCGCCTCCCATAAGAGAAGGCATCACGCCGTCAATGTTTGGTGTTCGAGCAACATCAGTGTTCCATGTGCGAGACGGACGAATCTGTGCCGACATGGAGGCAGAGAAGACAATGAGGCAAGCGATGAAGAGATACATGGTGCGGTAATAACGAAGTGTAGAGACAATGGGTACAAGGGGACAGCAAAGGTACGAGGGAACAATTGGGAAGCTAATGCATGGGCTTCGTATCTTCGACCATGCGCAATACTCTCCTTCTTCTCGCCGCAGTCGCAGTACTGCTCATTGGATGCTCAGATAATCAAAGTCCAGAACCAACACCTCGATATGCATGGGTGGTCGGTGACACCGACTCTGTTGCATGCGGGGCGATCTAACATACAACGGACGGAGGTGCTACGTTTACTAGGCAGGGTGTTGGACAAGGGGCTCTAACTGACGTGAACGTGTTAGATGTGAAAGCGCTCGACCGCAAAACGGTTTGGGCTGTATGCTCGAAGAATCGTGTTATCAAGACAACAGATGGCGGATCGACGTGGAACGTTGTACCGATGCCATCGAACAATCCTGCTTGCGAACTCTATTGCATCAGTACGGTTGGCTCGAGCACAATGTTTATCAGTGGTAGTCATGGAACGGTTTATATCTCGAATGATGCCGGAACAACATGGAAAAAATCTAATGTTCCAGGACTCGAGGAAGCACAGTTCCAAGGTGTTCTTGCACTTTCTGCTCAGCGGGCCTACATATGCGGAAACGTACCAACGACGGGTGATGAACGCATAGGCGTTGTCCGCCAAACAACCGATGGTGGCGCAACGTGGAATGTAGTTGCTTTCCCGAATGGGTACGACTCGACAAATACATGGATCTCGGGCGCATCGTCCGGCAACAGCATCATGATCTATGGCGATAAGAATCATTATTCGCTGTCTTCCGACAACGGGTCATCATGGCGCAACGACTCAACAAAAATCTTCGGCGGCGGCGGTGGAGCAGATATAAACCATCTTATCATGCTGAGCGAATCAACATGGATGGCAGCAATGGACATGGGCCATCTTATCCGCACCGACAATGCCGGCACAAACTGGAACGACGTCCGCCCAGGCCTTGGTGTTGCCTTCATGCTCGGTATCGACGCATTTGATAACTCTCACGCAATCTCCTGCGGCGAAACAAGTAACTTCCCTCAACTCGGCCACATCGTCTACACCACCGACGGTGGCTCTACATGGACAAGGTCGCTAACCAAGACAGGGACCTTCCGCAAAGTCTCAGCCGTCCGCTAAAGACACATTATTAGTAATCAGTAACCAGCTACCAGTAATCTGTAATCAGTAATCTGTCATCTGTCATCACTCCCTTACCTCTATCTCATCGCAAAAGATAAAGGCTTCGATCCCTGCACCAGGATGCCACGGAGGTAGCTTGCCGTATGTGTGAGCACGCACGCGCACATAGCGTGCAGGTGTTGGCGTAAACTCCACGGTGATAGACATTGTTTGTGTGTCCATGCTTGTCACAGGTACGTTGTGGCCCGCGGACCCTGCATCTAACCATGTAACGCCATCTAATGATGTCTGCACAGCGAGGTCTGTTGGATAGACAATCCCCGGCCGGACATCCTGGAGAAAACCTGCACTAACATGATGGATGGTTCTTGTGGTATCCATGCGGATCTCTACATCCATGTCCTTGCCCCAGAAGCCCGTCCAATCACCTCTGCGCCAGATGACGGATCCACGAAGGCCATCGATCATTGAAATAGGTCCTTCGGCTGTGTACTGTGGGTTTGGGGCGTTATGCAGAACAACACTCCACTTGCTGGGAAGCTTGTAAAAGTTGGCACTTGTGATTCCGCTGACGTACGATCCACGATTCGCTCGTGCATGGATGAGTGATGGCTTGCTTATGGTAATGGGGCCAGCATAGCGCAACGGAAGATTGAGAGAGTCCCCATTGATACTGTACCGAACATCCTCACCAACGATCGTAATCGTTGTGCTGTCCGTAAAGAACTTATCTGCTGAGGTAATGATTGGTGCCGTAACAAAGTTTACAGGAGGCATAGAGCCTCGGATCTCGATGTCTGTTCCTCGTTGCATGTTGGGAGCAGATCGGAGTACGAAGTGCAGCTCCTGTGCAGATGTAAGCTCACTGTGGGTTATCAGGTTCGTTGTATGTGGCTTGCCATCGATATACAGCGCGGATACGTAGAATGCAGATGGGGTATCGCGATCTGCTGTGATGCGAACCACGCGTTTGCCGATAGCGACGCTCGAAGTATCGAAAAGTGGCGTGCCTATGGCATAGTATGGACTGCCGGGAGTTACGGGGTAAAGTCCAAGCGCACTCCATACATACCATGCGGACATCTGACCACAGTCTTCGTTGCCGGGTAAGCCCTCGGGTCCGAGTCTGTACAGGCTATCCATGATCTGCCTTACCACGCGCTGCGTTTTCCATGGCTTTCCGATGTAATTATATAGGTATGCCATATGGTGACTCGGTTCGTTGCCATGTGCATACTGACCGATAAGCCCCGTGATATCTGCCTGATTACGTCCGGTTGTCTGCGCAGGGGCTGAAAAGAGACCGTCGAGCTGACGCTCTGCTTGTTCTGCACCACCCATCAGCTTGACCAATCCGGGAATGTCCTGTGGAACGAAGAATGAATACTGCCAGCTGTTAGCTTCTGTAAAATGAAAGTTTACTTCACGCGGATCGAACTTGCGCAGGAAATCGCCGTTGCGACGTGGACGCATGAAGCCTGTTGCTGAATCATAGACATTTCGATATGATGCAGCCCGGCGATAGTATGATTCCATATCATCGGACTTACCCAGCATACGGGCAACCTCTGCGATGCACCAATCGTCGTAGGCATACTCCAATGTTTTGGAGACAGACTCATGTTCGTCTTCAATGCTCAGGTAGCCCCTTGCCATATATGCGGGCAAACCCAGATGATTCCATGTGGCACTGGCCTTCATTGCCTCAAAGGCCAAGGTTGTGTCAAAGTTGTCGATTCCCTTTATCAGTGCATCGGTGATCACCGGAACACTGTGATAGCCGATCATGCAGTCTGTTTCGTTTGCTCCGAGTTCCCAAACCGGCAAACGTCCACCCTGTTGATACTGCATCAGGAACGTCTTGATATAGTCAAGAGTTCGCGCACTATCGATCAGAGTGTACAAGGGGTGTGCAGCGCGAAACGTATCCCATAAGCTGAACACCGTGTATTGCGTGTGGGTTGTCGAAAGATGGATGTTGTTGTCGCGTCCACGATAACGTCCGTCCACATCCGACATTACATTCGGCGCTACCATCGTGTGATATAGAGCCGTGTAGAAGTTTCTCAACTGCTGGTCGCTCTTTCCCGCAACACGAATGCGACCAAGCTCTGAATTCCATGCACTCGCTGCTTCCCGACGGGTCATCTCAAAATCCCAATGTGGTAGTTCTCGAGAAAGGTTCTTGCCAGCCCCTTCATAATCAACTGATGAGATAGCAACCTTAACGAGTATGTCATCCGCGCCCTTATTGAAATGCAGTGCAACTGCAACGCTATCAGATTCGATCTCCATGCCCGGTGTCAGCGATCGTTGGTTCTGATTGCTGGTGCAGGATATGATTTGCTGTGAGAACTCTATAACAAAGTATACATACTGATCTTTCGCCCAGGCCTCGCTATGACGATATCCCTCGATGCGTTTTGGACTAACAATCTTGAGTATTGAGCCAAGTGTCTTGTCACGATGCCGTAGGTCGATGAGGATGCCGCGTATCGATGCTGCATTCTGGGAGTAATGATACCGGTGCATCCCAACGCGCGTTGTTGCTGTAAACTCTGCGCGAGTGTCGTTGTTGGTGAGCGTAACAGCATAGTACCCGGGCTTGGCAACTTCATCGTTGTGCCGATATCTCGAGGCATACGCAGTCGGTTCAAACGTTACCGCGCCTGTGAAAGGCATCACGAGGATGTCGCCATAATCCGAGCCCCCCGTGCCGCTAAGATGCGTATGCGAAAATCCATAGATCAGGGAGTCGGGGTAGTAATAACCGCTGCATCCTTCCCAGCTGCCGTCGCGCCGAGTGTCTGGACTTAGCTGTACCATGCCATGAGGCATGGTTACGCCAGGGTACGTGTGTCCAGTACCGCCCGTGCCCACCATGGGATCTACGTATGGTGTAAGATCCTGAGCAAGAGTAGGAAATGTAATTGAGATAGCAGCCAGCAGACGCAGAAGCATTAGTTTGTCGAGACTATACCAAAAAATTCTCACGTGCGTGATGTTGCAAAGATATGATGTGGGAGAGACGTTCGATCTGAGACTGACGATGCGATACTTCAACAGATTAAATACATTAAAAACTTGTTGTTATGCTACAGATTATAGTCAGCGCTTTGTTCATCTTAACCTTACAAAGGTTAGATTCATTCACTGGTGCATATCAGGGTACACTAAGGAACGTTTCTGGCGTAGGTCAGATGGGTTCAGCTGATGCAGTCACAACAACATTTAGTCTTCAGTTAAGAGGCGATAGTTTATTGCTCGAAGGCGTTTCGCGTTCAGGTTCCCTCGTCACTCTTGGTGCGTGGCCGAAGAATCGTATTCGGGTTGATGGTGATGTTCTAACTGTCAAGGGTATTGCAAGAGGTAGTCTACGGCATCGTCGAACGATGACGTGGAAGGCATCGGCTGGAATCAAAGCCCAGGTGGAGATTCTTACGTTGGGGGCGTCTGCCTCGGAGGACGATTATTTTGGCGGTAAAAAGATGATGTTAACGCTATTGAAGGTGAGGTAACAGTGAATATGGAAGGTTGGCTAGTCGTACTGATTCTCCTAGCTCTGGCGCTTAATATTTGGCTAACTATGAGAACAACGTCGCAACAAGGTACCACCGATTCAGACAATAAGCTCCAGAAGCTTGATCATGACGTTTCTCGAATTGATCCGCTTATCCGCGATGAGTTTGCACGCAACCGTGAAGAATACATGCGCGAGCTTCGCGAAGCACGAGCTGAGCAAGCACTTTCACTGAAGGAGTTCGGGAAATCCCTCTCAGACACAATGGGTGATTTTCAGCGCGAGCAACGACAGAAGCACGAAGATTTGGTAGCACGCCAAGACGCAGTTCGTAAGCAAACGGATGATAAACTTGGAGAGATTCGCTCTACTGTTGAAATCAAGCTGGCGAGTCTGCAGGAGGACAACAACAAAAAGCTTGAGCAAATGCGCAAGACAGTTGATGAGAAGTTGCAGGAAGGTCTCGAGACGCGCTTCAATCAGTCCTTTAAACGTATCTCAGAAAGCCTTGAGAACGTCTATCGTGGTCTCGGCGAAATGCAGACACTCGCAACGGGTGTTGGAGATCTCAAGCGCGTACTCTCGAATGTGAAGTCGCGAGGTATCGTTGGTGAAATACAACTGCAAAAACTTCTCAGCGATTTTCTAGCAAAAGATCAGTACGAGGAAAATGTTCTTATTGATCCAATGAAAGCAGAACGTGTTGAGTTTGCAATCCGATTACCTGGCAGTAGTGATAAGGGGCATGTATACCTTCCTATTGACTCGAAATTCCCTATGGAAGCATATCTGCAACTTCTTGAGGCATATGATAAAGTTGCAGAGATAGGGCAGCCAGGCGTAGATACAGCTCGAAAGGTGTTTCAAGATAATGTTGTTAAGTGCGCAAAGACAATATCCGAGAAATACATTAAGCCCCCTCATTCAACAGATTTCGCCATACTGTTTGTACCCACCGAGGGTCTCTATGCAGAGGTGCTGCAGATACGCGGACTCTTCGAAGATTTGCAGAACCGGTTTCGAATCACAGTGGCAGGACCTAGCACCATCGCCGCAATCTTGAACAGCCTTCAGATGGGTTTCAGAACTCTCGCAATCGAGCAACGTTCAAGTGAAGTATGGCAGGTACTCGGAGCAGTGAAGACTGAATTCGGAAAGTTTAGTCAGGTACTCGAGAAAACGAAAAAGCGACTCGAAGCTGCAACGCGTGATATCGATGGTGCGGGTGTGCGCACTCGTGCCATTGAGCGCCAGCTTCGCTCTGTTGAAAGCCTAACGCCAGAGGAAGCAAGTAATCTGCTGGATCAGCCGGAGATGAAGTATCTGGATGAAGCATTTGACGACGAGAACGAGTAAAGGAGTACACAATGAAATGGATATTGGGTGGTGTCGGCACGGTTGCAGTGGTCGTCGTGGTATTTCTGAGTGGTCCGGCAACTCCAGTTCCGACCTTTGATGTACGCATGCCCGATGTGCCGGCTGACCTGCGTGAGTTGCAGCAATACATCGGCAGCAACGAGGTATTGTACCCAACCAAACCTGATGTAGCTGCACAAATTCTTTGGGCAGACCGTACGCCAACAGTAACGGATATCGCAATCGTCTATCTGCATGGATTTTCGGGCACATGGCGCGATGGTTCACCAGCTATCGAGAGAGTTGCGAACGACCTGCATGCCAATGTCTACCTTGCAAGACTGCATGGACATGGGCTGCGCGTTGCCGAGCCCCTTCTTGATTACTCGCCGGATTCAGTCTATGCAAGCGCCCTACGTGCATTAGCAATCGGCAAGCTGCTTGGAAAAAAGGTTGTTGTTATTGGTACATCCACTGGCGCAACTCTTGGACTTATGCTTGCAGCCAGGCGGCCAGATGATATTGCAGCCGTTGTTAACTGGTCTCCGAACATTCGCCTCGAGCATCCACTCAGCTTTCTGAGCAATGGGCCATGGGGCTTAGCATTAACCCGATGGATCATTGGCGGCGCACACCGTGAAGTTGTAATGAAAGATCCCGGCAGAGCCAAGTACTGGTACATGAAGTACCGCGCAGAGGCGATCCCGCAGCTTCAAGCTTTGCTCGAGGCAGCAATGACGTCCGAAACTTTCTCATTGATTTCCCAGCCTGTTCTCAGCATGTGCTGGTACCAGAATGAGAATGTTCACGATTCGATCGTTAGTGTACCAGCCATGCGAACTATGCATGCACAGTTGTCTTCAAAACGTAAGCAGTTTATTGAGCTCAGCGCAGACGCGCATGAAATAGGCTACCTACCAGATTCGAAGAGCGTTGATGAAGTTGTAGCAAAAACGGTTGCATTCATTAAACAGTAAAACAAAGGGGCAGGCACGAATGCCCACCCCTTGCTTGTTTTCCGTGATCAATCGTACCCTGTACCTCGTACCTAGTACCTCAGCCTTCCCTCCTACCTCACAATCCGTAACGGACTACTGAGGATACCAGTTGGAGTGCGCACCGAGACTACATAGGAACCAGCTGGTAGATGCGAAACATCTGCATGGATTACGTGGTTGCCAGCATCGAGCATCGATGAAAGTAGAGTTGCCACAGTATTGCCCTGCAGGTCTGTGATGACGAGTTCCGCCTGACGCACCAGCGATGCTATGCCAAGTGATATCGTTATAGATTCTGTGGCAGGGTTAGGCATCACATTCTGCACGATGCCTTCAGCAGGTGTGTCATCATTGCCACGTACAGAAGAAATCGGATCGCTAAGGGTGAATGAGCCCCTTGATAGCACTTCGCCTGCTGCATCGTAGGTTTCAAAATCAAACGGCACTTCTTTAGCCTCAACATTGGCGAGAGTAAGGAACATTGGCTTCACATTGCCTCCAGCTGCGATGCCAAGTTCGCCTGTAGCTTGAGCACTTAGCACATATGTTGTGCCACCATTAATAATGGCATACGTTGCAGACTTTGCGGTATGCCCGCTAGGCCCGGCAGCGACTATTGTTGCTGTTCCCGTCGATGTAACAGTAAATCCTGCAACTGTTTGGTTGTATCCGTTTGCATTGGTGAACGTAAGTGCATATGTCTTAACATTCGCAGGTTTTGTTGATGCATCACCAGCAATAACATCTGGCTTGTTGCTTGGTACTCTTGCCAGATAGCGAACAGGCTCGCTAAAGGTTGGCGCAGTAGTAATAGCATCGGTATATAGGTACCGCACGTCTACTGGGAATTGCATTGCCTTTGACGTGTTGGCGAATGTGAATGCAACTTCGGCATTGCGTCCAGGTGGACAGTCGAGTGGAATGAACGCGACTTGTCCATTTAATGTGCCATTAATAGATCCAGACTTCAAAGCAGTAAGCCTAATCGATGGTGAAAGTGCTTCGATTCCAACGATCTTAATATCGCTGCTTGTTGGGTTTACAATCGAGAGCTTGCCGTTATCATAGTCAGACATAGTAAATGCTGTTACTGCACTATCTGCCTGAACTACCTCACCCTCCAACTTCGTCCCATTTCGCGAAGCAATAAATGACTTCGCTGCCTGATCCCATGGAGTGAACTTGTACTTGCGCACGAGCGTGTCGTATACCAAAACATTACACGTAACGCATTTGCAATCAGTGAATGTATACCGAATAGCAAAGACTAACGTGTCGCGACAAAGTGGGCCCGTTGGTACTGCGGGGAAAATCATGTTGAGTTGCATGCCAGCCCCTTGCATGAAGCTAAGGCATTCGCCAGGACCCCAGCTTGCTTCGCGGCTGAAGATCTGCAGAGTTACCGGTCCTGGTGCCAGCGAAGGAACTAATGTACCTGAGTTGATATCACCGAATGAACGTTCCCAAGCACCTATGCTTGTTCCGCATACACGTCTGCGCTGAACGCTTACGAGTGTAGCCGTAATCTGCTTTATTGGTGCAGAACCAGCCATCAGATTTGTAGTAAGGCTAACGTTGCCAGCATTGTTGTACACGATATTCTTCTTCGTGACCCGACGAATGAACTCGTTGCAACAATCATCACTTGAGCTGCCACCACAAGGAGGTAAGTCGCGAATGATACTATCCTTACAGATCTCTGCTCCGTTTGGCCCAATCACAGAATAATAGATCGTAATCATGGACGAGACCGGCGGAAGGTCTGTAAATGTCGTTGTGATTGTAAATGTACCTGATGTGATAGGGAAGGATGCTGGCGCAAATGAACCTTGTGGAGAGCTCAGTGTAAGCACTGCATTTGGTGTGGTTGTGTAGTTGCCATTGATGCTTATCGTGTATTGCTGGTTGCCGTTCGGGTCTTTACCCGCGCAGTCTACCTTAATACCCAGATTGCCAAGGCATCCCTGATCCTTGATTGTAACACATGCTAGATTGGATTCCAGCATGCCCACCGGAATATCCTGTGTGATGGTGCTTGACAGGAGGTGGCGAACTGCACCGCTTGCAACAAATGAGTTACATGCTATCTGATTTGTTTGTGCAGCTGCAGCCGTTGATGCAGTAAAATCGATGACGGCTGGTGTTGACGATCCAATAGCGTTTGAAGAGAAACCAAAAGCAAGATTTTGGGATCCGATTGGCATCCCCAAGCCCCAGGTACCATTGGAGCCGCACGATGCAGCAAACATGCCTGCAGGTGCTCCTACAGGAGTGAGGTTGGTAAGTGTAGCAAAACCAGCTGTACTATTTGTGTACGGTGAATACGGATGGCTTGCTGATATAAATGATGCGTAGTTGACATCGAACAAGCTACCACGGCTCGTACATGGTCCGATGGCGCGTTTATCCGGTAAGGTTACATCATCAATCGGCAGCAAGTCGGCAAAGGTGACATATCGCAGCGCAACATTCCCAGAAGGAATGACTAAGCGCAGCCTATAGTCTACGTTGCCTCCAGCTCCAGTAGTCGCAGCTGTTGAGAACGAACCCGAGCCGGAGCTTCGTACACCTTTCGTTAACGTAAAGCCCGATACGCCAACCACTGTCACAAGATCTGTATTCGATGTAACACTTGACGGCAACGTGCCACCATTGAGCGTATACAGATTCGGAACATTACCCAACGCTGACGTGTCAACAACCTTTACATCGAACTCCACAAAGTAGAATGGTATGCCAGAGGTGCCATACATGCCACAATTAGGATAGAAGATTGTCTGACACGACGCTGGTATTGTAGGGAGCGTAGCTATTACAGTGTTGTTGGCAATATTGTACGTAAGATTTACGCCCGACCAGTTCGATGTTGTCTGGCAAGGGGCGGCCCAGTTCGTAGAAGTGTAGTACGAAGGGTTACCGACGTATTCAAGGTTAGCATTCAGCTGATCCGTGATGGTACTGCCAGTGAGCGGCTGTCCACCGATGTTTTGAACACGCAAACGATATCGGAAGATTGAGCCTGGTGTATAGTTCACCTGCTTGTTGCAGACTTCCTTCCAGACACAGGCTTTGGGCGATGGCGCATCAACAATGAATGGTGCACACGAGGTTACCGAAGGAATGCCAGGTATTGTAAGCGTTGCGCAATTAGTAATCGTAGATCCAACCGCAGCCGTCAACGGTATCGTGAAGTTGATCTCGAAATACACGCACTGGCCGGGATTCAATGTGCCAGTGGTTGTTGCTGTAACGTTGTTACCAACAAGTGTCACATTCAGGATTGGTGATGAAGCGCCAAGTGTTACGCCAGTGAGAGTTGCTGGTACATTGTCGGTAACAGTATAGTTTGTAAGAGGTGTGTTGCCGTTATTGCAAACCCAGATAACATACTTGCCTTGACATCCTGGCTGGCGGTTTGTGTAGGCAAATTTGGATATCGTACCCTTAAGGATGTTCTTGATCTCAACACATGTTTGCTGTGTTGTGTCGGCTGTAGGACCACATGGTATCTGAGAGCTACCTAGAGTTCCGGCAAGAGTTGCCTGATTTGTAATCTGGGATCCAGTCGGGAAGATCGCCCGAGGATACAGAACAGTAAACGTACAACATGCTGTGTTATACTGGGGCAGAGCCGACATGTTGCCAACATTCCATGTTACAGTTTGGCCAACCTGTGTAGCCCCGCACGTGGATGACTGCAGAACTGCACCAATTGGCAATACATCTGTAACAACGGCATTAACGAGATTAAGTTGGCCTGTGTTGCCAACGTCCTTGTATACGCAGAGTTGGTATGTAATAACAGAGTCTGCGGTTGCATACGGACAGGAGCCCCCTTGCCATGCAGCATTCGTGACGTATTTATTGATGTGCCATGGATCAACGGCCTGTGCGCGCGTAGATAGGTACGGTGTGCAAAGATCGACGGTCTTGCCATTTATAGTACCTACAAGACAGGCCCGATTACGTGCTGTAGTGCCTGGACATGTTATGCCGTTTGGAAACCGCACGGTAATCGAAATTGAACCAGCACATCCTGCCGGAACAGTTGTCCAGGCCAGCGAGTATGTGCCCCCTAGTGTACCAACAGTGGGAGACGTTACTACAGGCGTTGTTCCTGGAGCCGAATACGTTGCAGCGAGAAACTCGAGACTTGGCGGGAGAATGTCGCTAATCGTAACATTCGTTGCACCAGCCGGTATGGTAAAGTATATCGAGTAAGAGAACGTCTGTCCCGTATTGATAGCAGTATCGCTCACCACCTTTGTGATCGTGAAGCCATCGGATGTAGCAGAGCCCGAGAAAGGAGGCGCTGATTGGGCAAGTAGCGCACTTGAACATGCAACTAGAATTGCAATCGTAGTAAGGAAACGACGCATAGGTAACCCCTTGAAAAATACTTTTACCAAAGTTACAAGAATACCCGGACAATCAATGGGGGGTGTTTAGCGATGACGGCGTCTAACGGATGTCCCTCGGCCGCGCGTGCATGTTACTTTGCCAGTTCTCGGCGGTGAGTTGCGTTCTTCAATAATGTCAAATGTGTCGAGATCAAACATATACCCATGGTCGTACGTATCTCGGTAGATAGCTCTGATTGCCTTGCCAAGTGGTCCTCGAAGTACGCTGTTATTCTTGTTGCGCAAGACGAAGTCTTTGAGAAATGATGTTACCTCTACAAGCCAGTATGTAGGCGGCATAGTACTGGTTATGTCATCGGGCAATTCCAGCACACGAAATCGCTCCTCTCCAAACAAACCCACAACAAAGATTGGTGATGGGTATCGTCGCTCGTGTTCAAACCAAATATGTGGTCTAAATGCCAGGCGCTTGCGTAGCTCATTCTGATGCGCAATCTCTCAGGCGTCTACAAATGCCTGATGTGCTGTATGGGCGAGGGCTAGATCTACATCTTTACTATCGAAAAACTCGCATGATCTGAGTCGCCGGCGAAACTCCTCATGTGGAATGCTTCCAGCAAGTACTCCATCAAATCGCCGTGCCATCGCTGTACCTCAAAAATAAAAGGCATCCGCAACATGCAGATGCCCTCAAAAATGCGGTCATAGCTAGGTAAAGCCTATCGTTTCTTAGCTTTTGCAATCCACTTCTTACTACCCACCGTTACATTGATGAGTGGTAAATTTAGACTAGGGCTCACGAATAATTCGTCGTCGCCACAGGTGTGGACGTAGGTAGACTCATCAGCTATGGAGTTGGCGCCAGATTTTAGACGCTTGTCTAGCTTATTGAACTCCTTGGTAATGGCGTCGTCGCTACCGTCATCAAAGTAATCTATGTAGGCAACATACTTATCGTTCAAAAATACGTATACCCGAGGGTGACCGTCGGCTCTGCCACGTAGGTACAGCATCACGCCATCGCCATCTTTAGATACGTCTATATCGTACTCACTACCCTCGAAATACTTAGCAACCGAGGCCTTGAACGTGGCTAGGCTGCTACCGAATGATAGCTTTGCATCCTTGCAGGGGTTGAAGTCCTGCGTCTGCTGTGTGTAGGCTGTCTGGAATGCCAGCAGCAGTGATAATAGAATCGTCCTCATCCCTTCTCTCCCTGTGGTAATGTTGGAATGCAATACTCGCACTTCTTCTTCTTGGAATCCCACGGAATCTCGATGAACCGTGCGATATATTTATTACCTATTGGCTGCTCTAGGTAACGCCTGCACTCAGCCTTCTTCGGGCAGTTCTTACCCGAACAGAATGTCATGTCATAGTTCACGGTAGCTACACCTGTCTTTCGTGTGGAGCCTTGCTTGCCTTAAGTTCTTTGTCTGCTCGATTGTACTCCTCAGCTATGCGCTTGGCATGGTGCTCACCTGCTATATCCCACGCCCTGATAAAGCCTTCCCTGTTACGCCTGACTGCATTGAGCCCGTCGATACCGTAGGGTATAGCCGTGTATGCCTCCTCCTGAACGTACGCTAGTGGCCTGGTTTACAGCATTCATCACTGGCAAACTTGACAGCAAAGTCTGTGTAGACCTTTTCCAACTCTTCTCCGGTTGTAATCTGGTATACGTTACCCGATGGTGCAGCGGCTACAAACTTTTTCATGTTTTCAATGCTCGCAGCCTCTGTTGCGTTGTTGGTAAAGCCAAGAGCAATAAGGTACAGGGGTATGTTGGCTTGCCTGATTGCACTCAACACTGGTGCAGAATCAGCAGGATACTCATTATTTATTCCATCAGTCAGCGCCACTATGGCCTTTTTGGCTCGGGCATGCGTAGAAAGCTTCTGAAGTCCCACAATCAATGCCCTGTGAAAGGCCGTTGCGCCATTCGCTATGAGTCCGTCAACTGCCCGGCCTATAATGGCAGTATCCGCAGTCCAATCTTCAGAAATCTCAACAATGCTATTAAACTGAATCAGGCACAGACTGTCGCGTGGATTGAGCTTACGCATAAATGAATGGATGGATGATTTGAGAGCGTCGATGCGCTGGACGAGTTTGTTGCCGTAGTTGATAGGTTGATTCATACTGCCTGAGACATCTACAATCAGACAAACAGAGACATTCTCGGAGCGAGCGGAGTCACAAACCAGAGAATCCGCACAGATAAACTTGCCATCAGCAACTATCCCCAACTGCTCCTTGGACACCAATTCATTTACACTGCCACCGATTGCTGTCGAATCTAGGCGTACAATAGATGCATCTACACGTATCCCAACGATTTCATTACCAACTTTGATTGGCTCTGCCCCGCAAATGTTAACATCCACCTCAATGATCTCCTCGATAACCACAGTGAGTTCGCCGCAGTTGTCTTCATAGCGCGGAAGGACAGTACCTTGGGAAATGTTGTAGGTTGAATCCAGAATCTCCATACGCAGGGGCTCTCCCGTACCTGCCATAACAACTTGGTAGCGGTGGAACGTCTTGTCGATTGTCATTGCAGGCAACGGTTCGCCGTTCAACCGAAATCCTAGGTACTTACGAAAGCTTAACTCAAGTATTGGATTTACTCCGAATCCTACCGGTGGGAACGAGTAGACCGTTGAATCGCCAACCCAGTTTGGGATCTCTACGAATGGGGCTCCCAGGATTGTTTTTGGTGGCCACCGGTACGCATCGATTTCTTGTTGTGGTACGTCATAGACCCAGACGGCATCAACTCCATGGCAATCAGGAAATTGTGGCCACTGCGAGTATGTGCCGCTTACGGTTAATCGGTAGCGAGCATCGGACCTTATTATCGGTGAATTGACAACTCCTGCATTGCGAGCTGAAAGCTTGAGCGTTGCAGGAAACTGTGCCATTGCTTGTTGATAGAGAGCAAGCAAGCAGTACTTGTGTTATGACGAATACAAGTGGTCTTAGTCACATGGTAACATCGGTGTAAGAGCTAAAAAATATATTCGACATCACTGTCTACGTTAGTAGAACTCTTGCAAAGCGCATGCCACATTCGAAGGTGGGGCTCTCTCGGATTCATCTTGATGCGTAAGTTTGACCTCCTGAGTTAATCATGCGAGCATCCGCAGTATCAATCAAACAGTTGGATCAACCACTTGCGCGTTTTCGATAGAGTACATGCTGCGATAGCACGAGCTACATCGTCTGGAGCGGTTATTCCAGAGATAGATGGACTGCGATTCATCGCAATTGCAGCCGTGGTGGTTTTCCACATAGGTGGACGCTACTTTGAGCAGCCTCCTGTTCCATTTTGGCAACCAGACGGTGGCGGAATCACGGAATGGTTCGTCTATGCTGGTTTCTTCGGTGTGCAGCTTTTCTTTGTCATCAGTGGATTTGTGCTCGCCCTGCCATTTGCACAGGCAGAACTTACCGCAGGCAGGCCAGTCAAGCTCGGAACATATTTCCTGCGGCGCGTAACGCGACTACACCCACCGTATCTGATCTGCCTAGGTGTTTGCCTACTGTCGTGGCTGTTTATCGATCGCCGAGGCAGTGTGGCCGAATTCAGTAAGTACGTTGAACACTTAATTGCTCATGCATTTTATGTGCACGGATTTATCTACGGGCATTTCGGTATGCCTGGGTTCTTCTCGCTAAACAACGTGATGTGGTCTTTAGAGGTAGAAGTTCAGTTTTATCTCATAGCACCGATACTTGCCACAATCTTTCGAATCCGGCGGCACGAGCTTCGTCGAACGATAATGATCCTTACAATTATCGGAGTGCATACTGTTATTGCACTCATTCCTCGAGAGCCCATAGCGTTTACCATTATCCCATCCCTGTACTACTTTTTGTTAGGGTTTCTTTTCGTTGATGTCTACCTCGTAGACTGGAAAAGCAAGCCCCCTTCCAAGAGTTATTCGTGGGACGTGATTGGTTTCGCGAGTTGGTTACTCATTCCACTTATGTTAGCACAGAGCCATTTCCGTGATCTCTACACGATGGCGCTGATCTTTCTTGCATATGTGGCAGCGTTTCGAGGTGTGCTCCTGGGACGGTTCTTTGCAAACCGCTGGATTGTTGGATTAGGGGGCATGTGTTACACGATCTATCTCTACCACACGCTCCTGCTTGGAGCATTGCACGAGTTTTGGAATACTATCCTGTTTGGGTACGACATTCCAACGGACGTCTCGAGCATACTCGTGCAAATCGCTGTTGTAGGTGTTTCGGTTGTGCCGCCATCAGCGCTGCTGTTTATTGCCTTCGAGAAGCCGTTTATGAAGAGCAGACGTAAGCAGGCTGAGCAAACGAAGACTATTGCTTCGTAAACGCCTTAAGGTCGTAGCTAAACGTTACCATGGCAAAACGACGTAATGCGTTTGTACGTGTATCGTCAATCGAGACATCATTAACCGAGCGATTGATCGCATCGTTCTGGTTAAGAATGTCATTAACTGTCAGCCGAAGTTCTGCAGCGCGATTTTCGAGAAACCTGTAGCCAATTCCAGCATTCCACACTGTAAAGCTGCGGTTAAACTCTGTACCCAGTCCTGAGTATAGGGTCTGATTCACATCCGTACTGCATGCAATAGCGCCAACATTCCAGATAACACGCGCTGTTGCGATATGTGAGAAGTAGTTGTCGTCAGCAGTAATCTGCGTCGTGTTCTTTACCCAGGTATACATCCCATTGTAGGAAATTGACACGTCGAGATCTTCTGATGCTGCACTGCTGAGAAAGAAACCGAGGTTACCTGTAGTAGAATTCGCAAAGTTCTCTTGCTGGTTGATACGGCCTGGTGTTCGTGTGTAGAAGAGGCCTGAGTTAAGATTAAGGTTCCAACCCATAACGGGGAACCCGTATGTAAAGAAGCTTCGCAGGTTCCAGTTGCCCTCAAGGTTAACCGGACGCGACACTTGAGTGCCAGGACCAACGACGATGCCAGCAAACTGCTGCTGCCGAGTAGTATCGCCACGTTGAATAATGTCTACCGCGTTGCCGATGTAGTTCTGTGTGTAGCTCACATTCACGAAGCCGAACATAATCTTACCCTGCATCCATTGAGCATCGACAAAGCGCGCATTAACAGAGTGGGTGTACTCCTGTGCAAGGTTTGGATTGCCAATTCGCAACTGAAGTGGATTAGAGTTGTCCACCACATCCTGCAGCTGTGAAATCGAAGGTGCATTTGTGCTCGTGCGGTAGAACAGACGAATGTTACTTGCTGCAGAGAACTTTTGCTGCCACATGAATGATGGCAGAAAGTCTTGGAATGTGCGCTCAACTCGCGACGATAGCGGAAACGTCTGCTCGCCGGAAAGAAGTGCGTACTGATAACTACCACCAAACGTGATAATTGTGTTATCGCCACGCATACGATAGAGCGCTCCAGCTCGTTGTGTGCTGTATCCGTTAACGAAGTTGTTGCTCAGTAGACTGTCTACAAGTGCATAGGTGTTTGTTGCCGTGTCGAGGCTGCGCGTTGTTTTACGCGAATCATTGTCGCTGAAGGAGGGCTCGTAAGAGAATTGGATCATATCTCTTTGCCCAACTGGCTCGGTATAGGCTACCTGTCCGCCGATTGTTCTGCTTGTTGAACCACCATCAGAATTCTGGTTGAACAGAAAAGTTGAATCAAGTGGCAGAGAGAATTGATTGGTAGATGCAAGCGAACCATCATTCCATCGGTTGGATCCATCAACGTTGAGAGTTACGGCAATTGTACGCCCGTTCGTTGAAAGCAGTCTCCGATATGTGGTAGATACCGAAGCATCATAGCCACCATTGTTACCATCCGTGCGCGTGTTTGTAGTATTCAGCGGTCGCGTATTCAGCGCTGTTGAACCGTCTACATCGCTTGTACTGCGGGCCCCCTGAAACGTTACACGCGGCGAAACAACCAGCAGATTAACGCTATCGAGAACAGATTCAACACGCATGTTAAACCGATGGTTATTCGAGTTTGTGTTGGCTGTATCTCGCTGCAGATACACCTGCCCAGCATTCTGAGCCGCCATGTACTGCCGATTGAGATCCGTAGTACGGTCATTATTCGCGTTGTTGAAGAGATAGCTCGACGATACATTTGTTCGGTCGCCCCATTGGTCGCTGTAGTTGGCTCCTATTGCACTGGTGGCAGCAATTCCGCCTTGCTGACCTACAAAGAAATTTGAGAAGCCACCCATCGGTCCGCCGCCACCACCCATGCGCATCATCATTTGAGAGCCACCGCCGCTCATATAGCGAGACATCATGCGCCCCATTCCTCCAGACATTCCTCCACCACCCATGGTGCCGAGAATATCTTGGAAGGAAAAGTTCTGCTGATTGATGTTGTTGGCCATGCCAATCAGTGAAACTCTCTGCGGACCTGAAAAATTGTTGATCGTGCCACCACCTTGATAACGCTCTTGATCACCGTAGCCGGCGTATATGCGCCCGAATGAACCATTGCGTTTGTCTTTGCGTGTAACAACATTCATCTGCTTCGACGTGTTGCCATCATCAAAGCCAGAGAACATCGACAGGTCGCTGCCACGATCGAATACCTGCACTCGATCAACCATATCGGCTGGTAGATTCCGTAGTGTGGCCTGGGCATCATCAGCGAAAAACTCGCGTCCATCAACCGTTACTCTACGAACCACTTCACCCTGAGCGCGTACTGTACCGTTTTCAACCGTGATGCCGGGCATTTTCTTTACGAGGTCTTCTGCAGTAGCATTTGGGTTCGTCTTAAAGGCTTGTGCGTTATAGTCCATGGTGTCGCCTTTGACTTCCATGCGTATAGCAGTAGCTTCAACGTTTAGCTCAGCCCCGCGTACAGTGTCCTGCTGCAGTCGAAACACACCAAGGTCCCCCTTGCCATCTCGCACGAATACAGTCGACTCTAGCTTCCTGAAGCCCACAGCAGAAATATTTAGCTTATACGCACCAAGTGGCATGTCCTTGATGGAAAACCCACCATCGCGTTCGGTATATGATCTACGCATAAAAGTGGTGTCTTTTACTGATACGAAGCGAACGGTCGCGCCCGGTAGGGGGCTCGCATCGCCTGACTGCAGAGCCTTACCTTTGACGTTGACGGTCTGGGCAATAGCACAAGTAGTAAAAAATGGTAGGAGTAGGGTAGTAACAAAAATTCTCATTGATCGTCTAATGAACTAAATGCGTAAACAGTTCGTTGGTGCAGTGGTAAGAAATGCAAAGATACTGCACTGATTTTGCATAACGCGTATCGTAACTATGTAGAGTATCGAATCAATTCCATAGGTTTGTATCCATGTCAAAAAAATCCATAACAATTGCGCCGCTCGTGAGCGGAACAGGTATACACATGTACCTCGTAGCAGCACGTTGGCGTGCTGCGGTCGATGGCGCATATCGTCAGGCCGACGTTTCACCTCTTCAGTTCAACGTCTTGATTGCCATACAGGCTCTGCAGAAGCATGACGGCTCTGCCAAGCAAGTGCACATTGCTCGCTATGCAGGCGTTGACGTGATGACGCTTTCGAAGAATGTCCGGGCTCTTGAAGATGCTGGTCTTGTTCGCAGGCTTGAAGATCCACATGATTCACGCGCTCGCATCGTGGAACTCACACGCGAGGGTACGAATCGTGTCAAGCAGCTTGAAAAGGCGCTTGGCAAGCTGGATAAGCAGATCTTTGCGGTCTCAAAGGGCATCGCATCATTCGAAAAGGTCCTTTCGGGCGTTTTTGATCAGACAAACTAGACAACATGAATTCTGCGTTGATCGCTTCCCTCGGCTATGTGCGCATCGCTTCTTGCGCACCTCGTGTTGCCGTAGCAGACGTATCTGCTAATGTGGAGGAGATCAAACGAGTAGCCACGGAGGTTCACAAGCAGGGGGCAGACATTGCGTTGTTCCCGGAGCTATGTCTTTGCGGCTACACTTGTGGCGATGTTCTTCGCCAGCCCACGCTGTTGAACGCAGTCCATAGTGGACTCGAGCTGCTGCGCGCGCACAGCGTTAATCAACACCTACTCATTGTTGTGAGCGCCCCACTCGAATGGGGCGGAAAACTCTATAACGTTGCTATTGCCATCAACGACGGTCAGTTCTTGGCTGCCGTGCCGAAGACGTTTCTTCCGAATTCACGAGAATACTACGATCAGCGATGGTTTTCAAGTGGCGCTGGTATCCGCAATCAATGTTTGAAGATTGCAGGTCAGGAAGTTCCATTCGGTATAGATCTGCTTGTTTGCGACACAGCTCGTGCAAGTGTGGTTCTCGGAATGGAGGTCTGTGAAGATCTCTGGTCTGTGGACCCCCCTTCAGGTTTGATGGCTAAGAGCGGTGCTACGGTGGTGCTGAACTGCTCTGCAAGTAATGAGATAGTCGGGAAATCTGAGTATCGGCGAGCACTGGTTTCCATGCAATCTGCTCGAACGTATACTGTCTATGCATATTCCTCTGCCGGACCAACAGAAAGCACCACGGATGTGGTATTCGGTGGACATTGCATGCTGGCAGAGTGTGGAGAGATTATCGCGCAATCGGACCGGTTTGCGCTAGATGGTTCATACGTCATAGCCGACGTTGATATTGATCGCTGCACGCGAGAGAGACTGCAATCAACGTCGTTTGCCCAAGAGCAACAGGACCTCTCGTTTCGTCGCATCTACACGCATGTGCCATCGTCTGTTAAGGCTACGATTCAGCGTAGAATAGACACAATGCCGTTTGTTCCGCAGTACGATGCAGACCGTGCGTTGCGGTGTCAAGAAATCCTTACGATACAAGCTACGGGGCTTGCAGTACGCTTTAAGAGATCCGGTGCGAGTCGTTTGGTGTTGGGATTATCTGGTGGACTCGACTCGACACTTGCTGCTCTGGTTTGCATGAAGGCATGCGACATTCTCGGACTACCACACGAGACCGTGTTGGCTGTCTCGATGCCGGGAATGGGTACTACGGAACGTACGCGAAGTAATGCCGATGCACTTGCGACGGCATTAGGCATGGCATTCAAGACAGTTCCGATCGAAACTTCTGTACTTCAGCATTTTGCAGACATCGGACATGACCCACATGACACGAGTGTTGTGTACGAGAACGCACAAGCTCGAGAGCGTACACAGATCCTCATGGACCTTGCCAATATGCACCGAGGTATCGTTGTTGGAACTGGAGACTTGTCCGAGATTGCGCTAGGGTGGAGTACCTACAATGCAGATCACATGTCCATGTATAACCCGAATGCAGGGGTTCCTAAGACCTTGGTACAGCATCTCATTGCATGGTATGCGGAATCCTCATCTGAACAGGTTGCCGTTGTTTTACGCGACATCTTAGATACACCCATATCGCCGGAATTGTTGCCAAAGTCGGCTGATGGTGCAATTGAACACAAGACCGAAGACATCCTAGGGCCATACGAGGTACACGACTTCTTTTTGTACCGATTTGTACGATTACAGGAGTCTGTCCGCACTATCGCCATCGTTGCTTCTGTAGCCTTTGCGCCCCGATATTCGCCGGCGCAGATCACTGCATGGCTACGAGTTTTTCTGACAAGGTTTATTGTCAACCAGTTTAAGCGTTCATCCATGCCTGACGGGGTCAAGGTTGGCTCTGTGGCATTGTCGCCCCGTGCCGACTGGAGGATGCCTAGCGATATGAGTACATCTCTATGGCTGGCGGAACTTGACTCGATAGCAGCAGAGATAGTTGAGATTTAAACTATATTTCTATCTGTTGGTAACTTTTTGTACCACCTGGTGGTTGTTACGAGCATGCGATCCCCGATAACCGTTCTTATAGCTGATGATCACGAAGTCTCGCGCATTGGGATTCGGCACATGCTGTCGAAGGACCCAGACGTTGAGATCGTTGGCGAGGCTACTGATGGTGGGCAGGCCATTTTGCTAACGCAAGAGCGTCAGCCTCAGGTTGTACTTATGGACGTACGCATGCCGCTCATGAGTGGTATAGATGCCTTGAAGCGGATAAAGCGCGAAAACCAATCCACATCCGTTATTATGCTCTCGGCAGCATCTGATACGCCGATCATACGTAGCTCGCTCGAACATGGTGCCGACGGTTATCTCACGAAAGATGTCTCATCGGAAGAGTTAACTCATGCTGTGCGCTCGGTGGCCACCGGAGAGCGAATTTTAAGTGCAACTGTTCGCAGAACACTTGATCAGCAGCAGCCAGAAGAGGTACCCTCTATTTCCAGCAAACTGCACTCGACGTTAACACGGCGCGAGCACGAGATTGTTTCGCACGTTGCTGCTGGGCTTACCAGCCAGGAAATTGCCGAGCAGCTTGGGATTAGCCGTCGCACTGTTGAGACGCACCGTGCTCGAATCATGACAAAGCTTGGTGTAAACAATGCAGCCGGTTTGGTTCGTCTTGCATTGCAGCATTCAACACAGTTGAATGCAGAACATCCCACGAGCTAACTTTGTAGATGCAGCTTACACCAGAAGTTGTTGCCCAACTAGGTAGCATGGAAATACGAGCACGCCTTGTCGTTGAGGGTTTTATTACCGGACTCCACAAGAGCCCCTTTCATGGCTTTTCTGCTGAGTTTTCTGAGCATCGTCAATACCGCCGCGGAGACGAACTCAAGCACATCGACTGGAAGATCTACGGTAGATCTAATCGTTTCTACATCAAGCAGTACGAAGATGAAACGAATCTTCGAGCTATGATCTGTGTTGATATGAGTGCATCGATGGCGTATGCTTCGGAGGGGCACATTTCGAAGTATGCATATGCAACGTATCTGGCCTCTGCGTTAACGTATTTGGTCTTGCAGCAGCACGACGCGGCAGGTCTTGCCCTGTATAACACGGACGTTCAGACGTATCTACCGTCGCGATCCAAGATGTCCTATGTACAAGAACTTATGAAAGCTCTCGAGGCAGCGACACCATCATCTACAACGGGCACTGCAGTTGCTCTGCACCATATTGCCGATCAGCTCTCTCGTAGGGGGCTTGTTGTTATCCTGAGTGATTTCTTTGACGATCCAACCGAAGTGCTCGGGGCACTGCGTCATTTTCGGCACGATCAGCATGATGTGCTCGTGATGCAGATTCTCGACCCAAGGGAAGTAGATTTCGATTTCGGAAGTTCAGCTGTGTTTCGCGATATCGAGACCGGGGAAGAATTGCCGACACAGCCACTACAGATACGGGGCTCGTATCGCGCAGCTGTGGAGGAGTTCACGCAGAACCTGAGGCGCAATTGTCATGATTTGAACATCGATTACATGCGAGTGACTACAGATACGCCTTTTGATGTTGCTTTGCGTGAGTATCTTGTTAAACGTCAATCTATTCGTGGATAATGAAACCATCTGGACTATACACCGCGCTTGTTACCCCTATGTCGCCGTCAGGGGATTTGGATCTCAAGGCATTTACAGGGCTCATTGAGGCGCAAATTTCTGCTGGAGTAGATGGGTTAGTTGTATGTGGCTCCACTGGTGAAGGCGCTACACTCTCATCGGAGGAAAAACAAACGCTTTGGTCTGTTGCAGTCCAGCATGTCGCTGGTCGCGTTCCGGTTATCGCCGGAACAGGATTGAACGATACCCATGCAACGGTTCTACTTTCACGGTTGGCGAAAAATTGCGGGGTCGATGCTTTGCTGCTCGTGTCTCCTTACTACAACAAACCCCCACAAGCCGGAATCATCGCTCATCACCGTGAGATTAGTCAGTCTGTAGATATACCTCAGATTTTATACAACGTTCCGGGCCGAACCTCAAGCAACATGTTGCCGGAGACGCAGCTTGCGATAGCAGAAATGTGTCCCAATGTTGTTGCTACAAAAGAAGCTTCGGCTAACCTTGAGCAAATGTCCGAGATCATCCGACATGCCCCTCGGCACTTTTCCGTGCTTGCCGGAGATGACTCGCTTACCCTTCCCATTATAGCCTGCGGAGGTAGGGGAGTTATCGCTGTTATTTCGCACTACCTTCCGAAGGTGTTTGGCGCACTTGTGCACTCGGCTTTGCGTGGAGATTTTGAGACTGCTTGCAGGCTTCACATGGCTTGTATGCCATATTACGCCGCAAATTTTTGGGAGTCGAATCCATTGCCAATCAAGTACATCATGCATAAGCTTGGATATATGGACTTAGCTTACCGGCTGCCACTCGTATCACCAAGTAGCAGTACTCAGTCCCGACTAGATGCAGTGATTGCAACGATAAACGATCAAGTTTCATGACGAAGACGTTCCCACGGATCATGGGTATCGTTAATGTTACACCTGATTCGTTCTCCGATGGTGGGCAATTCGCATCGTCTCAACAGGCTGTCGAGCATGCATTGAAGCTTGTCGCATCTGGAGCAGACATTCTCGATGTTGGTGGTGAAAGCACTAGGCCGGGTTCGGACGGCGTGTCTGCTCAAGAGGAGCGCAATCGAGTTATTCCTGTTATCACAGGCATTCGAGAAGTTAACCCTCTGATTCCTATTTCGATCGATACAACAAAATCAGACGTAGCGCTTGCTGCAATTGATGCAGGTGCAACGATGGTAAATGATGTTAGTGGCGGTAGAGCAGATGATAACATGCTGAGCATCGTCGCAAAGTCGAGAGTAGACTATGTGCTCATGCACATGAAGGGTACGCCGCAGTCTATGCAGGATGACCCTGCCTACATCAACGTGGTCGATGAGGTGGCGCAATTCTTGCGCATGCAAGTTAACAGGGCTCGTGACCGCGGAGTTGAGAACATTACGGTAGATCCGGGTATTGGTTTTGGCAAGACGGCTGACCACAACATCGAGTTATTGCGGAACCTCGAAGCATTTACCGGTATCGGAGATGGACTGCTCGTTGGAGTTTCACGAAAGCGATTTCTTGGAAGCGTTACGGGCGTTACAGATCCAGCCGAAAGAGATGTTGCTACAGTATTAACTCATGCCTTGTTGCTGCACCAGAGCGTGGGCATTATACGCGTACACAACGTTTCATTTCACGCGCAACTACGCTCATTAGCTTCAGCATTAGGCTAAGCGATACGTAGAGATATCGATGCCGTACTTCTTGATTCTCATGTGAAGAGTTTCTCTGCTAATGCCGAGTACCGCAGCTGCCTTGGACACATTGCCAGCAGTTTTTTCGAGGGCTTTTTCAATTTTTTGCTGGTCAGATACTACTTCGGATTCTGTTGCGTGCAGAGCATCCGTTGTCGGTGCAATCGGCGCGGTCTGTTGTTGTGGCTGCATTGGCTGTCGAGCAGGAGACGCCGTTGTTGCCCTTCCAAGTATTCTGTGCAAATCTGCTACTTCCAGCTCGTCGGTAGACATAGTTTGGAATGCAACGCGTAGAGTGCTTGCTAGCTCGCGTACATTCCCAGGCCAGGTATACTGCTGCAGATAGTCGATGGCTCCAGGTGCAACAGACTTGTTGTCGCCTAACTCTTTGTTATGCTTTGCAACGTAATACTCAACAATCTCTGGCATGTCGCTTATACGTTCTCTCAGGGCAGGGATGTAGATGTCGCACTCACGTAAGCGATGATACAACTGATCGCGGAATCGTCCTTCAGACATGGCTTCGATCAGATTGCGGTCTGTGGCACTAACAAATCGGATGTCTACCGGTTCAACTTCTACTGATCCTAACCTGCGCACGCCACGCTGCTCCATGGGCAATAGCAGATTAGCCTGCAGTTCTTGTGGCATGTCGCCAATCTCGTCCATAAAGAGCGTGCCTTTATGTGCTTGATGGAACAGACCACGCTTATTTTCCATCGCTCCAGAGAACGAGCCACGCATGTGGCCAAAAAGTTCGCTTTGAAACAGCTCGCGTGGGATATTCGGAATATCTACAGTAACAAAGGGATGTTTTGCTCTGCGACTCACTGCATGAAGCGCCTGAGCAACGAGCTTCTTACCGGTACCAGTTTCACCCAGCAGCAAAACATTGAGGTCTGTGCGACCATAGCGCAAAATCAGGTCAGCTACATCCATCATCGCTTGGCTCGAGCCGATGATGCCGTGGGCTTCCATCACACGCCGTTTGTCTTCATCAGACGTTCCGCTTCTGATGCGATCCATGGCAGCAGTGAGCACGCCAATGAGCCGCTCATTATTAAGAGTGGATTTGTCAATGAAATTGATGGCTCCAAGCTTCGTTGCCTGAACAGCCATCTCGATCGTGCCTTTGCCCGAAATCATAATAACAGGCACGTTAGGATGTACACGGATGGATTTGCCGAGAACATCTATACCGGTCATGGAAGACTCGCTGCCAAATTCGATATCAAGCAGCATAAGAGAGATCTCTTGTGCACTTTTCGCAAGAAGAGCGAGCGCCTGCTCGGGACTATTGCAAACGAGAGGTTCCCATCCCTGCGCTCGAACAACGTCGGCAATAGTTGCAGAAAAGTCTCTGTTGTCGTCTACAACAAGGATCTTCATAAATATCTATACTTTTTGATGTATTCCATGAGTTGCTCAAACTCAAAACGCATATCACGGCTTTGAAACGTAGACAGGTCAGGATTCCACATTGCTCGTAAAAATACATCGGTATGAGGATTGATGTATTCGATGTATCGAGCACGTCTTCCGCGGACACTGAGCGCCTGGGTCTTGAGGAACGAACTATTGACAGATGACGCCATTTCGCAGTATTCTGACAGTTCTACGTGAACGAGATATGTCTCTGGAATTGTATCAACAATAGGGCCAGAATAATGGAATATCTCGCCTTTGGTGTTCAACGAGTATCGCGTCATTGTCTGCAGAGAATCATCTTCGTCGCCCCAGCGCAGTACTATCTGCTGTTGGGTTTCACGCACACATGGTGCAACGCTTGTGGGGCGCTGACGAACAGAGGCAAGGCAACCTGTTAACGAGAAAGCACTTACGAGCGCTATCCAGCTATAAATGATTCGATACGTTGTACACATCGGTCGATTCCGATAAGCTTGATGGTGCTGAACAAGTCTGCGCCCACCTCGCGATGAGTAAGTACGAGGCGCAATGGCTTCATCAGGGCACCCTGCTTAACACATGCCGCGTCTGCCGCTGCTTGTGCAAGGCCCTTGAACGACTCTGGTGAGTCAAGGCTGGTCCCCAATCCATGTTTGAACGTTTCAAGTGCAGTATTTAGTGTAGGCAGCTTAGCCAGTACTTCATGGGCTTCCGGAGAAAGCGAGGACAGATTGTCGCTGAAAAGATAATCGGCAAAATCGGCAACGTCAGCCAAAAAGGCCACGCGTTCTCGAACAAGTTCGATCACGTTGGCAACAAATTCTTCGTCGATGTATTGGTAGCCCTTTCCAGCAAGAACTGGATGCAGTTCTCTAGCCAAATCATGCACATTGCGCTTCTTGAGATACTCGCCATTCATCCAGTTCAATTTTTGGTAGTCAAAGACAGCTCCTGCCTTATTTACGCGCTCAAGCGAGAACGAGTCAATAAGGTCTTGCATTGAGAAAAACTCTTGATCGGTACCGGGATTCCAGCCACATAGAGCAACAAAGTTGACCAGTGCTTCGGGAAAGAAGCCCTTGGTGGCGAAGTCCTTAACCATCACATCACCATGCCGTTTGCTCATTTTTGAGCGGTCTGGATTGAGCAACAATGGAACATGGGCAAACTTTGGCGGCTCCCAACCAAACGCTTGGTAGAGGATGATATGTTTTGGAGTTGATGGCAGCCATTCTTCGGCGCGGATCACATGGGTGATTTCCATCAGATGGTCGTCAACAACATTCGCCAAGTGATAGGTCGGAAATCCGTCACTCTTCAACAGAATCTGATCATCAATTTCGCGTCCGTTTACAACTACTTCGCCACGTATGAGGTCATTGAAACGAATATCTTGTTGTAACGGAACCTTGAGACGAATAACATGTGAGGCATTTTCTGCAAGCAACCGGGCAGTCTCAAGTTCACCGAGTGTAAACTGATTCCGCATAGCAGAGCGATCGTACTTCGGAGCAATTCCTGCATTTTGCTGACGTGTACGCATGGCATCAAGTTCATCGGCCGTGTCGAAGGCATAGTAAGCTGTTCCGTTCTGAACAAGCTGCATTCCATATTCACGATAGAGATCAAAGCGCTCACTCTGGGTGTACGGGCCATGGTTACCGCCGGTGTGCGGACCTTCGTCAAAGGTTACCCCTGCCCATGCCAGTGAGCTTACCTGTTCTTCTATCGCACCCTCGACAAAACGTGTTCTGTCCGTGTCTTCGATGCGCAGTATGCAACTGCCGCCATGATGCTTTGCGAAGAGGTAGTTGTACAAGGCCGTTCTCAAGCTTCCGATGTGTAGGAAGCCAGTTGGAGAGGGGGCAAACCGAACACGAACACTCATATACTTTGCTCCACTTCTGCATACGTTTTCTCAGTTTCAAAAACGCGAATCTTAACCGTATCGAGACGATGTCCGTGAGGCAATTTCGACACAACGTGTTCACACAACATGTGTGCTATGTTCTCAGCAGTCGTGGGGAAGTTCACGATCACATGTTTCAAACTGTGCTCTTTGAGGAAGTCCAACACAACGGCATCTGATGCATCGCACAAAAACGCATGATCTAGTTCGTCTACTTTGGACTGAATCAACATCTTCATATCGAAGTAGTCCATAACCATACCTTGTTCGTCCAGCTCGCCACTGAGTATGACGTGGGCCTCATAGGAATGCCCATGGATGTTTCTGCAGAGTCCTTTATGAAGAGGCAAACGGTGCCCCATTTCCCATCGGAACTGCTTAGAGATCGTTGTTCGCATTGTTACGCCTTAGTATGCTCTGCTACGATGGTGCTATGTATACCGCCGCGGGCTTTCCAATCGGCAGTTACACGCATCCAGATTGGATCGCATGCCGAAACGAGATCGTCGAGAATCTGATTCGTCACAGCCTCGTAGAAGATGCCACGCTGACGAAAATCAAAGTAGTAATACTTGAGCGCCTTGAGCTCAATGCACGTCTCGTTGGGAATGTACTCAACGGTGATTGTGCCGAAATCGGGCAAGCCAGTTTTGGGGCAAACCGATGTAAACTCGGGATTGACGTGTGTGATGGTAAATCGACGTCCGGGCCGGGGATTGGGGAAAGTTTCGAGATTCATGCTGCAAAGATACGGGTAAGACAAGTACGGCGTCTGCCCTTTTCAGGACAGACGCCGTTGTGCAGGAGCCTGATTATTGCGTTGTATGTAGGATGCGTGGTGAACACCCTTCGCATGATAATCAGTCCATAGGGAACATCGCTGGAAGAGCCATAACTACTCGGTCCTTTGCTGCTATGTCGGCTAACTGCAAGGAATACTCAGCCTGCTGACGCAGTCCAATTGGCAGACGTGAGTAGGCCGAGCGTGCAAGCGGGTCTTGGCTGTCAAGCTTTGCCGTAACAAGTCTCCAGAACAGCCCGAGAGATGAAGAAGTTTCATCTTCGCTACCGTCTATGTTGAACATGGCTAGCAATGCCTGCAGTCCGTCTTCGGACTTTGGATAGAACTGGATATCAACGCTGCCATCTTTGGCTACACCGATGCGTTGCTTTGCAATGGCTATAGCCGTTTTGAGTCCGCCGGTAACATCGGCTAGACCAGCAGCAAGCGCGGCCTCGCCAGTCCAGACGCGGCCACGAGCGAGCAAACGCGCTGCTTCAAACTCTTTGTTTCGTGATGTCGCAACTTTCTCAACAAATCTCTTGTAAATCCCAGACCCGAGTGCTCGTAGTTGCGCTTTGTCGGCATCTGTTAATGGCATCAGCGGATTCATGAAATTGGATGACGATCCCAACGACACTGTGTCAACGGTTACACCAATCTTCGCAGCGCTACCGGCAAAGTTTGGAATGGCCATAATCACGCCTATCGAGCCAGTGATCGTAGCTGGGTGTGTAACGATCGTGTCGCAAGCCATTGCGATGTAGTATCCGCCTGATGCGGCCACATCACTCATTGATGCAATAACGGGCTTGGTTTTACGAATCTCACGGATGGCGGACCAAATCTCATCAGAAGCATATGCAGAGCCCCCTGGAGAATCGATACGCAGCACAATAGCATTGATATCTTCATCGTCGGCAGCAGCACGTAGATTCTTAATCAACGTGCGAGAGTATATGCCGCTTGGATCAAGTGGGTTTTTGTTTACGCCCTCACTGATGGCGCCACTTGCATAGACAATAGCGATGCCCTTTTCGGCAGTTACATCATTATCCTGAACAGACTGCAGATATCTGTTAATCGACACAGAGCGCAGAATAGGATGTTGTTCTGTGTTCGTTGGGTCAATCCGACGCTGAATGCGTTCCTTTAACTCCGCTTCTCGGGCAAAACCATCGATGAGCTTGTATTTCACAAGTGAATCGGGCACATAAAGACCCTTATCCATAAGGTCCATCACGGTTGTTGTTGGTATGCTACGCGAGGAGGAAACGGCACTAGCGAACATCGACCTGCGCTGCTCTATCAGGGCGCGCACTTCCTCCTTAGCAGGTGCCGACCAGTTGGCTCTGGACATAGTCTCTGCGGCTGATTTGTATTCTTCAAACTGCTCAACGTGCCACGTTACTCCAAGCTTATCAAACAAGCCCTTCATGAAGGGGGCTGATGCACCAAACGCATTGAACTCGAGCAGTCCCTCCTGCGGCATCAGAATGCTGTCTGCAACGGTTGCCAAGTAATACTGAGACTTTGTTCCATTGTCTATGAAGGCATATATGAACTTCTTCGATTTTTTGAATTCTAGTAGTGCATCTTTCACTTCCGTGAGCTTTGCCATGCCCATTCCGGAAGCACCATTTCGGATGTAGATACCCTTGATGTTATCATCCTTTTGAGCACGCTCAATGGCATCAAGTGTCTCGTACAACGATGGCCCTTTCGGAGCACCACCAAGAGAAAATGGTACATCTATCGCATACTCAGGTAACCCGCCGGAGAGATCAACAACAAGCACTGTAGCTTCTGTGATGGACTTTGCATGGTCGCCATCTTCGATCCCCGATAGTATCCCACCGATAAATGCACCGATCATCACAATGAAGATGATCGGAATGAGGAAGAGTGCGCCAACAATGGCCACTGGAATCAACCAACGTGATCTACCGGAAGATGACTTCAATGTTGGCGGAGGCGGTATGGGGAGTTGAGTATTTTGCGTGTCCATAAGCTTCTGAATCTAACCAAGTGTGTGTTGCTGTTCCTGTTAAGACCACGTCTGTGATCCAAGGTTCCAAGAATAGTTGGTGTTTGTACGACAAAACTAGAGGTAATCAAGCCGAGTATGTCAATCGCTGTTATTGAAATGAGCAAGTTTTTGTACGAGCTGCCGCCTGATCGGATTGCTGCATACCCTCTTGACGAGCGTGACGCAAGTAAGTTGTTGCGCTATGTTTCGAGCAATAATGAGATCACACATCATTCGTTTGTTGACCTGCCAGGACTACTTCCTGCAAACTCAATGCTGCTGGCAAATTCCACGCGCGTGATGGCCGCCAGAGTATTTGCCGTAAAGCCCACAGGTGGTCGTGTCGAGGTCCTACTTATCGATCCGGTAGCCCCTTTTACAGATCCTGCAGTGGTTATGTCGTCTGAGCTTGGTAGTACCTGGAACTGTATGATGGGTGGACGTAACATCCATCCTGGCATGGTACTTACGCATGACGTTGCAGACTTAACAATCCGTGTTATTGACCGTACTGGAACAGCAGCAGTTGTTGAGCTACATTGGCAGGCGGGATTGACGCTTGCACAGTTATTGGGCCACATTGGAACGCTGCCCTTGCCGCCCTACTTGCACCGAGAGGTGGAAGAGGTAGACGCCGATCGCTACCAGACGGTGTATGCACGCGAGCAGGGGTCGGTAGCTGCGCCTACGGCTGGACTGCATTTTACTGATCGAGTTTTGGAGAACATTCGCCAGCGCGGCATTGTGTCCGAGATGCTCACCTTACACGTGGGCATAGGTACCTTTCAGCCTGTGACGGCCGATGATGCTCGCGATCATGCGATGCATGCCGAACGTTTTGGTGTATCGCGAACCACTATCGAAAGCCTTGCACGTCACTTCCAGTCCGCACAGCCATGGCTAACCGTTGTAGGAACTACATCCTTGCGAACGATTGAATCTTTGTTCGCCCTTGGCGCTCGAATTGCGCAGGGGGCAACTATCGAGGTTGGTACAGTACATATCGATCAGTGGTCAGCTTTTGATATATCTCTCCAAACCATCAATAGGGAAGTGGCTTTTGAGGCTTTGGTAGAGTGGATGCGAAGCCATGATGTGTCGACACTCTGGGGAACAACAAGTATCATGCTTGCACCAGGCTGTAGGATCGCTGTTGCAGACGCACTGATTACCAATTTTCATCAACCGGGTAACACATTGATGTTGCTCGTTGCTGCATTTGTTGGTCATCCGCAATGGAAATCGATCTATGCGTCGGCACTGAGTAACAACTACAGATTTTTGTCGTACGGAGACTCCTCGCTTCTTGTTCGCTCGCAGCCAGCGTAACTACAGTGGTGTTACTGAGCAACGCGCACAATCTGAAGCATTCGCGGCATAACGCCTACAACACGTGCATTTTTTGCTAGCCGTACCTTAGGAATCGCGAACCCTGATGTAGGAATAGCATCGATCTCTGCAGTTATGTCATCCCTGGAGATCTGTGCAATGTTGTCAACACCCCCGCGCACCGTCACACGAATGAATGCTGGTCTTGCTGATAGACCTACCCCTGAGGCACCTCCAACGAGCTTTACTGGAACATCGATAATCTCCTGGTCGGCAAGTCGCTGCACATCGATGGCCACTCGAACAGTCTTGGGCATTACTTCGAGTACTGTGCCGAGTGAATCCATAACGGGGGTTTCAAGTACAACTGATTCATGGGCATCGTCTAGAAAAATCTTTGCCGTTGACCAGCTCTTGATGCTGTCGACAACTGATTGCATACCCCGAACGGTAACGGATTGTGTTTCGGCTGTAGGGGGCGAGGCAAGCACAAATCCCGGTCTCACGGAAATTCGATGTACAACCTTGAGAGGCACTTGAGCAGTAGAAGGCATTCCTGTTGTGATAGAAAGCTCTGAAGGATTAGTCGCTAACATTCGCGAGGGAACAACATCCGAGAGCTTACTAAGGAGCTCGGCATTTGTTAGTGAGTATTGTTCGGCACCAGTCGAGGTCATCTGTGCAACAAAGAGCGTACAAACTTGGGGCTTGTTGTAGTAAGTCATGTTCAACAGCTGAAGTCCTGTTGTTCTTACATGAACAGTTACGTATTTGGGTACGTTAGACAGTATCGTTTGCTCTGGTGGCGGTACTGCTACGATTGGCACCATGATGTCGCCTTCGTACGTACGTGTAAGTGATACGTACAGCCAAAGAGCGAATGCCAGCGCAATAGAGCCTGCGACTGTCAGGATTGTTGATCGCCCCGTTGCCACGAAAAATCCTTAGCGTCTGTTTCAAGAATTCGCCGCATAGTCTCACGACGTTGAATTTGCTGTGTAATATCGTACACAAATTGCTTACGCTCGTCCACATCTGGAGTTGAGTCTATGGCACGAGTAAGACGGTCGATTTCCTGATGGGTTTTGTGTATCTCTATCTTGACAAGTGCGTCTCGAACGATTCGAATCAAGTCGACATCTGGAACGTCTACATCGAAGGTCTTCCAAACATTGCTCGGCGTTGCATGTGCAAATAGAACATCTGCCAATTCACGACGTTCATCCGTTGTAAGCGAAGGGTCGTGAATCACATGGTCGGCTGCGCTTCCATGTTCTTCTTCAGCTACAACGATGCTGCGAAATATCTTACGTCCGCTCTCACTCCAGAAGCTTCTTTCAGTTACGCCCGCCTCATTAAGTATGAGTGCCAACCCATGCTCTGTTGCTAAAGCAATTCGTATGAGCTCGCGCTCAGGCGGCAGCATAACGGCAGTTGTACGGGGTTCGAGAATCTCGCGAGGTGGCTGGGGTACACCCGGTTCTGGAGTAGCCGTGCGATCAACAACCTGTGAGGCGTAACGCGGTGCGTGCGTCTGGCTTGCCGAGCCCAGGCGCTGAAGTTCGGCAGCGAGAAACTGCTCGTTAAGTCTGAAAGCTTCGCTGAGCTCCCGCAGTAAAAATGGATGGCGAAGTCCGTCGGGTACTTGGCTGATCCATTCGAGCATTACGCGCACGGCTTTTGCCTGTTGAGCTGCATCGTCTAGTAATCCGAGTGATCGGAAACGCTCTGTTTGAAACTGAAGCCACGACGGCGCGGCAACTATCAGGTCTTGCAATGCACGAGCCCCTTGATCACGAACAAGAGAGTCTGGGTCTTGACCCTTTGGTAGGGCCACACACTTTACATCATAACCTGCGGCAAGCCCAAGTTCGATACCACGTGTAATAGCTTTTTGCCCAGCTTCGTCACTATCAAACACGAGAATGATAACATCCGCGTGCTTTCTTAGTATGCGCAGCTGATCTAGCGTTAGTGCAGTGCCCGAACTTGCTACTGCAGTTGTTATGCCTGCTTGATGCAGGGTTATCACATCAGCCTGTCCCTCGACGAGAACAGCCGTACGCTGCTGTGAAATTGGTCGTTTGGCACGATTGAGTCCGTAAAGAAGGCGACTCTTTTCAAACACGATAGTTTGAGGTGAATTGACATATTTCGGTTGACCAGGCTCGTCAGTGAGAGTTCTCGCGCTAAATCCCACAACCCGGCCCGCATCGTCTGCAATCGTAAACATCGCGCGACCCCGAAATCGATCATATGTCTTGCCATCTTCGCGAGTGATAACAAGACCCGCATCAACAAGGTGTTCGATTGCGAAGCCCCGTTCGAGCAGATGGGTCATTGTTGCATCCCACGATGCTGGAGCGGCGCCTAGTCGAAAATCTGCGATGGTTTGTTCCGAAAACCCACGCCTAGTGTAGAATGATCGAGCTGGCGCACCATCGGATGAGGCAAGATGATTCTGAAAATACTCAGCAGCTTCACGGAGCGCTCGTAATGCATTATCTCTGCGTGCATACTCACCCGTGGGATCTTCTCTACGCTCTTCAGGAATCTCGATGCCTGCACGTTGAGCGAGGAATTTCACAGCATCAACAAAGCCCATATGGAGATGCTCTTCGACAAACGTTATCACATTGCCCGCTTTCCCGCAGCCGAAACACTTGAAGATGCCTCGCTCGGGATTCACGTTGAACGACGGAGTCTTCTCCTTATGAAATGGGCACAAGCCAAGGTAGTTGCGGCTAGTGTGACGCAGCTTCACATACTCGCCAACAACGTCGACTATATCCGACTTTAGTCGGACCTCGTCGATTATATGTGGGGGGATGCGCATGAAGAATGACCTGTTGCCAATTACCAATTACCAATTACGGATTACGAATTACGAATTACCAATTACTGAATGCCAGCGGCGGCAGTGAAGATGTCCAGCTCGTTCGTCTCGAGTCTTTTTGGTTGCGAGACAACGTCTGTACATTCTGCTAGTAACTGGGTTAGTGTCTTGTGAGAGCGCGGACAAAGCATGTTAGGTGCAATGTCGCATGCCGGGACCAGCACGAACATTCGCTCATGCATCCGTGGGTGCGGAATGTGAACGTGAGAATCGTCATGTACCTCTGTGCCCACCAGAATCACATCGATATCAATCTCGCGCTCATGCCATTGCTCACGATGCTGTCTGCCAAGGTCTTTCTCAATCACCTTGCACGCATGATGGATCTCAACAGCAGATGCCGAGGTGAATCCAGTCATTGCGGCATTGACAAATGGCGGCTGATCTTGAAAACCAACGGGAGCTGTTTCATAGAACGGCGACACACGCACATCAGTTAGTACGTCAGAAGAAATTCTCTCGATTGCGCGATTGAGTGTTGTCAAGGGGCTGCCGAGATTAGCACCGAGTGATAGCAGAACCTGGTGCATAAAGATTAGCCTTCACGTGTGATTGTAATCTCGGTCTCGACAAAATCGAAAACGGCCTGTATTGGGACTGTAAGTTTTCGCACTCGAATGGTTGTTTGGTGAACATGAGAGAATCGATCCATAACTCCAGAACCAATATCATATGCAAGAGTCTCTATCAGCTCACAGGGTTCGCCAGTCATGACCTCGTTGGCGATGAAAAGTAGCTCCTCGTAGTTTACGGAGTCGCTGATGTCGTCACTTACTACAGCTTTAACGGTATCGCACCATACGTCCATGTCTACCTGATAACGCCCTCCGATGCTGCGCTCTTCGTCGCGCACGCCGTGATAAGCGTAGAATTCGGCGTTGCTAACAGAAATACGTGTAAGTGCAGTTTGGCGTTTCATTATGGAGATGGCCTTAAATACGTGGGAAGATTTTCGCTCCGAAACTAGCCCCGAAATCGGTAATTTGGGTCATGGCTATGACAACAAATCTTGTTCAAGCGTTTCACACGCAAATTCAGGCAGAATTCCAAAGCGCTTATGTGTATCTAAGCATGGCGGCATGGTTTACGGAGAACAATCTTCCGGGATTTGCCACGTGGATGCGGGTGCAGTGGGAAGAAGAGACCCAGCATGCGATGAAACTTGTGGACTTTCTCCACAACCGTGGTGAAGCAGTTGCTCTGCACGCGATTGCCTCTCCCACGGCAACGTATAGTTCGCCCCTTGATGTGTTTGAGCGTGTTCGTGAACACGAGCAAAAGATCACTGCTAGCATCAATACTTTGTACGAGACCTCATTGCAAGAAAAAGATCTTCCCTCACAGATTGTTCTTCAATGGTTCATTAATGAACAAGTTGAAGAAGAAGCTACAGTCGTAGACATCATCGAACGTCTGCGTATGGTTGGGTCGGATGGCCCGTCTATCTACCTATTCGATCGTGAGATGGGTGCAAGGACGCTAACGAATGCATGACGTGCGACGTGACCGGACCCAACGTCATCTTGCGTCGTTAAAGGGCGCAGAGATTGCTGTTATTGGCGACGTCATGCTTGACAGGTTCTATTGGGGAAGTGTACATCGTATCTCACCAGAAGCTCCCGTGCCGGTGATCGACGTTGTAAAGGAAACGGCGCACCTTGGTGGTGCTGCAAACGTTGCGACGAATCTCCATGGTCTTGGAGCAATACCCATTCTCTGTGGAGTTGTTGGTGCTGATGCCTCGGGTGAACAGGTTCGAGTGCTTTGCCACGAAGCCGGACTGCGCTCCGATGCGCTCACAACCGTTGCTGGGCGTCCGACTACAACAAAAACAAGGCTCATTGGTAACAATCAGCATGTAGCCAGACTGGACTACGAGACACGTGACCATGTTGCGCAGAATGCGGCAAAAGCCATTGTAGAGCGTTTGCATGAGCATAGTAATATCAAGGGGATTATTCTTGAAGACTACGATAAGGGGCTTCTATCTCCGTGGCTAATTGGCGAAGTGATAGGCATTGGAAGGGCTCGCCAGATACCCGTATTTGTAGATCCTAAGCACCGGCACTTTTTTGACTTCGTTGGCTGCACGGTGTTTAAGCCGAATAAAAAGGAAGCTGCCGATGCATTGGGTATGCCCTTGTCAACATTCGATGAAATAGAGAAGGCTGGAAGAACTCTGCGCAACACGCTCAAGTGCGAGAATGTCCTGATCACACTTGGTGCAGCAGGTATGATGCTCATCGAGAGCGACGGTACCATGAGCACTGTACCAACAAGGGCAATGAGCGTATCGGATGTTTCGGGTGCTGGCGACACAGTGATAGCAACATTGAGTGCAATGATGAGCGTTGGTGTGCACGTTCGGGAAGCGGCTGCACTGGCAAATATTGCTGCTGGTAGAGTTGTGTCGGAACCGGGCATCGTTGCAATTACGGCGTCCGAGTTACTTGCAGAGGTTATCGACTAGGATCCCCCGGCATGATTTGCACTACACCATATGAGCTGGAGATTCTGCGACAAGAGCTAGAGCTTGCCGGGAGACGAGTAGTTTTTACCAACGGGGTTTTTGATATTCTACATGCAGGGCATGTGACGTACCTCGAAGCTGCTCGTGCTATGGGCGATGTGCTCGTTGTGGGCTTAAACACCGATGATTCGGTCACACGACTCAAGGGGCCCACACGCCCCGTAAATGCTGAAGCGGATCGTGCATGTGTTCTGGCAGCATTACGCTGTGTTGATCATGTGGTGTTGTTTGCTCAGGACACACCGATTGATGTTATCACAACACTGCAACCGAACGTACTAGTAAAGGGTGGCGACTACACACGCGAGACGATCATTGGTGCAGATCTTGTCGAAGGACGTGGGGGTATGGTGGCGGTTATACCACTCGTGCCAGGCCGCTCGACTACAGCGATTATTGGGCGTGCACGCTCTTAGCATATTGTGCCGCCTGCATATCTAATCGCGGGCGAATGGTCTGAACCAGATTTCACCAATGCTTACAGTTACCAAAAAACGCCCTATGTACTCATAGAGTTTGCTCGATGGCGTCCGAATGCCGGCTTGCATCGCAGCATCCACTGTTGCGCTCTGGCCAAGCGGGAAGTCTACGCCAACGGCACCAAATATCTCCTCTATTGGTTGCCCCTTAAAAGAGTAGTACTGCTTCACATAACCTATACCGCCGCGATAGCCCCACTTATCGAAAAACGTAGGAGCGTATCCCGCTGCTTGCTGCGAGAGACCTATGCTGGCTCGAAACATCGAGCCCATTGTTGCATCGCTGCGCCTGTTTATCGAAACTGTTGAGTAATCGCCCTGTTCGATATCGATACCAATCTGCGTTCGTCCATTGCGGTAGGAAAGTCCGAAACCAACCGTAGACGGTAGGGGGCTTTCACCGCTGGTCTGCTGTTTGAAGAACGTGTATTCGTCTCTGCCACGGAGGCCAAGTGTGTCTGATATCTCCGTGATGTAAGCTGTTTGCGTTTCTGTCCGATCAAACGACAGTTTCGAACCGAATGTATAGTACCCAGCAAGATTGAGTGCTGGGAGAACCTCAGTGCTGAAACCTAGCCGGTATGACGCGCCGGTCATGAGATACTTCGACTGTTGCGTAAACGTTGTTCTCGTTGCAAGAGATGAGGTTACGTTGTCGTCTGTGTAGATCATTTGTCCGAACAACGGTTGGGCACTAGCGCCAAGATGAACACCGCCAATGCGATACGAGGCTCCGAGATAGATCGAAGACATGCCACCAGAACCGGATTGTGAGCTGGACCCAGTTTGAGTGCCTTGCGATCCGTCTATGGTGAATGTTCGGTTTGTGGCATAGGCAATGTTTGAATACGGCAGTATACCGAAGGCAACGCCAAGTCCCATTGACGTGTCGACTGAGAACAAGGCTAACAGTCCGTCAACCTCGCCGCTTGTCTGTGCGGCCGAGCCTTGGCTGGCATTAACGATGTGTTGCTCAAAACGATAGCCTGTTTGGATTCGCGTAAATGGAGATAGTCCTAACAATGATGGATTGATAACATTGATGCCTTGTTGACTTGGCATGGCAATCATGGTTCCTGCCATACCCTCATAACGTGCACCAACAGACCGGACAACATCACCCAACCCAACAGAAGAGTAATTGGAGCCCCCTTGCGAAAGTCCTGTTACTGTGGCGAGCACAACCGTCATGACAACCGTCGTTAGCTTCGTCATGGCGCACCACGCGTTGAACAGTAAATCCGAATACACGGGCGTTGCCCGGCAGGATTCGACGACTTCATGAGATAGATGCGATCCAAGCGCGTATTCGTTTGTGAACCCACATAGATGGGCTGAGCTTTACCTGGCTTGTGTACGTATTCTTCCAGGAAGCGACCCATTCCTAGGGTTCCGGCAGGTAAGGACTGTTGATCGACTCTTCGGAATCGTTGTCCAAAGTTGGAGACAATGATCTTTGACTTATCCGCGGATATACGAGCTGCAAACACCACAGTATCAGTGTTCTCTAGGGGGCTATAGACCACCACTCCCTGGTCTTGGATGTTTGATCCAAACACAGATCGATCTTTATCAATTGGAAGGGACAACTCTGCATCATAGATCACAGCGGAGCTGTCGATTGCGTCGAGATTGAGCATTACCCGCGCAGAGTGCTTACGTCCACCTTGAATGATAGCCTCGTCTGCAGCAGCAACAGGTGATTGAACCATGTTGAATGTTGTAAGTGAGAATCGACGGATAATCGGCAGTGTAGATGAGCCTAGCCGTCGGAAGTTGATCTGCAGAACTACATTGCCATCGAAGCGAGTGATTGATTTCATACCCATCGGATGTAGAGCAATGCCATACATCTTCTCACGTCCGGCCGAGTCTGTTGCCAGCGCAAACATGCGCTTGATGTAGCTTTTATCGATAGCTATTCGTGCAAGAGGGGTGCCAGACTCATTATACGTGTAAATGCCGGGCGTATACGCAGACCTGGGGTCTGATATTGACTCGTCGAGTGATGGCATTACCGACGTGTTGACGTACTGAGCCAAAGGCACAGTCAGAGGCGTGTAGAGATCAGAATTACCACTTGCATCATACACGCTGTCCCATGTTGCCAGTGCACTGACGTTCTTGTAAAGTTCGAACACACTGAACGATATCCCTGCGTCCAACGTGTCTCCGTACCTATACGGATTTGCATCGCCGTTGATTTGTAGCTGCACGAGAGAAAAGAACAGAGAATCCTGCAGAATTGCGTCGCGTAGTGATTTTCGAACAACAACAACCCTGTCTATAAGGGTGTCCTTACCGTTCAGATTTGTGTCAACCTTTACCACATACGAGTCCCAATCGATTGTGTCCTTTGCAAGCAGTGCAAATTCATCTGTTGGGAAACTCAGCAGCACGCGCGCTTCTGTGTTGGCAGTAGAACCAAGCAAAATGGGGCCCGCCAGGCTGCTTCGCAGCGGCAGAAGGATTCGCTCGGTCAATGTCGAATCACCGGAGAACATCGGCAATGAGTCTGATGTTACCCGTGTAAGTGAGGCGGCAAGCAACGAGTCGGTTGGTTCGATGACCTCCGAACCGATTATCGACGGGGCATCATTGCATGCTGTAACGATCAGCAAGCACATGATGCTCAAGCATGCGGCAAGCCGGTGCAAGCGCAGGCAATGGGGCACGGTTACTTCGTTTCCTTCACAAGAGTACGATAAAACTCATCGTAAGCTCGAGCAGACGCAGCCCATCCAACGGGCGAGGTCATCGCATTGCCAACGATTGTATCCCAAGATTCCTGTGAGGCATGGGCCTCTGCTGCACGTTTTAGCGTCTTTGTTATATCAGCAGTATCAGCCTTCTTCATGAGAAACGCGTTACCCTTGGCTGTATCGGCTGCATCTATCAGGCCTTCTGCAATGCCCCCTACAGCTTTTACAACAGGAATTGTGCCGTAGGCCATTGCAATGCGCTGGAACTGACCACACGACTCACTGCGCGACGGCTTCACGAGCACAGCCGAACCGGCCATGAGGTGGTGCAGATACTCCTCATCCATGATGCGGAAATGCACATCTTTTGGAAACTTCTTAGCCAAGGCCTCGGCCTGTTTTTTGAGCGGTGTAACCAGTTCGCCTGCGATAACGACCTGCGCACCCAACTTTACGATGTCTGGCACTGCCGCAATGAAAGCGTCGGCACCCCGATCTTCTCGAAGGGGGCCGGCATAGCTAACCACCATTTTTTTGCCATCGACACGTAAACCGCTGAGTTTCTGCAGAGCCTCGCGAGCGGATTCCTTGTTTGATGGGTCCTTGGCATCAAACTTTGGCTTGACAAACACATCAGTCTTTGGATTCCAATGCAGAAGATCAATTCCGTGGTTAATGCCTACAAGGGGCTTTTTATGTAACAACGGCACCCAATTGTCTTTGAACTCCTTCATTGCCATCAGTTCGACTGCGTATCCGGGCGAAGTAGTCGTAACACGGTCTGCATATGCCATGCCGATTCGCAAAAAGTTCATCTTGTTCTTATAGCGTCCAAACTCAAGTGCTTCTTCGGGTAAGCCTGTCTTTTTGAGTGACTTGACAGGGAAAACACCTTGTTGATCAAAGTCTGTGATCGTCATCACAATCTTTGTTTTCTTGAATTCGTTTGGATAGCGTGTGCGCAAATATGCTGGTATCAGAGCAGCCTGCCAGCCGATGCAATGGATGATTTCTGGGAACCAGCCAAGCAGTAGGCATGTCTCAAGTACTGTTCGGCTGTAGAAAATGAAACGTTCGTCGTTATTGGCAAACTCATTACCGGTAGTTATGTCGTGCTCAATACCCTTGTTCACATCGAGGTAGTCGGTATTTGTCGTGATATACGACTGAACTTTTACGCGTGGATTATTGATCGAGCTTGACTTAACTGTGGCCAAATGGGGCTCATCGCCAACGGGGATAGGAATATCACGCAAGCGGTTGATCTCGTGGATCCTATTCTTCCGCTCAGATATGTACCCATACTTCGGCATCATCGCGCGAATGTCGTGTCCAACTTCGCGAACACCCAGCGAATGTGCGTAGCACACATCGGCGTGTTCTGAAGTCTTAACGAACGGGTAAATCTCGCTCGTGATGAACAAGATGCTTAGAGGTTTAGCCATAATACTTAGACGTTCCCTGTGTACAAATCGTTATACGTATCCGCAGTTACTAAAAATACGGCTTTTACGGGCATGTTCTGCGTTATCCACATGAACTCGGTCAACTTTTTTCGCCAATCACACAACTTTTTCTCATCACCCGCTTGTTAGATCCAATTTAACCCTTATGTTTGTGGCCCCTCCGCGCGGGTCGACTGCGCTGCCAGGGGCTGAAAGCCGGACTTCGGTTTGGACTTACAGGTGTTCTTTGACAACAGGAAGCAAGAAGAAACATGCAAACGAGAGGGTAGGTTTTTTAAGAGATCTACTCCGTCAATCGAAAAGTAAACGACGCAATCGGTAATGAAACAG
>Ga0163212_1000052_pt1 | contig 47547 bp, 25 predicted proteins | sample Malawi_45m_30L_FD_113532 | JGI IMG/M metagenome (GOLD analysis project Ga0163212, IMG submission 113532) | Freshwater microbial communities from Lake Malawi, Central Region, Malawi to study Microbial Dark Matter (Phase II) - Malawi_45m_30L | ecosystem: Environmental > Aquatic > Freshwater > Lake...
GATCTGGTCGTGCCGAAAACGAACGGCTTTCCGTCAAAGGTCGTTCCAACGTTCTCGAGTTCACCCCCAAGAATCTCAATGCTGTACTCTCGACCGGCCACTACAGGAACCATGATGGAATCACTGTTGCCGGCAGTCACACTGATGAACTGAGTTGTCCCGTCAATGTCCCGAGACATCGCGACTTCTTCAGTCTGCAGCGACGGGTTTAACTCGTAGATCATGAACCTAATATCATCACCAAGTGCATCAGTGAGATTCAGATTGACCGTCAGGTCTCCGGTTGCGGCCGCCGTGAAGCGGTAATAGTCCCGATCCGTCTTGGTGTGAATGTTCAGATTGCCGCCGATCGCCTGGTTGTTGACCGAATAGCTGCCACTGATGGTGCCCAGTCGCGTGGCACCAACGAAGCTGTTGTTGTTTTCCAGACTGTCCGGCGCAATCGGCTCTTCGCCAGGCAACACGTTGAAAATGTCGCCGCGATCCAACGAGAATGGTGTTGAGCCAATGAACGCAGAGCTGTTGACACCCGTGTCCCACTGATAGTCAAACAGACCGTCCATCGTCACAATGGTGTTAAAGCTGCTGTAGCCCACCGTCGGATTAATCTGACGGAATCCGGCGATGTCAAAGTCGCGTTCAACTCGCCACGTTGGAGTCCCCAGACCGTCATAGGACCAGCCTGGCAGAACGGTTGTACCGTCATCGGCGATCATCGGTACTGAACTGGGAATATCACCAACAACGTCCGTCAGGAAGCCGGCCGTACGGGTCGCATTGCGGCGACGGTCTGTTGGAAGAATACCGTTGAAATGCCCATTCGGATTCAGGTCAGTAATTGCCTGGTCATTGGGAGGCGAAGTGCTGCCGGTGTCGCTGCGGGACTTGAAGTAATCTTCCTTGTTGTCAAGAAACGCGAAGCCGTTCATGACATCGAGCGAGTTCCCGATGTTGCCACGGAAGGACAGGTCGAAGCGAGAAAGCGGGTCGCGGAAACCCTGATTCCAGCTAAAGCGGGGATCGAGCGATGCATCAAAATTCCCCTGCGACTGCAGCGGCATGTGGCTGACAAAGTTGTCGAAGAACACGTCGGCACCGACGTTACCGTCAAACAGATTGTTCCACACTTCGGCGTCTACACCCGCACGGCCCAGTTCCAGCCCTGGAATCCCTACGCGAATCCTACCGGCCGACTCCGCTGTTCCGACACGAACCACCAGGCCCCCAAGCGTACCAGCCACAAAGGTGGTGGCCGGACCCCAGTCCAGGTTTGCCACTCCCGAAGCGTCATTGTTGCCAAATTCAAACAGTGTGGGAACTCGCGAACTACGGCTGCTGTCACCGTTGGACTGAATCAGGTTGTCCTGAATACGCAGCTCCATGTTCGGATTGGGCGTGTTCACCCCGTCGATGTACACCGTCAGCGGATCAGCAGAAGTCCCCTGCAGCTGATTGATGGAAGCTGTGTTGACAACATAGATACCCTCCAGATCGTTACCCAGCACGTCGTTGTTTCGAATCGTGACAAACACGTCGCTCCGATGGCGGTTCAGAATGTCAATGCCTCGACCACTGTTGGAAGCCACTCGGGAATTCAGCAGTTGAACAGCGGAGTTGAAGGTGGCGGCCACATCCTGCCCGCCACCAGGGACTCGGCCCACTTCAAATGTGTCGTCACCGAGAAACTCCAGTCCGTCTCCCGCGTTGTTCAGGATATCCGCATTGTTGATCGTGACATACACATCGGTCGCCACTTCATCACCATGCTGCAGGTTGCCGCCTTCCTGCAGAGCATCCATGCCGATGTCAATACCGTTGCGGCCGTTGCCCGACATTGAGGCATAGTTGACCTGCACCATGCGGCGACGCCCATTCCCCTGATTGTTCAGATTATCAAGGTACGGGCTGTTATGCTGAGTAATCATCAGGCCGTTGCGGCCGTTGAAATCAAACGTGTTGCCCGTTGCGACAACGCCACTGCCGAAGGCCGCCGAAATGCCCTGACCCAGCTTCACCCCGTCTTTACCATTGCTGTTGTAGGCGGAATTGACCGAGTACAGGTCAAGGTCCATGCCGCCCACTCGGCGATCATACGGGTCAGACTTGTCCTCAATCGAAACCGACCGCAGACCGTCCTCGCCGTTGTTGCTGAATGAACTGTCCACAATTGTGAAGCTGCCAAAAGCCGCACCGTGGTTACGCAGACCGGTCAGAGTGTTCCCGTCCATCGTCACTCGAGTCAACGAGCTCTGGAACACCAGCGTGTCAAAGAAGTTGAAAGCGTCCAGAGACAGACCGTCGCCAAAGTTGTCGTTGATAGCCGTATCCGTGGCATTGAACAGCACGTCGATCTGCTGGAAGGCGCGAATACCCACACCACCCGCCGCACCCGCGGAATTCGCCACTCCATCGTTCGGATGGAATCCCGTTCCGCCAGCAGTTATGCCGTTGCGTTTCACCGAGTTGCTGTCGAACTGAATATCCAGTCGCGCATCGGCCAGAGCATCCACACGGAGCCCGTAATGACCGTTGTCCTCGATGAAGTTGTCGTTGATGTTGAAGTCCAGACGGTCCAGCGTCGTATTCTTCGCGAAAATATCAAATCCGTCGCCCGCGTTGTTCGTCGACCTGTTCTTTTCGAATTTGACCGAGTTCAGTCGAGCGTCCTCAGTTCGCTCGAAATGGAAACCGTCACGACCGCTGTTCAGGAACGTGTTGTTGATCACGTCCAGATCCTGAATCCTCGTACGTTCGCCCATCTGGAAAAACAACCCGTCGCCGGCATTGCCCAGATTGTCAACACCAATCACGTTATTCCGAATGACAGATCGCTGCAGCAAAGCAGATGCATCCGCATTGATCAGACTGTCGTCCAGTCGAATTGCGACCCCGTCACCGGCATACGGAATGGCGGTTGTTGAGGGAGTCCTCGTGGATGAAATCGTGTTATTCCAGATTTCAAACGAACCCGTGCCAAAGTCCAGTGCCTCCAGAGCAACAGCAGCACCGCGATTGCGATGCAGAGTGTTGCTTCCGCCAGTAATGTTGCCCTGGCCCGGAGACTCGGTCCCCACGTTCACGTTAAAACCAAGGTCCTGGTTCTGCACCGTGCTGGTGGGCGCGTTGGCAGGCAGTGGCAGTGCCGTGCCCAAACCGAAACTGTATGACTGGAAATGAACGCCGATGCCTTCGTTCTGAGAAATCGTATTGCGGGCCACGTCCGCCCGCACTGTCGTTCCCGCCTCAGACACCGAACGGATACCGCCACCCAGGTTGCCTGTGAACAGGTTACCAACCACACCCTGACGCACGACGTCACCATTGACCGCGGCTTCGGACAGCCGGACAAACGATCCGCCAATCGTGTAGTCACCATTTCCCGCCTGCCCTTTGAGCAGGAAGCGATCAGCGGAAACAACCGTGACACGGAACGTGCCATTCGCTGCACTGTTGCCCTGCACACCAGTGATCCGAATCTGATCGCCCGTTATTAATCCGTGAGCGACAGAAGTAATCTCAATGTCCGCGGTGTTCGACGCAGCTGTCAGTGCCTGAGCATCACCGTCCACGCGAAGGTCAATCTGCGTAAAACCACGCGCCGCATCAGCAGCCAATGAACCGCCACGGAAATCCGGTACATACCAGGCACCGCCACCCGCGAAGATGTTCGAACGACCCCAGTCAATCCCCGTGCCCTGCAGCGAAAACGTATTGTTGCTCAGGCGGGTCACCAGGAAGCGACCGTTTGCATTGTGGTTCAGGCCAAAAATCCCGTCCTGAATCCCCTGCAAAATGACTTCCTGACCCGTCTGCAGACCATGGTTGGCCGAGGTCACTACAAAAGGAGCACCGTTGCTACCGGCAGTCACATTCTGCACCCGACCGGATGCTGTTGTCACCGGCAGCAGGTTCAAACCCACGCCGCCGTTGTTCGCCACGTTGTTGCCGAAAATCCCCCCCGCAAACCGACTGTCCGACATGCTGAGCCGAATGCCGTCACGACCCGAACCGGAAATCTGATTGTCCTCAATCAGACCCGTCACGTCACTGTAAGTCCGCGAATTCAAAAACAGGCCGTAACCCTGCGAACCCGTGACCGTGTTGCCCGTCACCTGCAGGTTTCGCAACGGAACCGCTGAAGCGTCCAAATTGATCCCATGAGCCAGACCGGCTGCCACGGCGCCAGGCAAAAACTGAGAACCCGACTGACGGTCCGGGTCGCCCGCCATCTGACCGGTAATCTGCTTATTCTGAGTATAATTGAACGTGACGTCCGCACCAATCAGCTGGTTGCCGAAAATCGATGCGGGAATGTTGCCCACCAGATCAATGTCCAGCAGAAACTGCAGCGTCTCGCCAGGATTGAAGTCCGAAAATGTCACCGTCAGTGTCTGATTGTTGTTGCTCAGCACTGAACCGGTCACGCCAGTCGCCGTGCCCGTACCGTTCACGGCCGTAAACGGCTTGCCAGTCACCGGATCCGTATCAAATACCAGACCGATATCCCGCAGATCAAACACAAACGTTTGCAACAGGTCGCCACTCACGGATGTGTTCGTCAGATTGAACGGCTGAATAAAGGTGTCGCCTTCGGCGCGAAACTGCACGTCCGCGCCCGCCGAAAAACCAGCCGTGATCGAGTTGTTTGTGACCACCAGATTGTTCAGCGATGTGATCGTCTCGCGAGTCCCAGGGTCGACAACTCCAGTGGCTGTTACCTTAACCGCATCGCGATTCCGCGTCGCGATGCGAGGATTGTTCTCAATCCGAAATCCGTCAGCCGTGCTGATCTGACCGCTGGCCGTCCGCACGTCCAGCAAAATTCCCTCAACACCAGCCGGTGCATCAATAATGTTGTTGCTGATCAAACCATTGCGAATGTCCGTGCCACCGGTCGCAGTCACCAGAATACCACCAAACCTACTGCCCTGAATCACCAGTGACTGCGTGTCCGTGTTGGACAAAAGCAAGTCCAGACCACGGCCCGTCTTCGTGGAATCCACATTGTCAAACGCTACCGACTGCAGCCCGGTCACACCAGTCAGATCAATGTTGATCCCCAGACGATTGCCAGACTCTGCCACCACGTTGTCAAAGGCCAGTCGCTGCAGCGGAATGCCCGACAAGTTGATCGAGATCGCTTCGCCGCTGGTCGGTGTCAGACTGATCCCCTGCAACACCAGCGCGTCGAAGTCGTCGCCGGTGCTGAGGATCCCGTCAGGACCAGCCATGCTGGCGCTGGTCACCACCAGGCCACCCGCCAGATTCGTGAATCGCTCGATATTGTCCTGGTTGATCACCAGGGCGTTCACGGCGAGCATCTTCCGCTCTTCCAGCGGCTCAAGACGAGCAGGCTGCTGAGTTCTGGTGCGGTTGACTCGACGCACGCCGGTCGTAAAGAGATTTCGACGAGCAAATGAGAGCCAGCTGTTCAGTAGCATTTCGCGTTACCTGATTCAGACTTTGTCGAGAAAAATTGCTGTCTTTCGGCAGATTCTGCAGGAAGGCCCCGCAGGCGCAGTCCAAGACCTCATCACTTCATTCAGTCGGAATAACCGGCAGAACAGGTTGAGGAAAAGCCGGAGGCCGACAGGGAAACAGACAAAACCACAATCCAGACGAAACTAAATGGTTTCCCCAACAATCGGCTGCTGCCGATTCTGCCTCTGGACACCATTGCTTCCGACAGTCTGGCAAGACACCCGCAGATTCGACAAGAACGGTCTCCAATACCCCCCCAGCAGACTCTTACAGACACCATTACCGTTACAACCCACACTGCCGGAACCCCCTGAACCGGCCCGCACCAACACGCCACAACGGCAGTCTCTGCCGATTTCCCGAACTTCAAATGCAAAACAGACTGCGGCGATGTGATCGCCGCAGCCCGTTGCCCAGTCCCCGGAATCCAACCCGTCCTGCAGTCCACAAACCGTCAGGAAACATACTCCCGGCTCTTTTCCAGACCCGGCAGCGGAATCGGATACCGACCGCTGTCGTCAGCCTTCAGCGGCGACTCAGACTCCAGCGTCAGCTTTTCGATGTCCGGAGCAAACTCGTGCTCACTGTTCATCATCTGCTCCAATGTAATCTCCTGACCCGTATGAGCCGCCATGCGGCCCATCGACGTCACCAGACTGGCCATCGCCCCGCGCTCAACCTCGTTGTACTTCTCGTTGTTCCGAATGGCCGCAATCAGATGCTTCCACTCGTCCACATACGGATTGTTCTTCTCCTGACCAAAGGACCAGATCACGTTCTCATCCTTCATCGCATGGCCCTTGTAAATTCGAGCCCGCGATGGCCAGTGACCACCATTCGAAATCACCGCCAGACCCTTCGTGCCGTGAGCATAACTGGAAAAGTCCTGGTAGCAGCCCGGCATCGTACGACCATTCATGAACAGCTTCGTGCCGTCCTCAAACGTGTACTCCATCGAATATGTGTCGAAGTTCTGATCCACACTGTCACCACGATAGTGCCGACCACCAGCCGCAATGCACTTCACCGGCCACGCATTCTTCATCCAGCAGCTTTCATCAATATTGTGAATCAGGAAGTCGCTGACTGCGCCACCGCTGAGCCACAAAAATGCGTGAAATTTGCTGATCTGCCAGAGCAGTTCGCTGACACCCTCTGGCTTCGGACCCGTCGCAGCAGTACCCGTCGGACCAGCCTGACGATACGCCCGCAATGCCGTCACTTCACCAATCTCACCGTTCTGAATTCGGTCGTGCAGTTCACGACGAGCTTCACAGTGACGGCACATCAGACCCACCGCGACCTTCAGATTCTTCTCGATCGCTTTCTCGTTCAGTGCCAGAATCTTGCGAGTCGTCGGGCCGTCCACAGTCACCGGCTTTTCCATGAATACATTCAGACCCTTCTCAATCGCGTAGGTGTACATCACCCAGCGAAAGGCCGGCGGAGTCGTGAGGATGACAACGTCACCAGGCTTCAGACAGTCCATCGCCTGCTTGTAGGCATCAAAACCGACAAAACGACGCTCCGGAGGAACGTCCATCTTGCCCGACTGACCATGGTCCGCATTCAGACGACCGTAACTGCCGTCCAGATTCTTCTGGAACACATCGGCCATCGCCACCAGCTTCAGCGGTCCGTTGTCCACGGCAAACGCATTGGCCACCGCACCAGTGCCGCGACCACCACAACCCACCAGCGCTAGTTGGATGGTGTTGTCTTCCGCTGCGTACAGCGACGGTGCTGCAGCAGACAAAACACCCGTGGCAGCTGCTGCTGCCGTCGACGACTTCAGGAAACCACGGCGAGATCCGCCGGACGATGGTGTGGACATGGCTGGAAACTCCGGAAACAGGCGGGATAGTCACTTTAGAACAGACTCAGCGGGCAACCAAATACCACCGTATTATGTCAGGGACTTTCCGGAAACGAAACTCCGACCACCGCGTTTCAGACATTCCCTCGGAAAACGAGATTGTTTCGCCCGATTCACCGCAAAACACCGCTCGCCCCGCGAAATCCCGCCGGTCTGCCCGTCGCGTCCCGACGTGCCCGATACTGGTCCCGGATGGCAGACAAACTGCCGTTAAATGCCGGATAGCCGCTAACAACCGGTTCCCTTCACGACTGTCAGACAGTGCCTCAGGAGATTGTCCCATGGTCCGGCGCCCCCAAACCAAAGCCAGACTTGCCAAGAGAACCAAACGCTGCGGCAAATTCGGCCGCATAGTCCGCGGTGCAAAACCTGCCACGCAGTCCAGTAATCCAGAACCGCTGCCCGCCTCCAGGCTCCGGCAACACGCTCCCGGTGGGTCACCCCGCCGGTTTGCATTTGCAGACACCATGCAACCGGTACACCACTACCGACACCCGCACCCGCGGACTCCCGGCCGCGGCTCGCCCCGCTGACCACTGACTCCTCCCCTCGCCCCCGTGAAACGGGGGAGAAGGGTCGGGGGTGAGGGGGAAAACAACCCTAAACAGCTGCCACTCACGTGCTCAAAAACGCACAGTACAGAACTCGGGCTGGAAAGCCCGAGCTGCCTCAGCACAAACAAGACTTCAGGCCGTCGGTCTGCCGGCAGAACGCCTTCTTTACCGCTTTTTTGGTCGCCTTCTGCACCACCTTCCCCCACCCCGGCTGCTGCGTGGCTGCTAACTTGCGGCCCTTTGACAAGACCCCGATGTAGTGCTCAAGGCAGGAGTCAAGTGTTGTGACGGCAACAACTTCCGCCAATATGGGCAAAGCCGTTTCACTCACTGAACGGGCTCGCAGACAGGCCTTGCCCAGATCCGGCCGCAATCCCGCCGCCTCCCAGCCCTGTCGCAGTCGCATTTCCGGCTATTTCTCGTAGTAAACGCTCATCAGATAGATCGAAACCGCATTTTTCTGCGACGCCAGAGACAGAAACGGCACGCATTCGTTCGGTTTGCAGTGGTAGCCCCGCGGATAGATGTCTTTCAGAATTACCCACGTGATCATTCCGTACTGCATAGTCTCCACAAATCGGGGATCAATGCTGCCGGCAATGACAATCCTCAGAGTTTCCATCAGTTGCCGGCGTTCCGCGGGCGGTTCCTGCAAATACCCGGCCACGGTGGCGACGGAACTTTGCGTGCTGTTTGCTCATCTTCTGTTGACTGATCCAGCAGGCTGTCACCCTCATTTTCCAACTCTTCCGCCCTAAAACACTCCATTACCCTGGAATTTCACTTGATTTTCATACGCAGATCTTCGACTGGGCGAGTTTTGTCGATAGCATGCTGCGGCGCTCTAGTCGGCTTTTCCGCGGTTTCCACGGCGTCGCTGCTCGACCCTGCCGCGTTGTTTGCCGGGCCTGCTCAGGTTTTCCCTGAAGGTGGCTCTGCGAAGTCTGTTTCTGTCGATCAGTTTCCGGGAATTGTTCATGTCTGTGGCTCAAACTGCAACTATTGTCGACGCGGATGGTCTGCAGCGGCGGACCGATGTCCGCAATATCGCGATCATCGCTCACGTTGACCACGGCAAGACTTCCCTTGTGGACTGCCTGATTCGCCAAAGCGGCGTCTTCCGTGAAAACCAGCAGATGCAGACCTGCCTGCTCGACTCAAACGACCTCGAACGCGAACGCGGCATCACCATCCTGGCAAAAAACATCGCCATGATGTGGGAAGGCGTCCGCATCAATATCATCGATACTCCGGGACACGCCGACTTCGGCGGCGAAGTCGAACGCGTGCTGCGGATGGCCGACGGTGCACTGCTGCTGGTTGATGCCTTCGAAGGGCCTCGCCCGCAAACCCGCTTCGTACTCCAGAAAGCCCTGCAGTGCGGTTTGTCTCTGCTGGTGGTCATCAACAAGATTGACCGCCCGGACTGTCGCCCGGATGAAGTCCTGTCACAGACTTTCGACCTGCTCGTCGAACTGGGTGCCGACGACAAAACTTTGGACTTTCCCTACATCTATTCCAGTGCCCGCGAAGGCTACGCCACGCATGACCCGGCCAATAAGGGCGGTGACATCCGCCCGCTGCTGGACATGGTGCTACAAAAAATTCCCGGCCCGGTCGTCAGACCAGAAGATCCGCTGCAGCTGATGGTCACCAGCCTCGAATGGTCACGCTACGTCGGACGCATCGCCACCGGACGCATCGCTGCCGGACGCATTCGCACCGGCCAGCAGGTTGCCGTGATGCGCTCCAATGGCGGCAAAACCATGGCCAAAGTCGAACAGGTGCAGCTGTACGACAACCTCGGACGCAGCAACACCGCTGAAGCATCAGCCGGTGATATCGTGGCCATCACCGGGATCCCGGATCCGGAAATCGGCGATACAATCGCGGACCCGCTGACCCCCGTGGCGCTCGAACGCATCGCCGTCGACGAACCGACGCTCGCCATGAAGTTCACCATCAACAACTCGCCGCTGGCAGGGCAGCACGGCAAGTACGTAACCAGCCGCAATCTCCGTGACCGCCTGTTTCGCGAGTTGCAGTCGAATGTGGCCCTGCGGGTTGAAGAAACCAGCGATATGGAAGCCTTCAAGGTTTCCGGCCGCGGCGTCCTGCACCTCGCAGTGCTCATTGAAACCATGCGTCGCGAGGGATTCGAACTGTCCGTCGGCAAGCCGGAAGTGATCGTTCGCGAAATCGACGGGAAACGGTGTGAACCGTACGAGTTGCTGGAAGTCGATGTCCCGGCCTCGGACCTTGGACCCGTCATGGAACTGGTCGGAGCCCGTCGTGGTCTGGCCAAAGCCATGAGCAGCACTTCGACAGGCATGACACATGTGGAGTTCAGCATCCCCGCTCGCGGCCTCATCGGCCTCCGCACCAAGATGCTCAACGCCACTCGCGGCGAAGCCATCATGCACCACCGCTTCGAAGAATACCGACCGGTGGAAGGCGAAATTCCGCATCGGCTGAACGGCGTGCTGGTTTCGCAGGAAGGCGGTAAAGCCATCGCCTTTGCTCTATGGAAACTTCAGGAACGAGCAGACTTGTTTGTGAATCCGGGCGATGAAGTTTATGAAGGCATGATCGTCGGTGAAAACAGCCGCGATAACGACATGGTCGTCAATCCGATTCGCGAAAAGAAACTGACCAACATGCGAACCACGGGCGCAGATGATGCGATCCTGCTCCGTCCGCCCCGTCAGATGACACTGGAAGCCGCACTTGAATACATCGAGTGGGACGAATATGTCGAAGTGACCCCGCAGGTCATTCGGCTGCGAAAAACACTGCTAACCGAAACCGAACGCAAACGACTCAGTCGTTCCAAAGGTGGCTGATTCTGACAATTCGGCGGTTTTCCATTGTTTCCCATCCGCAGCAACGGGCAAAACAATGACTTTTCTGTTGGGTTTCGAGGAAAACCGTGGTTAAAGTAGCGGGTTATTCAGCGGACAGCCCCACGGTCCATACCTCCTTAGTGTGTCCTGCAGGTGAGATTTAAATGAGCGCCGTATCAACACTGCCCTACAAAGTAGCCAATATCGAACTGGCCGAACTCGGGCGAAAAGAAGTTGAAATAGCCGAAATCGAGATGCCCGGCCTGATGGCGCTGCGTGAAAAATACGCGGACTCCCAGCCGCTCAAGGGTGCTCGTATCGCAGGTTGCCTGCACATGACCATCCAGACCGCCGTGCTGATCGAAACTCTCAAGGTCCTCGGTGCTCAGGTGCAGTGGTCCAGTTGCAACATCTTCTCCACTCAGGACCATGCTGCTGCAGCCATTGCTGCCGTCGGCATTCCGGTCTACGCGTGGAAGGGCATGACCAACGAAGAATTTGACTGGTGTATCGAGCAGACGATTGTGTTCCCGGACGGCCAGCCGCTCAACATGATTCTCGATGACGGTGGCGACCTCACCAACATGGTACATGATAAGTTCCCCGAACTGCTGCCCGGTGTAGTGGGCCTCTCTGAAGAGACCACAACGGGCGTGCATCGTTTGCATCAGCGGATGGCGGCTGGCAAACTGGCGGTGCCTGCCATCAACATCAATGATTCAGTGACCAAGGCGAAGTTTGACAACCTCTACGGCTGTCGCGAATCGCTGGCTGACGGGATTAAGCGTGCTACCGACGTTATGGTGGCCGGCAAGGTCGTCGTGGTCTGCGGTTATGGCGACGTGGGCAAGGGTTGTGCCGATGCGATGGACGGACTGGGTGCTCGCGTGATTGTCACAGAGATTGACCCGATCTGTGCGCTGCAGGCATTGATGGAAGGTTATCAGGTCCTGACGATGGACGAAGCTGCCGCCATCGGCGACATCTTCGTCACTGCGACCGGCAATATCGACGTGATCCGCGGCGAGCATCTGGACCAGATGAAGCACCAGGCCATCGTCTGCAACATTGGTCACTTCGACTCTGAAATCCAGATCGCTTATCTGAACAATCACAAATCTGTGCGCCGCATTCGGATCAAGACAGCAGCCGATGAAGGCGGTCCGGTTGACAAGTACGTCTACCCGAACGGCAAGGCTATCATTGTGCTGGCCGAAGGTCGCCTCGTGAATCTTGGCTGTGCCACCGGCCATCCGTCTTTCGTGATGAGCAACAGCTTCACCAACCAGGTGATGGCTCAGATTGCACTGTGGACCAATCCCGGCAAATACTCAGTCGATGTGCACCTGCTGCCCAAGGAACTGGATGAAGAAGTTGCTCGTCTGCACCTCGGCAAACTGGGCGCCAAGCTGGAAGTACTTACTGCGGATCAGGCAGCCTACATCGGTGTGAAGCCGACCGGCCCGTACAAGCCCGAGCACTACCGCTACTGAGATCCTGCAAATACCTGTATTGCATCCAAAACCGCGTTTCCGCCCGGAGACGTGGTTTTTTGCGTTTACGGTCCTCTGAATCCGCGAGTCTGAGTTTCGTTTCCGAGGGCCAGTATTGTATTCTGCTCGACACCTGCAGAACCCAGACTGGACAGCATGGCAATTCCGGCCATGCGGAGTGACAGATGCGGAACACCGCGCACGACAATTCAGCAAGGACAGCAGGGCTGACTCGCAGGCCACACCGGACTGCCTGCGCGGCTCTGTTCGCTGTGCTTTGCCTGCTGCCTTTCGGCTGCAGTCGAAAGACCGGTCCTGACACGTTGCAACTCGACCTCGCCACACAGCCCGCTACATCCAAATTCGCGGCACTGTGGTTTGAGCGAGTGCAGAATTTGCCAGTCTCGCCGAACTTTCATTATTCAAACCCCGACAGCTTCGAGATGCCCGGCATTATGGGCAGTGGCTGCTCGCTCACCGACCTCGACAATGACGGGCGACTGGATATTGTGCTGGTCCCGGGCGATGTCCGCCCTGAACGGGCTCCCGAACAGGCAGGCATGTGCTGCGTCCTGCAGCAGCAGCCTGATGGTAACTGGCTGAATGTCAGTGAACAGGCGGGGCTACGAGTGCGCGGATTTGGAATGGGCTGTTTCACTGCGGATTTTGATAACGACGGTGATCCTGATGCCGTCACTACAGGAGCTAGCGGTGTCCTGCTGTTTCGCAATGACACCAAAGCCGGACAGATTCGTATGGTGGATGTGACTGCTGAATCACTCGTCAGCGATTCTCGCTGGGCTACAGCTGCTGTGATGTTTGACTATGATCGTGATGGCTGGCTGGATCTGTTTGTCACCCACTATGTGGACTACTTTCCGGGCAGCATCTGTGCTGACGGCACAGGTCGTCGCGATTATTGCGGTCCGCAGTCGTTTCAGGGAACCGCTGATCTGCTGTGCCGCAATTTGGGGGGTGCCGGACAGCCCTTCCGGTTCAGTAATGTGACGGTCACCAGCGGCATTGCTCGCGCCCAGGGCAAGGGTCTGGGGGCAGCGGCGTCCGACTTCAACGGTGACGGGCTTACCGACATTTATGTGGCCAACGATATGGAGCCAAACTTTCTTTGGATCCAGAACCCCGCCGGTGAATTTACTGAAGAGGCCATTCTGCGAGGCTGTGCTGTGGATCTGCAGGGACGGCCCCAGGCCAGTATGGGCGTCAGCCGGACAGATCTGGATCAGGACGGACGACTGGATCTGTTTCTGACACATTTGCGAGGTGAAACCAACACGTGGTATCGCGAAACCACGGACGGTTTTTTTCTCGACGACACCGGCCGCAGCGGGCTTGGTGAACCAAGTCGCAATATGACCGGATTCGGTACGATCGTGGCTGATTTTGACCTGAATGGTTTGGTTGACATTGCCGTCGTGAATGGCCGCGTGATGCGGGCCCCGCTGCTGCAGCCGGAACCCGCAGGCAGCCACTGGCAGGAATATGCCGAATCCAGTCAGCTCTATGCCGGAATCGCAGCCGGTCGCTTCACCCCGCATGCTGCTGATGTGTTTCAGGAACGACTGGAAGTGTCTCGAGGGCTGGCGGCGGGAGACATCGACAATGATGGCGACCTCGACCTGCTGGTGTCCAGCACCTCAGCACCTGCAGCCCTTTATAAAAACGTCGCAGCAAGACTCGGTCACTGGCTGCAGATCCGTACCGTCAGCAGCCATCGCGCTGGTGCTGCTCCAGGAGCTCGAATCACCGTGGCCAGCGGAAACCGCCGGCTGGTGGCTGAGGTGCAGCCGCAAACCGGATATCTTTCAGAGAGTGATTCGCGAGTTCATTTCGGGCTGGGCCAGTTGTCTGCCTGCGACTGGATTGAAGTCCAGTGGCCTGATGGTGCAGTGCCGATCGAGCGATTTGCGGGAGGTGCCGTGGATCAGGTGCTGGAGCTGCGGCAGGGTGCGGGGCAGCCAGTGGCTGCTGCGGGAGCGCAACCATGACTCGCCGCAGCTGGTGGTGTTCGAGCCTGGCAGCGGCCGGAATTTTGGCAGCCGGGCTGCTTGTCTGGCAAACAGGATTCCGCCAGCCACTGCCGGAGATCCCGCAATTTTCTGGTCAGGGAGCCAGTCGGACTGTGGTGTCTCTGCTGACCGATCTGCGAGACCGTCTGCTGCGACAGACGCATTCAGCAACAGCATGGGGTGATTATGGCATGGCACTGATGCAGCATGAGCGACCTGCTGAAGCGCTGCAGTGTTTTGCAGCGGCTGCCAGACTGGCCCCGCTGGACGCCCGCTGGCCGCATCTCACCGGGGTGATTCTCGAGCAAACAGATCTGCAGCAAGCGGCGGCAAAGTATGCCGCGGCGGCTGCGCTGCAGCCCGGTGCTGCTCAGTCAGAACTGCGACTGGTTTCAGTACTGCTGACGCTGGGACAATTCCAGTCTGCGGAACCGAGGCTACAGCAGCTTGCCCGGCGATTTCCTCGTGAATCGGATGTGTGGCTGCAGCGAATCCGCCTCGCCCGCCTCATGAATGCTCCGGATCAGGCACTACAATGGCTGCAGGCTGCCAGAGAACAGCAGGCCGTCAGCGATTTGCTGTTGCGAGAAGCAGCTGGTGTCCAGCTGCAGCAGGGACGATCAGACTGCGCCAGACAACTGCTGGAAGAGTCGCGTCATGCCCAGCCTCATGTTGCTGTCCGCGACCCCTGGCTGGAACAGCTGCGGGCTTTTGACGCCAGTGGTGCTGTGGCCTCGGCGCAGGCTGATTTGCAGCGGCAGCAGGGCCGACTGGATCAGGCCTTGCGCACGCTGTCGACGCTGGCCAGCCGATTTCCGGAACGGTCCAGACCCGCACTGAATCGTGCACTGGCTTTGCGTGATCAGGGCAACACGGCGGAGGCCCTGGCCGAACTCAGCAGACTAGCCGCCGGATTCCCTGCCGACCCGCTGATTCATTTTCACCTGGCAGTCACCGCAGCCCAGGCCGGACAGCAGGCTCAGGCGCTGCAGAGCCTGGAACGCTGCCTGCAGCTAAAACCGGATTACGGTCTGGCACGAGCCGTGCGTGCAGATCTGCTGAATGCTGCCGGACAGGCCGCGGCAGCAATCGCCGAATACCGCCAGGCTGTGCTCGAGACGCCTGGAGATCCGTGGATCCGTTTTGGACTGGTACAGCTGCTGCTGCGACAGAAACAACTGCCGGATGCAGCCGCTGCGTTGCAGCCCGTCGCAGCACTGCTTTCGCCCGGGCAACAGGCCGAACAGTCTGAACTGCAGCGACTGCAAGCAGAACTGAAACAGGCTGCAGCCACGGATTCAGCAGCCGGACAGACAACAGCACAGTGAGGCCTTCGTGACGCAGCAATCTTTAAACCCGTCAAATGGACTCAAGCGCCTCGCGGCCATCACTGGCACTCTGCTCCTGAGTCTGCTGGTCTGGTATCAAACCGGACGCCTTCGTGACCGAGCCCGTCAGGAGGTTGCCAGCCGCCCCGACCCGGCGGTGCCCGACTACGACTGCCTCGAGGAAAAGCCTCGCAGTCGCCAAACAACCAGTGACAGCGGCGGACTGCAGGACCAGACAGACCAGCTGGGAATTGATTTCCGCCACATCGTCGGACCACTGGGAACATGGTTCATGCCTGAATCCATCGGGGCCGGGGTAGCTGTCATGGATTATGATTGCGATGGACTGCAGGATCTGTACTTTGTTAACTGCGGCCCGTCCCCCAAAGCTATCGGAACGCTGCCGCCGGAAGCGGATTACCGCAACAGACTGTTTCGCCAGATGCGGCCCGGCAGTTTTCAGGATGTGACCAGTGAAACAGGTCTGGGGGACACCGGATATGGCGCAGGAGTGGCCGTTGGTGACGCGGATAACGATGGATTCCCCGACGTATTCATTGCCAACTACGGACAGGACTCGCTGTATCGCAACACTGGCAGCAACAAGTTTGAAAACGCCACGCAGGCTCTGAATCGCACCGAATCCGACTGGGGCGCTGCAGCCGCCTTCTTTGACTATGATCGTGACGGCTGGCTGGATCTGCTGGTCGTGAACTACACAGCCGATCCACAGTACGGGCATTCTGTATCCTGTGGATTTTCACACGGCCTCGTCAGCTACTGCGGACCTCACAAATTTCAGCCCACTGTTGATCGCCTGTATCACAACGAAACGGGCAGTGCTGAAGCACGGGGAAAACTGACGTTCCGCGACGTGACGGAAGCGGCCGGACTGTCTGCCGCAGCAACATTTGGCTTCGGTGCTGTTTGCCTTGATCTGACAGGCGATGGCTGGCCCGATATGTTCGTGGCCAACGACGGAGCTCCCAATCGACTGTGGGTCAACCAGCAAAACGGTACTTTCATTGACGAGGCCACACTGCGAGGTACCGCCTGCAATCAGGCGGGCCATGTTGAAGCGGGTATGGGAGCTGCAGCCGGAGATGTTGATGCAGACGGCTGTATCGACCTGCTGGTCACTCACCTCACAAAAGAAACCGCCACACTTTACCTTGGCAGCCCCGCAGGACTGTTTCAGGACCGCACTCCCGGATGCGGAATTGATGTTGCATCACGCGGACACACGGGCTGGGGAGTCGCCTTGCTGGACCTGAATCACGACGGACTGCTGGATATTCCAATCGTCAACGGACTGGTCATTCCCTGCCACAGCGGATTTCCATTCCACGGTGAAGATGAGTTTCAGATAAGAACAGAGCGGATTGACAATACTGCGGAATACTGGCGAGCCTATCACGATCAGAACGTGCTGCTGCTGGGGACTGCCGACAAATCCTGGCAGTCTGACAACGCAGCCGCAGGTGACTTCACTGCGGCTCAGGCATCGGGCCGCAGCCTGGCATGGGGAGATCTCGACAATGATGGTGACCAGGACCTGATCGTTACCAACTGCGGTGACCGCGCCCGCTGCTATCGTAATGATCTCGCGAATGGCAACTGGCTGCAGGTGAAAACAGCAACCGGGACCGGCGGTCGCGACGCCATCGGAGCCAAAATCACACTCGAATTCAGTGATGGAAGTCGTCGCACAGCCTGTTGTCTGCCGCAAAGCAGCTACCTCGCCAGCAATGACAGCCGCGTTCACTTTGGCCTGGGAACTCGTACTGCCGTACAGGCTGTGACAGTTGTGTGGCCGGATGGACCGACTGAGGATTCTACAGAAAGATTTCCCGGAGTTTCGGCAAATCAGCAGATCGTACTGCGTCGCGGTACCGGAGAAAGGGCAGGGCAACAGCCATGATCGTGGAGTGGAACGGAACCTTTGACGGTGCTCAGATGCTGTGGCTGCTGCTGGCTGCCATCCTGCTGCTGCTGGTGCTGCTGCCGGCGCTGCTGGTAGTATTCAGCCGCGGACGACTGCTGCAGTTGCAGCTGAATCCCGAACAGTGGCTGACCGGAGCCGCAGTGCACGTCACATTGTGGCTGCTGCTGCTGCACAGCCTGGCCTTCGGGCCATCGCTGGGGACCACACCTTCCGCACCAGAAGCAGAAGCCCCAAGGCCCATGTCTGAAATGATGCGAGATGCGGGCAATCAGCAAGATATTCGACCATTCTTCGGTCGCGGCGGTTTTGTCGGAGATCTGCACTTTGCCGGCTTCTCGCAGCTGGAAGCCCAGGGCGATCCCGGCGAACCGCTGTTTGCCTCACGACGACCGCATCACAGCGTCTCACTCAGCGCCTTCATCGTACTGCAAATGGCCATCTACCTGTGTGCCGTGGGCGGAGTCTCTGCAGCAGTGGCCACCACGGGAACATCAGCCGGCAAAGTCCTCGCATTCAGCACCGCCTGGGGCGTTCTCGTTTATGTGCCGATCGCACACTGGGTCTGGGCTGAAGGCTGGCTCGGAATTCGTCATGCTCTCGATACCGGAGGCTCCCTGTTTCTGCTGCTCACCTGCTGTTCCGTAATCGCTGCAGGATTTGCTGCCGATCACAAACTGGTCTCGGAAGATCAGGCCCCGGCAGGTATCAGCCTGCAGCAAATCTGCACCGGACTGCTGTGGCCTGGCTTTGCAGTCCTCTCATGTTCGCTGCAGGTACCGTCAGCACCATTACGAGCCCTGATGCTGCTGAACCTGCTGGCGGCAGCCTGCGGCGGCTACAGCTGCAGCACACTGCTGCGAATGGCGTTTAATGCGGGTAACTGCCGTCCGGTGCACGGACTGCTGACCGGGATGGCAGCGACAGCAGCCGGAGCCATGCTGTATGACCCCATGACAGCCCTGATCTGCGGAGCCGGGGGCACCGCTGCTGCCCTGGTCTGCTGCGCTCCACTCCAGAAACGCACAACACTGCAGACACTGCAGCTGCCACTGTACCTTGCCGCCTCAGCATTCGTCGGCATGCTGCTGCCCGGACTGCTGGCCGGCTCCTCCAATGGCGTATTCCACTGGGACAAAACTCCCGTCGAATCTCTGATTCACGGCAGCCCACAACTGCTGGTCATCCAGACACTGGCGGCCGGCACAACTGCTGGATGGTCCACTGCCATCACCCTGCTGCTGAAAAGAATGGTTCTCCAGCCGCCGATGGAGTGAAAAAAGGCCCGAGCATTTTTTGCTCGAGCCTTTTGCAGAAGTTCTGCAGACGCAGCACACACCGGGGCACAAAACTCACTGACCCAGCATGCCGCCACCCTTAGCCTTCGCTTTCGAACTGGTCAGCTTCAGCTCAACATCCGACAAACCTTCTGCCGGAATGTCGACAGTGAAGGCCTCAATCGATGCTCCCGAAACCGCAGCCATCATCGCCGCCGGATCCGTCGACCCGCCATCACCCTCAGAACCTACTCGCACCGTATACTTGCCCGGCACAATACCGTCACCAGTGACATAGGTCGTGGCAGAAAAAGTTCCATCGTCCTTCACTTCGGCGCTGGAAGTCCGCACGCCCTGATCAGACCCAACAGGAATAAACTGCACCTTCACCTTGCCATACGGCTTGCCATCCAAAGTCAGCTTGCCAGTAAACGGTACCGTCTTGGCCTTCGCGCCACCCTCAGCATCACCACCACCACAGCCGATTACGCCGAACAACGACAACAGTACTGCAACAGCACACAGTTTTCGAAACACGAATGAACTCCTTCAGTCACAAAACCAATCCACAAAAAAACTCCCGGCCGTGCTGAACAGGACGGCGCGGGAGTCATAGTCAGGCTGATCGCCACAGGGCAAAATCAGAACTCGCCGACAATCGGCTGACCGGCTTCCGTGCCGCCCACATAGGTGTGCAGAGCAAACCAGATAGAAGGCTGCTGAGCACCCTGGAGGTTTTCACTGATGAAACGGACAGAACCGTCGCACATCAGGAACTGGCCACCACCGGTGTGAACGCTGCTGGCACCTGGCCAGTTGTTGTTCAGACCAAAGCAGGCCAGATAGGTCGGCGGATGAGCAAACGGTGCAGACCTCCACCAGTAACCAGCTGCCTGCCCGTCCGGACGCAGCCAGACGCGCGAATTGGCAATGCCGATCCCACGCAGGGCCGCAGAATCCATCACGTCGCCGTTGCTGCCCGGATCAATAAACGGAGTTCGGAATACGGCATTCGTCACACCGCTGGGACGCATCACACCACCCATCGCCTGATGGCCGGGAGCACCGGCGCGGGGTGTAAAGCCCTGCGTAGATGTCTCACCAACACAGATCGTGTTCGATGTACCGTCCTTCACGTCTTCCAGTCGAGTTCCTATTGAACCGTTCTGGAAAGGACCCTGGGCCCAGTGCGGACCACGATAGTGCCAGTCCCAGCCCATGTTGCCGGCATAGTTCATATGCGACAGACCATGAGTTGAAATGCCACCACCAAATCCTGGGTCAGACGGACACTGCAGCACCGGCAGCTTTTGCGAAACAATCGTCGCGCCAGTCGACAGAGTCTGATACACACCGTTCAGATGCATGGCCGCACTGAAGTTGATCGAACTGTACAAATTCGCCTGCTCAAGATACGGCAGCACCAGCGAAACCCACGTGTGATTTCGTGGCTGCGGATTTGTGTTGTTGGCACCCATGTACGCAACCATGATCTGAGTCGGTGGAAACCGACCATGCGTGTCATGGTAGTTGTGCAAAGCCAGACCAATCTGCTTCAGATTGTTCTTGCACTGCGTCCTGCGTGCAGCTTCACGAGCCTGCTGAACAGCCGGCAGCAACAGCGCCACCAGAATGGCAATGATCGCGATCACCACCAGCAGTTCAATCAGCGTAAAACCGCCCCCCCCACGATTCTTCCAGCGACCCCACAAACGTAATCTCATACCCGACTCCCTACTGAGTAGCGCACAGATGATCACCATCAATCGCAGGCCCAAATTTGGAAAATCCGTCCGCAGGAACGGCGTTTCTTCACAAATAATAAACGTCACCGTTTTGCAGCGTCAACCGCCGGTCACGCAAAACCGCCTAAAAAATCGGCAAATCCAGGCCCGCAACTGTTCGCATAGCCACTCAAATTTTCTTCCTCAACGAATTTTAGCGCGGCACACCCCACAGGGTGAATGATTGTCTTGATTCTTCTCGGCACAGATATTCACCACTCAACCCGGAAAACTCGCCCGACTGCTTGCGACCGTCAGCCCATCGCACCGTCAGACGTCCGCCAGACAAGCCACCCGCCGATACATACAACAACCGCTCTGAACTGGCCGCAAAGCCATCGCCACCAAACATCGTCGATGCAGCCCCCGCACCTGACTCGCCCTCCAGTGTCACCGTCGAGCCCAGCAACTCACGACCACGACCACGACCCACCAGCCTGAAAGCCACATTCCCTTGCTGCTGCGGAGTCTGATTCAGCAGCAGGCGAACGTTCCCGTCATGACGCACAGCCACCAGATCAGCTGCCCCGTCACAATTCAGATCCACCCGACTTAACCCGCGACCCAACTGCGGTTCGGTGAAGTCGCGACCGCAGGATTGCGACAAATCCCGGAATCTCAGACCGCCCTCATTCCGAAACGCCGTGATCGGCATCTTCCACGGACGCCCGGTACTGGAATAATCGTCAATATCGCCGTTCAGCACCACCAGATCCACCAGCCCGTCGCCCTCCACATCGATCGGCTGAGTCCCAAAGCCGAGCAGCGGCAGGCTGACCGGCCCCAGCCCTGACCTTGACGAGGCATCGGAATACAACCCTGCACCAATTCCCTGATACAGCGTATTCTGCTCGCGATAAAAATTCGTCACGAACAAATCCGGAAAACCGTTATGATCAAAATCCGCACAGGCGACTCCCATTCCCGCATGCGCCCTACCTGATTCTGGTACCGCAACCCCGCTGCTCGCCGCAATGTCTGCCAGACGGATCACCGCACCCGACGCTGCACCCTCCACAATCGAAAAATCCCTCGTCAGCAGCCTGTTTGGCATCCCGTCGTTAGCCACAAACAGATCCAGCACACCGTCCCCTGTTAGATCAGCAGCAATCACTCCCAGCGCTCGCCCAGGCAACTCCGACAGACCACACTCCCCTGTTACCTCGACAAACTGACCGTCACCCTGATTCACAAACAACTGGCAAATTGCCGGCTGCAGCTCTCGCGGATCACACGTGGCGAACTGTCCGGCACTGTTCACACACCGCCGATCCCAGTCCTCAACATAGTTCAATACAAAAATCTCTGGCATCCCATCATCATTCAGATCCGCAAAACACGCGCCGCTGCTGCAGTTCACGCTGCCCCGCAGACAATCCGGCGTCGCCTCAAAAAATGTCCCGTCACCCGCATTGCGGTACAATCGACAGGCACCCAGGCAGGCCGTCAGGACATCCGCAAACCCGTCACCATCCACATCACCCACAGTGGCCGCCAGAGTATGCGAATCCTCATGCACACCCGCTGGTTCAGTGCAGTTGCTGAATCGCTGACCTTGCAGATTTCGGAACAACTGATCTTCCAGCCCACCGCTGGTCGCCACCTCACCAAATCTCTGCCCCTGCGCAAAATACAAATCCGGCCACAAATCACCGTCCAAATCCAGCACCGCACAGCCACCACCGACAGTCTCTGCAATTCGCTTCCACGAACTGCTGCCGTTATGATACTGGAACTGCACGCCCAAAGATTCCGCCGCATCGACAAACCGCCAGTCAGCCGCCTTAATCGAACTTGCATCACCGCCAGACTCCCTCTGCAGCAGAATCGGGCGCAGCTCGGCTGCCACCGCCTGCCCTGTATCCTGACGCTCCTGCTCCGGCTGCGGTGGCAGTGCGGCCAGCGCCCGCACAATCCGTTCACTTTGCGGCTGCAATCGAGCCGCTGCTGTCAGCCACAGCCGCGATTCTGCTGCTGCACCAGCCGCCACCAGCAGCTCCGACAGCTCCAGCATCACCGGCAGCGCCATCTCGACAGACTCCGCCTGCGGACGAAACATCCGCCACGCCAGCAGTTCAATCTGATCCAGCTGCCCCATCACCTCGCGCTGCCGAGCCGCCTCCTGAGTCGCTCCCAGCCGCTCACAGGCCAGTGCCAGAAAATGACGCCACGACGGCTGCCACGGCTGACGCTGCACAAGCCAGCCGGATGCACTCCGTAACTGCTCCCAGTCCCCCGCCCGCTCGGCCACTCGTGCCGCCAGCTCCCAGATTTCATCTTCAGCAGATGCATTCACCACCAGCCGCTCAGCATATGCACTGCTGACCTGCTCAGCCCCCTGCTGCAACTGCAAAATTCCACGCAGCGCCTGCAGCGCCGCACTGTCCGCCTCCAGCTTTCCATGCCGATTAAGTTCCGCCAGCACAAACTGCTCCGACTGATCCTGCCGCAAGGTACGCAGTAATCCCAGCAGAGATTCGCGGTCCGCCGGATCCGTCATGAGATAACTGCGGAGCTGTGCAGCGGCCCGCGCGGTTTCAGTCGTCGGCCGACCCGCCAGCAAACGCAACGCCAGCTCCTCCCTCGTCAACGGCCGAATCTGCTCCAGCAACTGCAGCATTCGCAACTGATCAGCACTTCGCATCTGCAGCGCATACAACCGCGCCAAATCTCGCAACGGTGCCGCATACCCCGGATTCAGCCGATGCGCAGACAACAGCAACCGCTCACACGCAACGGCTCGACCCGCCGAAAGCTCCAGCCCCCCCAGCAGAAAATCGGCCGTCGCCTGCAACTGGTCCGACACCGGACCCAGCCGCGACAGCATGGCACGAGCCTGCTCGGGCTGCCCCTCCTGCTGCAGATACCCAGCCAGAAACAGTACCGCCACCGGCTCCGCAGAACTTAACTGCAACACCGACTCGTAGTTCTTCCGAGCAGCAGCGACACGATCAGCATCCAGGTTCTGTTCAGCACGCTGCAACAGTTCGGCCACCTCGGCACGAACCTGCTCGGCACGCCGCTGGTCAGCTCGCTGACGCAGCACCCACCCAAACACACCAGCCAGCAAAACTACTGCACATGGCAGACACCATAACCAAAATCGTCGGCCGGAAAACACCGCAAAACGCTCCATATTGGCTCGCCAGATCCGGATTCCTCAATCACCAGTTGCTCAAACCAGTCTAACCGCCCCCGCCCTCCGTCCGACCGCCGAAAAACCCCAGGTATCGTTCGAATTGCGAAAAACGGGGATTATCCGCCCGTCTCGTACCCGGAATCCGCCGGATTGTGTGGCAGCCCGACAGCTTTGCACGGTAGACTGCCGAATTAGTGTCGTCCGCTACTCTCCCAGCCGCAGGTTTCCCCCATGTCGTCTGCCACACTCAGCCAGATTCCCGGACTGTCCCGGCTGCTGCTGCAGTGCCGCCGACTGGTGCGGCTGCAAACCGTGCTCCGCGGATCCGCAGAAACCGTGGTTACCGCCACCAGCCTGCTGCTGCTGGCCTGCCTCGCAGACTACCTCCTGCTGCTGCCATCCCCCGCACGCCTCCTGCTGCTGCTCACCACCGTAATCGCCAGCGGCACCGTCTTCCTGCGGCGACTGCTGCTGCCCGCCTGCCGCACTCCGCGCGAAGACGAACTGGGCGCCGCCGTCGACCTGCAGTTCCCCGATCTCCAGGAATCGCTCGCCACTCTCGCTTCACTCAGCCGCCCCGACGTCTCCACTCAAGAATCCGGCTCCACGCTCATGCAGCAGCTGCTGCAGCGCACCGCTCAGAAACTGTCCCTGATTCAGCCCCGGCAGGTCGTGCCTGCACGCCGCACCATCACTCGCTCGCTGCAGGCTGCCGCCTGCCTCGCAGCCATCACACTGCCGCTGACCTTCTGGCAGGACAATGCACAACTGCTCGCATGGCGACTGCTCACACCCTGGGCCAATCTGGCCGCACCTACAAATCTGTGGTTTGAGATCACTTTGCCGCAGCAGGTTGCCGCCGTCGGCTCTGATGTCACCTTTGCCGCTGTGCCCCGCTGGCGAACCGCCCGTCCCGGAACACGGCCGCAGCAGGTTACACTCGAACTGCAGACCCAGGACGCAAGATTCGACAAACTCAGCATGGCCTGGGATGAAGCCGAACTGCGCTACACCACTGTGCTTGCCGACGCACAGCAGTCCCTGCAGTACCGCATCACAGGCGGCGGTGCCTTCACCGCATGGCAAACACTGACAGTCGCTGAACCGCCGCGGATTCTTGCCGCCACACTCGAAGAAACTCCCCCAACTTATACTCGCCGACCCGTTCAGCTTGTCGATGGCATCACCGGTGAAACGTTCGTCTTCGCCGGCAGCCACATTCGTATGCTGCTGCAGTTCAGCAAACCGATCACTGATCTGCAGCTGGTCTGGCAGAACTGGATTCCGCTGCCCGCACAAACTGCCGACAGCGGTGAAGAAATGACTCCCGGCGAAAACAGCCAGCTGCTCCCCGAGGAACTTGCCGCAGCAGCAGCCGGACAGCCCATGGCCCAGGCACCCGCCCGCCAGGCTGCCGCAGAACCCACGGTCCCCGCAGTCCGCTGGTCACCCGATCGACTGCAGGCCGAACTGACTTTCGTGGTCACAGGCGGCGGACGGTTCGAATTCAACGCTCTCGATGAACTCGGGCTCGGCACCAGCGAACCGGCCGATCGACGACTCACCGCTGTTCCCGATAAGCCGCCCGTGCTGCAGGCCACCGGAATCCAGGATGGACTGGAAATCCGGCCTGATGACGTCGTGCCGCTCAACACCATTGCCACCGACGATATCGGCATCGGCCTGCTGGAACTGCATTTTCGCCGCAACCAGGATGCCTTCCGCATTCAGCCCGCACAGCAACTCGAAAAAGGCGCCGAAGCAGTCGCCAGCGACTTCCGACTGGACCTCAAGCCGCTTGGACTGCAGCAGGGTGACACCCTCGAACTGCGAGCGCGCACCGCTGACGAACGACCGACTCCCGGACCCCAGATCGCCTGGCAGGGCCCGTGGATCCTGAAGGTGTCTGATACCGCCGCGCCACTCGGACTGCAGGCCCTGCAGCAGGCCGATCGCCAGCTGCTGGAAGCCCTGCGAAAATTGTCCCAGGAACTGGCACTTGACGTCGCCAAAACTGCACAGCTCCGCGCCAAAGCACAGCAGGACCTCAGCCGCACAACCCGCGATGAAATTCAGGGACTCAGCGAAAAACAACAGACACAGGGCAATCAGCTGCAACAGCTCGCAGAAGAAGCTGCTCAGCACCCGCTGATGCAGCAGCCGGCCGACAAACTGTCCCAGCTGGCTCAGCAGCTGCGTCGCGACGTTGCCACACAGCTGACTGCTGCCGCTGCAGCCGACCGTGATCCGGCAGTGCAGACACTGCAGCAGGCAGAAAATCAGCTGCAGCAGATTCGTGATCAGCTTGAACAGTCAGCAGCCCGGATGGAACGCGCCGCAAAGCTCGAACAGGACCTCGCAGAACTCAACCGTCTCGCACTCGATGCCGAAAAACTGGCCGACGATTCACTGCAGCATCAGCAGCAGCGACTGCAGGGACAGCCGGCAGCTGGCCAGACTCCCGCAGACTTTCAGCAGCAGCTCGCCACCGAACAGCAGCGACTGCAGGCCGAACAGCAGCAGCTGGATCAGCAGCTGCAGGAACTGCTCAAGAAACAACAGGAACTGCTGCAGGCCGCTCGCGAAGCCCAGCTGGATCAGGCCGCCGCACTGTCAAAACAGCTGGAACAGCTGGCTCAGCGGCAGCAGGCCGTAGCCACCGGCGTCCAGGACGAGGCTCGTGATGCCGGTCGCGATGCCGAACAACTGGCCGCGCAACTGCAACAACTCAAGGAAGATCTCGGCAAGGTCATGCAGCAGCTGCAGCAGCCAGCGGGGAAGTCGCCGGCGAATTCCCCGCCGGCCCCAGATCCCCAACAGCCCGCTCAGCCGCAGCCGGACCCGGGCAAACCGGACCCGGCCGCTCTCGAACAGGCCGTGCGCGATCTGCGACAGGGTAACCTCGCCGCACCTCAGCAGACACTGCAGCAGACCGCAGCACAGCTGGCCCAGGCCACCCGACAGCAGCCCCCGGACAGCCCGCAGCAGCAGCAGGCACAACAGCTGCAGCAAAAACTACAGCAGCTCACTCAGAAACTGCAACAGCTCGCAACGGACCGCAGCAGCCCGCAGCCCGCTCAGCAGCAGGCCACCACAGAACTGCTGCAGCAGCTCGATCAGCTGGCCGAGGCCGGCAGCCAGCAGGCGCAGGCCCTGCAGCAGAATCCCGCCAGCCCACAGGAAGCTCAGAGTGGCGCTGAACGTTCCGCACAGCGAGCTGACGATGCTCGACGTGCAGCCGAAGCCGGCCAGTTCCAAAAAGCTTCTGAACAGCTTAAGACCGCCGCTGAAGATGCTCGCATCGCAGCCGAACACCTGAATGCCAACACACTGCAGGACCCAAAAGCTCAGCTGAAGCAACAGCGCGATGACCTGTCACGGATGGCCGATTCCCTGCGGCAGATGCAGGCCAGCAATCCGGCTCAGTCCGTTGCACAGCAGCAAACTCAGCAGGATGTCAGTCAGCAGGCAGGGCAGTTGCCGCAACAGCTGCAGTCGCTCTCCGAACGACTCAGCCACCCCGCACTCGGACTGCAAAATCTGGCCCGACCGTCGCAGGAAGCCGCCCAGGCTGCTCAGCAGGCTGCCGGCAGCGGACAGCAGGCTGCCAACGACATGCAGCAGGCACAGCTGCAGCAAGCCGGCCAGACAGCAGAGAAAGCCGCCGGACAGCTCAGTCAGGCCGGTCAGTTGGCAGCCCAGGCTGCTCAGGGATTACGCGATCCGTCCAATCCGGTTCCGGCTGAAGTGGGCAACAGCATCAGCGAAGCCCTGCAGAACCTGCAGCAGGCCGCCCGCCGCATGGCTCAGGAAAACAACGCACAACCAGCAGTCAATGGCCCCGAGCAACGTGCGGGACAGCCGGAATCAGCCGCTGCCGACGGGCAGCCCGGACAACCTGGACAGCCGGACGGATCAGAACAGCCACAGCCGAGCGACCAGCCACAGCAGCCGGGCGAAGCCGGTCAGCAGGGACAGCAGAATGCTGCAGCAGCCCAGCCAGGCCGCAGCCCGGATGGCCGTCAGCAGGGCCAGAAAGGTCAGCAGGGCAGTGAAGCCGGCGGACAACAACCGGGACAACAGCCCGGACAACAGCCGGGGCAGGGCAGTGCTCAGTCACTCGCTGATGCCGCCAAATCACTGCAGCAGGCCGCCAAAAATTCTCTGCCGGCAAAATTCGCACCAGGCCAGCTCGGTTCAGACAGTCCGGCGTCAGCCGATCCAGGCTCACGAGGCAATGCGGCCGTGTTTGACGGCGCAGTTCCCGACATCACGGTCAAACGCGGTCAGCGACGCCAGTGGGGCCAGTTGCAGGACGAACTGCAGAACGATGTGAAGGATGGTGGCAAAGAAGTTCTGGACAGCGAGTATTCAGGGATGATTCGCAGCTATCGCCGCAATCTGGCCAGATCACGCAGTACTGCTCCGCAAAGGACAACCGGTCAGCCGTGACAACCAATCAGACACCACAAAATCTGCTGCCGGTAATGCACGCAGAACCAACGCCGACACCGATACCGTCCGTACCGGCGTTGCCGGCAATTCTGGAATCCTCGACCGATGCCCTCAGCGAATGGCTCCGCAGCGTCGGCCAGCCCGCCTTCCGCGCCCGCCAGATCCGCCAGTGGCTGATCCAGCGAAAAGTCACTTCGTTTGACCGTATGAGCGATCTGCCGGCAGCACTGCGACAGCAGCTGCAGCAGCACTTCCGCTTCTGCTCGTTCGAAATCGTAAACCATCAAATCGCCTCAGACCGTACAGAAAAACTGCTGCTGAAACTGCAGGATGCTGAACTGGTCGAATGCGTCCTGATGCGCGAACCCGATCGCCGCACCGTCTGCATCAGTACTCAGGTCGGCTGCGCTATGGGCTGCGTCTTCTGCGCCAGCGGCCTGCTGGGAGTTCGTCGCAATCTGACGGCAGCAGAAATTGTGGAACAGGTGCTGGTGCTGCACCGACTGCTGCAGCCCGATGAAAAAATCACCAACATTGTCGTGATGGGCATCGGTGAACCGCTGGCAAACTTTCGCTCACTAAAAGCAGCCCTGGAATTACTGACCGCTGAAGATGGTTTCGGACTGGGGTCCCGTCGCATTACAGTATCCACCGTGGGCCTGCCTGAAAAAATTCGCGAATTTGCTCGCCTGGGTGCTCAGTACAATCTGGCCATTTCGCTGCATGCTCCCAACGACGACCTGCGGACACAGATCGTCCCGGTCAATCACAACATTGGCATCAGCGAGATCCTGTCGGCTGCTGATGACTTCTATAAGCAAACAGGTCGTCGCGTATCCTGGGAATACGTGCTGCTGGCCGGAGTCAATGATCAGCCGCAACATGCCGAAGAGCTGGTGACTCTGCTGCAGGGCCGAATTGCTCACGTCAACCTGATCCCCATGAACGGCGTCAGTGAACTCACCCTGACCGCGCCACGCGAACCCCACACGCAGAAATTTCTCGAGATCCTTACACGGCGCGGGGTCGCCGCCACCGTCCGCAAACGCAAAGGCGCCGACATCGACGCCGCCTGCGGCCAGCTGCGACTTAATCGCGAAAACAACGCCTGAGCTGAACAGCACGACGCCAAAGCCCCCACCACTTGCGTCTGTCAGCATCCATTAGCGGTTCAACTCCCGCACCTGCGTTTATCCGCGCCAATCCGTGTTCATCCGTACCTGAAAAAACATCCGTGGCACAAAAACCACCCGCTAAGCCCGGTCTGCTCGGATCGTCGCCGAAATCTGATGCGACTGACCCGGCTGCAGCACCACCGCATGGTCACCCACGCATGCCGTTTCTATACATACCATCCCCGTCCACTCGTCATCACCAAAATCAGGCATCCGACGACTCTTGTCAATCCACGGATTCCAGATCACCGTCGATAGTGATCCCTGCTTGCTGACCGTAATCCTCCGCTGCAGCCCCGGATCATGCAGCACGACAGCATCAGCTGTGTTCTGATACACCCGATCGGTCTCTTCAGAAAATCGAATCGGCTGACCAGCAGGCTCACACCACTGCAGTTGCGGCACCTTGCTCAAATAACCAGTCTTCTCAAGACCTGTGATCTCGATCCCCTGAATCTCAGAGACCGACAGATACGTGTGCAGAGCCGCCTCAAATCGCTCGGCCGCCACTGCTGTCGCTGACAGTTCACAAGTTAACCGCAACTGCAGTTCGCGCCCCGGACTCACCTCATACCGCAACAAAAAATTGCCAGTCTCCGTCTGCAGCACCAGCTTCAGCACACCATCGTCACCACACACCGCTGACTGCAGCTGCCACTCCTGCAAACGAGCACTCCCGTGAGCCGGCAAAGATGCATCCTGAGGATGCGGACCAAACCACGGAAAACAAATCGGCACGCCACCACGAATCGGTTTGCCCGGCTCAAACCACGACGAACCACTCAGCCACAACACCGGATGATGCCCCGCAGGCTGCCACGATGTCAGATGCGCGCCATGCAAATACAACTCACCACTCGCACAATCCGTCTGCACCCTCAGACGAGACAGTCCGCCAAGGCCGGAATCCGGCATTAAGCCAGGCATGCTGGTTCTCACAGCAGACTCCTCAGTCACAGAACCCAACTCAAGGAATGCGGTTAAACCCCTCTAGTCTGGTATGCGCAGTTCCATTTGTCCAGATCCAATAAAAAAGCCGGCAGTCACCGCTGCCGGCTTCATAAACTCGTCAGCTCCCAAAACTCAGGCTCAGCTGAAATTCAGGCCGCCAGGCAGCAGCAACTCAACAATCTCTCCAATCGACTCGTCCACTGCTGTCTCTGCCCCGCAGGACTCTGCCGCACCCTGCACAGTGGCCGCCTGGATCTGCTGAGCCGCTGCAGCCAGCACCGCCGCTCGCTCAATGTCCAGCTGGTCCTGAACAGACTGACGAACAGTCACCACCGGACGTTCGCTCCGTACTGCCTCAGACGCCAAAGGTGACTGCAATTGCGGTATCTGTACCACCACAGGCTCAATCGCCAGCAGCTGCAGATCACCTGCACCGCCCGATTGAGAAGCCGCATCCTGCTGCGACAGCACAAACACCGAGAAGGCCTGCGGATTGCTCCACGGAGACACTTCGTCGCTGGTACTCACCGCCCGCACCCAGACTCGATACTCAGCACCATTCACCAGATCCGCCGGCACCTGCAGAGAATTCCCGGTGACGCCGAACTGCTTGAAGACGTTGAATTCAATCTGGTTGCCAAACGTGCGGTTCACCCACACATCGTACTTGCCAGCCCCCAGCACGTCCGCCCAGCGAATGGTCGGACGCAAAGTGGCCACCTGCCCAATCGGCCCCGTCACAACCGGACGTCCACCCACATAAAACTCAGTTCGCACTGAGAAGTCGCTGCGGAATCCGGCAATTGCGGATTCGGCAATTGCAGTCCACGCATAGTTTCCATCAGCCAATGCTGCTGCCGGGGTCCAGCTGGCAGTTGCAAGGCCGGAAACATTCGCGACCACAACACCCGTCGCCAGATTCTGCAGGTTAAACCCGTACGATGTCGCACCCAGCACCGTCGTCCACGTAAACGTCTGCTGACGATCGAATGTGGATGACAGCGGAGTCACCGGCTGTGGCGGAGTCACAACCAGGAAGTCCGTCTGCGGACTCCAGCCGGCCGGAGTTCCATCAGCCGCAATGCCTCGAGCCCAGAAGCGGTAACGCGACAACTGCAAATCCGCATCCGGTGTCCACGAAGTCCCCGTCACAAATGTGCGGTACACCTGAGTCTGTCCGGTCGAACGATTGTCCAGCCAAATGTCATACTTGACAGCCCCGGGCAAAGCAGTCCAGCTCAAAGTCGGACGGTATGTTGCCTGCCGCAGAGACAGCGGAGTCACGGCTACACGAGTTACCACAGTGAATCGATTGATCGACGACCAGTCACTGACCGCCCCAGTCGCATACACCGCCTGCACATATACATCAAACTTGCCAATTCCCAGATTGAACGGCATCTGATACTGAGTCCCAACGCTGGTCGCCTGATGGAATGGATTCACACCAGTTGTCACGTTCTTCACCCAGATCTTGTACGAAGCTGCTCCCGGGACAGAAGTCCAGGTAAACGTCGGTCGCTGTGCCGGAGTCGATCCGATCGGACTGGTGATCACCGGACGAATCGCCTGCACCGTCACACTGAAGCTGCGGCTGAAGCTGCGGTTGTCCGCCGTCGTCAGCAGATCCTGATCCAGTCCACCATCCGTCACAGTCACAGTGATCGTGCTGACGCCGGTTGTGCGAGCCGTTGGAGTAAATTTCAGAGTGCCGGTTGTGTCAGCCGACGTATACATGACACTGGCATCAGGAATCAATCCCGTGTTGCTGCTGACTGCCGTGACACTCAAAGGCTGATTCTCGCCGCCACCCGCACTGATCCCCGTCAGATCCACCACCTGCTCCGGCGAATCCTCACTGATCGTCGTATCGTACAACGCATCAATCGTCGGAACATCATTCACCGCATTCACCGTCACAGTGAACGTTCGTGTCACAGTCAGGTTGTCACCAGTTGTGCTCAGATCACCATCCAGACCGCCGTCGGTCACAACCACAGTGATCACCGCTGTGCCGCTCTGATCCGCTGCTGCCGTATACTTCAAAGATCCCGTCACATCTGCTGATGTGTAGAACACCGTCGGATCCGGAATCAGACTGGTATCGCTGCTGCTTGCTGTCACCTGCAATGGCTGGCTCTCACCACCACCCGCTGAAATGCCACTCAGATTCACCGTCTGTTCAGATGCATCCTCATCAATCGTTGCGTCAGACGGCTGATTCAGCGTCGGAGCGTCGTTCACCGGAGTTACCGTCAAAGTAAACGTGCGAATCACCGTCAGGTTGTCACCAGTTGTACTCAGATCACCATCAAGACCACCGTCAGTCACAACCACAGTGATTACAGCAGTGCCACTCTGGTCCGCTGCTGCCGTATATTTCAAAGAACCCGTCACATCCGCCGATGTGTAGATCACCGTCGGATCCGGAATCAGACTGGTATTGCTGCTGCTCGCGGTCACACTCAACGGCTGACTCTCGCCGCCACCTGCAGAAATGCCACTCAGACTCACCGTCTGCTCAGATGCATCCTCGGCAACCGTTTCGTCGTACATCACATCCAGCGTCGGCTGATCGTTGACCGCACTGACTGTCACCGTAAACGTCTTCGTCACCGTCAGATTGTCGGCAGTCGTCTCCAGTTTGCCGTCATTGCCGCCATCCTCAACCGTTACGGAAATCACCGAAGACCCACTTTGATCTGCGATCGGCGTAAATTTCAGCGAGCCGGTGGCATCGGGGGTTGTATAGGTGACAGACGGAGTCGGAATCAGGCCCGTGTTACTGCTGGAAACCGTCACCTTCAGCGGCTGAGATTCCCTGGGACCGGCAGAAATGCCAGTCAGGTTCACCGTCTGCTCGGCCGCATCCTCGCTGATCGTGAAGTCGGCCGGCTGGTTGAAGTCCGGTGCATCATTCACTGGAGTGACCGTCAGCGGGAAGGACTGGCTAAAGTAGCCGTTGTCCGCTGTTGTATTGATGTCCCCATCCAGACCAGCGTCCTCCACAGTCACTGTGATTGTTACAACCCCATGGCTGTTAAGTGACGGAGCAAATTCAATGGAACCCGTATCGTTAGCGGATGTGTAAATCACGCTCGGAGTTGGAAGCATATCAGTATCGCTGCTGGTCACAGACACCCGCAGCGGCTGACTTTCACCGCCACCAGCCGTGATCCCCGACAGATCAACTGTCACTTCACCAGAGTCCTCAATAATCGTCAGATCATACAGTACGTCCAGAGTGGGCAGGTCGTTGACCGCACTGACAGTGACCACAAATGCCGTCGTCGTCACCAGATTGTCGCCGGCGGTACCCAGATCCAGGTCCGGCCCGCCGTCTTCAACAGTCAAAGTAATCGTGGATGTACCGCTAAGCTCCGCAATCGGAGTGAATTTGATCGAGCCAGTGCTGTCCGCAGATGTGTAGCTCAGAGTCGGTGTCGGAATCAGGCCTGTGTTGCTGCTGGAAACCGTCACCTTCAATGGCTGCGATTCACCACCACCAGCCGTGATACCCGTCAGGTTTACCGTCTGCTCGGCCGCATCTTCATTAATCGTCAAATCGGCAGGCTTGTCAATTGTCGGCGCATCATTCACTGACGTCACCGTCACAACAAAGGTGCGGCTGAATGTCAGATTGTCACCAGTCGTCGACAGATCATTGTCCAGACCAGCATCTTCCACAGTCACCGTGATCGTGGCAGTACCATGCTGATCAGCAGCCGGCGTATACTTGATCGAACCCGTTGCATTTGCAGATGTGTAAATCACCGCAGGCGTCGGAATCAGCACCGTGTTACTGCTGGTCGCAGTCACTTTCAGCGTCTGTGATTCACCACCACCAGCACTGATCCCAGACAAACTGACCGTCTGCTCGGGCGCATCTTCCGCTATCGTCGCGTCCGACAGCGAGTCCAAAGTTGGAACATCGTTCACGGCCGAAACCGTCACGACAAATGTCACCTCGGTGACACCGTTGTCCGCAGCTGTGCTCAGATCACCATCCAGACCGCCATCCTCAACCGTGAGGGTGATCGTCACTGGACCGCTTTGATCAGCCACCGGAGTAAAGCGAATCGAACCCGTTGCATCCGCAGATGTATAGGTCACCACAGGGTTCGGAATAACACCGGTCGCACCACTGGTGGCAGTCACCCTCAGCGGCTGCGATTCTCCCCCGCCAGCAGTGATGCCCGTCAGATTCACAGTTTCTTCGGCCGCATCTTCACTGATTGCGAAATCAGCCGGACGATCAATCGTCGGCAGGTCGTTGACCGCTGTCACCGTGACCACAAAAGTGCGGCTGAATGTCAGATTGTCACCGGTGGTCGACAGATCATTGTCCGGACCGCCGTCCTCAACTGATACCGTGATCGTGGCTGTGCCACTGAGATTCGCCACCGGCGTAAACCGGATCGAACCGGTCGCATCAGCCGATGTGTACGTCACAGCGGGGTCCGGAATCAGACTTGTGTCGCTGCTGGTTGCAGTCACCTTCAGCGACTGAACTTCTCCGCCACCAGCCGAAATGCCCGACAGATTCACCGTCTGCTCGGCAGCGTCTTCGGCGATCGTCGTGTCCGACAGAGCATTCAAAGTGGGAGCGTCGTTTACTGGAGTCACTGTGATCGTAAACGTGCGGGATGACGAACGATTGTCGGCAGTCGTTCCAAAATCTCCGTCAACACCGGCGTCCTCAACTGTCACCGTAATTACCGCAGATCCACTCTGATCGGCCACAGGTGTAAACTTCAAAGTCGCTGTTGTATCCGCTGACGTGTACGTGATCGCAGGATTCGCAATCAGACCCAGGTTGCTGCTGGAAGCACTCAGACGCAGAGTCTGCGATTCTCCGGGACCATCTGAAATCCCCGTCAAACCCACAGACTGCTCAGACGCGTCCTCAGCAACTGTCACATCCGCTATCGCGTCCAGCGATGGCGGGTCATTCACCACCACCGTAAAGGTCACAGAAAATGTTTCATTGTCACCCGCCGTGGACAAATCACCGTCCAGACCACCGTCCGTCACTGTGACTGTGATCACAGCAGAACCACTGGCTGCGGCCACAGGAGTAAATCGCAGACTGCCCGTCGTGTCAGCCGATGAGTAAGTCACCACAGGATCCGGAATCAGACCCGTATTGCTGCTGGACGCTGTCACACTCAGGGGCTGATTCTCGCCGCCACCCGCCGTAATGCCGCTCAGACTGACTGTCTGCTCTGCAGCATTCTGCTCAGCTGCAGATCCGCCACACCGGCGATCGTTGGCTTGTCGTTGACGGCTGCAACCGTCACAAGAAATGTTCGAGTCACCGTGAGGTTGTCGGAGGCCGTGGACAAATCACCGTCCAGACCACCATCCGTTACAACAACTGTGATCAAAGCCGTTCCACTCTGATCAGCAACCGGAGTAAACTGGATCGAACCTGTCGAATTCGCTGACGTGTAGGTCACTGCAGGATTCGGAATCAGCCCCGTGTTGCTGCTGGAAGCCGTCACCTGCAAAGGCTGCGTTTCACCGCCACCAGCCGTGATACCGCTAAGATTAACAGTCTGCTGCGGTGCGTCTTCATTGACGCCAAGGTCCGACAAAGAGTCCAGCGTCGGAGCATCATTCACGGCAGCAACCGTCACGCTGAAAATTCGAGTCGTTGTGGCGTTGTCGACAGCAGTGCTGAGATTTCCGTCCAGACCGCCATCCTCAACGGTCACAATGATCAGCGCCGTACCACTCTGATCAGCCACCGGAGTAAATCGAATGGAACCAGTCGCGTCAGCCGACGAGTACGTCACAGCAGGATTGGGAATCAAACCCGTGTTGCTGCTGGACGCTGTCACTCGCAATGGCTGACTTTCGCCGCCACCAGCTGAAATGCCCGTCAGATTCACCGTCTGCTCGGCATCGTCTTCCGTCAAAGACAAGTTGCCCACCGGATCCAGCGTCGGAGCATCATTCACGGGATTCACGGTCACGAGAAACGTGCGAGTCGCCGTCAGATTGTCCGCTGCTGTCGCCAGATTCTCGTCCTGGCCGCCATCCTCCAGCAACACAGTAATCAATGCCGTGCCACTGAGATTCGCAACAGGCTGCAGACGCAGTGCACCCACAGCATTCGGAGATGTATAGTCAACAGACGGGTCAGGTATCAGACCGGGATTGCTGCTGCTGGCAGTAATCCGCATCGGCTGAACTTCGAACGGACCGGCCGCAATACCAGTCAGATTCACCGTTTGCTCTGCCGCATCCTCGCTGATCGTCAGATCAGCCACCGCATCAAACAACGGCGCGTCATTGATGTTGTTCACCGTCACTGTAAACGTACGCGAAAAGATCGCGTTGTCGCCCGCAGTGCTGAGCTTCGAATCCAGACCGCCGTCCTCCACAACGACCGTAATCACTGCCGTACCGTACCGGTTGGCTGCCGGAGTAAACCGGATGGAACCAGTCACCTGCGGAGATGTGTACGTTGTCGACGGATTCGGAATCAGATCAGGATTGCTGCTGGTCGCCGAAACCCTCAACGGCTGATTTTCACCACCGCCCGCAGAAATCCCCGACAATGATACCGTCTGCTGAGGAGCTTCCTCATTCAATGTTACGTCCGACAGCGGATTCAGCGTCGGCAGGTCATTGACCGGAGTCACCGTCCTCCACTGTGACCGTAATGGTCGTGGAACCATGCTTGTTGGCCACCGGAGTAAACCGCAACGTGCCGGTGCTGTTCGGAGTCGTGTAGTCAATCGCCGGAGCAGCGATCAGAGACGTGTTGCCGGACAACGCCGTCACTCGCAACGGCTGCACCTCACCAGCTCCCGCCGTAATTCCCGTCAGATCCACGGAACGCTCAGCAGCATCCTCGGCCAGAGTCACGTCGTACAGCGTGTCCAGCGTCGGAGCCGTCAGCATCTGACGAACCTCAAGCACCTGCATCACTTCCAGACCGGCTGCACGAGCCGACCCGCGGAAATTCCGAACACTGCGACGATTGAAACAGGACGACAGACGCTTCAGCAGACGTTTGCTCATGTCAGGTTGTGCCCCAAAGAAAAGGCGTTTTGATTCCCGCAGGCTGGAAAAGACAGTGGCAAGCTAGGGAATCCAGCAAAAACTGGTTAGGAAACAAAATGCCAATGGTCAAGTAATCACTGCGAATCACGACAAAAATCAACAAAATCGCCAGCGCTGCCCATTCCTCAAAATCCACCCAAACGACTCAGCCCAAACATTACTCCCGTCACACGCACCGCCAGCAGACTCAGAGTTCCAATTGCACCATTTCTGACGAATCTGCTTAAAAGACGGGTGAAAAGGCTTTTTCTGACGCGAACAGCAGCGTCGCAAAACCTATTTTCCCCCGCCCCCGGCCGGACGCGCCGGCAGTCGCTGACGAGCCGCTGAGGGAAGACAATTGTTCGCCCGTGCCGGATGACTGTGCACCCAGCCCAGCGGATTCCCACGCCACCGCACTACGTGCCAGCCAGCGCCACACGAACCCAGCGCCTGACCCTCCAGATACTTCCGCGCCTCCGCATCACCCAACTCCAGCACAGACGCCGGATCCCAGCCACCATCCCGACGCAGCGCCAAAACATGCGAAGGCAGCCAGTGCTTCGCCGGCTGATACGCCACCTCAGGACCAGATACCGCACACTCCAGCACCGCCCGACACGCTCGCTCCGACCAGCCAAAACGCTGACGGCCACGAGTTTCCAAATGCACACCAGTCAGCCGACCCACACCGGCATCATCCCAGCAGCTCGCCGCTTCAAAATCCTCGCACGACAATCGCTCCCACGCACCGCTGCCACCACCGTCCATCCGCCGCAAACGAATCGCATAGCCCCCTGCACAACGATCCCGATGCGGCCAGACCCGATACCCACCAGGAAACTCAGCGCTCCGCCAGCACTCCAGTCCAGGCTCCGGCTCCTCACACCAATTCCCATGCTCGCCCAGAAACCACGCCGCTGCACCCTCGTTCTCAGCCGTCGCAAACGTACACGTCGAATACACCAGCCGACCGCCCGGACGAACCAGCCGCGCCGCATGACTCAGAATGCGACGCTGACGAGCCGCAGAGTGCCGCACCTGAGACTCACTGAAGGCAGCCAATGACTGGCGATCACGAGCCACCATCGACTGGCCGGAACACGGTGCATCCACCAGTACCGCATCAAACACAGCCGATAAACCGCCCGACAACCGCTCAGGATCCACACCCGTCACCACGTAACCCGGAAAACCCACACGCGCCAACGACAGACTCAATACCGACTGACGACTCTGAATCGTTTCATTCGCCAGCAGAAAACCACCGCCCGGACCCACCACCTCAAGAATCGCCGACGCCTTTGCTCCCGGAGCCGCACAGATGTCCGCAACCTGCTCCCACGGCTGCACATTCAGCAGACGCAAAGCCAGCATCGATCCCGCATCCTGCACAAAAAATAAACCCGCCGCATGCTCCAGACACGCCGCCGGCTGCACAACACCGGGCAGATAACAGCCACCCGAGTACCACGGCACCTGCTCACTAACATACGGCAGCTCCAGACACTGACCAGCACCCAATGCCAGCTGCGGACGCAACCGAATCGACTTCTCCGGACGACCACCCAGCGAACCCCACACCTCTCCCCACTCAGACTCACTCAGCACCGCCGCTGAGACAGGTGATGGTATCCGCCAGTCAGCACCAACCACTCGCTTACCCCTCATTACTCACCCCAGCCACCTGAACCACAACAGCCACCTGATCTCTCAGCCACGCTCCAGCGCCGGTATATCAATCCACTGCCGAAATGCGCCCTCATCCGCATTCCGACCACTCACCACAACCACCACGTCGCCATCACCGGACAACGACAAACCACCACGCAGCAGCCCCGCCACCCCAATCGCTCCCGATGGCTCTGTCTTCAAACCATGATGCTCGTACAGCCAGCGCATGGCCTGTCGAGTCTGCATGTCGGGGATCGCCAGCGAACGACGCACCAGACGACGCAGAATCGGCCAGTTGTGCAAACCTACGTCGTACGACAGCAACCCGTCACAAATACTGGCCGGACGATCCAGCCGCACTCGCTGATCAGCCTCCAGCGACCGCCGGAAATCATCCGCTCCCTCCGGCTCTACACCGATAATCTCGGCCTCTGGAAAACCGTCGCTGATCGATAACGCCTGACCCGACATCAGCCCGCCACCACTCACCGGACAAATAAACGTCGACAACCCACGCCCCTCCCGACGCAGCTCACGCACCGTCCACAACGCTCCCACACCATTCCCCGCAATCACATACGGGTCGTCATAAGGCGATGCCTGCAAAGCCAGTTCCACCTCGGCAATCTCACGAGTCATCCGGTCACGCTCGCCCGTTTCGTGGTCGCGAGCAATATTATACGTGCGAACCTCAGCACCAAATGACTGCGTCCGCTGAAATTTCACCCGCGGAGCCGTATCGGGCATCACCACAATCACACGCACACCAAATCGCATCCCCGCATAGGCTATGCCCGAAGCAAAATTGCCGGATGAATGAGCCGCTACGGGACGGCCCGCCAGATCAGGAACATGACGAGCCATCCAGTTGCAGGCACCAAATAACTTGAATGATCCCGAAGGTGTCCAGCCATAGTCCCGCAGCCATACCCGCCGCGATTCCGGCAGTCCCAGCCAGCGTTCCAAAGCCCACGAACGAATCAAGGGCGGCGAAAAAACATGACCCCGAATGCGACCCTCTGCCACATGCACGTCATCCATCGTCACCGTCGCAACCGTCATCTCACTGCCTCCACCAACAACACCAGAACCAGCAGCAACACCCGCACCAGCCAGGCCGCTGACATCCCACACCGACCCGCTCGCCTGACAAGCCCAATCAATATACCATCCCCAATCCCGTATCACCCACCGAAACCGTCACGCATTTTGTGAACGTAACCGAATCCTGAGAAGACGCAGTCGCACGATGCCTCACACTCAACTCTCCCGACTCCTGCAGCTCGCTCTGCTGCAACTCACACTCGCAATCGCATTCACAACAACCACACCCGCAAGCGCACAACTCACTACACCCGCCTTCAGCCTCACCGAACTGCCGCCAATCCCCGATGCCGAAGGCTTCGCCGGCTGCTTCGCCGGAATCTCAAACAATCACCTGCTGGTGATCGGGGGCGCAAATTTCCCCGACAAAAAACCCTGGGATGGCGGCTCCAAAGCATGGTCCGATCGCATCTATGCACTGCCCCTGTCCATACCCCGCAGCCTGCGACTGGGACAAACTCCCAAACACCCGGCCCTGCTGATGAACCGCACACCATGGAAACTGGCCGGACGAAACCCCACACCCACAGGCTACGGCGTCTCCGCGACATTCCACGATGAAGTAATCTGCGTCGGCGGCAGCAACCACACACAACACTACAGCTCCGTCACCGCCGTCCGCTACCAAAACTCAACCCCCGCCTTCCGACAGCTGCCACCACTCCCACTGCCACTCGCCAACCACTGCGGCACACTTGTCGGAAACCTGCTGTACATCGCTGGAGGACAGACGGACCCAAACTCAGCACCCGCCGAAAACGCCGCATGGACACTCGACCTCAACCACACCGAAACAGGCTGGATACGACTGCCCGATTGCCCCGGAACACCTCGCATCCTCGCCACCGCCGCCACCACCGGACAGGATTTCTGGATGATCGGCGGAGCCTCACTGCGGCCAGGCACCGATGGCAAACCAGTCCGCACATGGCTCAAAGATGCCTGGCGATACTCCCCCGAACACGGCTGGCAACAACTGCCCGACCTGCCGGCACCACGAGTCGCTGCGCCGTCACCCGCACCCGCACCGCAGCAAACTCCCGTCCTGCTTGGAGGTGATGACGGCAGCCAGGCCGGAAATGACCCCCGCACACACCAGGGCTTCACAACCACCAGCCTCAGCCTCGCACCCCAGCACACACAAGCCAACCTCTCCACACAATGGCTCAGCAGCAGCCCCTTCCCGCCCGCCGTCGTCACCACCACCACCGTCCACGTCGATGACTTCTGGATCATCCCCAGCGGCGAAGTACGACCAGGCATCCGCTCACCCAAAGTCTGGCTGCTGCTCCCCACACCAGTCACACAGTAACACCCACACAACACACACCCGCCACCCGCTCCCTCACAGTCGCGGCTCCTGATTTGTTTCTGACCACTGACCACTGCCCCACCCCCGCGACCTCACCGCCGGATCCGGTACAACGCAGGATCCACGTGCGGCTTCGCTCCCGTTATCAGCTCCGATACCAGCTTTCCTGTCCCCGTGCCCATCGAAATCCCCAGCATGCTGTGACCAGCCGCAATCCAGACGTTCCCATATCGCGGCGAACGGTCAATGTAAGGAATCCCGTCCGCCGTCATCGGACGCCAGCCATACCACTCCTCCTCAACAGGCTCCGCCGTCGCCTCATGCAAATATTCGGCCGCACCCGAACGCAGGTAATTCAAACGAGCCCTGTTGAGGCTGGTGTCGTATCCCGAAAATTCCATCGTGCTGCCCACACGATAGCCTTCTTCAAAAGGAGTAATCGCGACATGACACTCCTCCAGAATCATCGGATACTTCGGACACAACTTCGGTCGCGCCATCGTGATCGAATAACCCTTGCCCGGCTGAATCGGCAGTTTCACACCCAGCGACTGCTGTAATAGCGGAGCCCACGCGCCGACAGCCACCACAAAGTTGTCCGCCGTCAAAGTCTCACCCGTTGTCTCCACTGCCAACGCTCGCCCATTGTCGCCCGCAAACGACTTCATCGCCGTCTGCTCCAGCACTCGCACTCCCGCTGCCGTGATAATTCGCTTCAGCTCACTCATCAGCTTGCCAGGACGCAAATGAGCATCACAACGATACAGCCAGGCACCCGCCAGACCAGGCTTCAAGGCCGGTTCCAGCGCCGTCAGCGCCGCCCCAGCAAACGGCTCCGCCGGCATGTCGAAATGCTTCCGCAGCCACGCATCACTCTCCGCATACGCATCAAACTCATGCTGGTCCCGAAACACAAACAATAACCCGTCCGTCTTCCAGTCCACCAGCATGTTCTGCTGCTCAAAAACTTCGCGATACAAGGCCGCCGAAGACTGCAACAGCGGATGACAGGCCTTGCCCGCCTCCATCATCGCCCGCGAATTGCAGCGCAAGGCAAACTTCAGCAGCCACGGCGCCAGCATCGTCAGCTTAGCCGGGTTGATCCGCAGGGCCGTCTGAGTCGTCAGCATGCCCTTCAGACCCTTCAGCACCTGGCCCGGTCGAGCCAGCGGAATCACATGACTGGGACTGACATAACCGCAGTTGCCGTGCGAACACTGCTTCCCAAACTGACTCTGCTCAATCAAAGTCACACGATGGCCAGCCTGAGCCAGATACCAGGCCGTAAAACCACCAATCACACCACCACCAATCACCACCGTATGCTGCACACCACTCATCGCCAACCCCGCATCTCAGTCACTGGCCAGTACCGCCCACATAACCGCCCGCTGCAGCGACGAAACAGCAGCAGATCCGCCCGATATCTTACTCATCAGGCCCAGCTTCGCAGTTCCACGCTGCTCAGATTGAACGAATTCCATGGCAAAAGGGATCCGATTGCTGCAGAATCAGCCGCGACTCGCCCGTCACCCACGCAGACCCCGTAATCGTCGGGATCACCACCGGCCCCGCACCAGCCTCGCCACAACCCGCTACCCCCTGCACACCAGACAACTCAGACTCACTCGCCAGCTGCCAGCTGCCCTCAAATACACTCCCCACAATACTCTCCTGACGCCAAACCGCCCCCGCAGCCAGACGCCCGTCAGCCGCCAGACACGCCAGCTTCGCACTGGTACCAGTGCCACAAGGTGACCGGTCGTAAGCACCACCCGGACACATCACAAAATTTCGACTGTCCGCCACACCAGATGACGCCGGACCAAACAGCTCAATGTGGTCAATCACGCCACCACCAGCACCCGTGATCCCCGACCGCTCCAGTGCCGCTCGAATCTCCATCGCGTATGCCGATAAACCCTGCCAGTCACGCAGCTCCAGTGACCGCCCATGACGACTCACCAGATAAAACCAGTTTCCACCCCACGCAATGTCACCACTCACCTCCTCGCCACTCGACAACTGCACCACAACTCCACTGCGATAACGCCACGACGGCACGTTCCGCAAACGCACCCGATTCGCGTCCAGCAGCTCCGCTTCCACAATGCCAACAGGAGTCTCCACGCGAGTCACACCGAGACGAACTCGACCCAGCCAGTACAGCGTCGACATCAAACCAATCGTCCCGTGCCCGCACATGTGCAGGTAACCGGCGTTGTTAAAAAAAATAATTCCTACATCACAGCTGCGGTCATAAGGCTCGCACAATAACCCACCCACCAGCACGTCGGAACCACGAGGCTCATTGATGACCGCCGATCGATAACCGTCATACCGGTCACGCAGCAGTTGCAAACGCTCACCCAGCAGACCACTGCCCAGATCCGGACCACCACCGATGATAATTCGAGTCGGCTCGCCACCCGTATGAGAATCCACGACCTGCAGAATTACATCTGACATCTTCGTCGCCCCCAACCCAACCCCCACACCCGCGGACTCCCGTCTGCGGCTCGCCATACCGAAAACTGATCAACACCCAAAAAAAAAGCCCAGGTCCGAGCTGCAGCCGTGGTGGGCTGACAGTCTCTTCCCGGGCTCACTTGCAGACGCCACACTGGCCTAAACACCAGCATCCAGGCAGATCACCTCGCCCACAGCGCCTTCCGAATTTCTGTACACCAGACACAACCTTAAATCACCAAATCACTGGACTTCCAGTTCCGGCGGCTGGTTGGCACGGCGAGCTCGCATCTCGGCTCGACGACGGTCACGACGACGAATGTCACTGGGCTTCTCGTAAAACTCACGCTTGCGCATTTCCTTCTTCACGCCGGCATGCTCAACCAACTTGCGAAACCGACGCACCGCCTCATTCACACTTTCATTGTCACGCAAACGCAGCTTTACCACAAACACCCTCCAGATTTTTCATGCTGAACAAGCGAACAGAGACAAACAGAAATCGGACAAGGATGGTAACCTAAGGCGGCGGGAAATGCAAATTCCTTCCACGCCGCATTTGCCATTCAGAACGAAAGCTGTCAGTTTCGAGAGCAGCCAGGAAGGCGGTTTCACAACCCCAAACAACACGGCACACTCAATTCACTGTTCAAATGTTCCTGTTCTGATCCGCAAAGCTTCAGGTCAGGTCACTATCGGCGGAATTCAGCCATGGCTCGCGATTGCCTGTACCTCATCGACACTTTTTCTCTGATGTTCCAGGTCTTTCACGCCATCCCACCCATGACCGGAACACGCGGACAACCCACCAATGCCGTCTTCGGACTCACCCGCGACCTCCTCGCAATCCTCGAACGACAGCCCACACACCTCATCTGCGCACTCGATTCACCAGGACCCGGCACCCGCGAACTCATCTATCCGCAGTACAAAGCCAACCGCACCGAAATCCCCGCTGACCTCAAAACACAAATCCCACTCATCAAACAACTCATCGCCGGCTTCAATATCCCCGGCATCGAACTGGAAGGCTGGGAAGCCGATGACATCATCGCCACCGCCACGCGACAGGCACTCGCACTCGATATGGACGTCGTCATCGTCTCTTCCGATAAAGACAACCGACAACTGCTCGGACCAAACGTCCGCATGTTCAACTGCCGCCGCAACGAATTCTATGACTCACAGTCGCTGCTGAACGACTGGGGCATCCGACCCGATCAGGTCGTCGACTTCCAGTCACTTGTCGGTGACGCCGTCGACAATGTACCCGGCGTCCCCAAAGTCGGCCCCAAAACCGCCACCACACTGCTGACCCAGTACCAGACACTCGACGCCATCCTCGAAAATATCGCCCACACAACCGGCAAAGCCCTGCAGAAAAATCTGACCGCAGGTCGCGAACTGGCACTCATCAGCCGCCAGCTCGTCACACTCCGACAGGACCTGCCACTGCAGATCGACTTCCCCGCCGCAAAAGTCTCACCCCCCGATCACAACGCACTCCTGCCATTCTTCCAGGACATGGGCTTCCGCGGCTACACAGCACAAATGAAACGACTCGCCACGGCCGCCGGTGCCCCCCCCAACAGCACCGGCACCGGCAGCAAACCCGCCGCCACCGCACGCCGCAAACCGTCCCTCTTCGATGCTCAGCAGGACCCCGCCGATAACCCCGACACACACAGCACCGCCGACAGCACACCGGCCCCCGCACGAGCATCCGCAGTCAGCTTCGCGCCCGCTGTCCCCGCGGGAACACTCGACGCTGCCACCGCGCCCGCCATCCTGCAACAGTTGCTGCACTCACCCGTCGTCATCTTCGAACCTGTCTGCAGCGGCCACACCGTCCGCACCCGACAGCTGACCGCCGCCGCCATTTCCGACGGACAACATCTCTGGCTGCTGCACACACCCGCCGGCAGCAGCCTGCATTCACAAATCACAACCTTCCTCGCCAGCTACCCGGGCGAATTGTGCGTCGTGTCCGCCAAACCGCTGTGCCACGCTCTGCTCAACTCCGGCTGCGGACTGCCCGCCCGCCTGTTCGATGCCTCCATCGCCGATTACCTGGTGGATGCCGGAGCCCGCGGACACGAACTGACCGATATCGCCGATCGCTATGCTCCCGATCTCGGTCACGCAGCACCAGTCACCGCACCCCGCAAACCACGACAGCAGACCATGTTCGCCGAAGATGACCAGACCGATGCCGCGTCCGCTTCCGCCTCGGCCGCCGAACAGCGACTGCAGACTCTGCTGGCCGTCCTGCCCGGACTTCGCGATGCCCTGCAAACCGCCGGGCTGCTGGAACTGTACCTGTCCCTCGAAGAACCACTCATCCGCATCCTCGCCGTCGTGGAACATGCCGGCATCTCTGTCGATGCCGCAGAACTGCAGCGGCAGAGCAGGGCAGCGGGCACAACCATCGAACAGCTCACAGCCGACATCTTCGCCATCGCCGGGCATCCGTTCAACATCGACTCACCCAAACAGCTCGGACAGGTCCTCTTCACAGAACTCAAACTCCCCGTCATCCGCCGCACTCAGACAGGAGTTAGTACGGATCAGGAAGTCCTCGAAGAACTGTCCGCACAACATCCCCTGCCCAGACAGATCCTCGAACGGCGGCACCTGATCAAACTGCAGGGCACCTACCTCGATGCACTGCCCGCACTGGTGTCGCCCGAAACCGGTCGCATCCACGCCACCTTTCATCAGACCGTAGCCGCCACCGGCCGACTCAGCTCCAGCGACCCCAATCTGCAGAATATCCCCGTCCGCACTCCTGAAGGTCGGCAGGTGCGAGCTGCCTTTCGACCGGCTAGCCCGCAGTGGACTCTGGTCTGCGCAGACTATTCGCAGATTGAACTGCGAGTCCTTGCGCATTTCAGTGGAGATCAGGCACTCTGCGAAGCCTTTCAGGCCGGCATTGACATTCACGCGGCCGTCGCCGCCGACGTCTTTCAGAGCCCCGTCGACACAGTCTCGTCTGATCAGCGACGCATGGCCAAAGCGGTGAACTTCGGAGTCATCTATGGGCAGACTCCCTGGGGCCTCGCTGCATCACTCGGCATTGACAAAGCCGAAGCAGCCGCATTCATTGATGACTACTTTCGGCGGTATGCCGGCGTCGCTGCGTTTTGTGAAAGAGTGCTTGAGGAAACAGCCAGAACCGGTTACGCCCGCACCATTCTAAATCGCCGCCGCGCAATCTCCGGCATCCGCCGCACCACCGGCATCAACCGCAACATGCCCGAACGCACAGCCATCAATACCGTCATCCAGGGCTCAGCCGCCGACCTCATCAAACAGGCGATGCTGAACGTCGACCGCATGCTGCGCCAGCAATCCGTGCAGGCCCGCCTGCTGCTGCAGATCCACGATGAACTGGTGCTGGAATGTCCGCAGGATCAGACAGCCGCCCTGATCCCCCTGCTGCGGCAGTGCATGCAGGACGCCATGACACTGAACGTCCCTCTTGTCGTCGACGTCACCACCGGCCCCGACTGGCTGAACCAGCACGACATCTGAATCTGCCGCAACCAGCAAACCCTGCCCACCGATCCCGCTCGCCCCCCTCCTCGCCCATCGTACTCGAAAAAACATC
>Ga0163212_1000054_pt1 | contig 47076 bp, 23 predicted proteins | sample Malawi_45m_30L_FD_113532 | JGI IMG/M metagenome (GOLD analysis project Ga0163212, IMG submission 113532) | Freshwater microbial communities from Lake Malawi, Central Region, Malawi to study Microbial Dark Matter (Phase II) - Malawi_45m_30L | ecosystem: Environmental > Aquatic > Freshwater > Lake...
AGGCCTTCGCGGCGCTGCGCGGTCAAATCGTATTCGGCGAGCAGCGTGATGAGACCTTCCTCGATCCAGCGCAGGAAAACATGCAGATCGGGCGTCAGTTCCTGCAGGTCGAAGATGAAATAACCGACGAGTTGGCCCGGGCCGTGGAAGGTGGCCTGCCCGCCGCGGTTGATTTCCTCCACCGGATGCGGCAGCGGCACATTGCCGAGACTCGAGCGGTCGCGTTTGCGTCCAATCGTGTAAACCGGCTCGTGTTCGAGAAAAAAGATTTGGTCCGCGTCGTCGCCCGCCGCACGCGCGGCCACTGTCTTTTCCTGAATCTCGAGCGCAGGCGCGTAACCGATACGTCCGAGCCAACGCGTCTGCGGCTTGTTCATCGGATGGCGGTGGCGCGGCGGTTGAAATGCGTCATGCCGATGGCCAGCGCATCGGCCGCATCGGATGGAGGCGTCTCTTTCAGCCCGAGTATGGCGCGGATCATGAAAGCGACTTGCTCCTTCTGCGCGCCGCCGCGTCCGACCACCGCCTGCTTCACCAAACGCGGCGCGTATTCGTGGACTTCGAGGTCGTGTCCGGCCGCCACAAGCAGCGCGGCGCCGCGGGCAGAGCCGAGGATGATGGCGGTGCGGACGTTCTGCACGTAAATGATTCCTTCGATGGCGAAGCACGTGGGTTGGTGCTCCGCGGCGACGCGGGACAGTGTCTCGTGGATTTCGCGCAGGCAGTGATGTGCAGCGAGTTCGGGCGGATTTCTCACCACGCCGTAGACGATGGCCCGCAGTTTGCCACCGGAAGCTTCCAAAACAGCATAACCCGTTCCGCGCAGGGACGGATCGACGGCGAGGACACGTTCGGGCACGTCGCTAGATTTCAGCGCGGCAAGCCCCGGAGCAAGTTCTTGGTTGATGAGCATCTCCGGAGGTGTTCCTTTTGGGCTGTGGGTTGGACACGCCGCAGATTTTTGCGCACCGCCGCGCTCGCCGGTGCGTCACTGTGCGGCCCGCGGCCTGCCTTGGCCCGCGAGACTTCGGCCGACGCCATTGTTGTCGGCGCGGGCTTCAGCGGATTGGCTGCGGCAAAGGACCTGAAAGACCAAGGCCTTTCCGTCCTCGTGCTCGAGGCCGCCGGTTCGGCCGGCGGACGGACGAAGTTGGTCGGTCTCGGCCCTTCATTGTCGGTCGACCTCGGGGGCATGTGGATACACGGCTGGCGGGGCAACCCGCTGACCGCTCTCGTTCGCCAGAGCGGTGCCCGTCTGCAGACTTTCGATTGGGACAGCGGACCCATCTACTTCGCGGAGGGATCCGTGTTGGGCGCGCGCGAGCTCGCCGCTGACGAACGCAGGCTTGCCCGCGCGCTTTCCTTTGCGCGCAGTTGGTCGGGAAAGCTTTCGAGCGATGCTCCTCTGGCCGGCGGCTTCGGGGCCTTCGCCGCCCGCGCGCGCCTGACCGCGGTTCAGCGCTTGGCGCTCGACGGCGAAATTTATTCCAACATCACCCTCGACTACGCCGCTTCACCCTCCGAGCTCTCCGCATGGTGGTGGGACGAGGGCAGGGATTTCGGCGGCGGCGACTGCCTCGTCGAGGGCGGGCTCGGCGCGCTGGCCTCGTCTCTGGCAGCCGGGTTGCCGGTGACAACGAGCGCCGTCGTCGAAGAAATCGATTCCACCGGTTCTCATCCTCGCGTCCGCCTGCGCGGCGGCGAGGAGTTGTCGGCCCGTGCCGTGCTCGTCACAGTCCCGCTCGGTGTCCTCAAGGCGGGGTCGATCCGCTTTGTTCCGGCCCTTCCGGCGCGGAAAATCACCGCGATCAGGCGCCTCGGTTTCGGCTCCTACCACAAAGCCTTCTTTCTCTTCGAGCCGGGTGTCGCCCTCCCGCGGGGACCGGTGATCCGTCTGCGCCATGGCGGCGGTCTCTGGTCCGATTGGTGCAACCTGACGGGGTTCCTCGGGAAGCCGGTCCTCATGGCGCTCAGTGCCGGGGACGCCGCCCGCCACGCCGAGCAGATGTCCGACTCGGAGGTGGCGCAGTCAGGCTGCGAATTCCTGCGGCGCTTCACCGGTTTGCCTACCGCTGCCCCGACCACCGTGTTGAGCACGCGCTGGGGGGTCGATCCGTTGACGCGCGGGGCTTATTCTTTTTCCGCGGTGGATTCCGGGCCGCACGACCGCCGCGCGCTGGCCGAGCCGCTGCCCGGCGGCGTGCACTTTGCCGGAGAAGCAGCTTCCGTGGACTACCCCTCCACCGCGCACGGCGCGTTGCTCTCCGGTCGTGCGGCGGCCCGAAGGATCTTGGCCGGGTTTCGCGTCTGATCCGGTCCACGGGGCGGGATCCCCGAATCCGGTCCGCGAAGTTTTGTTGCTGCCGCGGCTTTGTGCCGGCCTTAGCTTGCGGGGTTATTATGGCCAAAAAACTCCTGCTTTTTGACATCGACGGCACGCTCCTCCTCACCGGCCGGGCCGGAGAGCACGCTTTGCGTGTCGCCCTGCGGGAGCGCTTCGGGGTTGAGGACGATCTTTCCTCGATTTCTTTCGCTGGGTCGACGGACGGCGCCATCGTGAAACAGATGTTCGAGGCCAACGCTATTCCGCACACGCCGGAAAATGTCGCGGATTTGCTCGACGGTTATGCCCATCATCTGGCCCTCGAACTGCCCAAACGCGAGGGCCGCGTCTTGCCCGGAATCGCCGAATTGCTCGAGGCGCTGCACAAACGCGATGACTGCGTGCTCGGATTGCTCACTGGAAATATCGAGAAGGGGGCCGAGCTGAAATTGTCCCACTATGGCGTCTGGGAATATTTCGAATTCGGTGCGTTTGCCGACGATCATGTCGACCGCAACAAGCTCGGACCGGTGGCGCAATCCCGTGCGGTGGAAAGACACGGGGTCAGCTTTGACGCGCGCGACGTCTATGTGTTGGGCGACACGCCCCGGGATATCGATTGCGCGCGCGCGGCGGGATTCGTCGCCGTGGCCATCGCCACGGGAAGTTACGGCAAAGACGAGTTGGCCTCGCACCAGCCAGATTTTCTATTTGAGGATTTGTCCGACACCAAAGGCGTCATGGAGGCTTTGCTCGGGAATTGATGAAACCGCAGAGGACGCAGAGAGCGCCGAGGGGAAAGAAGTGAAGACGCCCGAAGTTTGTCCGGTCTGCGGCGAGGATGTGCCGGCTGGAGCTGCTGCCTGCCCCGAGTGTGGGGCGGATCATTTGTCCGGTTGGCGCGAGGATGCGGATACGACCGGCGGACTTAATCTTCCGGACGAGGAGTTCGATTACGAGGATTTCAAGCGTCGGGAATTCGGCGGCGACGGTGTCAAACCGGAGCCGATCGGCTGGGCTTGGTGGGCCGCGGCGGTGGCGGCACTGTTGGCTTTCATCGCCATGCTCCTGCGTGGCTCCATGTGAAATTCTCGAATGCCCGGATGAAAAACGAAGAGCGAAGTTCGGATCACAGCAATTGGCGTGCGGTCGTCGCGTCGGTTGCGGGAGCTATCATGGTCGGCGCGGGCGCGTTGTTTTTCGTGTATGCGGATCGGGCTGCAACGTCGTTTTCCGCGTGGCTTTGGGCTTCTGCACCATGGGCCGTGTTCCTGCTCATGCCCATGGGTCTTCTTCTCATTCTGTGGCTGCGCAGCAGCGTCTTTCCTCGGACCGACGGAACGGGCGTCCCGCAGACCATCGCCGCATTGGAGATGGGTCCTGGCGAGTTGCGCGACCGGCTTTTGTCTCCGCGGGTCGCGGCGGGCAAAGCGCTGCTCACCGCTTTGGGTTTGTTTTCTCTTTTTTCCATCGGGCGCGAAGGGCCGTCGGTGCAACTGGGTGCGTGTTTTATGCACTTGGCCGGACGATGGGCGCGTTTCCCGGTCCATCTCGCCGAGCGCGGGCTGATCATGGCCGGCGGGGCGGCGGGCCTTGCCGCGGCTTTCAACACGCCGATCGCCGGGCTTGTTTTTGCTTTCGAGGAAATCGGGCGCGGCTTCGACAAGCGCAACATGGGCATCGTGGTTCGCACCGTGATGCTGGCCTGCCTCTTTTGCATGATGTTTCTCGGGAACTATTATTCTTTCGGGCAAATTGACGCCGGAAGAGTGTTGCCGCCCGAGTTTCTCTCCCCGGGACCGTGGCTTGCCGTGCTGTTTATCGGCGCGGCCGGCGGGTTGCTCGGAGGTTTGTTTTCCAGATCGCTCCTCCTTCTTGTGCCACACGTGGCGGGACTGATCGGAAAAAACTTTGTTCCCGTGGCGCTGGTCGTCGGTCTGGCCTGCGCCTTGCTCGCCTGGATTTCCAATGGCGCAACTCTGGGGACGGGACACGATGCGGCGCGCGCGCTCATTGTGCAACAGAGTCCGGAGTATCTGGCGACTTTGCCGGCGGACGAAGCGGCCGCCTTGGAGGCCAGGCGCGAAAGTATCGGACCTTGGTATGCGTTGCAGCGCGCGCTCGCCAGCATGCTGGTCCTGCTGACGGGAATTCCCGGCGGACTCTTCGACCCGTCCTTCTCGGTCGGCGCGGGTCTAGGGCAGCTGAGCGCGGACTGGTTCGCTTGGAGCGGCGCCAGCTTGCAGGGGCTGATTCTGATTTGGATTGTGGCCTACTTTTCGGGGGTGGTGCAAAGTCCCATGACGTCGTTCATCATAATTATCGAAATGACTGGGGCCATTGCTTTCACGTTACCTCTCGGTGTGGCGTCCATTCTCGCCTTCGAGGTGTCGCGGCGCGTATGCCGCGTGTCGATCTACGAAGTTTTGGCACAGAATTTTCTTCGCTCCGGTCCGGAGGATCAGTCCGCACAGCGGCATCGCGCCGCGGAAAATCATGGCTGATTACGCTGCACTTCTCTCGTTGGCCGGGGAGATCACTCGCGAGTCCGACCTCGAAGGCCTTTTGGCGAAGATCCTGACCAAGAGCTTGCCGTGGATGCGAGTGGAGGCCTGCTCCATTTTCTTGGTCGACGAGGAGACGGGCGATCTCGTCATGCACACCGGTCATGGCGAGGGTGCGCCGAAACTCGGGCAACTGCGCGTCCCGGCGGGCCGCGGCATTGTCGGCACGGCGATGAAAAAAAAACACGTCATCCGCGTCGACGATGCGGCGAGCGATCCGCGCGTCTTCAAGGAGGCCGACAAAAAGTCGGGTTGGACAACCAAGGCCCTGCTGGCTGCACCTTTGCTCGACGGCAAGGAGTGTCTCGGGGTCATCGAGTTTTTGAATCCCGTGGGACGGGCCGCCTTTACCGACGAGGATGTGCGTCTGACCGAATACTTTGCGGGGCTGGTTGCGGGTGCCGTCGGTCGCGTGCGGGCGCAGGCTGCCGCTTTGGAGCGGGCCGCGTTGCAGCGTGACCTCGATCTGGCGCGCGAACTGCAGAAAGGCCTTCTGCCGCTCCAGTTTCCCTCGCCGGAACTTTCCCCGGCCATCGATCTTTTCGCTTCCCTGCAACCGGCCGAGGAAGTGAGCGGCGACCTCTACGACTTCTTCTTCATCGAACCGGGCAAACTTTGCTTTGTTGTTGGCGACGTTTCGGGCAAAGGCATTGCCGCGGGTATTTTCATGGCCATGACCCGGACTCTTCTCCGCGCCATCGCGCGGCCGGGCATGTCGCCGGCGCAGATCCTGACCCAACTCAACTCGGAGCTTTGTCGCGACAATGACGCCTGTCTTTTTGTCACCATGATTCTGGGCATCGTCGACGTGGCCACCGGTGAATTGGTCTGCGGCCTCGGCGGCCACAACGCGCCGGTGCACGTCACGCGCGATTCGGCCCAACTCGGTCCGCTCGGCGGTGCACCGCTCGGGCTCATGCCGGAGGCCAAGTTTACCGAGTGGCGGCCGGAGTTGGCTTCCGGCGATGCGCTGCTCGTTTACACCGACGGGGTCCCCGAAGCCTTGGATGAATCGCGGCAACTCTTCACCAACGAAAGGTTTCTTTCCGTTCTCCGTCCGGCCGTTCCTTCCTCCTCGCGCGGCCTGGTCGGAGAGGTGGAAAAAGCGCTCGCCGCCTTTGTCGGCGGGGCCGAACGGTCTGACGATGTCACTTTGATGGCGCTGGTGCGCCGCTCCTGAAGCCGGAAAGCGATTTACACCGCGCGTCCGCTTCGGAATCATGTCCGGTTCGATGTCCGAGATTTCCAAAGCCTACGAACCGGGAGCGGTCGAGGAGAAGTGGTATGCCAAGTGGTTGAAGCAGGGCTGCTTCTCCGCCGACCCCGCTTCGTCCAAGCCTCCGTTCTCCATTGTCATCCCGCCGCCCAACGTGACCGGCGTGTTGACGCTCGGTCATGTGCTCAACAACACCTTGCAGGACATTCTCGCCCGGCGCGCGCGGCAGACCGGCCACGAGGTTCTCTGGCTCCCGGGAACCGACCATGCGGGCATCGCCACGCAGACTGTGGTCGAGCGCCAACTGCGCAAGGAAGAGGGCAAAACGCGGCGTGATCTCGGACGCGAGGAATTCCTCAAGCGCGTGCGGATCTGGAAGGAAAAGCACGGCGGCATCATCATCAAACAACTCAAGCGCCTCGGTTGTTCGTGCGATTGGGATCGCGAGCGCTTCACCATGGACGAGGACTACTCGCGCCAAGTGCAGGAGGTTTTCGTCAAACTCCACGCCAAGGGTTTCATCTATCGCGGCAAGCGCATGGTCAACTGGTGCCCCGTCTCGCAGACCGCACTGAGCGACGAGGAAGTCATCATGAAGCCCGCCAAGGGCAAGCTTTACGTCATGCGCTACGAGGTGGCGGAGGCGCCGGGAACCTTTTTGGAAATTGCCACGACGCGTCCGGAAACCCTGATGGGCGACACCGCTGTCGCTGTGCACCCGGATGATCCGCGCTACGCGCGCTTCATCGGCCAACACGCGGTGCGTCCGTTCCCGCGCGCGGAAATCCCGATCGTCGGCGACACGCACATCGACATGACCTTCGGCACCGGCGTGCTCAAGGTCACGCCGGCTCACGACAAAACCGACTTCGAGATCGGCCAGCGCCACGGATTGGAAGTGGTCGACGTGATGAATGCCGATGGAACGCTCAACGAGTTGGCCGGACCGGAGTTCGCCGGGATGGAGCGTTTCGCCGCGCGCGAAGCCGCCGCGCAGAAGCTCGAGGAAATGGGACTGCTCGTCCGCGTCGAGGATTACGAAAACAATGTCGGCTACAGCGAGCGGGCCGACGTGCCGATCGAGCCGCGCCTGAGCGAGCAGTGGTTCCTCAAGTATCCGCAGGTTCCCGCGGCCCTCGATGTGGTGGTCTCGGGTAAAATCCGCTTCGTGCCCGAGCGCTGGGCCAAGATTTACGAACATTGGATGACCAACATCCAAGATTGGTGCATCAGCCGTCAGTTGTGGTGGGGTCATCGCATCCCCGTCTGGTATCGCAAAGACAATCCGTCGGTTGTCCATGTCGGCTTGGATGCGCCGGCCGATGCGGAGAACTGGCGGCAGGACGAAGACGTGCTCGATACTTGGTTCAGTTCCTGGCTCTGGCCGTTCGCCACGATGGACGAAGCTACGCGCAAGAAATTCTATCCGACCAACGATCTGGTCACCGGTCCGGACATCATCTTCTTCTGGGTCGCGCGCATGATCATGGCCGGGTTGGAATTCACCGGCGAGGCGCCGTTCCGCAACGTTTTTTTCACCAGCATCATCCGCGACATCAAAGGGCGGAAAATGTCGAAGAGTCTGGGCAACTCGCCCGATCCGCTCGATCTCATGGCCAAATACGGGGCGGACGGACTCCGCTTCGGTCTCATGCGCATCGCGCCACACGGTCAAGATGTGCGCTTCGACGAAAACCAAATCAAAGAGGGGCGCAACTTCGCCAACAAGTTGTGGAACGCCGCGCGCTTCCGCGAGATGCACGGCGCTTCGGCGTCGAGCAAGCCGCTGGCGGAACACAAACTCTCACCTTACTCCGTCGCCGTGCTCGTTTCCTTCGACGCCATGCACGCGGCCTATCGTCGTGCGCTGGATGATTTTCACTTCCACGAGGCGGCCTCACTGCTCTACGAATTTTTCTGGAACACTTACTGCGATTGGTTCGTCGAGGCCTCGAAAGCGGAACTCGCCGCCGGGGGCGAGGGGGCCGACGGCGTCCGTGCGGTCATGGACCATGTGCTGAGCGGTTACCTCCGGTTGCTGCATCCCTTCATGCCGCACATCACCGAAGAACTCTGGTCGCGTCTCGGTTACGCCAAGGGCGACGGCCGCGCATCGATGATTCTTTTCGCCGAACAACCGCCGGCCGATTCGCTGCCGCAACTTTCCGCCGAGGAAAAAGCCCGCGCCTCGAACGCGGTTCAAGCGGTCTACGATGCCGTGCGTGACGTCCGCGTGCTTCGCGCCGAATTCAAAGTCCCGGCAAACCAGGAATGCGGCGCTTACCTGGCCCGCGACCCGGCCTTCCAGGAATTGGATTTGTCCGTCTTTCGCTCCTTGGCCAAAGCCTCGTGCGTCGAAGAACTCGGTGCAGGCGGGCCACCCCAAAAAATGCCGCACACGCCGACACCGCTCGGTGAAATTTATCTCGAGTTGGAAATCGACGTGGCGGCGGAGCGCAAGCGCCTCGACGCGGAGATTGCGAAAGTGGACGCCGAAATCGCCAAGGTCCGGGCTAAACTGGGTGACGAATCTTTCGTCCAAGGAGCCCCCGCGCAGGTTCTCGAGACCTTCAAGAAGCGGGGCGAGGAGTGGCAAGCCAAGCGCGCCAAGCTGGAAGCCGTGCTCAATTCGCTTTAAGGGTCAAGCCATGCAACTCACCATCCGTCTGCGCCGCAATCGTGCCAGCGAAGGCTTGCGCCGGATAACCCGGGAGACTCGTCTCGATGTCGCGAACCTCGTCTATCCGCTTTTCGTGCACGGCGGCGAAGGGAACGATCCTGTCGCGAGCATGCCCGGGGTCGCGCGCCGGAGTGTTAAGGATTTGGTCCGCGAGTGCCGCGAGGTCCTCGATCTCGGTATTCCCGCCGTGGCTGTTTTCCCGGTTACCGAGGCGGCAAAGAAGGACTCGCGCGGAACGCACGCGCTTTCCCCGGACAACCTTCTCTTCCGTGCTCTGCGCGAAGTGAAGTCGGCTGTCCCCGAACTGGTCCTCATCGCCGACGTGGCCCTCGATCCTTACACGGACCACGGACACGACGGCGTTTTGACCAAGGACGGCCGTGATGTGGACAACGATGCGACGGTCGAGATTCTCCAACAGTTGGCGGTGAAGGAAGCCGAGGCCGGCGCGGACATCGTTGCGCCATCGGACATGATGGACGGGCGAGTCGGTGCCATTCGCGCCGCATTGGACGCGGCCGACCGGATCAACACTTGCATTCTCGCTTATGCGGCCAAATTTGCCTCGGCTTATTACGGTCCGTTCCGCGATGCTGTGGGCAGCAATCAGAAAACACCAATCTCCAAAAAAACCTACCAACTCGATCCCGCCAATGTGCGCGAGGCTATCCGTGAGGTGGAGCTCGACGAGCGCGAAGGTGCGGACATGGTCATGGTCAAACCGGCCGGACCATATCTCGATGTCATCCGCGCCGTGCGGGAAAACACGGAACTGCCTCTCGCAGCCTACCAAGTCTCCGGCGAATACGCGCAGATCCACGCGGCGGCCAAAGCCGGCTGGTTGGATTACGAGAAGGCGCGCGATGAGTCTTTGCTTTCGATCAAACGCGCCGGTGCCGACATCGTTCTGACCTATTTCGCCCGCGAGGTTGCGGAGCGCCTGCGCCGTTGATGCTCAGGTGTATTTGAGCACTTCCTCCACACTGGTCTCGCCGGCGAAAATGGCGTCAAGTCCTTCCTCGCGGAGAGTTCTCATACCGAGTTCGATGGCTTTCTGGCGCAGCACGACACCGGGAGCACGTTGGTTGATCATTTCGCGCAAGGTGTCACCGATTCGCAGCGTTTCAAAAATGGCTTTGCGTCCCCGGTATCCGGTTTGGTTGCAATCCTCACAGCCGTGTCCTTTGTAGAATTTTTTATCGCCGACTTCGTGGGCGGAAAGGCCGAGGAGCATGAGTTCGTCATCGGTCGGTTCATAGGGTTCGACGCACTTGGGACAAATGCGACGGACGAGGCGTTGAGCCACGACGAGTTCGAGGGATGCCGAGATCAGGAATGGTTCGACGCCCATGTCGATCAGGCGGGTGATCGCGCCGGTGGAATCGTTGGTGTGCAGTGAGGTGAAGACCAAGTGGCCGGTGAGCGAGGCTTGGATAGCGATCTGGGCGGTCTCGAGGTCGCGTGTTTCGCCGACGAGAATGCGGTCCGGATCCTGACGCAGAAACGCTCGCAGGGCGCGCGCGAAGTCCAAGCCGATCGCCTCGTTGATCGGCACCTGCATGATACCGTCGATGTCGTATTCAACCGGATCTTCTGCGGTCAGCAACTTGGACTGCGGGTCGTTGACCTCGCGCAAGCAGGCGTAAAGCGTGGTGGTCTTGCCCGATCCTGTCGGTCCCGTGACGATGATGATACCGTTCGGTAGCTTGATCATTTCGCGCAGGGTTTTCTTCACGCGCTCGGGCACGCCGAGTTTGTCGAGATCAAGTTGGACGGATGAACGGTCAAGAATACGCAGCACAACGCTCTCCCCGTATTGTGTGGGCAATGTGGAGACGCGCAGATCGACGTTGAAGGGCTTCCCGTCCTTGGTCACCGTGCGCTGGATGCGGCCGTCCTGCGGGAGGCGACTCTCCGCGATGTTGAGGTTGGAGATGATTTTGACGCGCGAGATGAGTTCGTTCCTGATCGCGCGATAGGCAAGACGGTCAGACTTGGTGAGCAGCGACTTGAGGGTTCCGTCTACGCGCATGCGGACGTCCATGAATTCCTCGAAGGGTTCGAAGTGGATATCGCTCGCCTTCGCTTTGATGCCGATGTCGATAAGGTTATCGACAATGGTCTTAACGTATTCGGCCTTTTGCTCGTCCGTCAGTCCCCCCGCCGAGACCGCTGCACCGGCTTCGCTCAGTTTCTCGCGCAGCTCTTTCTGGGTCAGGGAGGAAAATCCCTCTGCGGCGAAGTCGATCGAGTCATAGTATTGGCCGATGAGTTCCTCCACCCTTGCGACGGGCGCAACGCTCAAAGCGATATTCTGACCGGTGGCGAAGCGGAGTTCGGAAAGTTTTTCGGCGTCGAGCGGATCGCTCAGTGCGACGTAAAGCGTTCCGTCGAATTCCGCCACGGGCAGTGCGCGATGCAACCGGGCGAGGCCAACGGGAATTTTGTCCCTCAAGTTTGTTTCCAGTTCGAACCCCGAGAGGTCTATCAAGTTTGCCCCGACCGAGTTGGCTACCGCGCTGTAGAGAGAGTGCTCATCGATGTATCCGGTCTCGACGAGATAGTCTTCGGTGCTCTTTCCGCTTTGCAGAACGGCTTCAATCAGTCCCTGCCGTTCCTCTGGTCCGGCTGCGATGACGCCTTGCTCCACAAGGGTGTCGATGAGCAGATGCGGATCCATCTTACTCGGTGTCTCCCATCGTTACAGCCAGCACCTCGTCGAAGGTGGTCAGGCCCGCAAAAACCTTTTGGAAGCCATCTTCGCGCAGCGTGCGCATGCCCTGTTCCCGCGCGCGTTTGCGCAACTGGACTGTGCTGACTTGCTCCGAGCGATCGTATCCCTCTCCCATGCGGTTGATCATTTGCCTCATCTCGTCGTCCACCTTGAAAATTTCGAAGATGCCGAGACGTCCCTTGTAGCCGGTATTGCGGCACAGTTCGCAGCCCTTGGGTTTGTAAATTTTGGCGTCGGCCAGCTGGTCGGGATCGAGCTTGAGTGCGATCATTTCCGCCTCGGTGAGCACAGCTGGTTCCTTGCACTTGCAGAGTTTCCGACAAAGGCGCTGGGCCATGACGGCGCGCACCGCGCTCGAGACAAGGAACGGCTTTACGCCGATGTCGATCATGCGAGCTATGGCGCTCGGTGCGTCGTTGGTGTGCAGGGTGGAGAGGACCAAGTGGCCGGTGAGCGACGCATTGATGGCAATGCTTGCCGTCTCCAAGTCGCGGATTTCGCCGATCATGATGACATTCGGGGCTTGACGTAGCATCGATCGCAGCGCGCGGGCGAACGTCATGCCGATGTCGGACTTTACGTGCACTTGGTTGACGCCCGGCATGACGTATTCGATCGGATCTTCGGCTGTGATGATCTTGCGGCTCTCGTCGTTGATTTCAGAAAGGCAGGCGTAAAGCGTGGTGGTTTTGCCCGATCCGGTGGGGCCGGTGACGAGAATAATGCCATCGGCCAGCTTGATCAGGCCGCGGAAATACTCTTGGTCGTCGCTCATGAAGCCAAGGTCGGGAAGGGTGATCGAAAGGGTCGACTGGTCGAGCAGACGCATGACCACCGATTCGCCCTGGGAGGTCGGAATGGTGGAGACGCGGAGATCGAGTGGTTTACCTCGGACTTGGCACTGGATGCGCCCGTCTTGCGGAACACGCTTTTCGTCGATGCTCATTGTTTCCGTCATGATCTTCAGGCGGCTTATGACGGATCCGTGCAGCGTCTTCGGGAGTATCTTGTATTGCTCGAGTTCACCGTCGATGCGAAAGCGGATCCGGAAGCCTTCCTCGATCGGTTCGAGGTGGATATCCGACGCGCGCATTTCCTGCGATTTCTCCAGAAACTCCTGCACCAAACTGATTACTGCGGAGTCATCTTGGGTGCCTGCGCCGGAATCGCCGTCCATCCCCGCAGCGACCAGTCCGTCCTGCCGCGGGTAAAGCTCCGCGATCAGGTGCTCCACCAAGCCAGGATCCGCGTAAAGGAATTCGACCTCGGTCTTCAGCACGAATGGCACCGTGTCGAAGGTCTCGAAATTCATCGGATCGCCGATAAGCAACTGCACGCCGTGGTCCGTCTGGCGCAACGGCAGAATGCGGTGGCGCCGTGCCACGTCGCCCGGAACGAAGTCCTTCGATGCGCGGACCCGCGCCGAGATTTCGTCGTCGGCCAGATCGCAGAAGCTCAGGCCGTGGAAACCGGCGATGGCCTCATGAATGTCCTTTGATTGGACCGCGCCATCCTCCAACAGGGCCTCGAGCACCGGTGCACCCGGGTGATTCTCCCGCGCCGCGGCGACCTGTTCTTTGCTTACGCGGAACTGGTCCAAAAGGACTTCAAGGACTTGTTCGTCGGTGTGCACGATCGGTGGGGCGAACAGATTGGTTACGGCGTGGGGAAGGGGGTGTCAAGGAACGCCCTGCGCACCGCCGCGTTGTCTTTCGCGCGCGGCCAGCTAAAGTGGCGTCCGTTTCCTTCCCTTTCATGAGCAAATACCAGACCTACCTGATCTTCGGTGCCCCCGGCAGCGGCAAGGGCACCCAAGGGCGTGCGCTCGGCACAGTGCCGGGATACTTCCATTGCGCCTGCGGCGAAGTCTTCCGCGCCTTGGACCTCCGCACGCCCCTGGGGCAGAAATTTCTCGAATATTCCAGCCGCGGAGAATTGGTGCCGGACGAAATCACGGTGCAGCTCTGGAAAATCCGCATCGATCAGAGCGTCGAGTCCCACGCTTTCCATCCAGACCACGATTTTCTCGTCCTCGACGGCATCCCGCGCAACGTCCATCAGGCGCAAATGCTCGACGACACCATCCGCGTGCGCCGTGTGTTCCATCTTTCGTGCCCCGACCGGTCCAAATTGGTCGAGCGACTCAAGCGCCGCGCCCTGCGCGACAACCGTTTCGACGACGCCAACGAGGAAGTCATCAAGCATCGCTTGGAAACCTACGAGCAGGAATCGCGCCCCATCCTTGCCTACTACGGCGAGGATCGCCTCGTCCATGTCGACGCGACGCAGTCGCCCATGGATGTGCTCGGCAAAATTGTCGACGTGCTGGTGGAAGACCGCCGCAATCATTTCGGCGAGGAAGGTTTCAGCGCGGTGACATGAGCGGACAGTTTGAAAGCCTGCGCGCCAGCAGTCTTTTTTGCCGGCGTTGCGGGCAGGCCATGCCCGTGCGCGAGCGCCTCCTTCTCGTGCTGCCGGACAAGGAAATCTACGACTACCTCTGCACCGGTTGCGCGGATTCGGTCGGACAACGCGAAATCACCGCTGGAGAACTGGTGCAGAGACGCGCCGCACCGCGCCGGCGCATCCGGAGGTAGGCGGCCATGAGAGTCGTTTTCCTCGGCAGTGGCGACATCGGTCTACCCTCGCTGCAATGGTTGCTGCATTCGCCCTCGATCGAGGTGCTTGCCGTCGTCACCCAACCCGACCGCGCGGCGGGACGTGGCATGTCGGTGCGCGCCTCTCGGATCAAGGAATTGGCTCTTTCCCGTGGCGTCGAAGTTTTTCAGCCCCGCAAAATCCGGGAACCCGAAGCCGTTAGTCACATTGCTGCGCTCCAACCCGATTTATTGGTCGTCATGGCTTACGGACAAATTCTTTCCCAACAACTTCTCGATATTCCGCGTCTCGGCGCGCTCAACCTGCATGCCTCGCTTTTGCCGCACCACCGCGGCGCGGCCCCGGTGCACGCCGCGATTTTGTCCGGCGACCGCATGACCGGTATCACCTCCATGTGGATGGATGCCGGACTCGATACCGGCGACATCCTGCTTGCGCGCGAGATTGCCATCGCGCCGGACGAAACAGCGGGTTCCTTGCATGGCCGTTTGGCCGAACTTGCCCCGGCTGTGCTCGAGGAATCCCTGGCTTTGATCAATGCGGGCTGCGCCCCGCGGATCAAACAAGATGACACTTCCGCGACCTACGCGCCCAAACTCGATCGTGCCTACGGTCGGATTGATTGGTCGGCTACCGCGGAGGAAATCGCCCGCCGCGTGCGCGGATTCCATCCGTGGCCGGGTTGCACGGCCGATCTGCGATTGTCCGGTGGCAGGAACATCACCGTAAAGATCCACCGCGCCACAGCTTTGGAAGGCACCGCGTCGCCCGGGGAAATCCGTGATGGCCTTCGCGTCGGTTGCGGAGGCGGAGGTCTCCTTGAAGTTCTCGAACTGCAGGCACCCGGAGGACGCCCCATGTTAGCCGCCGACTTTTTGCGCGGGCATGCCGTAGAGCGCTTTGTTGCACCGCCGCTCCATCAGCAGTAACAGGCGCGAAAAAACAGGAACTGGCTGTCTCGCATGGATTGGTCGCCTGGGGCGACCTTTCCACCGATAGTTTCGCATGTCGGGGATTCGAGTTCGCCACGCTCCGCATGGCTGCCTCGCATGGATTTGAACCATGACAAAGTGATCCAGAGTCACTTGTGCTACCGTTACACCACGAGGCAATGTAAACCATTACTTGTAAACAGTTCGCGTATACGTGCCCTACGGGTGTCCTAAAGAAACCCGCAAGGATTGGGTATAATGAGCGCTGATCTCCTCTCTGACGAGCTTTTCGATGAGTCTCTGTGCTTTTTGGAAATCTCTTTTCCGCCGCCAATAGGTGAGCATCCGCTTGGTCATGTCCAAAAGGACGCGCGGATGGCGGTGCCTACCCTGCGATGCAACCTACCGGAGTCTCCCGCCTCACGGTTTGTTCCGTCCAAAGCAAACCCGTTCCGTGGGATCAAAAAGCTCTCCAAAAACTGGCAGGGGATTTGGTGATCACGGCGCTGGTTAACCCAGAGATCTCCCGTGGTTCGGCGGATGTAGACGCATGAAAAAGGCATTCCTTCTCTTGTCAATGGTGATGGCATTCGGAAACAGTGCATCCGGCGCTCTGATTCCCTACTACCGCATGAATTCGCTGGCTTTCTTGTCCTCCGATATCCTCCTCTGCGAAGAGGGTGAATACGTGAAGACGAAAAGGAAGAACGCTTCTGGATACGAGTACGAGTGTTTCGACGCCACATTTACGGTTATCAACGTGCTGAAAGGCTTTATCAAGCCCAAGGAACAAATCCCTCCCGAAGCGACGTTAGGTTTCCGGCGAGGACGCGGTAACGAGCGCCGGACTTTGGACTGTGACTTGTCTCCGAGTTGACAAGTTAAGGTTCAAAAATGACTTGTCGCTCGAAAGTTCAAGGATCATCAGATGCCCTCTTTTCAGGGTGTCTACATGATACGGAAAACAAGGGCATAAGCGATCCTAAAAAGCCTACCTAAAAGTGGTTATATCCTTAATTATGGATAACTAAGGTAGACTTGATCCATCCGTCCGATGCGAATTTATCGGGAGCGAAAACGGCGCCCGTCCATCCACTCTTGGATAGCCAGAAAAGTCTCGGCGTTCGGGGTATTCTTGCGGTGGATCCATTCGGATAGCCTCGTGCTCGCTGCCCGGGGGGCGGCCGGATTCAAGTAGGCGGAGAGTTGGGCCTGCAGCCCCCTCTTGGCTTCAAGTCGGCGCTTCGGATCCTTCATGAACCGGTCTGTTCGCGGCGTTGGCTTCCGGGGCATGAGGTTTTCGTAATCGACCTTGCGGATTCCTGCAAGTTGACACGGATCCAATAGCTATGAAGAAGGATCATACAACTGCCGCTAACTATCGTCCCCCGTTTGAAGTCTTGTTGGACTGCTGCCGCGACAACCAGATTACCCACCGCTCAAACATCGAGATGAAGCTTGCTGCCGTCTCGGTCAATGGCGCTGCCGCCCTCTACGAGCTTGGTCTGCAAGTGACGCCGAATGATCGGATCTTGCAGGTCACCTTGGAGATTCCGGTCGCAGCGGCTCATGAGGAGATGCGTTCGCTGATCGCCGAGGTGGTGGCGCGCGCCAACTCTCGCCTCCTCATCGGCCATTTCGATTTGGATATGGACAATGGAAAGCTCCGTTATCGCGTCGGCCCCGTCATCGGTTCAGCCGCGCTCAGCAACGAGACGATCATGGCTCTTACCGGAATGGCGCTCGAAATGGCCGAGCGTTACTTCCCCGCACTTACGACGGTGATGTTGGCCGGCCACACCCCCTCGGATGCCGTTTACATCTCGGAACTGACAAGAAATTTGAATTAGCAGGGATGGGATGTTCCGTTCTCTCGTGGAGACCCAACCGTCCATCAATACTCGCTGGTCTAAAAATTCGGCGAAGTGCCGCGTGAGGTGCCGTCATCACTCCGTGGCAAGCGTGCGTAGGATGCCGGCGCGACGGGCCCAAGAGGTCCGTTGGGCTGAGGAACCCGCCGCACGATTCGGACTTCCGGCGCTTTGCATGGTCAGGACAAAATGGTGACAAACGCTCTCGCGTTTTGTGCGCTCAACATATTTTGATAGGTTGGGCAATATCATCATCGTTCCAAAAGTGGTCGTGGAGGGGGCTTCAGAGGGCAGCGGCAGAATCTCCGTCAAGTTTCCGCGAAATGGCGCGCATTGACCCCAGCGCAAAGCAATCGGGGCAGGTGTCGCGCCAAGGTTAGCGCCATCCCCGTTGTTCCTCTATTTCTTGGGTGCACATAATAACTATTGCGGGCAGGGAGAGCAATGCGATGATGTCGAGTAAGGCTCGGCCAAAGAGAACACAGCGGCAGCCGTGGCAGACTCGCATTCGCGCCCCGAAAACGCACTAACTCATTCCCCAGCACCCCATACTTACCAACTACGACTACCTCGTCATCACATTCTACTTCGTTTTCATGGCGGGGATGGGGTGGTTCTTCCGTAACTTCAGCAAAAATGCGAGCGACTTCTTCCGCGGTGGCGGACAAATGACATGGTGGCTGGTCGGGGCGTCGGCCTTCATGGCTTCGTTCAGTGCATGGACTTTCACCGGTGCAGCCAGCATCGCCTACGAATTCGGGATCGTCATCCTCGTCATTTATCTGGCCAACGCGATCGGCTTCTTTCTCAACTTCACCACGTTCGGTCCCTGGTTCCGGCAGATGCGCGTCATCACCGTGATGCAGGCGATCCGGCAGAGGTTCGGTCCGGGCAGCGAACAGTTCTTCACCTGGCTGCAGTTGCCCATCCAGATTTTCTACGCCGCCATCTGGCTTTTCGGCTTGGCTGTGTTTGCCGCATCAGTTTTCGGCATGAGCCTGCCAGTCACCATCGTGGTAACCGGTTTGGTCGTGATGCTTATCGCGACGATGGGAGGATTGATCAGGTCGAGTTGAATGCCGAACGGGACTTTCGATAGATTAACGATGAGATAGAACCACGCGGTGGTTCCTACGAAGGTCATCTTGTCCATGCGCATCGCGAGGAAATAGAACGCGGTGATCGCGCCTGCCGCGTTGGCCAGCATGGTGGCCAGTCCGGTGGCCACACCGGCCGAAAGACCGAGCAACGGATGCTCCACGGCGTGACGGAGAATGTCAGGACACTTGCGTTGCAAGACAGTCAGAGCCATGAGGGCAAGGATGAGCCATCCGAGCAGGAGCGCAAATTGCCGGTCGGGAATGAGCGGCATGATCCACCAGCCGACGACTATTCCGGCGAAAGTGGCGGGCAGCAGTCTGCGCAGATCCTTCCAATTCGCGTGCTGCCGGTAAAAGAGGACAGCGAAACAATCGGCGAAGATCATGAGCGGCAGCAACGCGCCGGTAGATTCTCGCGCGGGGAAAAGCTGAGCAAAGAGCGAGACAGATACAATGCCGAATCCGGCAAATCCGGTTTTCGCCATACCCACGCAAAGAGCGGCGGTCACAGCGGCGGTTCAGACAAAAGGAGAGGAAAGTTCCGGCATGGCGCTTCAGCGGTTGCTCCAGTGGGAGGGAGAGAGCCCGGTCTGTTTGCGGAACCAACGCGTGAAGTAATTCGCATCGGAGAAGCCCAAACCGGATGCCACGGCGGCGACCCGGCGTCCTTGCCGCAAACTCGTTGCGGCGGCGCGGAGCAGTTCGCGGTCGCGCCATTGACCCAGCGTCAGGCCGGTGGCGCGCCGCACGAGGCGATTGAGGTAATCCTTTTGCAGTCCCACGCGTTTGGCCAATTCCGCCGGACGCAACCACTGGGATCCGCCGGCGTCGTCCGCGCGCCAAGCGCGCTGCAACCGTTTCATGATGGCTGCTCCGCCGGAACTTTGCGGCTCCTTGAGGCAGGCGCGGCGGCAGTTGTCCATGACCAGCAGCGCCGCGCCGCCGGCCGAAAGTTCGAGTCCTTTGCCGCTTTCCGAACATAGCGAGGCCACATGCTGGCGGATCGAGGCGAGAGCTTCGGCCGAAAGCCAGCCATGGCGGAATCCGAGCGCGCGAGGGCCTTTGCCCCCGAGGTCGGCCACGAGGCAGATGGCCCTTCGCGGGGCCTTCTCGCGGAATTCGTGGATGCGGTCGGGGGGAATAAAAAAAACCGCGCCGGGCCCGACCGGGAGTCTCTTGTGTCCGATGCGCTGCTCGCCACGCCCGCGCAGGTAGAGCAGGAGTTGGCCGTGGGCATGTCGGTGCGGCGCGTAGCGGTCGAAGGGCTGGAGGTGACGGTTGACGCGCAGCGAACGCACCGTCCAGTCCCCGCAGCGCAGGTGAAGCCGGCGCAGGACGATGGGTTGGACGGGAGCTTTCAGCATCAGCACAATAAATAAAGTCGTTTTTGTGCTTAATAAAGCGTTTTCGCCCATAGCGGGGATCCGTGGCAGGCAGTATATTGACCGCATGTCACGACCGGTTATTCTCGTCACGGGCGCAAGCCGCGGTCTGGGCCGCGGGGTGGCGCTTTCTTTGGCCAAAGAGGGCTACGATGTGGCTGTCCACTACGCGAGCAACCGCGCGGCGGCCGATGAGGCTGTGCAACTTTGTCGCGACGCGGCGCTGGACAAAGCGCAAAGGTTTTTTCCAGTTTCCGCGCAATTGGCTTCAGCTTCCGAGCGTGCGGCCATGATGGCTGCCGTGCTCGGTGAATTCGGACGCATCGACGGCTTGGTCAACAATGCGGGGATCGCGCCGAAAGTGCGGGCCGATATCACGGAGGCGGACGAGGAAAATTTCGACGAAGTGATCGCAGTCAATTTGCGCGGTCCGTATTTCCTCAGCCAGCTCGCCGCGAAGTGGTGGCTGGCCCACCCGGGTCAGTCGTTGCTTCCCGCTGGGTACAAACTCGTCTTCGTCACCTCCATTTCCGTCCATACCGCCTCGGTCAACCGCGGCGAATATTGCATTGCCAAGGCCGGCCTCGCCATGGCTGCGCAGTTGTGGTCGGTGCGACTCGCCGCTGAAGGCGTGCAGGTTTACGAGGTGCGTCCCGGGATCATGAAGACGGACATGACTGCGGGCGTGACCGCCAAATACGACAAACTCATCGCCGAAGGACTGGTGCCGCAACTTCGCTGGGGCACGCCTGAAGATGTCGGTTTGTCCGTGGCCGCGCTCTGCCGCGGGGATTTTCCGTTCAGCACCGGAGCCGTGATCGACGTCGACGGCGGGTTCCAGCTGCGGCGCCTCTGAGCTAAAGTTTTATGATCAAAATCGACCATTCCCTGACAGCGCAAAACTTGGAGAAGGCCGCGCGCGGGGTCTTTGAGGCATCGGGCCCAAAAATCAGCGCCCTGCAGAAGCGTTGGAAAGATTCCGAGGGCACCCCTGTTTTCACCATCGAGGGGCGCTACACGTCGCGCGGCTGGACCGAGTGGACGCAGGGTTTCCAGTTCGGCGCGGCCATCCTGCAGTTCGATGCCACGGGCGACGAGGAGATGCTGCGCATCGGGCGCGAGGGCACGCTGAGGCTGATGGCCCCGCACGTCACGCACGTCGGCGTGCATGATCACGGATTCAACAACGTCAGCACTTACGGCAACCTGCGTCGCTTGCTTCGCCAAGGACGGTTGCCGGCAGACGCATGGGAGGGGCATTTCTATGACCTGGCCCTCAAATCCAGCGGAGCGGTCCAAGCAGCGCGATGGACTCAAATCAGCCCGGAACTTGGCTACGTTTACTCGTTCAACGGCCCGCACTCGCTCTTCTCCGACACCATCCGGACCATGCGCGCATTGGCCGTCGCGCATCTCCTCGGTCACCGCTTGATGGCGGAGAACGACAAGGCGGTGTCGCTCCTTGGACGCATCATCCAGCACGCCGATACAACGTCGCGCTACAATGTCTATTTCGGCAAAGGCCGCGACATCTACGATCTGCGCGGACGCGTGGTGCACGAGTCGGTGTTCAATACGAACGACGGCAACTACCGCTGCCCCAGTTCACAGCAGGGCTACTCACCCTTCACCACTTGGACGCGAGGTCACGCATGGGTTCTGTGTGGCTACCCGGAGCAGCTGGAATTTCTCGAGACTTTGCCCGCCGCCGATTTCACTCCCTACGGCGGCAAGGAAGCGGTTCTGGCGCGCTTCTTGGAAACGGCGAAGGCCGCGGCGGATTTCTATCTGGAGCACACGCCGACTGACGGCGTTCCTTACTGGGATACCGGAGCGCCGGGTTTGGCCCAGATGGGCGACTACCTGGATCGTCCGGCCGAGCCATTCAACGATCATGAACCGGTGGACAGCTCCGCGGCGGCCATCTCCGCGCAGGGCTTGCTGCGTCTTGGCCGCTGGGTTGGGAACCACGGCGAACCCGAGGCAGGCAAAAAGTATCTCGCGGCGGGATTGACCACCGCGAAGACCCTTTTCGCCGAGCCTTACCTGAGCAGCGACCCGAATCACGAGGGGCTCCTTTTGCACAGCGTCTACCACCGCCCCAACGGCTGGGATCATATCCCGCTCGGGCGCAAAGTGCCTTGCGGCGAAGCGGCTATGTGGGGCGATTACCATGCCCGCGAACTTGCTCTTTACCTCCTGCGCCTCGCCGGACAGGGGCCTTATCTCACCTTCTACTCATGACCATCGCCGACCTCGCCGAAATCCAGGGCCGCACCTATCCCGCGCGGCGCCGCACGCAAAACCTCGTCGGGGGATTGTCCCCGATCCAAGCGACCAACTTCGCCATGGGCAATGTCACCCTCGAGCCCAACGGGGGACAGGTCCCGTGGCACAACCAGGAGCAGGAAGAAATCTACTTCATCGTCGAAGGCGAGGGGGAGATGTGTCTCGGCAAGGAACGCCGCGCGGTCAAAGCAGGGCAGGCGGCTTACATTCCATCGGGAGTGTTCCATCAGCTGACCAATACCGGTTCCACGCCGATGCGCATGATTTACGTTTACGGACCGTCCGGCGACGTGATGCACTGGCTTCAGGAACTCGACGGCACGCTTCCCGTGGCGGGCGTCGACGTTCCGCCGTTGCCCGCAGGAGCGCAACCGCAATGCACGAAGAAACCGGAGTAATTTTATGAAAGAACACAAAGTCGGCATCATCATGAACGGCGTCACGGGACGCATGGGGACGAATCAGCATCTGATCCGTTCGGTCAAGGCCATCATCGACCAAGGCGGCGTCAAAATCAGCGATGATGAAGTCATCATGCCCGACCCGATTCTTGTTGGACGCAGCGAGGCCAAGTTGGTTGCGCTCGCCGCGCGCACCGGCGTGAAGCGCTACACGACCGACCTCGATGCGGCTCTGAAGGACAAGCACAACATTATTTATTTCGACGCCACGCTCACCGGGCAGCGTCCGATCGGCGTTCGCAAGGCGATCGCCGCCGGCAAGCACATCTATTGCGAGAAACCCACTGCGACGACTTCAGCTGAGGCTCTTGCCTTAGCCAAGGAAGCTGAGGCGGCCGGTCTAAAAAACGGAGTTGTGCAGGACAAACTTTGGCTACCCGGCTTGCTCAAACTGAAATACCTCATCGATACTGGTTTCTTCGGCAAAATTCTCTCGGTGCGCGGAGAGTTCGGTTACTGGGTCTTCACCGGCGAGCATGAAAAGCTCCAGCGGCCCTCGTGGAACTACCGCAAGGAAGACGATGGCGGTATCATCGTAGACATGCTCTGCCACTGGCAATACGTCGTGCAAAACCTCTTCGGTGACATCAAATCGGTCAGCTGTCTCGGGGCGACGCACATCCCAGAGCGCTGGGACGAGCAGGGGAAGAGCTACAAGTGCACGGCAGACGATTCCGCTTATGCCACGTTCGAACTTACCAACGGCGTCGTCTGCCACTTCAACTCCTCGTGGGCCGTCCGCGTGAAACGCGACGACCTGCTCACGCTGCAGGTAGACGGCACGGAGGGTTCCGCCGTCGCCGGACTGCGCAACTGCACGGTGCAGCACGCTTCGGCCACTCCCCGCTGCGTCTGGAACCCCGACATGGATAGCCCGATCGACTATAAGGCCGGATGGATCACGCAGCCGACCAATGAGACCGCCGACAACGCGTTCAAGGTGCAATGGGAACTCTTCCTGCGCCACGTGGTCAAAAACGAACCGTTTCCTTGGTCGTTGCGCGAAGGCGCGAAGGGCGTGCAACTGGCCGAACTCGGGCTCCAGTCCTGGGCGGAGCGGCGCTGGCTCGACGTGCCGGCCATTATTAGGTAGGAGATCGCGCGCATGCTTTCCCCGCTCTTCGATCCCGCGTTGGCCGATAAAATTGCAGAGGCGGGCATTGTCGCCGTTCTCGTTATCGACGACGCCGGGGATGCCGTGCCTCTGGCGCGGACTTTGCTCGAGGGTGGCGTGGGTGTGATGGAGCTGACGCTCCGGACCCCTGCCGCTTTGGATGCACTTCGGCACATCCGCCGCGAAGTGCCGGAAATGGTGGCGGGGATCGGAACCATTTTGCATGTCGACCAGTTGCACGCGGCGCACGAGGCCTCGTGCGCCGCGTGCAACTGGTCGACATGCAAAATGGTTCCGATCCCCGCCACCATTTCCGGCACTTCGCGGCGGATGTGCCGAAGTGCATCCAAAGCGGCAGGGGTCCGGAGCGTCAGCTCCATCACACCCACGCCACCCTCGAGCAAAGTCCGCGCCAGAGGCACGGCATCCCCGGCGTCGTCGATAACGAGAACGGCGACAATGCCCGCCTCTGCAATTTTATCGGCCAACGCGGGATCGAAGAGCGGGGAAAGCATGCGCGCGATCTCCTACCTAATAATGGCCGGCACGTCGAGCCAGCGCCGCTCCGCCCAGGACTGGAGCCCGAGTTCGGCCAGTTGCACGCCCTTCGCGCCTTCGCGCAACGACCAAGGAAACGGTTCGTTTTTGACCACGTGGCGCAGGAAGAGTTCCCATTGCACCTTGAACGCGTTGTCGGCGGTCTCATTGGTCGGCTGCGTGATCCATCCGGCCTTATAGTCGATCGGGCTATCCATGTCGGGGTTCCAGACGCAGCGGGGAGTGGCCGAAGCGTGCTGCACCGTGCAGTTGCGCAGTCCGGCGACGGCGGAACCCTCCGTGCCGTCTACCTGCAGCGTGAGCAGGTCGTCGCGTTTCACGCGGACGGCCCACGAGGAGTTGAAGTGGCAGACGACGCCGTTGGTAAGTTCGAACGTGGCATAAGCGGAATCGTCTGCCGTGCACTTGTAGCTCTTCCCCTGCTCGTCCCAGCGCTCTGGGATGTGCGTCGCCCCGAGACAGCTGACCGATTTGATGTCACCGAAGAGGTTTTGCACGACGTATTGCCAGTGGCAGAGCATGTCTACGATGATACCGCCATCGTCTTCCTTGCGGTAGTTCCACGAGGGCCGCTGGAGCTTTTCATGCTCGCCGGTGAAGACCCAGTAACCGAACTCTCCGCGCACCGAGAGAATTTTGCCGAAGAAACCAGTATCGATGAGGTATTTCAGTTTGAGCAAGCCGGGTAGCCAAAGTTTGTCCTGCACAACTCCGTTTTTTAGACCGGCCGCCTCAGCTTCCTTGGCTAAGGCAAGAGCCTCAGCTGAAGTCGTCGCAGTGGGTTTCTCGCAATAGATGTGCTTGCCGGCGGCGATCGCCTTGCGAACGCCGATCGGACGCTGCCCGGTGAGCGTGGCGTCGAAATAAATAATGTTGTGCTTGTCCTTCAGAGCCGCATCGAGGTCGGTCGTGTAGCGCTTCACGCCGGTGCGCGCGGCGAGCGCAACCAACTTGGCCTCGCTGCGTCCAACAAGAATCGGGTCGGGCATGATGACTTCATCATCGCTGATTTTGACGCCGCCTTGGTCGATGATGGCCTTGACCGAACGGATCAGATGCTGATTCGTCCCCATGCGTCCCGTGACGCCGTTCATGATGATGCCGACTTTGTGTTCTTTCATAAAATTACTCCGGTTTCTTCGTGCATTGCGGTTGCGCTCCTGCGGGCAACGGCGGAACGTCGACGCCCGCCACGGGAAGCGTGCCGTCGAGTTCCTGAAGCCAGTGCATCACGTCGCCGGACGGTCCGTAAACGTAAATCATGCGCATCGGCGTGGAACCGGTATTGGTCAGCTGATGGAACACTCCCGATGGAATGTAAGCCGCCTGCCCTGCTTTGACCGCGCGGCGTTCCTTGCCGAGACACATCTCCCCCTCGCCTTCGACGATGAAGTAGATTTCTTCCTGCTCCTGGTTGTGCCACGGGACCTGTCCCCCGTTGGGCTCGAGGGTGACATTGCCCATGGCGAAGTTGGTCGCTTGGATCGGGGACAATCCCCCGACGAGGTTTTGCGTGCGGCGCCGCGCGGGATAGGTGCGGCCCTGGATTTCGGCGAGGTCGGCGATGGTCATGAGTAGAAGGTGAGATAAGGCCCCTGTCCGGCGAGGCGCAGGAGGTAAAGAGCAAGTTCGCGGGCATGGTAATCGCCCCACATAGCCGCTTCGCCGCAAGGCACTTTGCGCCCGAGCGGGATATGATCCCAGCCGTTGGGGCGGTGGTAGACGCTGTGCAAAAGGAGCCCCTCGTGATTCGGGTCGCTGCTCAGGTAAGGCTCGGCGAAAAGGGTCTTCGCGGTGGTCAATCCCGCCGCGAGATACTTTTTGCCTGCCTCGGGTTCGCCGTGGTTCCCAACCCAGCGGCCAAGACGCAGCAAGCCCTGCGCGGAGATGGCCGCCGCGGAGCTGTCCACCGGTTCATGATCGTTGAATGGCTCGGCCGGACGATCCAGGTAGTCGCCCATCTGGGCCAAACCCGGCGCTCCGGTATCCCAGTAAGGAACGCCGTCAGTCGGCGTGTGCTCCAGATAGAAATCCGCCGCGGCCTTCGCCGTTTCCAAGAAGCGCGCCAGAACCGCTTCCTTGCCGCCGTAGGGAGTGAAATCGGCGGCGGGCAAAGTCTCGAGAAATTCCAGCTGCTCCGGGTAGCCACACAGAACCCATGCGTGACCTCGCGTCCAAGTGGTGAAGGGTGAGTAGCCCTGCTGTGAACTGGGGCAGCGGTAGTTGCCGTCGTTCGTATTGAACACCGACTCGTGCACCACGCGTCCGCGCAGATCGTAGATGTCGCGGCCTTTGCCGAAATAGACATTGTAGCGCGACGTTGTATCGGCGTGCTGGATGATGCGTCCAAGGAGCGACACCGCCTTGTCGTTCTCCGCCATCAAGCGGTGACCGAGGAGATGCGCGACGGCCAATGCGCGCATGGTCCGGATGGTGTCGGAGAAGAGCGAGTGCGGGCCGTTGAACGAGTAAACGTAGCCAAGTTCCGGGCTGATTTGAGTCCATCGCGCTGCTTGGACCGCTCCGCTGGATTTGAGGGCCAGGTCATAGAAATGCCCCTCCCATGCGTCTGCCGGCAACCGTCCTTGGCGAAGCAAGCGACGCAGGTTGCCGTAAGTGCTGACGTTGTTGAATCCGTGATCATGCACGCCGACGTGCGTGACGTGCGGGGCCATCAGCCTCAGCGTGCCCTCGCGCCCGATGCGCAGCATCTCCTCGTCGCCCGTGGCATCGAACTGCAGGATGGCCGCGCCGAACTGGAAACCCTGCGTCCACTCGGTCCAGCCGCGCGACGTGTAGCGCCCCTCGATGGTGAAAACAGGGGTGCCCTCGGAATCTTTCCAACGCTTCTGCAGGGCGCTGATTTTTGGGCCCGATGCCTCAAAGACCCCGCGCGCGGCCTTCTCCAAGTTTTGCGCTGTCAGGGAATGGTCGATTTTGATCATAAAACTTTAGCTCAGAGGCGCCGCAGCTGGAACCCGCCGTCGACGTCGATCACGGCTCCGGTGCTGAACGGAAAATCCCCGCGGCAGAGCGCGGCCACGGACAAACCGACATCTTCAGGCGTGCCCCAGCGAAGTTGCGGCACCAGTCCTTCGGCGATGAGTTTGTCGTATTTGGCGGTCACGCCCGCAGTCATGTCCGTCTTCATGATCCCGGGACGCACCTCGTAAACCTGCACGCCTTCAGCGGCGAGTCGCACCGACCACAACTGCGCAGCCATGGCGAGGCCGGCCTTGGCAATGCAATATTCGCCGCGGTTGACCGAGGCGGTATGGACGGAAATGGAGGTGACGAAGACGAGTTTGTACCCAGCGGGAAGCAACGACTGACCCGGGTGGGCCAGCCACCACTTCGCGGCGAGCTGGCTGAGGAAATACGGACCGCGCAAATTGACTGCGATCACTTCGTCGAAATTTTCCTCGTCCGCCTCCGTGATATCGGCCCGCACTTTCGGCGCGATCCCCGCATTGTTGACCAAGCCGTCGATGCGTCCGAATTCACCGAGCACGGCAGCCATCATGGCCGCACGCTCGGAAGCTGAAGCCAATTGCGCGGAAACTGGAAAAAACCTTTGCGCTTTGTCCAGCGCCGCGTCGCGACAAAGTTGCACAGCCTCATCGGCCGCCGCGCGGTTGCTCGCGTAGTGGACAGCCACATCGTAGCCCTCTTTGGCCAAAGAAAGCGCCACCCCGCGGCCCAGACCGCGGCTTGCGCCCGTGACGAGAATAACCGGTCGTGACATGCGGTCAATATACTGCCTGCCACGGATCCCCGCTATGGGCGAAAACGCTTTATTAAGCACAAAAACGACTTTATTTATTGTGCTGATGCTGAAAGCTCCCGTCCAACCCATCGTCCTGCGCCGGCTTCACCTGCGCTGCGGGGACTGGACGGTGCGTTCGCTGCGCGTCAACCGTCACCTCCAGCCCTTCGACCGCTACGCGCCGCACCGACATGCCCACGGCCAACTCCTGCTCTACCTGCGCGGGCGTGGCGAGCAGCGCATCGGACACAAGAGACTCCCGGTCGGGCCCGGCGCGGTTTTTTTTATTCCCCCCGACCGCATCCACGAATTCCGCGAGAAGGCCCCGCGAAGGGCCATCTGCCTCGTGGCCGACCTCGGGGGCAAAGGCCCTCGCGCGCTCGGATTCCGCCATGGCTGGCTTTCGGCCGAAGCTCTCGCCTCGATCCGCCAGCATGTGGCCTCGCTATGTTCGGAAAGCGGCAAAGGACTCGAACTTTCGGCCGGCGGCGCGGCGCTGCTGGTCATGGACAACTGCCGCCGCGCCTGCCTCAAGGAGCCGCAAAGTTCCGGCGGAGCAGCCATCATGAAACGGTTGCAGCGCGCTTGGCGCGCGGACGACGCCGGCGGATCCCAGTGGTTGCGTCCGGCGGAATTGGCCAAACGCGTGGGACTGCAAAAGGATTACCTCAATCGCCTCGTGCGGCGCGCCACCGGCCTGACGCTGGGTCAATGGCGCGACCGCGAACTGCTCCGCGCCGCCGCAACGAGTTTGCGGCAAGGACGCCGGGTCGCCGCCGTGGCATCCGGTTTGGGCTTCTCCGATGCGAATTACTTCACGCGTTGGTTCCGCAAACAGACCGGGCTCTCTCCCTCCCACTGGAGCAACCGCTGAAGCGCCATGCCGGAACTTTCCTCTCCTTTTGTCTGAACCGCCGCTGTGACCGCCGCTCTTTGCGTGGGTATGGCGAAAACCGGATTTGCCGGATTCGGCATTGTATCTGTCTCGCTCTTTGCTCAGCTTTTCCCCGCGCGAGAATCTACCGGCGCGTTGCTGCCGCTCATGATCTTCGCCGATTGTTTCGCTGTCCTCTTTTACCGGCAGCACGCGAATTGGAAGGATCTGCGCAGACTGCTGCCCGCCACTTTCGCCGGAATAGTCGTCGGCTGGTGGATCATGCCGCTCATTCCCGACCGGCAATTTGCGCTCCTGCTCGGATGGCTCATCCTTGCCCTCATGGCTCTGACTGTCTTGCAACGCAAGTGTCCTGACATTCTCCGTCACGCCGTGGAGCATCCGTTGCTCGGTCTTTCGGCCGGTGTGGCCACCGGACTGGCCACCATGCTGGCCAACGCGGCAGGCGCGATCACCGCGTTCTATTTCCTCGCGATGCGCATGGACAAGATGACCTTCGTAGGAACCACCGCGTGGTTCTATCTCATCGTTAATCTATCGAAAGTCCCGTTCGGCATTCAACTCGACCTGATCAATCCTCCCATCGTCGCGATAAGCATCACGACCAAACCGGTTACCACGATGGTGACTGGCAGGCTCATGCCGAAAACTGATGCGGCAAACACAGCCAAGCCGAAAAGCCAGATGGCGGCGTAGAAAATCTGGATGGGCAACTGCAGCCAGGTGAAGAACTGTTCGCTGCCCGGACCGAACCTCTGCCGGATCGCCTGCATCACGGTGATGACGCGCATCTGCCGGAACCAGGGACCGAACGTGGTGAAGTTGAGAAAGAAGCCGATCGCGTTGGCCAGATAAATGACGAGGATGACGATCCCGAATTCGTAGGCGATGCTGGCTGCACCGGTGAAAGTCCATGCACTGAACGAAGCCATGAAGGCCGACGCCCCGACCAGCCACCATGTCATTTGTCCGCCACCGCGGAAGAAGTCGCTCGCATTTTTGCTGAAGTTACGGAAGAACCACCCCATCCCCGCCATGAAAACGAAGTAGAATGTGATGACGAGGTAGTCGTAGTTGGTAAGTATGGGGTGCTGGGGAATGAGTTAGTGCGTTTTCGGGGCGCGAATGCGAGTCTGCCACGGCTGCCGCTGTGTTCTCTTTGGCCGAGCCTTACTCGACATCATCGCATTGCTCTCCCTGCCCGCAATAGTTATTATGTGCACCCAAGAAATAGAGGAACAACGGGGATGGCGCTAACCTTGGCGCGACACCTGCCCCGATTGCTTTGCGCTGGGGTCAATGCGCGCCATTTCGCGGAAACTTGACGGAGATTCTGCCGCTGCCCTCTGAAGCCCCCTCCACGACCACTTTTGGAACGATGATGATATTGCCCAACCTATCAAAATATGTTGAGCGCACAAAACGCGAGAGCGTTTGTCACCATTTTGTCCTGACCATGCAAAGCGCCGGAAGTCCGAATCGTGCGGCGGGTTCCTCAGCCCAACGGACCTCTTGGGCCCGTCGCGCCGGCATCCTACGCACGCTTGCCACGGAGTGATGACGGCACCTCACGCGGCACTTCGCCGAATTTTTAGACCAGCGAGTATTGATGGACGGTTGGGTCTCCACGAGAGAACGGAACATCCCATCCCTGCTAATTCAAATTTCTTGTCAGTTCCGAGATGTAAACGGCATCCGAGGGGGTGTGGCCGGCCAACATCACCGTCGTAAGTGCGGGGAAGTAACGCTCGGCCATTTCGAGCGCCATTCCGGTAAGAGCCATGATCGTCTCGTTGCTGAGCGCGGCTGAACCGATGACGGGGCCGACGCGATAACGGAGCTTTCCATTGTCCATATCCAAATCGAAATGGCCGATGAGGAGGCGAGAGTTGGCGCGCGCCACCACCTCGGCGATCAGCGAACGCATCTCCTCATGAGCCGCTGCGACCGGAATCTCCAAGGTGACCTGCAAGATCCGATCATTCGGCGTCACTTGCAGACCAAGCTCGTAGAGGGCGGCAGCGCCATTGACCGAGACGGCAGCAAGCTTCATCTCGATGTTTGAGCGGTGGGTAATCTGGTTGTCGCGGCAGCAGTCCAACAAGACTTCAAACGGGGGACGATAGTTAGCGGCAGTTGTATGATCCTTCTTCATAGCTATTGGATCCGTGTCAACTTGCAGGAATCCGCAAGGTCGATTACGAAAACCTCATGCCCCGGAAGCCAACGCCGCGAACAGACCGGTTCATGAAGGATCCGAAGCGCCGACTTGAAGCCAAGAGGGGGCTGCAGGCCCAACTCTCCGCCTACTTGAATCCGGCCGCCCCCCGGGCAGCGAGCACGAGGCTATCCGAATGGATCCACCGCAAGAATACCCCGAACGCCGAGACTTTTCTGGCTATCCAAGAGTGGATGGACGGGCGCCGTTTTCGCTCCCGATAAATTCGCATCGGACGGATGGATCAAGTCTACCTTAGTTATCCATAATTAAGGATATAACCACTTTTAGGTAGGCTTTTTAGGATCGCTTATGCCCTTGTTTTCCGTATCATGTAGACACCCTGAAAAGAGGGCATCTGATGATCCTTGAACTTTCGAGCGACAAGTCATTTTTGAACCTTAACTTGTCAACTCGGAGACAAGTCACAGTCCAAAGTCCGGCGCTCGTTACCGCGTCCTCGCCGGAAACCTAACGTCGCTTCGGGAGGGATTTGTTCCTTGGGCTTGATAAAGCCTTTCAGCACGTTGATAACCGTAAATGTGGCGTCGAAACACTCGTACTCGTATCCAGAAGCGTTCTTCCTTTTCGTCTTCACGTATTCACCCTCTTCGCAGAGGAGGATATCGGAGGACAAGAAAGCCAGCGAATTCATGCGGTAGTAGGGAATCAGAGCGCCGGATGCACTGTTTCCGAATGCCATCACCATTGACAAGAGAAGGAATGCCTTTTTCATGCGTCTACATCCGCCGAACCACGGGAGATCTCTGGGTTAACCAGCGCCGTGATCACCAAATCCCCTGCCAGTTTTTGGAGAGCTTTTTGATCCCACGGAACGGGTTTGCTTTGGACGGAACAAACCGTGAGGCGGGAGACTCCGGTAGGTTGCATCGCAGGGTAGGCACCGCCATCCGCGCGTCCTTTTGGACATGACCAAGCGGATGCTCACCTATTGGCGGCGGAAAAGAGATTTCCAAAAAGCACAGAGACTCATCGAAAAGCTCGTCAGAGAGGAGATCAGCGCTCATTATACCCAATCCTTGCGGGTTTCTTTAGGACACCCGTAGGGCACGTATACGCGAACTGTTTACAAGTAATGGTTTACATTGCCTCGTGGTGTAACGGTAGCACAAGTGACTCTGGATCACTTTGTCATGGTTCAAATCCATGCGAGGCAGCCATGCGGAGCGTGGCGAACTCGAATCCCCGACATGCGAAACTATCGGTGGAAAGGTCGCCCCAGGCGACCAATCCATGCGAGACAGCCAGTTCCTGTTTTTTCGCGCCTGTTACTGCTGATGGAGCGGCGGTGCAACAAAGCGCTCTACGGCATGCCCGCGCAAAAAGTCGGCGGCTAACATGGGGCGTCCTCCGGGTGCCTGCAGTTCGAGAACTTCAAGGAGACCTCCGCCTCCGCAACCGACGCGAAGGCCATCACGGATTTCCCCGGGCGACGCGGTGCCTTCCAAAGCTGTGGCGCGGTGGATCTTTACGGTGATGTTCCTGCCACCGGACAATCGCAGATCGGCCGTGCAACCCGGCCACGGATGGAATCCGCGCACGCGGCGGGCGATTTCCTCCGCGGTAGCCGACCAATCAATCCGACCGTAGGCACGATCGAGTTTGGGCGCGTAGGTCGCGGAAGTGTCATCTTGTTTGATCCGCGGGGCGCAGCCCGCATTGATCAAAGCCAGGGATTCCTCGAGCACAGCCGGGGCAAGTTCGGCCAAACGGCCATGCAAGGAACCCGCTGTTTCGTCCGGCGCGATGGCAATCTCGCGCGCAAGCAGGATGTCGCCGGTATCGAGTCCGGCATCCATCCACATGGAGGTGATACCGGTCATGCGGTCGCCGGACAAAATCGCGGCGTGCACCGGGGCCGCGCCGCGGTGGTGCGGCAAAAGCGAGGCATGCAGGTTGAGCGCGCCGAGACGCGGAATATCGAGAAGTTGTTGGGAAAGAATTTGTCCGTAAGCCATGACGACCAATAAATCGGGTTGGAGCGCAGCAATGTGACTAACGGCTTCGGGTTCCCGGATTTTGCGGGGCTGAAAAACTTCGACGCCACGGGAAAGAGCCAATTCCTTGATCCGAGAGGCGCGCACCGACATGCCACGTCCCGCCGCGCGGTCGGGTTGGGTGACGACGGCAAGCACCTCGATCGAGGGCGAATGCAGCAACCATTGCAGCGAGGGTAGACCGATGTCGCCACTGCCGAGGAAAACGACTCTCATGGCCGCCTACCTCCGGATGCGCCGGCGCGGTGCGGCGCGTCTCTGCACCAGTTCTCCAGCGGTGATTTCGCGTTGTCCGACCGAATCCGCGCAACCGGTGCAGAGGTAGTCGTAGATTTCCTTGTCCGGCAGCACGAGAAGGAGGCGCTCGCGCACGGGCATGGCCTGCCCGCAACGCCGGCAAAAAAGACTGCTGGCGCGCAGGCTTTCAAACTGTCCGCTCATGTCACCGCGCTGAAACCTTCCTCGCCGAAATGATTGCGGCGGTCTTCCACCAGCACGTCGACAATTTTGCCGAGCACATCCATGGGCGACTGCGTCGCGTCGACATGGACGAGGCGATCCTCGCCGTAGTAGGCAAGGATGGGGCGCGATTCCTGCTCGTAGGTTTCCAAGCGATGCTTGATGACTTCCTCGTTGGCGTCGTCGAAACGGTTGTCGCGCAGGGCGCGGCGCTTGAGTCGCTCGACCAATTTGGACCGGTCGGGGCACGAAAGATGGAACACACGGCGCACGCGGATGGTGTCGTCGAGCATTTGCGCCTGATGGACGTTGCGCGGGATGCCGTCGAGGACGAGAAAATCGTGGTCTGGATGGAAAGCGTGGGACTCGACGCTCTGATCGATGCGGATTTTCCAGAGCTGCACCGTGATTTCGTCCGGCACCAATTCTCCGCGGCTGGAATATTCGAGAAATTTCTGCCCCAGGGGCGTGCGGAGGTCCAAGGCGCGGAAGACTTCGCCGCAGGCGCAATGGAAGTATCCCGGCACTGTGCCGAGCGCACGCCCTTGGGTGCCCTTGCCGCTGCCGGGGGCACCGAAGATCAGGTAGGTCTGGTATTTGCTCATGAAAGGGAAGGAAACGGACGCCACTTTAGCTGGCCGCGCGCGAAAGACAACGCGGCGGTGCGCAGGGCGTTCCTTGACACCCCCTTCCCCACGCCGTAACCAATCTGTTCGCCCCACCGATCGTGCACACCGACGAACAAGTCCTTGAAGTCCTTTTGGACCAGTTCCGCGTAAGCAAAGAACAGGTCGCCGCGGCGCGGGAGAATCACCCGGGTGCACCGGTGCTCGAGGCCCTGTTGGAGGATGGCGCGGTCCAATCAAAGGACATTCATGAGGCCATCGCCGGTTTCCACGGCCTGAGCTTCTGCGATCTGGCCGACGACGAAATCTCGGCGCGGGTCCGCGCATCGAAGGACTTCGTTCCGGGCGACGTGGCACGGCGCCACCGCATTCTGCCGTTGCGCCAGACGGACCACGGCGTGCAGTTGCTTATCGGCGATCCGATGAATTTCGAGACCTTCGACACGGTGCCATTCGTGCTGAAGACCGAGGTCGAATTCCTTTACGCGGATCCTGGCTTGGTGGAGCACCTGATCGCGGAGCTTTACCCGCGGCAGGACGGACTGGTCGCTGCGGGGATGGACGGCGATTCCGGCGCAGGCACCCAAGATGACTCCGCAGTAATCAGTTTGGTGCAGGAGTTTCTGGAGAAATCGCAGGAAATGCGCGCGTCGGATATCCACCTCGAACCGATCGAGGAAGGCTTCCGGATCCGCTTTCGCATCGACGGTGAACTCGAGCAATACAAGATACTCCCGAAGACGCTGCACGGATCCGTCATAAGCCGCCTGAAGATCATGACGGAAACAATGAGCATCGACGAAAAGCGTGTTCCGCAAGACGGGCGCATCCAGTGCCAAGTCCGAGGTAAACCACTCGATCTCCGCGTCTCCACCATTCCGACCTCCCAGGGCGAATCGGTGGTCATGCGTCTGCTCGACCAGTCGACCCTTTCGATCACCCTTCCCGACCTTGGCTTCATGAGCGACGACCAAGAGTATTTCCGCGGCCTGATCAAGCTGGCCGATGGCATTATTCTCGTCACCGGCCCCACCGGATCGGGCAAAACCACCACGCTTTACGCCTGCCTTTCTGAAATCAACGACGAGAGCCGCAAGATCATCACAGCCGAAGATCCGATCGAATACGTCATGCCGGGCGTCAACCAAGTGCACGTAAAGTCCGACATCGGCATGACGTTCGCCCGCGCGCTGCGATCGATGCTACGTCAAGCCCCGAATGTCATCATGATCGGCGAAATCCGCGACTTGGAGACGGCAAGCATTGCCATCAATGCGTCGCTCACCGGCCACTTGGTCCTCTCCACCCTGCACACCAACGACGCACCGAGCGCCATAGCTCGCATGATCGACATCGGCGTAAAGCCGTTCCTTGTCTCGAGCGCGGTGCGCGCCGTCATGGCCCAGCGCCTTTGTCGGAAACTCTGCAAGTGCAAGGAACCAGCTGTGCTCACCGAGGCGGAAATGATCGCACTCAAGCTCGATCCCGACCAGCTGGCCGACGCCAAAATTTACAAACCCAAGGGCTGCGAACTGTGCCGCAATACCGGCTACAAGGGACGTCTCGGCATCTTCGAAATTTTCAAGGTGGACGACGAGATGAGGCAAATGATCAACCGCATGGGAGAGGGATACGATCGCTCGGAGCAAGTCAGCACAGTCCAGTTGCGCAAACGCGCGCGGGAACAGGGCATGCGCACGCTGCGCGAAGATGGCTTCCAAAAGGTTTTTGCGGGCCTGACCACCTTCGACGAGGTGCTGGCTGTAACGATGGGAGACACCGAGTAAGATGGATCCGCATCTGCTCATCGACACCCTTGTGGAGCAAGGCGTCATCGCAGCCGGACCAGAGGAACGGCAGGGACTGATTGAAGCCGTTCTGCAAAGCGGAAAGAGCACCGAAGACTATCTCGTCGAGACCGGATACATCGATGAGCACTCTCTCTACAGCGCGGTAGCCAACTCGGTCGGGGCAAACTTGATAGACCTCTCGGGGTTCGAACTGGAAACAAACTTGAGGGACAAAATTCCCGTTGGCCTCGCCCGGTTGCATCGCGCACTGCCCGTGGCGGAATTCGACGGAACGCTTTACGTCGCACTGAGCGATCCGCTCGACGCCGAAAAACTTTCCGAACTCCGCTTCGCCACCGGTCAGAATATCGCTTTGAGCGTTGCGCCCGTCGCAAGGGTGGAGGAACTCATCGGCCAATACTATGACTCGATCGACTTCGCCGCAGAGGGATTTTCCTCCCTGACCCAGAAAGAGCTGCGCGAGAAACTGAGCGAAGCCGGTGCAGCGGTCTCGGCGGGGGGACTGACGGACGAGCAAAAGGCCGAATACGTTAAGACCATTGTCGATAACCTTATCGACATCGGCATCAAAGCGAAGGCGAGCGATATCCACTTCGAACCCTTCGAGGAATTCATGGACGTCCGCATGCGCGTAGACGGAACCCTCAAGTCGCTGCTCACCAAGTCTGACCGTCTTGCCTATCGCGCGATCAGGAACGAACTCATCTCGCGCGTCAAAATCATCTCCAACCTCAACATCGCGGAGAGTCGCCTCCCGCAGGACGGCCGCATCCAGCGCACGGTGACCAAGGACGGGAAGCCCTTCAACGTCGATCTGCGCGTCTCCACATTGCCCACACAATACGGGGAGAGCGTTGTGCTGCGTATTCTTGACCGTTCATCCGTCCAACTTGATCTCGACAAACTCGGCGTGCCCGAGCGCGTGAAGAAAACCCTGCGCGAAATGATCAAGCTACCGAACGGTATCATCATCGTCACGGGACCGACAGGATCGGGCAAGACCACCACGCTTTACGCCTGCTTGCGCGAGGTCAACGACCCGCAGTCCAAGTTGCTGACCGCAGAAGATCCGGTTGAATACGACATCGACGGTATCATGCAGGTGCCGATCAACGAGGCGATCGGCTTGGACTTCGCGCGCGCCCTGCGAGCGTTTCTGCGTCAGGATCCGGACCGCATTCTCGTCGGCGAAACACGCGACCTCGAGACCGCCCAGATCGCTATCCAAGCCTCGCTCACCGGCCACTTGGTCTTCACCTCACTGCACACCAACGATTCCACCGGCGCGATCACCCGCCTGATCGACATGGGCGTCGAACCATTCCTGATCTCGGCATCCCTCGAACTCGTCGTGGCTCAACGCCTCGTCCGTCGCATTTGTCCCAAGTGCGTCGAACCCTATGAACCGACCGATGACGAACTCATGCTCCTCGGCCTTTCCGCCCACGAAGTCGGCGATAAAAAATTCTACAAAGGACACGGCTGTGAGGATTGCAACCAAACCGGATACCGGGGACGCAAAGCCATTTTTGAAACGCTGCGAATCGGTGACACCTTGCGCGAAATGATCAACCAACGTGCTCCCGGTGTCGTGCTGCGCCAGAAAGCCATCGAACTCGGTATGAGAACTCTCCGCGAGGAAGGACTTGACGCCATTTTCGCCGGCGAGACCAGTGTGGAGGAAGTGCTCAAATACACCTGAGCATCAACGGCGCAGGCGCTCCGCAACCTCGCGGGCGAAATAGGTCAGAACGATGTCGGCACCGGCGCGTTTGATCGAAAGCAAAGACTCATCGCGCGCCTTCTCGTAATCCAACCAGCCGGCTTTGGCCGCCGCGTGGATCTGCGCGTATTCGCCGGAGACTTGGTAGGCTGCGAGAGGCAGTTCCGTGTTTTCCCGCACGGCGCGGATGACATCGAGATATGGTCCGGCCGGTTTGACCATGACCATGTCCGCACCTTCGCGCTCGTCGAGCTCCACCTCACGGATAGCCTCGCGCACATTGGCGGGATCGAGTTGGTAGGTTTTTTTGGAGATTGGTGTTTTCTGATTGCTGCCCACAGCATCGCGGAACGGACCGTAATAAGCCGAGGCAAATTTGGCCGCATAAGCGAGAATGCAAGTGTTGATCCGGTCGGCCGCGTCCAATGCGGCGCGAATGGCACCGACTCGCCCGTCCATCATGTCCGATGGCGCAACGATGTCCGCGCCGGCCTCGGCTTCCTTCACCGCCAACTGTTGGAGAATCTCGACCGTCGCATCGTTGTCCACATCACGGCCGTCCTTGGTCAAAACGCCGTCGTGTCCGTGGTCCGTGTAAGGATCGAGGGCCACGTCGGCGATGAGGACCAGTTCGGGGACAGCCGACTTCACTTCGCGCAGAGCACGGAAGAGAAGGTTGTCCGGGGAAAGCGCGTGCGTTCCGCGCGAGTCCTTCTTTGCCGCCTCGGTAACCGGGAAAACAGCCACGGCGGGAATACCGAGATCGAGGACCTCGCGGCACTCGCGGACCAAATCCTTAACACTCCGGCGCGCGACCCCGGGCATGCTCGCGACAGGATCGTTCCCTTCGCCGCCGTGCACGAAAAGCGGATAGACGAGGTTCGCGACATCGAGACGAGTCTCCCGGGTTATCCGGCGCAAGCCTTCGCTGGCACGATTGCGGCGCAGACGGATGGTGAGTTGCATGGCTTGACCCTTAAAGCGAATTGAGCACGGCTTCCAGCTTGGCGCGCTTGGCTTGCCACTCCTCGCCCCGCTTCTTGAAGGTCTCGAGAACCTGCGCGGGGGCTCCTTGGACGAAAGATTCGTCACCCAGTTTAGCCCGGACCTTGGCGATTTCGGCGTCCACTTTCGCAATCTCCGCGTCGAGGCGCTTGCGCTCCGCCGCCACGTCGATTTCCAACTCGAGATAAATTTCACCGAGCGGTGTCGGCGTGTGCGGCATTTTTTGGGGTGGCCCGCCTGCACCGAGTTCTTCGACGCACGAGGCTTTGGCCAAGGAGCGAAAGACGGACAAATCCAATTCCTGGAAGGCCGGGTCGCGGGCCAGGTAAGCGCCGCATTCCTGGTTTGCCGGGACTTTGAATTCGGCGCGAAGCACGCGGACGTCACGCACGGCATCGTAGACCGCTTGAACCGCGTTCGAGGCGCGGGCTTTTTCCTCGGCGGAAAGTTGCGGCAGCGAATCGGCCGGCGGTTGTTCGGCGAAAAGAATCATCGATGCGCGGCCGTCGCCCTTGGCGTAACCGAGACGCGACCAGAGTTCTTCGGTGATGTGCGGCATGAAGGGATGCAGCAACCGGAGGTAACCGCTCAGCACATGGTCCATGACCGCACGGACGCCGTCGGCCCCCTCGCCCCCGGCGGCGAGTTCCGCTTTCGAGGCCTCGACGAACCAATCGCAGTAAGTGTTCCAGAAAAATTCGTAGAGCAGTGAGGCCGCCTCGTGGAAGTGAAAATCATCCAGCGCACGACGATAGGCCGCGTGCATGGCGTCGAAGGAAACGAGCACGGCGACGGAGTAAGGTGAGAGTTTGTGTTCCGCCAGCGGCTTGCTCGACGCCGAAGCGCCGTGCATCTCGCGGAAGCGCGCGGCGTTCCACAACTTGTTGGCGAAGTTGCGCCCCTCTTTGATTTGGTTTTCGTCGAAGCGCACATCTTGACCGTGTGGCGCGATGCGCATGAGACCGAAGCGGAGTCCGTCCGCCCCGTATTTGGCCATGAGATCGAGCGGATCGGGCGAGTTGCCCAGACTCTTCGACATTTTCCGCCCTTTGATGTCGCGGATGATGCTGGTGAAAAAAACGTTGCGGAACGGCGCCTCGCCGGTGAATTCCAACCCGGCCATGATCATGCGCGCGACCCAGAAGAAGATGATGTCCGGACCGGTGACCAGATCGTTGGTCGGATAGAATTTCTTGCGCGTAGCTTCGTCCATCGTGGCGAACGGCCAGAGCCAGGAACTGAACCAAGTATCGAGCACGTCTTCGTCCTGCCGCCAGTTCTCCGCATCGGCCGGCGCATCCAAGCCGACATGGACAACCGACGGATTGTCTTTGCGATACCAGACGGGGATGCGATGACCCCACCACAACTGACGGCTGATGCACCAATCTTGGATGTTGGTCATCCAATGTTCGTAAATCTTGGCCCAGCGCTCGGGCACGAAGCGGATTTTACCCGAGACCACCACATCGAGGGCCGCGGGAACCTGCGGATACTTGAGGAACCACTGCTCGCTCAGGCGCGGCTCGATCGGCACGTCGGCCCGCTCGCTGTAGCCGACATTGTTTTCGTAATCCTCGACGCGGACGAGCAGTCCCATTTCCTCGAGCTTCTGCGCGGCGGCTTCGCGCGCGGCGAAACGCTCCATCCCGGCGAACTCCGGTCCGGCCAACTCGTTGAGCGTTCCATCGGCATTCATCACGTCGACCACTTCCAATCCGTGGCGCTGGCCGATCTCGAAGTCGGTTTTGTCGTGAGCCGGCGTGACCTTGAGCACGCCGGTGCCGAAGGTCATGTCGATGTGCGTGTCGCCGACGATCGGGATTTCCGCGCGCGGGAACGGACGCACCGCGTGTTGGCCGATGAAGCGCGCGTAGCGCGGATCATCCGGGTGCACAGCGACAGCGGTGTCGCCCATCAGGGTTTCCGGACGCGTCGTGGCAATTTCCAAAAAGGTTCCCGGCGCCTCCGCCACCTCGTAGCGCATGACGTAAAGCTTGCCCTTGGCGGGCTTCATGATGACTTCCTCGTCGCTCAGTGCGGTCTGCGAGACGGGGCACCAGTTGACCATGCGCTTGCCGCGATAGATGAAACCCTTGGCGTGGAGTTTGACGAAAACCTCCTGCACTTGGCGCGAGTAGTCCTCGTCCATGGTGAAGCGCTCGCGATCCCAATCGCACGAACAACCGAGGCGCTTGAGTTGTTTGATGATGATGCCGCCGTGCTTTTCCTTCCAGATCCGCACGCGCTTGAGGAATTCCTCGCGTCCGAGATCACGCCGCGTTTTGCCCTCTTCCTTGCGCAGTTGGCGCTCGACCACAGTCTGCGTGGCGATGCCCGCATGGTCGGTTCCCGGGAGCCAGAGAACCTCGTGGCCGGTCTGCCGCGCGCGCCGGGCGAGAATGTCCTGCAAGGTGTTGTTGAGCACATGACCGAGCGTCAACACGCCGGTCACGTTGGGCGGCGGGATGACAATGGAGAACGGAGGCTTGGACGAAGCGGGGTCGGCGGAGAAGCAGCCCTGCTTCAACCACTTGGCATACCACTTCTCCTCGACCGCTCCCGGTTCGTAGGCTTTGGAAATCTCGGACATCGAACCGGACATGATTCCGAAGCGGACGCGCGGTGTAAATCGCTTTCCGGCTTCAGGAGCGGCGCACCAGCGCCATCAAAGTGACATCGTCAGACCGTTCGGCCCCGCCGACAAAGGCGGCGAGCGCTTTTTCCACCTCTCCGACCAGGCCGCGCGAGGAGGAAGGAACGGCCGGACGGAGAACGGAAAGAAACCTTTCGTTGGTGAAGAGTTGCCGCGATTCATCCAAGGCTTCGGGGACCCCGTCGGTGTAAACGAGCAGCGCATCGCCGGAAGCCAACTCCGGCCGCCACTCGGTAAACTTGGCCTCCGGCATGAGCCCGAGCGGTGCACCGCCGAGCGGACCGAGTTGGGCCGAATCGCGCGTGACGTGCACCGGCGCGTTGTGGCCGCCGAGGCCGCAGACCAATTCACCGGTGGCCACGTCGACGATGCCCAGAATCATGGTGACAAAAAGACAGGCGTCATTGTCGCGACAAAGCTCCGAGTTGAGTTGGGTCAGGATCTGCGCCGGCGACATGCCCGGCCGCGCGATGGCGCGGAGAAGAGTCCGGGTCATGGCCATGAAAATACCCGCGGCAATGCCTTTGCCCGAAACGTCGCCAACAACAAAGCAAAGTTTGCCCGGTTCGATGAAGAAGAAGTCGTAGAGGTCGCCGCTCACTTCCTCGGCCGGTTGCAGGGAAGCGAAAAGATCGATGGCCGGGGAAAGTTCCGGCGAGGGAAACTGGAGCGGCAGAAGGCCTTTCTGCAGTTCGCGCGCCAGATCGAGGTCACGCTGCAACGCGGCCCGCTCCAAAGCGGCAGCCTGCGCCCGCACGCGACCGACGGCACCCGCAACCAGCCCCGCAAAGTATTCGGTCAGACGCACATCCTCGTCGGTAAAGGCGGCCCGTCCCACGGGATTCAAAAACTCGATGACCCCGAGACACTCCTTGCCGTCGAGCAAAGGTGCAGCCAGCAGGGCCTTGGTTGTCCAACCCGACTTTTTGTCGGCCTCCTTGAAGACGCGCGGATCGCTCGCCGCATCGTCGACGCGGATGACGTGTTTTTTTTTCATCGCCGTGCCGACAATGCCGCGGCCCGCCGGGACGCGCAGTTGCCCGAGTTTCGGCGCACCCTCGCCATGACCGGTGTGCATGACGAGATCGCCCGTCTCCTCGTCGACCAAGAAAATGGAGCAGGCCTCCACTCGCATCCACGGCAAGCTCTTGGTCAGGATCTTCGCCAAAAGGCCTTCGAGGTCGGACTCGCGAGTGATCTCCCCGGCCAACGAGAGAAGTGCAGCGTAATCAGCCATGATTTTCCGCGGCGCGATGCCGCTGTGCGGACTGATCCTCCGGACCGGAGCGAAGAAAATTCTGTGCCAAAACTTCGTAGATCGACACGCGGCATACGCGCCGCGACACCTCGAAGGCGAGAATGGACGCCACACCGAGAGGTAACGTGAAAGCAATGGCCCCAGTCATTTCGATAATTATGATGAACGACGTCATGGGACTTTGCACCACCCCCGAAAAGTAGGCCACAATCCAAATCAGAATCAGCCCCTGCAAGCTGGCGCCGCTCCAAGCGAACCAGTCCGCGCTCAGCTGCCCTAGACCCGCGCCGACCGAGAAGGACGGGTCGAAGAGTCCGCCGGGAATTCCCGTCAGCAGGACCAGCATGCTGGCGAGCGCGCGCTGCAACGCATACCAAGGTCCGATACTTTCGCGCCTGGCCTCCAAGGCGGCCGCTTCGTCCGCCGGCAAAGTCGCCAGATACTCCGGACTCTGTTGCACAATGAGCGCGCGCGCCGCATCGTGTCCCGTCCCCAGAGTTGCGCCATTGGAAATCCAGGCGAGCAAGGCGCAGGCCAGACCGACGACCAGCGCCACGGGAACAAAGTTTTTTCCGATCAGTCCCGCCACGTGTGGCACAAGAAGGAGGAGCGATCTGGAAAACAAACCTCCGAGCAACCCGCCGGCCGCGCCGATAAACAGCACGGCAAGCCACGGTCCCGGGGAGAGAAACTCGGGCGGCAACACTCTTCCGGCGTCAATTTGCCCGAAAGAATAATAGTTCCCGAGAAACATCATGCAAAAGAGGCAGGCCAGCATCACGGTGCGAACCACGATGCCCATGTTGCGCTTGTCGAAGCCGCGCCCGATTTCCTCGAAAGCAAAAACAAGCCCGGCGATCGGCGTGTTGAAAGCCGCGGCAAGGCCCGCCGCCCCGCCGGCCATGATCAGCCCGCGCTCGGCGAGATGGACCGGGAAACGCGCCCATCGTCCGGCCAAGTGCATAAAACACGCACCCAGTTGCACCGACGGCCCTTCGCGCCCGATGGAAAAAAGAGAAAACAAACCCAAAGCGGTGAGCAGCGCTTTGCCCGCCGCGACCCGCGGAGACAAAAGCCGGTCGCGCAACTCGCCAGGACCCATCTCCAATGCGGCGATGGTCTGCGGGACGCCCGTTCCGTCGGTCCGAGGAAAGACGCTGCTGCGCAGCCACAGAATGAGAAGAAGACCCATGGGCATGAGCAGGAACACGGCCCATGGTGCAGAAGCCCAAAGCCACGCGGAAAACGACGTTGCAGCCCGATCCGCATACACGAAAAACAACGCGCCCGCGCCGACCATGATAGCTCCCGCAACCGACGCGACGACCGCACGCCAATTGCTGTGATCCGAACTTCGCTCTTCGTTTTTCATCCGGGCATTCGAGAATTTCACATGGAGCCACGCAGGAGCATGGCGATGAAAGCCAACAGTGCCGCCACCGCCGCGGCCCACCAAGCCCAGCCGATCGGCTCCGGTTTGACACCGTCGCCGCCGAATTCCCGACGCTTGAAATCCTCGTAATCGAACTCCTCGTCCGGAAGATTAAGTCCGCCGGTCGTATCCGCATCCTCGCGCCAACCGGACAAATGATCCGCCCCACACTCGGGGCAGGCAGCAGCTCCAGCCGGCACATCCTCGCCGCAGACCGGACAAACTTCGGGCGTCTTCACTTCTTTCCCCTCGGCGCTCTCTGCGTCCTCTGCGGTTTCATCAATTCCCGAGCAAAGCCTCCATGACGCCTTTGGTGTCGGACAAATCCTCAAATAGAAAATCTGGCTGGTGCGAGGCCAACTCGTCTTTGCCGTAACTTCCCGTGGCGATGGCCACGGCGACGAATCCCGCCGCGCGCGCGCAATCGATATCCCGGGGCGTGTCGCCCAACACATAGACGTCGCGCGCGTCAAAGCTGACCCCGTGTCTTTCCACCGCACGGGATTGCGCCACCGGTCCGAGCTTGTTGCGGTCGACATGATCGTCGGCAAACGCACCGAATTCGAAATATTCCCAGACGCCATAGTGGGACAATTTCAGCTCGGCCCCCTTCTCGATATTTCCAGTGAGCAATCCGAGCACGCAGTCATCGCGTTTGTGCAGCGCCTCGAGCAATTCGGCGATTCCGGGCAAGACGCGGCCCTCGCGTTTGGGCAGTTCGAGGGCCAGATGATGGGCATAACCGTCGAGCAAATCCGCGACATTTTCCGGCGTGTGCGGAATAGCGTTGGCCTCGAACATCTGTTTCACGATGGCGCCGTCCGTCGACCCAGCGAAAGAAATCGAGGAAAGATCGTCCTCAACCCCGAAGCGCTCCCGCAGGGCGACACGCAAAGCGTGCTCTCCGGCCCGGCCGGTGAGGAGGAGCGTGCCGTCGATGTCAAAAAGCAGGAGTTTTTTGGCCATAATAACCCCGCAAGCTAAGGCCGGCACAAAGCCGCGGCAGCAACAAAACTTCGCGGACCGGATTCGGGGATCCCGCCCCGTGGACCGGATCAGACGCGAAACCCGGCCAAGATCCTTCGGGCCGCCGCACGACCGGAGAGCAACGCGCCGTGCGCGGTGGAGGGGTAGTCCACGGAAGCTGCTTCTCCGGCAAAGTGCACGCCGCCGGGCAGCGGCTCGGCCAGCGCGCGGCGGTCGTGCGGCCCGGAATCCACCGCGGAAAAAGAATAAGCCCCGCGCGTCAACGGATCGACCCCCCAGCGCGTGCTCAACACGGTGGTCGGGGCAGCGGTAGGCAAACCGGTGAAGCGCCGCAGGAATTCGCAGCCTGACTGCGCCACCTCCGAGTCGGACATCTGCTCGGCGTGGCGGGCGGCGTCCCCGGCACTGAGCGCCATGAGGACCGGCTTCCCGAGGAACCCCGTCAGGTTGCACCAATCGGACCAGAGACCGCCGCCATGGCGCAGACGGATCACCGGTCCCCGCGGGAGGGCGACACCCGGCTCGAAGAGAAAGAAGGCTTTGTGGTAGGAGCCGAAACCGAGGCGCCTGATCGCGGTGATTTTCCGCGCCGGAAGGGCCGGAACAAAGCGGATCGACCCCGCCTTGAGGACACCGAGCGGGACTGTGACGAGCACGGCACGGGCCGACAACTCCTCGCCGCCGCGCAGGCGGACGCGAGGATGAGAACCGGTGGAATCGATTTCTTCGACGACGGCGCTCGTTGTCACCGGCAACCCGGCTGCCAGAGACGAGGCCAGCGCGCCGAGCCCGCCCTCGACGAGGCAGTCGCCGCCGCCGAAATCCCTGCCCTCGTCCCACCACCATGCGGAGAGCTCGGAGGGTGAAGCGGCGTAGTCGAGGGTGATGTTGGAATAAATTTCGCCGTCGAGCGCCAAGCGCTGAACCGCGGTCAGGCGCGCGCGGGCGGCGAAGGCCCCGAAGCCGCCGGCCAGAGGAGCATCGCTCGAAAGCTTTCCCGACCAACTGCGCGCAAAGGAAAGCGCGCGGGCAAGCCTGCGTTCGTCAGCGGCGAGCTCGCGCGCGCCCAACACGGATCCCTCCGCGAAGTAGATGGGTCCGCTGTCCCAATCGAAAGTCTGCAGACGGGCACCGCTCTGGCGAACGAGAGCGGTCAGCGGGTTGCCCCGCCAGCCGTGTATCCACATGCCCCCGAGGTCGACCGACAATGAAGGGCCGAGACCGACCAACTTCGTCCGTCCGCCGGCCGAACCGGCGGCCTCGAGCACGAGGACGGAAAGGCCTTGGTCTTTCAGGTCCTTTGCCGCAGCCAATCCGCTGAAGCCCGCGCCGACAACAATGGCGTCGGCCGAAGTCTCGCGGGCCAAGGCAGGCCGCGGGCCGCACAGTGACGCACCGGCGAGCGCGGCGGTGCGCAAAAATCTGCGGCGTGTCCAACCCACAGCCCAAAAGGAACACCTCCGGAGATGCTCATCAACCAAGAACTTGCTCCGGGGCTTGCCGCGCTGAAATCTAGCGACGTGCCCGAACGTGTCCTCGCCGTCGATCCGTCCCTGCGCGGAACGGGTTATGCTGTTTTGGAAGCTTCCGGTGGCAAACTGCGGGCCATCGTCTACGGCGTGGTGAGAAATCCGCCCGAACTCGCTGCACATCACTGCCTGCGCGAAATCCACGAGACACTGTCCCGCGTCGCCGCGGAGCACCAACCCACGTGCTTCGCCATCGAAGGAATCATTTACGTGCAGAACGTCCGCACCGCCATCATCCTCGGCTCTGCCCGCGGCGCCGCGCTGCTTGTGGCGGCCGGACACGACCTCGAAGTCCACGAATACGCGCCGCGTTTGGTGAAGCAGGCGGTGGTCGGACGCGGCGGCGCGCAGAAGGAGCAAGTCGCTTTCATGATCCGCGCCATACTCGGGCTGAAAGAGACGCCTCCATCCGATGCGGCCGATGCGCTGGCCATCGGCATGACGCATTTCAACCGCCGCGCCACCGCCATCCGATGAACAAGCCGCAGACGCGTTGGCTCGGACGTATCGGTTACGCGCCTGCGCTCGAGATTCAGGAAAAGACAGTGGCCGCGCGTGCGGCGGGCGACGACGCGGACCAAATCTTTTTTCTCGAACACGAGCCGGTTTACACGATTGGACGCAAACGCGACCGCTCGAGTCTCGGCAATGTGCCGCTGCCGCATCCGGTGGAGGAAATCAACCGCGGCGGGCAGGCCACCTTCCACGGCCCGGGCCAACTCGTCGGTTATTTCATCTTCGACCTGCAGGAACTGACGCCCGATCTGCATGTTTTCCTGCGCTGGATCGAGGAAGGTCTCATCACGCTGCTCGCCGAATACGATTTGACCGCGCAGCGCCGCGAAGGCCT
>Ga0163212_1000056_pt1 | contig 45185 bp, 43 predicted proteins | sample Malawi_45m_30L_FD_113532 | JGI IMG/M metagenome (GOLD analysis project Ga0163212, IMG submission 113532) | Freshwater microbial communities from Lake Malawi, Central Region, Malawi to study Microbial Dark Matter (Phase II) - Malawi_45m_30L | ecosystem: Environmental > Aquatic > Freshwater > Lake...
ATTAGTTCAAGTACTGTCTTCCTAACTCGTGGCGCCCACACCCGATCCAATTCGTTACCAAGTGGCGCAATCCCCTTGGACTCCTCAATCCGAATCAATCCGATGACGCGAGATGATTGAAGCCAGATAGAGACCAAGTCATGCCACTGGTCCCCACTAGTTGCACTTTGGAAGAGATCAAAACCAGTTGTTGGTAGCACTCGTCCATCTCCTTCAACGGCAAGAAGGCCCTGGAGATAGCAGAGTTCAGCGACAAAGGCTGCGCAATACTCATCGACACCGAGGTGCTCTGCTGCCTTGCGAAGGTCGCGAAGACCGAGTCCGCCCGTGCGAAGCAGGGTAGGTGTCTCCTCTGACCAAAAGTCCATTAACTCCGAGACCCAGCGAAGCAGATTGCTCACTGATGCGATCGCCGCTTGGTCGCCTTCTTCCTTACTTACTAACTCACCAGCTAATTGCGGTGGAGTTACCACAAGTTCCTTATGAATCTTCCCGCCACGAAGGTGTATCCCTATCTCACGTGGTATCGCAACATGTTCATTGTCGATCTTGACCATCAATTCATTCTCAAGGAGCCAATCGATGGCTGCTCCGGTCTTTCGGCGATCACCAATCGCTCCTTTTGCTGGCCCCCACGTCATTCTTGTCATGAACTCCGCTGACATCTTCGGCGCACTCTTGAGCAATGAGTCGATTTGCTTTCCGTCGATAGGTACGAGTGAGACAGGTCCAAGGCCTGCCGGCTTTGCCCCAATCAATTCTCTGAGTGCCCGCGGCATTCGAATCACTTCTCGATCGAAGTAGAGAAGCGCTCTATCCCAGAGATGTTCGAGTACTTCAAGTGCAAGCGGATGTGTCGCAGCAACCAGCTTCTCGCGCGTGAGGGATTCATCGAGGGCCGAGATAGCTTCTGCAATCTGAAGTTGGAAGAGATTGAGTGAGTCGAGAGCGCGGATGAGACTTGGGGTGGAACTGGCACGTGCTGAGAGACTTGAGAAGTCGTTTGGTACTGGTGATGTGAGATCAGATCGAAGCGCGAAGAGCCGTGCGATCTCTTGATCACTTCGCGAACGGAGTTCATCGGCAAGTGATGCAGCACTCGCTGGGATTCTCGGCGTTCCCTCAGTCTCTTTCTTTGTCGCACGCTTCGTTGGCATAACTGGCCTACATTACCCGCGAATTTCCAATGGCGTCTCGCTCAACTGACTCGCTTATGCTTTGCCATATGCGCGCGCATCTCCTACGACATGGACAAGTGGAGAATCCCAACAACATCCTCTATGGCAGACAACCTGGGTGGTCACTCTCGCATCTAGGCAAGGAGATGGCCGAAGGGGTCGCTAAATGGAGTGAATCCCTTGATCTTGGCGCACTGCATGTTTCTCCACTGCAACGGGCACAGGAGACTGCTGCGCCAATTGCAAGAGCGCATGGCATCGAAATCACCACTGATCCTCGATTGATAGAGGCCGCAAATATCTTTGAAGGCAAACCATTCGGCGTTGGCGACGGCGTCTTACGTCACCCGAAGGCATGGCGACATCTTTATAACCCATGGAAACCTTCCTGGGGTGAGCCATATGTAGATCAAGTCAATCGAATGTTCGAAGCGATATTCGCAGCCCGTGATGCAGCCGAGCGCAAAGGAAAGACAGAAGCGCTATGTGTCTCACATCAGCTTCCGATTTGGATAGTTCGAAGTGCCATTGAAGGCAGAGCGATGCTTCATGATCCAAGAAAGCGAGAGTGCTCGCTCTGTTCAATCACGACGATTCATTTCGATGATGCTGGGATGATCTCTGGAACTTCATATCAAGAGCCGGTCAAAGATTTACTTCCAGTCAAGAACAAGAAGAAGCAGTAGATGTTTGGTACTAAACGATTGCTCTGGATTTCAAGCCTTGTGATCGTAGCTTCACTCTTGCTCTTCTCCTCTACCGATGACGACGCTGCTGTAGAGCCTTCGGGACAACTCTCTTATATAGAAGGCAATGGAGCAGTAACCAAGGTAAGTCCAGGATTTCGAGTGAAGGCTCCTGCGATATCAGGAGAATTGATTGATGGAAATTTCTTCGCAGCTAAACCAGGCGAGGTCCTTGTACTCAATGTTTGGGCATCATGGTGTTCGCCTTGTCGCGCTGAAGCGCCAACATTGCAGGAGCTCAGTGAGAAGTTCCCAGATGTTCAATTCTTAGGCGTCTTGACCCGAGACAATCTCACAGCGGCGCGAAGTTTCGTCAATCGTTTCAATATCACCTTCCCAAGCCTTCGAGATGACGCGATTCTCCTCGAATTCAATGATTCATTGATTGCTAGCGCAATCCCAACGACCTTGGTGATCGATAGTAAGGGAAGGATCGCAGCGCGTATTGGCGGTGAAGTCACCTTCACTGGTCTCTCTGCCCTGATTGAAGAGGTACGTAGCGAGAAGGACGCCTAATGCGCGAGTTCTTTCTAGATCAAGTCTTCGAGGGCTCGCTTCTCGTTGCGGCACCGATAGCGCTCCTAGCTGGGCTTGTTTCTTTTCTTTCACCTTGTGTTTTACCTATCTTGCCCGGATACCTCTCTTATATAGCGGGAGCAAGTGCCAGTAAGGTGCGAATCTTTGCTGGCTCGATTCTCTTTGTATTTGGTTTCACCGCCCTATTTATCTCGTACGGAGTTTTCTTTGGTGGCCTCGGCACCACTTTGATGCAAGAAGAAGAGCTCTTCTCGAGAATTCTCGGCGCCGTGACAATTGCGCTCGGACTGCTGTTCATCTTTAGCGAGAGGTTTCCCAGATCAATGAAGGTGGCCTCTCCTCGGGTCCAAGGAATTATCGCTGCCCCGCTCCTTGGCTTTCTCTTTGGATTTGGCTGGACGCCATGCATTGGCCCAACTCTTGCTGCCGTGCAAGCCCTTTCCTTCCAAGAAGCGAGTGCGATGCGCGGAGCAATACTTTCAGCCTTCTATTCATTAGGTCTTGGCATCCCACTGATTCTCTTTGCCCTCTTCTTCACAAGACTCGCCTCACTTCGACGTTTCTTACTGAAACACAATCGACTGATTGCAGTTCTAGGTGGTGTTGGCTTGATTGCGATTGGCCTCGCCCAGTTCACTGGACTTTGGGAATCTTTCATTGCGGCGATTCAGGGCTCCATTACTAATTTCATTCCGGTGATCTGATGGCAAAGATTGAAAAGGATAGGACTCGTGAGCTCCGTGAGTTAGGTGGCTATTCGTTACTGCGTTATCTCTGGCGGCTTTTAACCAGTATGCGCACCGCTCTGATCCTCCTTCTCTTGCTTGGGCTTGCCTCGATTCCTGGTTCGATAATTCCGCAACGGACACAGAACCCATTTCAAGTTCAAGATTTCTTTGCTGCTAATCCAACTATCTCTCCTTGGCTCGATCGCCTCTATCTCTTTGATGTCTTTGGCGCACCATGGTTCTCGGCGATCTACATCCTCCTCTTTATCTCACTCATTGGTTGCCTCCTGCCTCGCCTCAATCACTATCGAGTAGCGATCTTCGAAAGACCTTCACGGCCGCCTCAAACATTTGAGAATTCTGAAGGTTTCTACGAGGTAGATGGCGATATGGATCGCGCCATCAGGTGGCTTGAGAAGAATAGGTATCGCATCGAAAGATTTGATGGATCGATTTCTGCTGAGAAGGGTTATCTCAAAGAGTTCGGCAATCTTCTATTTCACCTTTCGCTTTTACTGATTCTCATAGGGATCGCCATGAGCTCGCTCTTTGGTATGCGAGGAGAGGCAATCGTGAATGAGGGCGAGAGATTCATAAACACCCCAGTTGCCTACGACAACATCTCTCCTGGTCGGCTCTATTCACTTGATTCGATGCAACCATATCGAATCAATCTCAATGACTTCACTGCAAAGTACAACCCAATAACTAATCAAGCACTCGATTATGAGTTGAAGGTAACGATTCGAGAATCGACTGACGCCAAGCCTCGTGAGGGTGTGATTCGAGTCAACAAGCCATTGACCTTCGGTGCTTCGCGGGTCTTTCTTCAAGCAACGGGCTACTCAGTGCTGGTAACGGTTCGCGATAGCAGTGGAGTCGTGACATTCCAAGGTCCGGTCCCGCTTTTGCCGCAAGATCCAAATCTCACCTCTGCTGGCGCGATCAAGGTGCCAGATATGGATCCAGGAATCGGATTTGTCGCATCATTTATCCCGACTATCGAACGCGACCCAGTCAGAGGCGCATTCTCATCCTTCCCAGAACCACTTGATCCTCATCTTCTCTTGGCCGCATGGCAGGGCGATCTTGGAATGGATGAGGGCACACCACAATCCATCTATCGCCTCGATACATCGAAGATGGAGCGAATCGCACTTATCTCAATGAAGCCTGGGGAGAGTTTTGATTTCAAGGTGGGCTCAATCACATTTGATGGGTATCTACCGTGGGTGAACATCCAAGTGATTCACGATCCAGGTAAGCGCCCCGCACTCATTGGTGGATTTCTTGCTCTATTTGGCGCACTAGGAATGCTGTTCATACATAGGCGCAAGATTTGGATTAGATTAAGGGGCGACGGTCAAGGGAATTCTCTTGAAGTTGCAGGATTAGCGACAAGTGGTGAAGAGAAATTGCGCGAGGATCTTGCATCACTTAAGGAATTCCTCAGTACTAAAGCAGGAGAAGGGAAGGGCGAGTAATGGGAAATAGAAGTATGGCCTTTCTCTCAAATGACCTGATTTACTCAGCGATCGTCGTCTTTGCGCTCGCCTTCATCTTGCATGCGATTGAGACGGCGTGGTCGGTTCGAAGTGGTGAAGGAAGAAACCTTGATAGAAGTAGAACCGAAAGAGTTGCAAGGAATGCCACCGGTCTCATAGTCCTTGCCGATCTGATTCTTCTCGCGGGTCTCATCACTCGCGGTTTATCGGCTGAGCGTCTGCCACTTAGCAATATGTATGAATTCTCGATAACTGGAGCGTTCGCCTTCACGACTGCCTATCTAGTGGCGCTGAAGAAGTTTCAGATTAGATGGCTTGGTCTCTTTGTAGCAGGCGGAGCACTCCTGACTTTAGGGACAGCGATTACTTTGCTCTATGTCGAGAGTGCACCTCTCGTCCCTGCACTGAAATCACCATGGCTAGTGATACATGTAGCGGCCGCAATAATCTCTGGCGGGATCTTCCTCTTAGCGAACTTGATTGCAGCGGTCTATCTGATCCTTGAGAAGATAGAAAGAAAAGGAACGCGAGGAAGTTGGGCCGCTCGCCTACCATCGCTCGATTCTTTAGATCAACTCACATATCGCTTGATTGCTCTGGTATTTCCACTTTGGACTTTTTCGATCATTGCTGGAGCTATCTGGGCAGAAGCAGCTTGGGGTCGATATTGGGGATGGGATCCAAAAGAGACGTGGGCGTTCATCACTTGGGTTGCATATGCCGCTTATCTCCATGCTCGCGTGACCGCAGGATGGAAAGGAAAGAAAGCGGCTTGGTTATGTCTGATTGCAGGTTCAACTTTCCTTTTCAATTACATCTACGTCAATATCTGGGGAACCGGGAAGCACACTTATAGCGGTTTATAGATGGCGGTTTATAGATAGTGTTTTATAGACCTTTTAAGAAATCTGGATTGTCATCTGGCGGAAGAACTTTTCGCTTCGCCTTGAAACCCCCGAGACCCTTGCCTTTTGGCCTTCCCGCAATAAACCATGCGATTGGACCAAGCCCAAGTGTTTGTGGTCCGAAGACAATGATGATCAAGAGCCAACCCCATTTGGGGAGATTTCGAACGTTGTCGGGTTCAGTCTGAGCGCACTCGACCAATGCGTAGATAGTGATAGCTACAAGAGCAATCACAGGTAGATAACGCAACATAAGGCGAGGTTACCCTCTACTAACAATGAGCGCCAAAGAGAGCGCCAGTGCGTAAGCCATCTGGAATTTTCCAGTGAGTTCAAGCGCTCGGATTAAGCGTCCACCGGCTATCTCTTTTCGAATCAGAAAGAGAATCGGAAAGAGTGGTAGGGCAAGGAAGTTCCATGGAATCTCAATGGTCAATAAGAAAATCATTAAAGCAATAATCATCAGGAGTGAGTAGAGGAGTGTGCTGGCTCGTGGGCCAACACGCACCGAGAGAGTCCGCTTTCCAGAAACCTCATCACCGGAGTAATCGCGGATGTTGTTAAGCAAGAGGATGCAGCAGGCTATCGAACCCATGGCGATAGCGAAGAGAGTTATCGTCAGATCTACGCTCTTGGTCTGCACGAAGTATGTGCCGATTGTTGCTACCAGTCCGAAGAAGATGAAAACGGAGAGCTCACCTAATCCTCGGTACCCATAAGGTCTCTCACCACCTGTGTATCCCCAGGCAGCAATGATCGCAAAGGCTCCGATAAGAAAGAGCCAGAGTGATGTGAAGAGAGCAAGGAATGATCCAGCAATAATGGCGATTGCGAATGCAATGTAGGCGGCGCTCTTCACCGACTTTGCAGTTGCAAGGCCACTAGCGACTAAGCGAGTGGGTCCAACGCGGTCACGATCGGTACCCCGAATCCCATCGGAGTAATCGTTGGAGTAATTGACAGCAATTTGAAGCGAGACTGCGACGATCAGAGCGGCAAGAGCATGTACCGGGTTCCAATCTCTTCCCGCATAAGCAGTTGCAACGAGAACAGGGGCGATAGCCGCCGGAAGCGTTTTGGGACGCGCTCCCAACCAAAATACTGAGAGTGAGCTCATGAAAGCAATCGTCTCACTCAGATGCCATCGCGAGTGAGGCGTTGAAGGCGTTCACGATCGACTTTTCCAAGTGTGGTGCGAGGAATCTCATCCAAGAAGTAGAAGCGTTTAGGTATTGCGTGCCGTCCTAGGGTCGCCCCCATCTTGCTTTCGATCTGAGAGCGTCGCTCTCCATCGACCAAAACTGTTGTTGCAACGGCAAGAAGTTCGCCCCACTCTGGATCCGGGGTGGAGAACGCGACAAGATCCCCATCCGTTATATGTTCTCGTAAGAACTCTTCAACCTTGTCGAGTGAGATTTTCTCACCGCCTGATATGACCACATCATCGTTTCTACCGAGGACAATCAATTTCGATCCATCGAATGCCCCACGATCTGAGGTGATGAACCAACCTTCTTGATCTCTGATGGATCTAATCGACGACTCACTTTCAGTAGGAAGGTAATAAGAAGCGAGCAGATCGCCTCTAAGAGCGATGAGTCCATTACGAATCTCCACCTCAACTCCCGGAAAGGGAATGCCGTCATAGACGCAACCACCCGAGCTCTCACTCATTCCGTATGTAGTGGTGACTTGTACCTGAACCGCATCAGCATCCTTTCGAAGCGCCTCACTCAATGGCCCTCCGCCTACTAAGACCCGATGTGCGGATTGAAGGTGGCGAAGAAGATAACCCGTTTCGCTCACTGCGCGATGAAGTTGGGTGGGAACTATCGAAGTGAAATCAACGTTCGGTAGGTTCTCATCTCGAATTTGCCTCAGATCAACGGGCTCTCTTCCAAGTTCAAGTGAACGAACCAAGACATTGACACCAGCGATATGAGTTAATGGAAGAAGTAACGACCAGGTATCGCCTGCTTTAGCGCCGAGATAATCATTCGCCGCTTTGGCAGATGCCAGTAGCGCCTGAGCGCTGAGACCTACTTCTTTAACCGCACCTGTACTGCCACTTGTTGCGATGATTACTGCGACATCTTCTGGGACAGAGATGAGTGACGAATTCTTTCGTTCAGCAAAACGCAGCGCAGGTCCTTGGCCCGCTAGAGCTTTGGCGAGAGCGTCAATAATCTGTGGCATCTGCCACTCGGCGGTTACATGTTGGACGCCCCGCTTGGCGCTTGTATCCATAACAGCCGTAGGCTATCGGCTTGCTATGAGTAAGCCAATAAAGCGAGAGTCGGGATCGCGCGAGATCCCTCAATGGCAGCCCGCCCCAGAGAGCGCCGATTTCACCGATGTTCGTTACGAGACCGCTGAGGGCATCGCAAAGATAACTATCAATCGCCCGCAAGTGCGCAACGCCTTTCGTCCTGAAACACTCAGCGAATTGCAGATCGCTTTCAACCTTGCTCGCGACGATGAAAGAGTCGGGGTCATCATCTTCACGGGTGCAGGTAACGAAGCCTTCTGTTCGGGTGGAGATATCTCAGTACGTGGTGATGACGGATATCTTGGCGGTGATGCGCTTGGCAAGAAAGGCATAGGTCGCCTCAACGTCCTCGATTTACAGGTTCAGATTCGAAGAACTCCAAAGCCCGTGGTTGCGATGGTCGCTGGTTGGGCAATTGGTGGTGGACATGTACTTCATGTCGTCTGTGATCTCACCATTGCCGCAGATAACGCGAAGTTTGGCCAGACCGGACCGATGGTTGGTTCATTCGATGGTGGTTACGGTTCAGGTTTGCTTGCTCGTCATGTCGGGCAGAAGAAGGCGCGAGAGATTTGGTTTCTCTGTCGGCAATACGACGCAACTGAAGCTCTAGAAATGGGATTGGTCAATGCAGTTGTTCCGCTCGACCAACTGGAAGCCGAGACAGTCTCATGGTGTCGAGAGATGCTGCGCCACTCACCAATGGCGTTGAGACTTCTCAAGGCAGGGATGAATGCTGCTGATGATGGCCTCGCTGGTGTCCAACAACTTGCTGGAGATGCGACGCTTCTTTTCTATCTGACTGAAGAAGGTCAAGAGGGGCGCGACGCATATAAAGAGAAGCGAGAACCTCGCTTCGACAAATATCCGAAACGTCCCTGATAACGAGATGGTTGACCTCAAAGAACTTCTCGATTCCATTCACCTGATCAGGCTTGATCTCAATGCGCCGTTTCGAGGAGTTACTTCACGAGAGATCGCTCTGATTGAAGGACCCTATGGCTGGGGGGAGTTCTCGCCTTTTCTTGAATATGGAGCGAAAGAATCTTCACGTTGGTTAGCTTCAGGAATAGAGGCGGCATTCGAAGAGCCCTTTCCGTGGTTGCTCGAAAGAGTAAGAGTCAATGCGACGATGCCAGCAATCAACGACCCGGATCAGATCGCCGCGCTGATGGCGCGTTATCCGGGAGTAAAGACAGTGAAAGTAAAAGTCACAGAAGATGAGAGAGCAGATTTCTTTCGTATCGAGAGAGTGCAAGAAGTGGCGCCAGGTATCCGCATCCGCATCGATGTCAATGGGAGTTGGAGCGTCAATCAAGCACGAGAAAGATTGCTGTCATTGCTCGAGCGATTGGATGATCAGTTGGAATATGTGGAACAACCTTGCAATAGCCTTGAAGAGCTCCGCGAACTAAAAGGAAAATGCGATGTACCGATAGCTCTCGATGAGATTCTTCGTAAAGCAGATGATCCGCTTGCACTTGATTTGAGAGATGCCTGTGATCTCCTTGTTCTTAAAGTCTCCCCGCTTGGCGGGATAGGTAAATGTATGGAAATAGCTGATTACTTCGGACTTCCTGTAGTCGTTTCGAGCGCGTTAGAGAGCGCAGTGGGGATTGCAAGAGGATTAAGACTTCAATCGGCTTTAGGCAACCAGGTATTCGATGCCGGGCTTGCCACAGGATCACTCTTTCAATCCGACATCGCACACTTGAAGATCACAGATGGCGAAATTGATGTGAGCGATGTCATTCCGAGAGCTTTAGATGAGTTTGAACTAGAAGAGGAGCGGACTGAGTGGTGGCAGAATCGCGTACGTGAGAGTTATCAGGTACTTGCGTAGATGAACTCATCAACTCTTCTTGCCAGACATTTAGTTCGCCGATTGATTGAATCGGGAGTCTCTGATGTCGTCATCTCTCCTGGTTCTCGGAATGCGCCGCTAAGCCTTGCCTTTGCTGAAGCACGCGACGCTGGCTTCCTACGTGTGCATATCAGGATCGATGAACGCAGCGCTGCCTTCTTCGCACTTGGCATCGCGAAGGCGACCAATCGCTATGTTCCAGTCGTTGTGACAAGTGGAACTGCTGTCGCAAATCTATTTCCAGCAGTTCTTGAGGCCTATCACAGCGACGATCGCTTGCTTCTTCTTACCGCAGATCGCCCAGAGCGCCTTCGAAAGACGGGTTCGAATCAGACCACCTTGCAGCATGGAATCTTTGGAAACTTTCTCACTAAATCGATCGATGCATCGACCCCGTTCGAACTCAACTCATCACTCTCGCATCGTGGACCAGTTCATTTCAACCTTCAATTCGATGAACCTTTGATTCCTGATGAGAGGCATGATCCTTTTGAGAACCTGAAGGTGACTTCGCCCTTGGAGAAATCAGTGGTGCCCGGGGAGATTGCGATCTCTCAGAAGAAAGTCCTCGTAGTAGTCGGTCACGATCGTGCCGGATTCTCTGTCGATGAAGTCAGGTCATTTATCGAGTCGACTGGTGGACTTTCTATTAGCGAGGATCCACTCTCATTTCCAGAGTCGATAGCGCATGCCTCGGTGATCCTCTCTTCAGAGCAGGTTCGAAAAGAGTTAGAAGCCGAACTTGTGATCGTCATCGGTCGCACCACGTTGCATCGCTCCTTCAACACCTACATCGCTTCAGCGAAGAAGATCATGGTGATAGATCCTCGAATTGAAGATATCGATACTCGACGTAGTGCTGATGAGATACACCATGTTCTTCCGCAAATCTTGGCGACAAATGCGGATTCAACATGGCGAGAGCAGTGGCTTCGCTATTTTGGATTCGCACAAGAGGCGATCTCATCAAGTGCGGAGTGGAGTGAAGGTCGAGTCGCGGCAGCAGTCGGTCAGGTTGAGTGTGATGCGCTATTCATCGCATCATCGCGACCCATTCGAGATATCGAAGCTTTCGCTTTAGGCGGTTCAAAGACTTCAACCAAGCGAATCTTTGCCAACCGTGGCCTTGCCGGAATTGATGGCAATATCTCAACCGCGATGGGAATTGCAACGAAGCATGAGAGAACCGTCGCGTTGATTGGAGACCTTGCATTCCTTCATGATCTATCGAGTCTTACAAATCAGATCGAGGAGAACCTGACTCTAGTTGTTGTTGATAATGATGGCGGGGGAATCTTCTCCACTCTCCCCCAAGCCGGGGTTGAGCACTTTGAGGAGGTCTTTGGTACTCCACATGGCAAATCAATAAAGAAGATCTCAGCTGCAATAGGGATCAAAGCGGTAGAGGTGGATAACGTCAGTGATCTGCTGAGTGAGATAGAGGAGAAGGGTGCAGGCAAGGGCATCAAAGTTGTCATTGCCAAGATGCCATCTCGAGAAGAGAACGCTCAGAATCTCAAGTTAATCAACGAGAGGTTCGCTTCGCTCGCTTCTCATCGATAGCCTCAATGCGCAGCGAGCGCAGAACGCATTGGTAGTAACTTAGCCTGGCTCTCGGCATATTCTTCGCTCGGATCTGAGCCCGCAACGATGCCGCAACCAGCATAGATTCTTATCTTGCTCTTGCTTTCATCAATCTGGCCACATCTCAAAGCAATACCGAATTCCCCATCCATCCTGATATCAATCCAGCCAACCGGACCTGCATATCGGCCACGCATCGCACCCTCGACTTCTTCTATTGCTTCTTGCGCTTTATCGCGTGGCGTGCCGCAGACCGCAGCTGAAGGATGAAGTCGTTCGAGGGCGTCGAGGATGTCGGGAGGATTTGCAGAGTCGTTGAGAACTCCAGTGACATCAGTCCCTAGGTGCATCACATTGGCAAGATGTAAGACGAATGGTGATTCAGGGGCGTTGATGGATGAACAGATTGGTGAAATCGCGTCAGCAACTGAGCGAACGGCATATTCGTGTTCTTCGAGATCCTTTGATGACCGAGCAAGGGATGCGGCCAGTGATAAGTCTCGCTCGTCATTGCCAGTTCGTTTGATGGTTCCAGCAAGCACTCGCGAAGTGATCATTGATTTGCTGAGTCGGACAAGAAGTTCTGGTGTTGCACCGATAAGCCCGGTATGAAGGAAAGACCAGGTAGTCGGATAATGTTGATGAAGGAGTTTGAGTATTCGCCGTGGATCTAGCGGCTGCGATGCAATTCCATCAAGAGATCTAGCAAGCACGACCTTTTCCACACTGCCTGACTTGATTCGATTGATCAGATCAGAGACGCGATCTCGCCAGAGATCGCCATTGGTGCCACTCCATTCAATCTTTCGTGGATCTGGCTTTGGATCGAGACGTTCGAGTGCTGGCTCGACCTCATCACCAATCCATGTGATCCATCGCTTCTCTCCGCGTCGACCAACCAGCACACGCGGTATGACAAGGTATGAAGGATCACTCTCGTCAAATGAGAATGAAGCGAAGAGAATTGGCCCAGTCCCTGAGCCATGGACATTGTTATGGATCTCGAATTCACGAAGTTTGCTCTGCCACCAATTTCGAGCTTGAGCGAAGCGATCGCTACCCTGAACTTGGATTCGCGCATACTCACCAAATCCAATCAGTCCCTCTTCACCTTTGATCCAGGCGAGTGGTTCGGATTGGGGAGCTCCTTGCCAGTTGAGATCTATGAGCGAGGGAGCATCGGTGAGCATTTCACTTCGCACCTTTTGCTTCACGATTTCCCCAGAGTTCTTGATTGATGAGCGCTTCGATTTGTGGCTAAAGCCTAGCCCGACAAAGATGGGAAGGTGACTCGAGCGGATCTCAATAAGGAACCCGACGATGTATCACGCATGTTTGATCGCGTGGCACGTCATTATGACCTACTCAATGATCTGCTGAGCCTTGGCCAAACTAAGCGTTGGCGAAATCGTGTGACGAAGATGATTTCACCAAAACCTGGAATGAAGATCCTGGATATCGCTGCAGGTACCGGCGCCTCAAGTGCGCCGCTTGCGAAGGCTGGCGCTGATGTGACTGCGCTGGATTTCTCAGAAGGAATGTTGGCGGAAGGTCGACGACTTCGCCCCGAGATAACGTTTATTAAAGGAGATGCCCTCGCGCTTGGATTTCCTGATTCGACTTTCGATGTCACGACAATTTCCTTTGGTCTTCGAAATACCAAGGACATCGCTCAAGCTTTGAAGGAGGCGCTACGGGTGACAAAAGAGAATGGTTCGATTTATGTCGTTGAGTTCTCGCATCCGACATCACGAATCTTCCGCTCGATCTATCTCAAGTATCTAATGCGGTTACTGCCAAGAGTCGCCCGACTTTTCACGCAGAATCCAGATGCCTATGACTATCTCGCTGAGTCGATCATCGCATGGCCTAATCAAGCTGATCTTGGTGAAATCATGGGAAAGAGTGGGTGGCGAGAGGTCCATTGGGAGAACCTCACCTTCGGGGTTGTCGCAGTTCACACTGCCCGTAAGTAATCCCGGTTTCTCCCCTTCAATAGCCCCATTTAGGATGACCCCTTGTGAACCCCTATGTGCCGATCATTGCCGTTTTCGCGGTCGGATTCGGGTTCGGATTGATCTCACTCGTTGCTGGTGCTCTTACTGGACCGAAGCGATACAACCGCGCAAAAGCTGATGCTTATGAATGTGGAATAGAACCAAGCCCACAAGCACAAGGTGGTGGGCGATTTCCAGTCAAGTACTTCCTTACTGCGATGCTCTTCATCATCTTCGATATCGAAATCGTCTTCCTCTATCCCTGGGCTGTGACCTTCGATCAGCTAGGAGTCTTCGGCCTTGTCGAGATGGCGCTCTTTATCTCGACCATCTTCGTCGCCTATCTCTATGTCTGGCGCCGCGGTGGATTGGAGTGGGACTAAATGGGTATTGAAGAGAAGCTACCGAGTGGATTTCTCCTTACAACTGTAGAAGGTCTTGCCAACTACATGCGTCGCAATTCATTATGGCCAGCAACCTTCGGTTTAGCATGTTGTGCGATTGAGATGATGGCTGTTGGTGGTGGCCGTTACGACCTCGCGCGTTTTGGAATGGAAGTCTTTCGGGCATCTCCTCGCCAAGCTGATCTGATGATTGTTGCTGGTCGAGTCTCGAACAAGATGGCACCCGTGCTTCGCCAGATCTACGATCAGATGGCAGATCCAAAGTGGGTTCTCTCCATGGGTGCATGTGCTTCATCTGGTGGGATGTTCAATAACTATGCGATCGTGCAAGGGGTTGATCATGTCGTCCCGGTCGATATCTATCTTCCTGGTTGTCCACCGCGCCCCGAGATGTTGATGGATGCGATCATCAAACTCCACGCGAAGATCAAGAACTCGAAGCTCGGCGTCAATCGAGAAGAAGTTGCAAAGGCGGCCGAAGCAGCAGCACTTGCAGCAACCCCGACCCTTCAAATGAAGGGATTGTTGGCGTGAGCGATGTAAATGACCTTGATGGCGGGATGTTTGGCGTCAAGGGCACGGGTGATACATCGGGTTACGGTGGCCTCGTTCGCACCGCTGTAAGACCTGGATCAAGTCAGCGTCCATATGGTTCTTATTTCGATGAGGTCGCTGATGAGTTAGAACGTGCCTATCCACTCTTTTCTGATGCGATCGAACGTGTTGTCGTAGATCGTGGTGAGTTGACCCTTCACATCAAACGCGAACGATTAGTTGAAGTGGCAAAGATCCTCCGTGACACCCCTTCGCTCAGATTTGAATATTGTCTTGGCGTCAGCGGTGTGCACTATCCCGAGGAGCAGGGGCGCGAACTTCACGCGATCTACCCACTGCTCTCCATGACCAATAATCGCCGGATTCGCTTGGAAGTCTCGGCTCCGCAAAGCGATCCACATATCCCTTCACTCGTTGAAGTCTGGGCCGGAAATAACTGGAATGAACGCGAGACATTCGACATGTTCGGAATCATCTTTGATGGTCATCCCGCGCTCACTCGAATCTTGATGCCCGATGACTGGCCCGGCCATCCGCAACGCAAGGATTATCCACTCGGCGGAATAGAAGTTGAGTACAAAGGTGCAGTCATTCCACCGCCAGATCAACGAAGGTCGTATCGCTAGATGAGTACCTTCAACACCACTTACGATCCTTACGCATCATCACGAGAGACGACCGAAGGCACCGTCTATTCCGTCACCGGTGGTGATTGGGATCAGATCGCAACCGAGATCGGTGAGAGCAAAGAAGAACGAATTGTCGTCAATATGGGGCCACAACACCCATCAACACATGGCGTGCTTCGTTTGATGTTGGAACTCGAAGGAGAGACGGTCACCGAATGTCGTTGCGGTATCGGATACCTCCATACCGGCATTGAAAAGAACTGCGAATTCCGCACCTGGACTCAGGGCGTCACCTTTGTTACTCGCATGGATTACTTAGCACCGATCTTCAACGAGACCGCTTACTGCCTTGGCGTTGAGAGATTGCTTGGTGTTACGGAAGATGTGCCAGAGCGCGCGACGGTCATTCGCGTGATGATGATGGAGTTCAACCGGATTTCATCACATATGGTCGCGCTTGGAACTGGCGCTTTGGAGTTGGGTGCACTCTCTCCGATGCTCTTTGCATTCCGCGAACGAGAGAAGGTCTTGGATATATTCGAACATATCTCAGGTCTTCGCATGAATATGGCCTATGTACGACCAGGTGGCGTTGCGCAGGATCTGCCAGATGGTTCACTTGCCAAGATCCGCGAAACGGTCAAGGAACTTCGAAAGAACTTCAAAGATAACGAGAAGCTCCTCGTTGGAAATTCCATCTGGGTGAAGCGAACCAAAGATGTTGGCTATCTCGATCTTGCCGGATGCACAACTCTTGGTGTCACAGGTCCAGTGCTTCGGGCAACTGGTCTGCCTTGGGATCTACGAAAGACTCAGCCTTACTGTGGCTACGAGGATTATCAATTCGATGTCGTTACGGCAAACACCTCTGATACCTACGGACGCTTCTTGATTCGCATGGGCGAACTCGAACAGTCGCTTCGAATCGTCGAGCAATGTGTAGCAAAACTTGAGAAGCTAGAAGGCGCACCTGTCATGGTGGCAGATAAGAAGATCGCATGGCCAGCACAACTTGCACTCGGTGGTGATGGACTTGGAAATTCACTTGAACATATCCGAAACATCATGGGTGAGTCGATGGAGGCGTTGATCCATCACTTCAAACTAGTCACCGAGGGATTTCGAGTACCTGCGGGACAGGTCTATACCGCTGTGGAGTCGCCTCGCGGTGAGCTAGGCGTGCATTTAGTCAGTGATGGTGGCACTCGACCTTATCGAGTCCATTTCCGCGAGCCTTCTTTCAACAATCTCCAATCGACCGCTGCCATGGTCGAAGGTGGCCAGGTTGCCGACGTTGTCGCTGCTGTCGCTTCGATAGATCCGGTGATGGGTGGTGTTGATCGATAATGCCATTCACCGAAGCTCACTTTGATGCGATGTCAAAAATCATTGCACGATATCCGCGATCACGTTCTGCGATCATGCCACTGCTTCATTATGTGCAATCGATTGATGGTTATGTCACAGAAGAAGGAATTGAGACAATCGCTGAGAAGCTCAACCTTGAGACTGCTGAGGTCAACGCTGTTGCTACCTTCTACACCCAATACAAGCGAAAGCCAGTCGGGCAATATCACGTCGGTGTCTGCACTAACACGCTCTGCGCAATCATGGGTGGCGATGAGATCTATAAGTCACTCCTTGAGCATCTTGAGATAGAAAATGACGGCGTCACTAACGATGGCAAGGTTTCGGTAGAACATATTGAATGCAATGCTGCATGTGATTACGCACCGGTGGTGATGGCGAACTGGGAGTTCTATGACAACCAGACGCCAGCGAGTGCGAAGAACTTGGTTGATGCCATGCGTCAAGGAAATCCCCCCGCACCAACTCGTGGACCGAATCGACTGGTGAGCTGGAAAGAAGCCTCGGCAGTTCTAGCGGGATTCAACGATGGTCTTGCTGGCGAAGGCCTCCAAGCCGGAGAACCAACTCTTCTTGGTTTGAAGATTGCGAAAGGTCAATCGGGGGAGAAGCGATGAGCGCTTTGACGCCTGTCCTCTCGGCTTTCTGGGATCAGAAGGATTCATTCACTATCGTTGGCTATAAGCGAAATGGTGGCTATCAGGCAGTAGAAAAGGCACTTTCTATGGAGCCAGATGCCATCATCCAGTTGGTCAAGGATTCTGGGCTTCGTGGCCGTGGTGGCGCAGGATTCCCGACTGGAATGAAGTGGGGCTTCATCCCGCAAGGCGATAATAAAGAGCATTACCTAGTAGTTAATGCGGATGAATCAGAGCCAGGAACATGTAAGGACACTCCACTTCTCTTGGCGAATCCGCATGTCTTGATCGAGGGTGTGATCATCGCTTCCTACGCAATCCGCGCCAATCATGCATTCATCTATATCCGCGGCGAAGTGACCCATGTGATTCGCCGCGTGCAACAAGCGATCGAAGATGCGTACAAGGATGGTCTATTGGGAAAGAACATTCGAGGAAAGGGTTTTGATCTCGAACTACTCCTTCATGTTGGCGCCGGCGCATATATCTGCGGTGAAGAGACGGCGCTCCTTGATTCACTCGAAGGATTCCGCGGACAACCAAGACTTCGTCCGCCATTCCCTGCGATTGCAGGACTTTATGCCCGTCCGACTGTGGTCAACAATGTTGAGTCAATCGCATCCGTTCCTTCCATTATCGACAAGGGTGCCGAGTGGTTTGCCTCGATGGGAACTGAGAAGTCCAAGGGCTACACGCTCTACTCCCTCTCTGGGCATGTGAAGAATCCAGGACAGTTCGAAGCGCCGCTTGGAATAACGCTCCGTGAATTGATTGATATGGCAGGCGGAATTAGGGCAGGACATCGTTTGAAGTTCTGGACTCCTGGTGGTTCATCGACACCGATGTTCACTGATGCACACCTTGATACGCCACTGGATTACGAAGGCGTTGCTGCTGCAGGTTCGACGCTTGGCACGAAAGCGCTTCAGATCTTCGATGACACCACCTGCGTCGTTCGCGCGGTCCTTCGCTGGACCGAGTTCTATAAGCATGAATCATGCGGAAAATGCACGCCCTGCCGAGAAGGAACCTGGTGGTTGGTTCAGGCGCTTAAGAATCTTGAGAATGGTGAGGGCAAACCAGAGGATCTCGACAAGTTGCTCGACCTCTGTGACAACATCATGGGTCGTTCTTTCTGCGCTTTCGCTGATGGTGCGGCAAGCCCCATCATCTCCTCGCTCCAATATTTCAGGGATGAATACCTTGAACATCTCAGCACTGGTGGTTGTCCATTTGATCCTGCTGCTTCAACGCTATTTGAAGGTGTAGGTGTGCGATGAGTATCCAAGAAGTCAATCGCACCCATAGTGGTGTCGGTAGTGGCGATGTTGAGCCAGTGGTCGAGATGGTGACACTGACAATCGATGGTTTCGAAGTCACTGTTCCAAAAGGAACCCTTGTGATTCGCGCTGCCGAACGCCTTGGTATCCAGATTCCTCGCTTCTGCGATCACCCACTTCTCGATCCAGTTGGTGCATGTCGCCAATGCTTAGTCGAGATTGAAGTCAATGGCCGCAAGATGCCGAAGCCACAAGCATCCTGCACCATTCCGGTTGAGCCAGGAATGGTGGTCAATACACAGCTGACTTCAGCGGTTGCAGATAAGGCACAGCAAGGTGTGATGGAACTATTGCTTATCAATCATCCGCTTGATTGTCCGGTCTGCGATAAAGGTGGCGAGTGCCCACTTCAAAACCAGGCGATGTCCAATGGTCGCGGTGAATCACGATACGAAGGTAAGAAGCGAACTTTCGAGAAGCCAATCAATATCTCCTCACAAGTTCTCCTTGATCGTGAACGTTGCATTCTCTGTGCCAGGTGCACCAGATTCTCTGACCAGATTGCAGGAGATCCATTTATCACACTCAACGAGCGCGGTGCGCTACAACAGGTAGGTATCTACGAGAAAGAGCCTTTTGAGTCATATTTCTCAGGAAATACAGTGCAAATCTGTCCAGTCGGTGCACTGACTGGCGCCTCTTACAGGTTCCGAGCACGGCCATTTGATCTCATCTCTACACCCTCGGCATGTGAGCACTGTGCATCAGGTTGCGATATGAGAAGTGATGTCAGGCGAGGCAAGACGCTGCGTCGTCTTGCCGGAGATGATGCTGCAGTCAATGAAGAGTGGAATTGCGATAAAGGGCGATGGGCATTCAAGTACGCCCATCACAATCGAATCACTGCACCGATGGTTCGAGATGAAAGTGGCGAGCTTCGAGAAGCATCATGGCCAGAAGCGCTTGCTATTGCTGCTGAAGGATTGAGCGTCAACCGAAGCGCTGCTCTTACCGGTGGACGTGTCACCGTGGAAGATGCCTACGGGTATGCCAAGTTCGCACGGATCGCTCTTCGAACCAACAACATCGATTTTCGCGCTCGTTTCAATTCGGATGAAGAACGAGAGTTCCTTGCAACGCTTCCAACAAATTCGGTCAAGTACTCGGATATCGATAAGGCGGATCAAGTCGTGCTTCTTGCCTTCGAACCGGAGGAAGAATCACCGATCATCTTCCTTCGCATCTTCAAACAGGTAAGAAAGCGCTCGCTCAAAGTTGTCGCGATTGCGCCATTCACAAGTAGAGGTAATGCCAAGCTTGGCGCTGAAGTAATCAAGAATGTTGGGAGTGAATCCGCTGAGATAGCCTCACTCGCCCTCACTTCAAAATCAGTGATCTTGGTTGGAGAGCGACTGGCAGAGATTGCGGGTGCGCTTTCATCAGCACGGGCGCTCGCCGAGAAGAGCGGCGCGAAGTTGGCGTGGATCCCGCGAAGGGCAGGCGAGCGGGGTGCGCTTGAAGCAGGAGCAATCGGCAATCTTCTCCCTGGTGGAAGGCCGGTTAAGGATCCTGCTGCTCGAGTAGATCTACAGACGGCCTGGTCGGTTGATTCAATTCCAAGTGAACCGGGCCTTGGCACAGATCAAATTCTTGAAGCGCTACATAGAGGCGATATCGAAGCGCTCTTGGTTGGTGGAGTCGATCCCTTCGATATCTCACGTGATGCGATTGAAGGTTTGAAAAAGGCATTTGTTGTGAGCCTTGAGATGAGGCATAGCGCATTGACCGATATTGCTGACGTGGTACTTCCTGTTGCTGCTGTTGTTGAGAAGAGTGGTTCATTCATTGACTGGCAAGGATCGCGTCGATCATTTGAAGCAGCAGTGAGTGATTCATTGCAACGAAGTGATCTTCGAGTTCTCTCTATGTTGGCTGAGGAGATGCGACGACCGATACATCTTCCGACAGTCGCTGTTGCTTCGAAAGAGATCGCAACTCTAGGAAAATGGGACGGAAACGCTGCGGTCTTTGCGCCGCATGCTGCGATTGCACCGAAAGTCCCAAGTGAGAATCAGGCACTACTCACCTCATGGCGAAATCTCTTGGATGAGGGAACTTTGCAGAGTAGTGAACCGAATCTTGCTGGCACCGCGAAGAGATCGGAGTGTGTTATCTCCGCAGACCGTGCCGAACGCCTTGGCGTAGCCGATGGCGATCTCATTCGAATCAGTAATGAGATTGGGTCGATAACTCTTCCAGTACGAATCGGAGATATTGATTTCCGTGCTATCTGGATCCCTCGTAACTCGAAAGGTTCAAGGCCATTGGTCGAACTTGGCTCTGCTACTCACACCCTGGTAACGGTGGTGAGAGCATGAATGAGTTTCCGATGACGACGACGGAACTAATTGGGACTGACCCTGGCTGGCTCATCGCAGTCAAAGCGCTATTGGTCTTTGCAATCTGCGTTGTTTTGACGCTCTTAGCGATCTGGGCGGAACGCCGAGTAGTCGCGCGGATGCAGATGAGGCTTGGGCCAAACCGCGTGGGCAAGTTTGGCCTACTTCAGAGCCTTGCCGATGGCGTGAAGTTGGCCTTGAAGGAAGATTTGATTCCGAAAGCCGCCGACAAGATCGTATTCGTCATCGCGCCACTTATCAGCGTCTCGGTCTGCTTCCTAGCGTTCGCAGTTATCCCAATGTCAGGACCTGTGATGATGTTTGGTCGCGAGACTGCGATGCAGTTGACTGATTTTCCAGTCGCAGTCCTCTACATACTTGCTGCAACATCGATTGGTGTCTATGGAATAGTGCTTGCGGGATGGTCCTCGGGTTCTACCTATCCACTTCTCGGTGGACTTCGATCGAGCGCACAAGTGATCTCCTATGAAGTCGCGATGGGGCTCTCGCTGGTTGCGGTCTTCATCTATTCGGGATCGATGTCGACCTCTGAGATAGTCGCTTCACAAGATCGCTTCTGGTACGCGGTGGTGCTATTTCCTTCCTTCATCATCTATGTGATTTCAATGGTCGGAGAGACCAATCGCGCACCTTTTGATCTTGCTGAAGCAGAGGGTGAATTAGTCGGTGGATTCCACACCGAATATTCATCGCTTAAGTTCGCACTCTTCTTCTTGGCTGAGTACGTCAACATTCTTGCGGTATCAGCTCTCGCCACAACTCTCTTTCTTGGTGGTTATCGTGCGCTTCCAGGGCTTGGCTTCACGGAGAGTTGGCTCGGTGGTTGGTTCACGATGGTCTGGTTCTTCGCAAAAGTACTTCTCTTCTTCTTCCTCTTCATCTGGCTTCGAGGCACTCTGCCAAGGCTTCGTTATGACCAGTTCATGAAATTCGGATGGAAGGTGCTCATCCCGGCATCAATCGCATGGATCATGATCGTGGCAACACTTCGAGTCCTCTCCGCAGAGGGAGCGCCACAGATCGTGATTGGTGGTTTCACTGCCGCGATGGTTCTTCTTGTTCTTGCCGGTACCTCTATTTATGAGCGTTCAAAGGCGCGCGCTGAAGCGAAGGCTCATGAAGTCCCTGATATGCCAGAGCCAACATTCCCGCTTCCGGTGATGCCATCAGGGCGAACCAGCGCTGCTGGAATCTTGTCGACAGAAAGTAGTGAAGGGAGCGAGCGCGATGAGTAATGAACTCAGTCCACGGCAAACCGATGAGGTTGCGCCGCTTCGAAAGGCAGAGAGTGAGGTTGCGCCAGTCACCGATAAAGGCGCTGCAAGTCTTTTCAATCAACTCAAAGGTTTCTGGGTCACGTTCCGAACCATGTTCAAGAAAGCAAACACGGTCGAATATCCCGAAGTGAAAGGACCGACTGCGCCACGTTTTCATGGTCGGCATCAACTCAATCGTCACCCTGACGGGCTCGAGAAATGCATTGGATGTGAACTCTGCGCCTGGGCCTGCCCCGCTGATGCGATCTATGTCGAAGGTGAGAGCAATACTGAAGCCGCTCGCTATTCACCAGGTGAGCGATACGGCAAGGTCTACCAAATCAACTATCTGCGCTGCATCTTCTGTGGCCTCTGTATCGAAGCTTGCCCGACTCGAGCGCTCACTATGACTAACGAGTATGAACTTGCATATAACGATCGTGGAAAGTTGATCTTCGAGAAAGAAGATCTCTTAGCTCCGCTTCGTGCCGGAATGTTGCCTCCGCCTCATCCGATGTATCCAGATTCAGATCACCATACTTATTACCGAGGTGAGGTCCCTAGTGCGAGCCCACTTCAGGAAAATGTCGCGGAGACCAATCGATGAACCAACTCGCCTTTGAGGTAGGACAGACCGCAACCCCTGAAGCGGTTCAGTTCTACATCCTGGCGCCAATCGCGGTCCTGGCAGCGCTTGGCATATTGGTGGTGAAGAAAGCTGTCCATGCTGCGCTTTTGATGGCCTGGATCATGATCACACTTGCAATCTTCTACATCGCAAATGGCGCTGCATTCCTTGGCGTGGTTCAAGTAGTGGTCTACACCGGCGCGGTGATGATGCTCTTCCTCTTCATCTTGATGTTGGTAGGCGTTGATTCATCAGATTCATTGAAAGAGAATCTCAAAGGAGTGAGACCGATTGCGATCACTGCATCGGTTGGTATCGCACTTCTTCTCGTCTCGCTGATCTCTCGGGCATCACTAGGTCGTGATGCTGCGGGTATCGAAGTGATGAATAACTATGGAAATGTCGAAGGAGTCGCGAGCCTGCTCTTCACAAAATATGTCTGGGCTTTTGAGTTCATCTCTGCGCTCTTGATCACGGCAGCAGTCGGAGCAATGGTCCTTGCTCATTCCCAGAAAAGCGCCGATGCGCAGAAGTCCCAGCGAGTGAAGTCTCTTGCTAGATTCCGTGGTGAATCACTCGGCACTGCTGCCGGTCTTCCAGGATCCGGGGTCTTTGCTCGACATAATGCTGTCGACGTACCAGCGCTTTTGCCTGATGGAACACCATCTGAACTGTCCGTCTCCAAAACGTTAAAGGCGCGTGGAGATGTGATCGATGGTGGCAAGTACGCACTTGATCAACTCCCTCAGGCCAATGAGGCCGATAAGGATTTCGAGGGCCGGTAAATGGATATTTCCTACTACCTCTACCTCTCTGCGATCCTCTTCACGATCGGTGCCGTTGGCGTCGTAATCCGGCGCAATGCAATCGTCATGTTCATGTGCATTGAATTGATGCTTAATGCAGCGAACCTTGCCTTCGTTACCTTCGCTCGAATCAATGGCAACCTTGAAGGACAGATGGTTGCCTTCTTCACCATGGTCGTAGCGGCTTGTGAAGTGGTAGTTGGACTTGCAATCATCGTGATGATCTACCGATCCCGTCGCTCTGCATCAGTTGATGATGCAAGTCTGTTGAGGCGATAAACGATGGAATCCACAATCACCTTGACGAGTAACACCTTGCTCTATTTTGTAGCGCTTCCTCTTTTTAGTTCGGCCCTCTTGCTTCTGCTTGGCCGGAGAGCAGATCGCTGGGGTCACATCCTCGCCACCGCGGTTGCTGGTGCGACTTTCGTTCTTGGCCTCATCGAACTTCTTGCGATGGTGGGAAGAGATGAGTATTCGAGGGCAATCCATCAGAAAGTCTTCACCTGGATCTCGGTCGGCTCATTTCAAGTCGACGCAGCGCTTCTCTTGGACCAACTCTCCATCTGCTTTGTCCTCCTCATTACCGGCGTTGGAACCTTGATACATATCTATTCCATCGCTTACATGGCAGAAGATCCTGATCGACGTCGTTTCTTTGCCTATCTCAACCTTTTTATCGCGGCGATGCTCTTACTAGTGCTGGGAGATTCCTTCCTCAATCTCTATGTGGGCTGGGAGGGCGTGGGACTCGCTTCTTATCTGCTTATTGGTTTCTGGAACAAGAAGGCTGAGTACGCGACCGCTGCGAAGAAGGCATTTGTGGCCAATCGAGTTGGTGACCTTGGACTTTCGATTGCCATCATGATCGCCTTCGCAGTCTTTGGCACGGTCACATTCAAGGGGATTGAAGAGCAGGCAGAGTCTGCATCACAGGCTGCGATGGTGGCGATTGGTCTAATGCTTCTGCTTGCAGCGGCAGGTAAATCTGCGCAATTCCCACTGCAATCGTGGCTTGGCGATGCAATGGCAGGTCCTACCCCGGTATCAGCTTTGATTCATGCCGCAACGATGGTAACTGCAGGTGTCTATCTCATTGTTCGATCCAACTTCATCTTTGATAATGCCCCGACGGCGCAGTTCGTCGTCGTATTAGTAGGCGCGATCACATTGATCTTTGGTGCCATCATCGGTATGGCGAAAGATGACATCAAGAAGGCGCTTGCTGCTTCAACGATGTCACAGATCGGCTACATGGTCCTCGCTGCAGGCCTTGGACCTATCGGTTACGCCTTCGCGATCATGCATCTCCTCACTCATGGCTTTTTCAAAGCAGGATTGTTCCTCGGCGCAGGTTCCGTGATGCATGGCATGAATGATGAAGTGAATATGCGTCGCTATGGCGGCCTTGCCCGATATATGCCGATCACGACAGTGACATTTGGTCTTGGTTACCTTGCAATAATCGGAGTACCACCATTCGCTGGCTTCTACTCTAAAGACAAGATCATCGAAGCAGCCTTCAATCTCGGCGGTAGTAAAGGAATCATCTTCGGTTCGCTCACACTCCTTGGTGCAGTGATTACTGCTTTCTACATGACGCGCGTCTTCATGATGACCTTCCTCGGTAAGAAGCGTTGGAGCGATGATGCTCATCCTCATGAATCGCCATTCCTGATGTGGGGTCCGATGGTCCTGCTGGCAATCGGCTCAATCGCTTCAGGGTTCCTGCTTTATAGCGGAAAAAGGCTCGAATATTGGCTAAAACCAGTGGTAGATAAGCATGGGCATAGCCACGAGGAATTCCTCTCACATAGCACCGTCACCACCCTGGCTCTATCGGCGGTCGTCATTGGCGTGGTGATTGCGATCGCGAAGTATCGCAGTGAAATTCCAAGCACTGCCCCTGACAAAGTTTCAATCTTTACCAAGGTGGCACGTCGTGACCTCTTGCAGGATGATTTCAATGAGGCGGTATTGATGCGCCCAGGTCAGGGACTTACCAAGGTATTGGTTGCTACCGATGAGAAGGTCATCGATGGCGGGGTGCGAGTCGTGGCTGGTGCCGCGCTCGGTAGTGCGCGTGGACTTCGTTCGATTCAGAGTGGTTACGTTCGAAATTATGCGCTCTTGATTCTTCTCGGTGTAGCGGTACTTATCGGGGCAATATGGGTGATCACGGCATGAGCGTGCTAACTATCCTCGGGATCTTGCCACTTCTTGGTGCACTCGTTGTTGCGACTCTTGGCAAGAGTGATGCGAGGCGAGCAAAGTTAGTCGCACTGATTACTTCGATCATCACCGCCCTTTACGCGATCCTCGTTGCAGTTGGTTTTGAGATTGATCGGCCAGGTTTCCAATTCATCGAGAGTCGAGAGTGGATCCCCACTTTTGGCATCACCTATGGTGTTGGTGTTGACGGACTCTCGCTCGTGTTGATTCTTCTTGCCGTGATCTTGGTTCCAATTGTGATCTTGGCTGGGTGGGATGAAGCAGAGAGCGGTCGCTGGAGCGCAAAGACCTTCTACATCCTGATTCTCGTCCTCGAGACGATGATGATCGGAGTCTTCGCTGCGACTGATCTCTTCCTCTTCTATGTCTTCTTCGAGGCGATGCTAGTTCCGGTCTATTTCCTCATTGGTGGGTACGGCTCGGGTGAGCGAATTCAGGCTGCGGTGAAATTCTTGCTCTATAGCCTTTTTGGTGGCCTCTTGATGCTCGCTTCAATGATCGGCCTCTATGTGATGGCCAATGACCAGATAGGAAAAACTTTCGATATATCGGCGCTTTCTCGCCTCGAGATTAGCTCGACCACCGAACATCTTCTCTTCCTCGGTTTCTTCATCGCCTTTGCGATCAAAGCCCCGCTCTGGCCGGTTCATACCTGGTTACCCGATGCTGCGAAGTCAGCAACTCCAGGTACATCAGTTCTTCTCTTAGGCGTCCTCGACAAGGTCGGCACCTTCGGGATGATTCGCTATTGCTTGGAGCTCTTTCCCAATGCATCGAGGACATTCACGCCTCTGATCATCACGCTTGCAGCGATCTCGATCATCTATGGCGCATTCCTCGCTATTGGTCAGAAGGAGATCAAACGACTGATTGCTTTCACTTCGATCTCTCACTTCGGTTTCATCGTGATGGGTATCTTTGCGATGACTACCCAGGGTCACGCGGGAGCGGCCTTGTATATGGTCAATCATGGTTTCTCAACTGCCGCGCTATTCCTCGTTGCAGGATGGATGATCAAGCGTCGCGGTTCTTCGATGATTGCTGATTTCGGTGGGCTACAACGAGTCACTCCCGTTCTTGCGTGGAGCTTCTTCATCGCGGGGCTTTCAGGACTCGCACTTCCCGGTCTTTCAAGTTTCGTCAGTGAGATTCTGGTCTTAGTCGGTACCTATACCCGTTATCCGGTTGCCGCAGTTATAGGTGGATTCGGAATCATCCTTGCTGCGCTCTACATTCTCATTCCGGTACAGCGAACACTTCATGGCCCGACCACTCCAGGCAATGAGAACCTCACCGATCTCAATCTGCGAGAGAAGATTGCGATCGCTCCAGCGATCGCACTCATTGTTCTTCTCGGCTTCTACCCCAAGCCAGCCCTTGATCTCATCAATCCGGTCGCAGAGACGACCATTGCAAAGGTTGGCTTCACAGATCCAGTACCGACCATGGGGAGTGAGCGCTAATGACTGTCTTCAACACACCAACCCTGGATTACGGCGCACTATTGCCGATCCTTATCGTCTTCATCGGAGCGGTGATCGGGGTACTAGTTGAGGCCTTTGTGAAGCCCGCGATGCGCCGCTTCGTTCACTCACTTCTCACGCCTGCCACCTTGCTCGTTGCGCTCTTTCAAGTGATTGCTAATCGAGAGACTGTCACTACGACTGCGGCTATCGGGTCGGTCGTTATTGATGGTCCAGTAATCATCGCTCAAGGAAGCCTTCTACTCCTCTCCCTCCTTGCTCTTCTCTTTCTCTTGGATGTGGACTCCTTTGCACCAGAGGCTTCAGCACTTCCTGGATCAGAGGAAGAGAAGCGAGCCATCGCTTCCGGTAAGCAGCAGACTGAGATCTTCCCACTCATGCTCTTCTCCATTTCAGGAATGATGCTCTTTTCGGCAGCGAGTGATCTGATCACCCTCTTCGTAGCACTAGAAGTCCTCTCGCTCCCGCTCTATCTGATGGCCGGCCTTTCCAGAAGGCGAAGACTCTTCTCGCAAGAGTCAGCCCTCAAATACTTCTTGCTGGGTGCCTATTCCTCTGCTTTCTTTATCTTCGGAGCTGCATTCCTCTATGGATACGCTGGTTCCATCACCTTCCCTGAAATCAGAAATGCAGTTATCGCCTCTGCTGGAAACGATGTCATTCTCTTGATCGGAATCGTGTTTCTCTCTGTTGGATTACTCTTCAAAGTAGGAGCAGTGCCATTCCATGCATGGACACCCGATGTCTATCAAGGTGCGCCAACTCCGATTACTGGATTTATGGCTGCTGCAACAAAAGTAGCAGCGTTCCTTGCAACACTTCGTATCTTCTATACCGTGTTGGATGGTGCGCTCTGGCAATGGCAACTAATCCTCACTGGAGTTGCAATCATCACTATGGCATTCGGATCAATTGTTGCGATCGCTCAGCGTGATGTGAAGCGAATGCTCGCCTATTCATCAATCGCTCATGCTGGATTCCTTTTAACAGGAGTCGTCGCATTCAACAAAGCGGGCCTTGAAAGTTCACTCTTCTATCTCTTCGCTTATGGTGTCGCAACCCTTGGTGCTTTCGGCATCGTCACTTTGATCCGTGATGGTCAAGGAGAAGTGACTGACTTGAATCGTTGGGCCGGACTCGGAAAGAAGTCCCCAGCGATAGCATCGCTTTTTGCCTTGTTTTTGCTGGCTTTCGCGGGTATTCCGCTCACCTCGGGCTTCATCGGGAAGTTTTCTATATTCAGCGCTGCCTATGAGGGCGGCCTGCAATCAGTTGTGATCGTAGGCGTTCTTTCGAGTGCGATTGCTGCCTTCTTCTACATTCGAGTGATTGTCTTGATGTTCTTTACAGATTCCAGTGATTCCAGCGTGAGTGTGACCTTGCCTACACGAAGGTCTTCGATTGGCGTCTGGAGCGCTGGGATTGTGACGGTGGCGTTAGGTGTATTGCCAACTTCAACTCTCGCATTCATCACTGACCTCGCTATCTTTGCCCGGTGAATCAACCCCAACTAGCGATTCCTGGAATCGAGCCACTTCTCGCTGCTGACCTGACTCAGGGTCTTGCAAAAGTAGAGGAACTTCTTGAGAGTCATATCCAAGGCGACTATCCCTTAGTCGAGGAGACTTCGCGTCATCTCGTTCTCGCTGGTGGCAAACGTCTACGTCCGCTTCTTGTTCTGCTCACATCTCACCTTGGGCCTGAACGTGGAATGGATATCTACAAGGCAGCGGTGGCATGCGAATTGACTCATCTTGGCACCCTCTATCACGATGATGTGATGGATGAAGCGGCCCTTCGAAGAGGAGTATCTAGCGCTAATTATCGATGGGGTAATGCGGTTGCCATCCTTACCGGTGACTACCTCTTTGCAAAGACTTCGGCGCTTCTGGCCGAGGTAGGCCCTGAGGCGGTCTTGCTTCAGGCACTTACCTTCGAACGCCTCGTCATCGGACAGATCCAAGAGACTCAAGGACCCGCATCGGGTGAAGATGCGATGGAGCATTACATGAAGGTGGTTGCAAATAAGACTGCTTCACTCATCTCGACTTCGGCACGATTCGGTGCGATGCTCTCTGGTGCAGATCCTCGAGTTACTGAGACGATGACTGAGTTTGGTGAGGTAATAGGAATTGCCTTCCAACTTGCAGACGACATCATCGATATCGCCAGCGAGAGCAGAGAGTCAGGAAAGGTTCCTGGAACGGATCTCAAAGAGGGCATCCCAACTCTTGTGACACTTCTAGTTCAACAATCGACTGACCCCGCAGATGCTGATCTCAGAGAGATTCTGCGCTCGCCCATTCATGACGACCAAGTTCTCACAGATGTCTTGGCTCGCCTTCGAAGACATGGAGCACTGAAAGAAGCCAAAGCAAAGCTTGATGCGATTGCGATTCGTGCCGAGCGATTGCTCGAGGACCTACCAGATTCGCCGGTAAGGCAAGCCCTTTTTGGGCTAATTGGGGCGATCGTCAACCGTACGGCTTGACTTAACCAGATCGCGCCCAAGGATTATCAGCGCAATCCAGATACAGATGAATCCGATCAGCTTGATTTGATTTATATCTTCGTGATTGACACCAACTCCTATGAAGAACATGATCGTTGGCGTCATATATTGAAGCAATCCAACCGTCACAAGCGGTAGCCGATTAGTCGCGCCGTTGAAGAAGAGAAGTGGAGTTACCGTCGCAAGCCCCGTTGTTAGAAGAAGTACTGAGATTCCCCATGATTTACCGAATGAAGCGCTACCTTCGATTTCGAGGAAGATGAGATAACCGGCACTGGGAAAGAGTGCGACAAAGGTCTCAACCGATAGCGAATCGAGAGCACCCAGTTTGAGCCGCTTCTTTATCAAGCTATAGCTTCCCCAAGTCGATGCCAAGACTAGCGCAATCCATGGAAGTGCACCGTAACCGGCGGTGAGCACTACAACGCCGACACCTGCGATGAGTAGGGCTGATCGCTGGGCGGAGCGAATCTGTTCCTTCAGGATAAAGACACCAAAACAAGCGGTCACAAGCGGGGTGATGTAGTAACCGAGCGCTGATTCGACCACTCGATCAGCATTGACCGCCCAGATAAAAGTTCCCCAATTGATGGTGAGCAGCAGTGAGGCAAAGGCTAGGATGCGGAAGGTCCTGAAGTCCCGGATGAGCCCCCAAAAAATCTTGATTTTCTTCGCAAATTTCAGAAAGAGAAGACAAACTACGAGTGACCAGATACCTCTATGGACCAATATCTCAGCGGGAGAAACCGAACCCAACCACTTCCAATAAAAGGGAAGTAAACCCCAGAGCGAGTAGGCCGAAACCCCATAGAAGATGCCGGTGCGGTAGGAACTGCGCTCTCTATTCAATCCCTTCACCCGTTAACGGTAATTCGTGAACTGGACGGCAAAATCTAGATTGGCACCTTTGATCAGGGCTATAGCTTCTTGCAGATCATTTTTACTCTTGCTCGAAACCCGAAGTTCATCGCCCTGAATCTGTGCCTTGATGCTCTTGGGTCCAGAATCTTTGAGGAGTTTGGTCACCTTCTTCGCATTCTCTTGCGAGATGCCTTCTTTTGTTGTAACGACAATCTTATGTTCCTTGCCACTCAATTCGGGTTCGCCTGCTTCAATCGACTTCAACGAGACACTCCGTTTGACTAACTTTTCTTTGAAAACCTCAAGGGCAGCCTTTGCACGTTCTTCAGTCTCTGAAGTGATCGTAATCTTCTCTCCACTCTTGGAGATATTTGTTCCGGTATTTTTGAAATCGAAGCGAGTCTCAAGTTCTCGTGAGCATTGGTTGATTGCATTATCTAACTCAGCTTGATTGATCTTGGATACGACGTCGAAACTTGAATCAGCCATGATTCCCCTTTGATTTCGATATGGATACTATCCTTTGAAGGTCCGCAATCAAAGTTGGGAGCTCAACTCCGTCACCACATTAAATAGCGCGAATACATCCGCTTCAGTCGTCCTGAAATTCGTGTAGCAAGGGCGAAGCCAAGTCTCGCCATTAATTTGCGCGGTCGAAATGTAGAAACGACCATCTTCAAGGATTCTTTGGCAGAGTCTCTCGTTCAAAGCGCTACGGTTACTCTCGCTTGGACTGAGGAACTGGATGGGGGCGATAGAGAGATCTGGTGGATAGGGAAGTACGCGGAAATCGTTTCGCTGCGCAGCAATTTGATAGGTCAGTTCTGCAAGCCGAATGTTCTTTTCTATTGCAATGCGAAATGCCTCCGCGCCATGGGTCTTGAATGCAATCCACAACTTAAGCGCACGAAATGGACGTGAATACTCCAGGGTGAGGTCGACAGGATTGTAATCGTCGTTGGCATGAGGCATGTAAGCCTCGTGATGCGAGAAAGTCGTCGCCAATCCGTTGCGGTCTTTCATCAAGACTAAGGAACATGATTTCGGTACGAATAACCACTTATGTGCATCAATAGTTACCGAGTCGGCATCGTCCAAGCCTTCAAAAAGTTTGGAGCGAGCAGTTCCAGCAGCAGGCACGCCATATGCGCCATCAACGTGAAGCCATATCTGCTTCTCCTTAGCCACCTTCACAATCTCTCCGATCGGATCCACAGCGCCGGTGAGCGTAGTTCCGGCTGTTGCAACGATCGCTATTGGGGTTATGCCCGAAGAAAGGTCAATGTTGATTTGTCGTTTGAGCTCAGTAACGTTCATGCGATGATGACCGTCTATTGGGATGGAACGTAGTGATTCGCTCCCCATACCAAGCACTTCGATTGTTCGACGTACGGAGTAGTGAGATTCGTGGGAGGCGTAGATTGCAACCTTTCTATCTATCCCTAACTTTCGAGAGGCTGGCAATGCTTGATTTCGGGCTGTTGCAAGCGCGGTGAGATTGCTTACCATCCCGCCAGATGTGAAATATCCGATTGCACTCTTGAAACCAATGAACTCGCCGACCCACTTGGCGGTTTGTTGTTCCAACACCGTGGAAGCGCGAGAATCAATCGCCTGGTTGATGTCGTAGGAAGAGGCAAGAAAGTCGGCAATCGCACCTACTTCAAGTCCACTCGACCCGATATAGGCCAGGAATCGTGGCCGAGATTGAGCTATCGATGACTCCAATACATCAACAGATTGACCGAGGACCTCGATTATTTCCTGTGACCCTTCTGGCAACTGCTCGTTCAGGAGCGATTTGAGTGATGCTGTGAATTCAGGTTCGCTTTCTCGAGCGTGATCGAAGCTCCCCCAGATTCGCTCCATCTCTTTCGCTAGGAAATCTAAGACAGAATGCCTCTGCTCGCCGATACGCAAACGCTCCATTACTGCCTCATCAAATGCATGGAAATTGCGAGTTGCGCTCGATGGAGTCTGGTGACCAGCTCTGATTGTCGAATCGCTAGCGCTTGTGAGACATCTGAAAATGTTCTTCTCTCATACAGGATACCCATAGCTACATCTTTGAGTGAGTCAGGCAACGTCTCGATTGCGGCCAAGAGATCTTTGGCCGCAATCTTGGAGAGGTCCAATCTCTCGCCGTCGTCGTCAAAAGAGATGTCAAGGTCGAAGAAGTTGCTCACAGGCGAATCTCTCCACGCAACTTGTTCAGTTCTCGCCTCATTCCTATGCCAGCAATACCGACCAACTCGCCATCTCTTCGGTAACTCATGATGAACTCATCGCTAATCTCACCCTCAACAAGTGGCGATTCATTGGAAAGCTTTGGTTCTCCGTAGGACAAGATGCTAATACTGAATTGATCGCTCCAGAAGGAGGGAAGGGGATTGAACCGCTCCCCAGTTTGAAGATCCGGGATCGAACCCGGTTCATCTTGATGACAAATCTGGCGTCCGACCCACTTGGCTGATTCGATCGGGATATTCCAGTGCTCGATTCTGCGAGCGGGTAGCGATTGGGCGACGTAAGGGAAACGTGCGATGTCGCCTACAGCAAAGACGCGGTCACTTGAAGTTCCTAGTTCGTTCATCACTCGCAAAGTTTGATCCGTCAATACTCCATTTGAGAGGTCCAACCCATTACCCGTCAACCAATCGACATTTGGAATTGAGCCCACTGCTTCGATCAAGATGTCACAATGAAGTTCAGTGCCATCACTCAACACCACACCTTCGACTCTCTTGGTGCCGATCAGATCCTCGATGCTCAGTCCCAAGTGGAAATTGACGCCTTCACGCTCGTGGCGACGGCGGATTTCTCGACCGAAGGTATCGCCAAGGGTCCCAGCAAGGGGAATCTCTTCGATTGCGACTATATTGATAGTACAACCGAGCGTTCGAAGTGTGGCAGCCAACTCAAGTCCGATAAAACCTGCGCCAAAGATAACGACGCGCCTTTCGGGTGCAACTACTCCTCGTAATGACCTTGCATCATCGTAGGTGCGTAGCACATGACGTCCTTGACTCAAGTCATTCGGAAAGGAGAAACGTTTCGGACGTAAACCTGTTGCAGCCACTAAATAATCGAAATTATGTTTGGCGCCAGACTCCAGTCCGAGAGTTGACCCATCAATATCAAGCGACCTCGCTGGGTCGCCCAAGATGAATTCTGCCTGCAATTCTTCGTGCCGAATCGGAAAAGCGATATCCGCCAGAGACTTGCCTTTTGCCAAGAAATCCTTGGAAAGTGGCGGGCGGTTGTAGGGCAGATGAGACTCTGCACCGACCAGAGTGATTCCACCCGTAAAGCCAAATCGTCGTAGAGATTCAGCGGTACGTAGTCCGCCCATAGCGGCGCCAACAATCATGACGTGACTCAATCGCGGCCTCGATTCACCTCTTCAGACAAATGCGAATCAATCTACAATCGTGATTGCCTGCATCGGACACACATCAGTCGCAGCCCGGACATTTGCCAACTCCGAATCATCGGCGGTCGCCGTGTATTCCAACTTATCCGATTCATTGAGTTTGAAGACATTCGGAGCTTCATAGACACATTGCCCGTAGTGCTGGCACTTCTCCATATCTACCTGGATCTTGATCACGACTCCTCCTTGAGTTCTAGGTTGGTTTGGCTCTTCATCGCTTACGGGGAAGGCTCTACTCTTCAATCGTTGATGGGTAGAGGTCCTTTGACGGGGTTCGGATTCCCCGAAATTCCCAATCTCCGCCGAGTGCAGTCGAGATGACCTCTTCGCTCTCGGTCGGTTGGGCGCCGACTTCACTTCGGATTCGGTGACCTTCTACGATTCGATTGCTTAATCGACCTAGACCTTCCACTTCTACTTCAACCAAATCTCCGATCTCTACCGGCCTGGAATTCGCAGGAGTCCCGGAGAAGATCATGTCGCCAGAAACCAAGGTAATGGTGCGAGCGATATCTGCAACAAGGTAATGCATATTCCACTCCATGTTGTCAGTGTTGTCCTCTTGCCTCATAACACCATTGACGAAAGTTCTGATTTTCTTGTTCTTAAAATCCCAATCGGTGACCAATCCTGGGCCAACTGGCGCCAGTGAATCCGCGCCCTTGACTCGAAGCATGGAGCCGGCATCAGTATCTCGGAAATCGTGAAGTCCAAAGTCATTTCCAACGCTGTAACCGGCTATATAGCCACTCGCTTCTTCCATCGAAATGTCCTTGCACTGCTTACCGATGACGATGACAATCTCTCCTTCGTAGTTGAGCCAATTACAACGCTGGGGGCGGATGACATCTCCAAGGTGCGAATTGAGTGCCGTGATCGGTTTATGGAAGTAGGTGGGAGCAGATGGCAACTTTGTGAGGAATTCCTTGGTCCGGCTCTCATAGTTGAGATGCACTGCGATGATTTTTGTCGGAGTCGCCGGAGGAAGATGTTTTACTTGAGCAATCTCAAATGTGCGACCATCGGAAGCGAGTAGTTTTTCTCCCTCGCGCTCTACCGTTAACGAGGATCCATTGACTTCGATTCGACGAAACTCAGTCACGGGTCAGAACCAGATCCTTCGGCGTTGGGAATCCGCCTAAAGGTTCGGGGAAGTAGACATGCACCTGCCCGGTCCCTACTGAGTTCTCGTATTCGCTATAGAGGATCCCGGGTGCTTGATTTCGCTCTTCACCAAGGGCTCCAGCCATTGCGAGATAATGGAAGAACCCTGCTTCGGGTTTGTACTTTCTGAATGTGTCGAAGTCTTCCAGGATGGCACCATGATTGCCCTGCTTCATCCACTCGAGGACTTTGAGGTCGTATTGATAGGCCTCGGGTGTGAAGATATGGATCGGGTCGCTTGCCTCATGTTTTCGTAAATCACGCAACTTATGGAATGTGTGCGAAAGCGCGCCTGACGCGATAAGGAATACCTTTCGATTGCTATCACGAATCGCCTCACCTAGGGCACGACCAGCTCTAATGAAATCCTCGGGAGTTCCGGTCTGACACACAGACATGCTGATCCATCGCTTCTCATCCAGGCCCCGGCCAAGGTAGTGCCAGAGATTCACAGTCGCATAGAAAATAGGAAGATGAGGGTCAGCAATGGGAGTGATCCAAGTTCCATTCTTCTCGTCATAGTTGGAAAGTGACTTGGCAAGTTCAGGATCTCCTTTGATGGAATAGGGGATTTGTGTCATGCCTCGTGGCAATTCCTCTGAAGTGAAAAGGCCAGAGCGTTCCGCAGCAGAAGTGATGACAAATTCAACTGTGGTTGCCCAATGGCTATCGAGTACGACTACAGTGTCGTAGTCGAGTTTCTCGAATACGTCTTTACGTAGTTTCTTGAGTCCGGGCACCAATGAGATCTCTTGACCTTCATTGAGGTCCTTCCTGACTGTCTCTGGCAACATGATGGTCGGTACATGAGCCAAGAGCGCCGCGCCAACAACCTTTCCCATTCTCTACTCCTTCCATCCGTTCGGTGCAATAACAGTGTTCTTGACATCTGCATAGAAATCAAAGGACCACGTGCCACCATCGCGACCGATACCAGACTTCTTTGATCCGCCAAACGGGGCGCGAAGGTCCCTGACGAAGAAGCAGTTAACCCAGATAGTTCCAGCCACCAAGTTTTTCGAGAACTTCGCTGCATGATCTCTACCGCCAGAGACGACTATGGCGGCAAGTCCGAATTCCGTGTCGTTTGCCATGTCAAGAGCTTCGGCGTCATTGGCAAAAGTCTGCAGACAAAGCACTGGACCGAATACTTCTTCACGAAAAATCTCACTCCTAGGGTCAGGCTTCATCACGAGCGTCGGTTGATAGAAGAGCCCACCGAGTTGCGAATTTGGTTGACCACCAAGAACCACATTGGCTCCATCTTTCTTCGCGCGCTCGACAAAACCTGCTATTCGAGCCAGGTGATCGGGGTGAATCTGTGGTCCCATCTGAGTCTCTTCTTCACGAGGGTCGCCTTGTCTTATCAAGGCTGCCTTGGTGATGAAGAGTTTCGTGAATTCCTCAACTACCTTCTCGTGTACCAAGATCCGGGTACCTGAAAGGCAGACTTGTCCAGCATTATCGTATTGTTCAACGGCAAGCGTTGATGCAAGTTCAAGGTCAGCGTCTTCAAGGACGATCAATGGACTTTTCCCACCAAGTTCGAAAGTGATTGGCGTCAGATTCTCAGCAGCTGCTTTGGCGATGACCTTCGCGGTCGGAACAGAGCCGGTGAATGAGATCCTCGAGATGTCAGGATGCTGAGTCAACGCCGCGCCTGCCTCTTCACCGAGTCCAAAGACAACATTGAAAACACCGGCAGGCATGCCTGCCTTGATCGTCAAATCTGCGAAGAAACTTGCAGTGAGTGGTGTCCATTCGGCTGGTTTCAAGACCACGGTGTCGCCCGCAGCGAGAGCGGGTCCGATTTTCCACGTTGCGAGCATCAATGGCGCATTCCATGGTGTGATGAGCGCAGCGACTCCTGATGGATCCCACGAGACGAAATTGGTATGACCTCGGGTTTCGAAAGGTTCATGCTTGAGTTCATTGACTGCCCATTCGGCAAAGAAGCGAATATTGGCGGCGGCTCGAGGCATGACTCCTCTGCGATGCGAGCGAAGCAACGCTCCATTGTCCAATGTTTCGATCTGAGCCAGAATCTCGACATTGTCTTCAATTAGTTTCGCGAGTCGTTCCAAGATCTCACCGCGGCCCTTAGGTCCAAGATCTCGCCATACCGGAAATGCGCTTCGTGCCGCAGTGACGGCGCGATCAACTTCGGTGGCACTACCTCGTGAGAATTCTCCTAGAAATGTGCCATCTATAGGCGAGGTGTTGCGGAAAGTCCGCTTCGAGTCAACGCGAGCGTTATTGATGAAATGTCCGGTAGGGATCTCGACGCCGGCAACAGGGACAGTCTTCACTGTGGAACCTCCATTCGCGCCACTGAGCTCACGTCGTAAAGATCCTAATCGTTAGGATACTAACGAGATGGCTTAGGCTACTCTAGGCATTCTTCTCTGTGAAGTGAGAGTCGCGAGGAGGTTCGGGTGGCAAGATCACGACGGCCCCAAATTGCCATCCCGGCCAGACTTGCTGACTCCACCTCGGCTACTCGATATAGCGGAATCGTCACGGCAAGACGACTCGCAGAACTTGTCTGGGCGGCTGGAGGTGAGCCGCTAACCTTCCTTCCGGTCTTGGGGACTACCTGGTCTGAGCGCCTTGACGCCATCGATGGAGTTTTGATGCCGGGTGGCGCCGACGTCGATCCCAAGCGCTACGGACAAGAACATCAATCGACCGAACTTTATGGGATTGATTCATTGCAAGATCAAGCCGACATGGAGCTGGTGAGATACGCACTCACTTCGTCAAAGCCGCTCCTGACTATCTGCCGGGGGACACAAGTCGCAAATGTCGCCCTAGGTGGCTCGCTCATTCAGCATATGGAGAAACCGCACCTTAATCATCTCTCAGTTATCGAGTTCCAAACGATGGATCCAGCGCTAGGCATCGCAGACTCGAAGATCTTAGCCTCTTGTTTTCATCATCAGGCCATTGATCGATTAGGGACGGGGATAACACCGCTTGCTTTTGCGCCAGAAGGCCACATAGAGGCAGTGCGGTATGCATCAGCCTCATGGGCCTTCGGACTTCAGTGGCACCCTGAAGATAACTATCTCGATGAATCGCGACAACTAGCAATCGCGAAGGCATTTATTGAAGCAACCCGGAGTTAGCTCTTCTTCTTGCCCTTGGTTGCTGGACCATTCTGGGCATGAATGGTCATCTTGCGAAGGGCATCTGCAGCGCCTCTTCGCTCTTTCGTCCCTAGTGAAGCGGCTAAGAAGACCTCTTCCTTGTTGAATTCAGGAAAAATTCTCTTCATCAATCGTTTTCCATCACCGGTGAGGGTGACAATGACAAGGCGGCGGTCCTCTTTGCTCTGTCTCTTCGCAATCCAACTCTCTCGTTCAAGAGTCTTCAATACCCCGGTCAAAGTTGCCTTTGATGTTCCGACTTCTTCTGCAATATCTCGGGTTTCGATCTCTTGCCAAACCCAGACCACCCAGAGAACGACAAATCCAGTCCAAGAGAGTCCATGGCGAGAGAGAATCTCTCGTTCAAGGTGATTCCTAACTGCACTTGCGGCACGGAATAGATTCGACACAACCGCCATAGCTTTGAAGTCGATCTTCATACCTCGAAGCAAGGTTGAGACCTGGCGCTCTGTCTCTTGGAGAGTGTGTGCGCCGGCCATAGCTCTAATCCTATAGCCCGAGATTGCTTCTCGCTGTTGCGCACCGGTGGTATTCTCTTTTCGTTCGTACCCTAACGAATGGAGTGACGATGGGTTCTGCGATAAACCTTGCCGATCTTGATCTCTTCGAGTCTGGCGCGCCTTGGACGGTCTTCAAGGGATTGCGCCAGCAGGAGCCACTTCATTGGAGCGAAGAACCCGCACCGAATCACGGTTTCTGGTCTCTCACTCGATACCACGACATCGTGTCGGTACTACGCGATCCTGCGACCTTCACTAGTGAAAGGTTTACCAATCTCGAGGAGGTCGATGCGGATCAAGAGGAGGCTCGTCGCTCACTCCTTGAAACTGATGGTTCGCGACATCGTGCATTGCGTAGGCTGTTGCAAGGACAATTCACTCCGGCTGCGGTAGCCCACTATGAGACTTTCCTTAGAGGATTGACCGCAACCACTTTGGATAATGCCTTCGCTCAAGGCGAGTTCGACTTCGTTCGGGATGTGGCCGCTGACTTTCCCATAAACGTCTTGGCGCGACTTCTCGATGTTCCCGCAACGGATAATCGGCAACTCATTGAGTGGGGAAATCGGATGATCGGCTTTGATGACCCCGAGCATGCCGATATTCTGATAAGCGATCCCGACAGCGAGAGGTATCGATTGGTTCCATTCCGTTCACCAGCGGCGCTGGAAGTCTTTGCGTATGGCGATGGGCTGGCAAAGGAGCGACGCGGAAAGAATGGCAAAGATTTGGTCTCCGTTTTGGTCAATGGGGAAATGAGCGATGGCATCCCACTTACTGAAAGGGATTTCCACACTAACTTCCTGTTATTGGTTGTAGCGGGAAATGAGACGACACGACACACCATCACGCACACGATGATCAACCTCATCAATCATCCGGATCAACTGGCTCGACTTCAAGAGGATCCTGATTTGATCCCTTGGGCCGTGGAGGAATTTTTGCGCTTTGCTAGCCCGGTCTATCACTTCCGGAGAACGGCGACGAAAGATGCCGAAATTCATGGCAAGACTGTAAAGAAGGGTGAGAAGGTGGTGACTTGGTTCGCATCGGGAAATCGGGACGAGGCAATATTCGAAAATCCAGATAAATTCGATGTGACACGAAATCCAAATGAACATATGACCTTCGGCCGAGGAGGTCCACATATGTGCCTCGGTAACGCCCTTGCCCGTATCGAATTACGGGTGATGTTCGAAGACCTGATTGGAAGGATTGATTCAATGGAAGTCACCGGTCCCGTTGATTATCTGCGATCGAACTTCGTTCATGGAATCAAGCGAATGCCGGTGAAAGTGAACCTTCGTTAGATAAGCCTTGCTACGTTCTTCAGGAATGAGTCGACTAGTTTGAAAGTGCGTTCTTTCGCCGCTGGCTCATGGGCGATCGTTTGTGCAAGCATCACATCTGGATCTTGCCCGTCCTCGATCACTTCATTTCTACCACCCCAGTCAAGCCACTGTTTCAAGGAGTGTGCGTCGATTTCAGGATGGAATTGGAGCGCGAGCGAATTCTTGATGATGAAAGCTTGAGAGGCAATGGGGTTTCTTGCGATCTCCGTTGCACTGGGCGGCAGTTGCCAGCGATCGTAGTGAAACTGAAACCACGGGCCCTCGGGAACTAAATCAGGTTGATCACTCCAGATGGATTTCCAACCGATCTCACATTGGGGAGCCTTTGACACAGAACCGCCAAGCGCACGAGCAATCAATTGGCCACCAAAACAGATTCCTAAGACTGGCTTGCCAGATTCGACTATGGCGCGAATCCACTCCACTTCGGGAAGGAGCCAGTTACCAATACACTTATCATCCCAAGCGCCCCAAGGTGCGCCGAGTGGAATTATCAGGTCGAATTCATTCGCATCGGGAAACTTGAACGTGACATTCGGGGTAGTGAAATTTTCCGCTGCAACGACGACAACTTCAGTAGTTTGAAAACCATGATGGTGGAGTCGCTCGGCGACGGGACCAGGTGGTGAGACATGATCATGTTCGATGAAGAGGGCTTTCATTCGCGCCTCCTGCACGCTTGATATGTTCTGAATTGCTTTCAATTGGTGCTCAAAGGGTCTTGCCAATCCTACCCCAACAAACCTTAGAATGTCGTTCGCGTCCTAATGAAATTCCAACGACCCACAAGGAGATGACAATGTCGAGCTCAGTCGATAACTGGAAAAAGGAACTGAAAACTCTCGGCGTTGATGTGTTGCAAGTGATGTACTCCGATGTGCTTGGTGTGACTCGATCCAAGTATGTCCTGACGTCAGAACTTGAGAAGGGAGTCAGCCATGGGCCCTCTTTCTGCCAAGGTGTCTGGGTAACGACCAATCGCGGCGGCGTCTTGGATGCCGGCAATATCGCTTCAGATGGGCTCCAGGATTTCATGACCAAGATGGATTCCAGTCGAGTCAGGAAACTCCCATATGAGCCAGGAATGGCATGCACAGTCGTCGATGCCTTCAACCCTGACGAATCCGAAAATCAATTCGCTCCCCGTACCGTCTTAAAGAAGATTATCGCGGGATATGCAAAGCATGGCTTGGTGCCCATAGTCGGACCAGAACTTGAGTTCTACATCGCAAAATGTGTCGAGGGGAAGTTCTCTCGCTTCCACGAGAACGTCGGATTCGTCTACACAACTGGGTCAATGGTCGATCCGGATGGAACTTTCTTACGCGTGCTTCGCGCGCTCGATCAGATGGAACTTGGTGCGTTCGCCGGAAATCATGAATTCAGCCCCAGTCAATATGAAATCAATCTGTGGCATGGAGAGGCGCTTGACGCGGCAGACCGAACATTCATCTTCAAGACTGCAATCAAAGACATGGTTTATCGCGAGGGGAAGATTGCTACCTTCATGGGCAAACCGTGGGGCGACGAAGGTGGTAGCGGATTTCATTTGCACTTCTCAGTGGCTGATAAGAACGGCCAGAATAAGATGCATGATGGAAAAGATGATTTATCCGAAGTGGCACATTCCCTCATTGCAGGGATATTGGCCAATGCTGCCGCGATTACCGCTTTTGCCAATCCCACCGTCAATGCATTCAAGCGGCTTGGACCTGATACTTTGGCGCCGTTCCGCGCAAATTGGGGATTCGACAATCGAAGTTGCATGGTTCGAATTCCGCCAGAACGTGGCAGTGGCACACGTCTCGAAGTTCGCGTCGGTGATGGTGCAGCGAATCCGTATCTGGTCATCGCCGCGATCTTGGCAGCGGGACTAGATGGAATCGACCGGAAACTAAAGTGTCCAGATGCCGCAGTCGGCATGTCATATGAGATGGAGTCGGCTCCCATCTTGCCAATGACTTTTACCGATGCGCTCGATGCGCTCGAAGCAAATTCCCAGATGAGGAGTCAACTCTCCCCAGAACTAGTCGAAACTTTCTTAGTGCTCAAGCGTGAGGAAATCGAACGCTATAACAAGGAAGTCTCCGATCCCGCGACTCGTGACGTTACTCAATGGGAACAGGATGAGTACCTACTCCGCTACTAAGCCGAATTCAATCCATGAAAGTTCAGATTGTGGGATTAGATCTATCGAGGAGTAGTCTTCCACCGTTGAAAGTTACTCCCACTTCTCTGTAATACCCACCAATCATCTCTTTGATAGGAAGAATGGAAGCAAGTTCATCCCATGGAGAGTCAAAAAGTTCAAGCTCTGCATCGCCTGCCCATGGTTGTCCGAGATCGGCATCAACACCGCTCATAGTGATCAATTGATCCAAGGAATTTCCTAGACCTGGAGTGATGGAAGGAACCCACCGACTATGGAGCATCGGATGGCCATTGACGAATCCATTTGTTTGGGATGGTTCTCGAAGTGTGACTCGAGCGCTAGCCAGTCGATAGTCATAAGCGGCGATACTCGCACCGAGCTGCGCACCCGGTTCAAGTCGTGGTGTCGCTTTCCCTCGGTTGAATAGCCTGGTCAAGCCAATCGAACCAATCTTCTTCGGGTATCCCTGGAACCAACCTCGAGCTAGAGAAAAGTCCTTGGTAACCCAGATTGCGACACACCTACTGTAAGTCGTCTTTTTGTATTGGCAACGAATAACGAGAAACGCCTCAAGATATTGTGATCGAAGCGGATCAAGGAGTTCTACCTTTGATTGTGAACAACTTTGCCAGTCTGCCCATATCAACGCGACTGCACCAGGATCTTCTTCTGCCAACGAAATCTCTTCGGGTAGAAGAGCTCGCACATTCTTAGGTTCTGTTCGATACTCCACTGTGAGGAGATTTCCGGAATAGAACCAAGGCATATCTGGAGCGATGGCACTCTTTCCACTTGGCGTACGGGGTGCGAAGAAACCCCGTAATGGTGACATCGCTGCGACTCCTTGTGTGGACGAGTTGAATCTTCTTCGGAAACACCCGAAAATCCTTGACTTCGGGTGTTTCCTACGCCACCCTATATCAAATTCGTTCGTATATGAACGATTCCGAACCGGTTAGCAAAGGAGCTGGCATGGCAGGAGAAAATTCTTCATTGAGGAAGGGCAGGCTTGGCGTATTCGGCATAGTGTTCTTTGTCGTCGCAGCCTCTGCTCCCCTTGTTGGAATGACCGGTGCAGTACCGGTAGCGATGGTTCTAGGTAATGGTGCCGCAACCCCAGGTGCATATCTCGCCGCAGGAATTACTTTACTTATCTTCTCGGTGGGATATGCAGCTATGAGTCACCACGTGACGAACACAGGTGCCTTCTTTGCATTTGTCGGCAGAGGACTTGGTATGAAGGCAGGTGTTGCTTCAGCCTATGCATCATTAGTTGGATACATCACCATCCAGCTGGCAATCTATGGATTCTTCGGCTTGGTCATGAACATCACGATGGCGGACTATGGTCTCAATCTTTCGTGGTGGGTCTGGGCACTGATCAGTTGGTTGCTGGTCATAGTGCTATCGGTGCTGAGTGTTGATGTTGGTGCAAAGATACTTGGCACGCTGCTTGTGATTGAGCTCTTCTCGCTCTTGCTTGTTGGCCTCGCCATCTTCGCGAAAGGTGGACCAGAGTCTATGGACTTCGGGGCGTCCTTTAATCCATCGGATGTATTCGCAGGAGGTTTTGCCGGCACGGCAGGAATTGCCCTCGCCTTTGCCTTCGCCTCTTTTATTGGGTTTGAAGCAACCGCTATCTACGGTGAGGAGTCACGAGATCCTAAGCGTGACGTTCCTAAGGCCACATATCTCGCAATCGTGACTATCTCTGTTCTCTTCGCTTTCGTCTCATTTGCGATGGTTCTCGGAATGGGCTCTAGTAAAGCAGTGGAGCAAGTCCTGGCTCGCTCCGGTGATCTTGCCAATCCTGCGGGAGTTCTATTCAGCCTTGGTGGTGAGTATGTAGGAACATGGATTGTGGACGTGATGAAGATCTTGGTCCTTACATCTCTATTCGCAGGATTGCTCGCATTCCAGAATGCAGCCTCGAGGTACTTCTTCGCAATGGGGCGAGCTGGCGTGATGCCAAAGCGTTTGGCGACCACCAATGATTCGGGTGCACCACAGATGGCGTCAATAGTCACCTCAGCTATCGCAGGTATTGTCATTGTGATCTTTGCGGCAGGAGGTCTGGATCCCTATACCAAGTTATTCAGTTGGATGAGCGGAATCTCGGTGATTGCTATCGTGGCCATTGAAATTTTGGTCTCGCTTGCAGTGCTTCGTTACTTTAGCTCGCAAGGTGGCGGCAATGTCTTTAAGACTAAGGTTGCTCCGCTAGCGTCTATCGTGCTCTTGGTCGGTGGCCTCTACCTGCTGATGTCTCGATTTAATCTTTTGGCTGGCACGGTCGCGGCGGAAGTGGATCCAACGCTTCCGGAGAGTGCTTGGAAACTTTCTGGTCTTGGTTGGTTCCTTGTCCTCTCGCCTTTCATAGCGATGCTAGTTGGCCTGGTAGTGGCATCAAAGTCAAAGAGTAAGAATGAATCCCTGACTCGGGATTTTTCATAGCAGGGTTCGTACGTTAGAGATCGACCCCGAGCCCTTTGGCCCGGGGTCGATCCAATTGGGAGCCCTGTGAGTCGTGGGCAGGCGTTGATTGCGGAGTGAGTTTCTCGAAGGAAATCTAAACGTCATTCAGTTGTTATTGCGTCAATCCTCAGCAAGTTCTAGGGTTGTCCCACTTGAAATTCGTTCGTGGTTGAACGAAGAAAATCGAAAGGGCAAATATGAAGTCAAGAAAGTCGAAGCTGTTTGGCGCAATCGCCATCGCAGCTTCAATTGCTTTGACTGCGACGGGCTGCAGCTCAGATGAGGGCGGCAACGCAAGCGGTCAAGTAGAAGTGTTTTCTTGGTGGACCGGTGGAGGTGAAGAAGCAGGCCTCAACGCGCTCGTTGAAGTATTCAAGCAGGAATATCCAGATGTCGAATTCGTCAACGCCGCTGTTGCAGGTGGCGCGGGTACAAACGCTAAAGCCGTCCTAGCTACTCGTCTTCAAGCAGGCGAAGCACCAGATTCATTCCAGGGTCACGCCGGCGCGGAGTTGATGGATTACATCACCGCAGGTCAACTTGAGGATCTCTC